>Ga0307505_10000809_pt1 | contig 30537 bp, 31 predicted proteins | sample 23_S_MG_FD_202183 | JGI IMG/M metagenome (GOLD analysis project Ga0307505, IMG submission 202183) | Soil microbial communities from Populus trichocarpa stands in riparian zone in the Pacific Northwest, United States - 23_S | ecosystem: Environmental > Terrestrial > Soil > Riparian zone > Trees... | reverse complement strand
TCCTCCTGCTGCTGGCCATCGCGCTGCTGTTCCTGTGGGCCGTGCTGTCGCCGCGCACCGCGCCGTGGGGCGTGCTGTATCGCAAGGTCGTGGCACCGCGGCTCTCCCCGCCGACCGAGCTGGAAGACCCGCGTCCGCCGCGCTTCGCGCAGGGCGTGGGGCTGTTCGTCATCGGAATCGGTCTCGTGCTGCACCTGTTCGGCGTGCCGTGGGCGCTGCCGATCGCCGCGGCGATGGCGTTCGTCGCCGCATTCCTCAACGCGGTCTTCGGACTGTGCCTCGGTTGCCAGCTGTACCTGCTGCTGCAGCGGTTCGGGCTCATCGGACGCGAGCGCGCCGCGGCCTGACCCGCTGGTCGCGGGGTGTCAACCCGTCGCGTGGCGAGGGCGGCGCGGTTAGGCTGACCGCGAGGGCGCCCGGCCGCGGGCGCGACGCCGACCAGGGAGGTCCCGATGACCGTCACGAGCGAAGCCGCCACCGCCTGGAAGGGCGCACTGTCCGACGGAGCGGGCGAAGTGACGCTCGTGTCGTCGGGCCTGGGCACATTCGACGTCAACTGGAAAGCCCGCAGCGAGGGCTCCACCTCGACGACGACCCCCGAGGAACTCGTCGCCGCAGCGCACTCGTCGTGCTTCAGCATGGCGCTCTCGCATGCATTGGGGGAGAACGGCACCCCGCCGGAGTCCATCGACACCACCGCATCGGTGACGTTCAAGCCGGGAACCGGCATCACCGGCAGCCACCTCAACGTCAACGCCGTCGTCCCTGGCATCAGCGCCGAGGACTTCGAGCGCATCGCCCAAGGGGCGAAGTCCGGCTGCCCCGTCTCGCAGGCCCTCGCGGGCATCGAGATCACCCTCGAGGCGACGCTTGCCTGACGCCCCTGCCGGTCGCGGCGGTCGCGGCGGTCGCGGCATCCGTCGGGTCGTCATAGGCGGCGCCTCGGGTCTGATCGGCTCCGCGCTCACCGAGAGCCTGCGTGCCGACGGCATCCAGGTCACACACCTCGTACGCCGCCCGCCCGAGCGCGAGGACGAGGTCGAGTGGCTGACCAGCGACGAGGCCCTCGACCCCGCTGTCCTCGACGGGGCGGATGCCGTCGTCGGGCTCAATGGCGCGAGCATCGGGCGCTTCCCGTGGACGTCCCACTACAAGAACACCCTGCTCTGGTCGCGTATCACCCCGACGCGGGCGATCGCGCGGGCGATCCGCGAGCGGGGGACGGATGCTCCGGCCTTCGTCTCGGCATCGGCGGTCGGATACTACGGCTCGGCGCCGGGCGAGCGTCTCGCCGAGGATGCCGAGCGCGGCGAGACGTTCCTCGCCGACCTGTGCGGGGAGTGGGAGACGGCCGCGCTCGCCGCCGGGGATCATTCGCGCGTCTCGCTCCTGCGCACCGCCCCCATCGTCCACCGCGACGGCGTGCTGAAGCCGCTCATGCTGCTGACGAAGCTCGGCGTCAGCGGCCCGATCGGGCGCGGCACGCAGGTGTGGCCGTGGATCTCGCTCGACGACGAGGTGCGCGCGATCCGGCATGTGATGGATGCCGGACTCGACGGCCCGGTGAATCTCTCCGGGCCAAGCCGGGCGACCGCGAACGACCTCGGCTTCGCGCTCGCGGTGCGGATGAACCGCCCGTTCCTGGTGCGCGCCCCGGTCTGGGGCATGAAGCTCGCCCTCGGCTCGGACGCCACCGAGGCGATCCTCACCGCTGACATGCATGCCGTGCCGGACGTGCTGACGAAGTCCGGCTTCGAGTTCACCCACTCCACCGTCGAAGATGCCGTGGCGGCCGCCGCGCCGCGGGCCTGACCTACGTCCGCCGCTCCGCGCTCTCCAGCCGGATCGCCGTCCGCACCGCGGCGCGCGCCCGTCGCCGGTCCCCGGCGGCGTCGTAGACCAGCGCGAGTCGGTACCAGGCGCGCCAGTCCTCGGGGCGCGCCTCGACCTCCGCGCGATACGCCGGGAAGACGGCATCCGCGTCCTCTCGCACGACCCTCCCGCTGGGGCGGACCGTCACCGTCTCCTCGGGAAGAGCGCCGTCCGCCTCGAGCCGCCTGCCCAGCCGCTCGGCACGCACGCCGAACCACAGCTCTCGCCCGAGCCCCCAGACCGCGAGCACCGGGAGCACGACGAGGGCGGAGCCGATGAGCATGCCGACGAGGTCGCCCGATGTGAGGAGCAGCCACGCGCGCTGCCCGACCAGCACGATGTACAGGAGGAGAAGCACCGCCATAACGGCGACGCCGATGCGGGCGCTCATGCCCCGGTGGCGCGCGCGACCTGCCCGGGGACCCCGCCCTCCTCGATCGGCCGCTCCGGCGCCGCCGTCGCGCCGCGACCGCCGATGCCGATGTCGAGGAAGCTGTCGAGCCCCACGATCACGCCGCGCGCGTCGCGCGCTGCGGCGAGGGCGAGACGGATGCCGGGGGCATACGCCAGCGCAGGCTCTACCGTGTCGTGCACGATCGTGAGCGACTCCCCCGCACCCGAGAGCACGGTCTCCTGCCGCGCGACGACGCCGGGGCGGCGCAGCGAATGGATCGGGATGCTGGCGACCTGCTGCCCACGGGCACGCTGATCCACGTGCGGCGACTCGACCGGGCCCACATCCGCGCGCGCGGCCGCGATCAGCTCCGCAGTGCGCACGGCGGTTCCGCTGGGCGAGTCGACCTTCGTCTCGCGGTGGGCTTCGACGATCTCGACCGACGGGAAGAACGGCGCGGCCGCCGACGCGAGCGCCGAGCCGAGCACCGACCCGAGCGAGAAGTTGGGGATGAACACCGCGCCGGTGCCGGCAGCCTCGACCAGGGGGCGCACGAGCGCGATCCGCTCGGCGGACCAGCCCGACGTGCCGACGAGGACGTTCTGACCGCGCTCGACGGCCGCGCGCACGACATCGATCGACACGGCGGGAGTGGAGGCGTCGATCACCAGGTCCGCCCCGTCGAGCTCCGCGAGCTCGGAGCGGGAGGTGAGCGTCGCGACGAGCTCGAAGCCGTCCTCGCCCGCGACGACGTCGCCGATGATCCCGCCGAGCTTACCGGTGCCGCCCACGAGGGCCACGCGCGTCGTCATGCGGTCCATCCTAGGTCGGGCCGGTCGCGCGCCAGACCTAGGCTGGACGGGTGGTCAGCCTCCGCGAATCCCCCGTCGACGCCCCGGACGCCCATGCGCTGCTGAGCGAGTACTTCCACTCGCGCGAGATCGGCTTCGCGCATCAGAACGTCGTCTACACGATCACGTTTCCCGCACCGGCACTGTTCGAGCCGCCGGCGGGCGTGTTCGTCGTGGTCGAGGACGACGAGGGTCGCGCGGTGGGTTGCGGCGGCATCCGTCTCATCCCCGACGGCGCGCACGGTCGCCGGTACGAGGTGAAGCACCTCTACCTGCGGCCGGAGACCCGCGGCCGGGGCTGGGGACGTCTGCTGCTCGACGAGCTCGAGCGGCGGGCGATGGACTTCGGCGCGCGCGAGCTCGTGCTCGACACGCATCACTCTCTCGAGGCGGCCGGCGGCCTCTACGCCACGTCGGGCTTCGGCGAGATCGAGCGCTACAACGACAACCCCAACGCCTCTGTGTGGCTACGTAAGGTCCTTGGACCTCAGCGCCCCCATCAGTAGACCGGCAACCGCTCCGACGACGCTTCCCGCCAATCCGCACACGACTGCCAATGCCCCGCACCAGATCAGGACCGTGGCGCGTGGATCGACGTAATGCGGATGCTCCGCGAAGGTGATCATCGCTGACGGGAACCACGCGACCAATACGTACAGCACGCCTAGGACTGCCCCGCCCCCGAACCCGATGAGAACGCAGGCGGCGAGTCGACGACCCAACGGGAGCTTGGCGAGGAGCACGCGATAAATGTACCGCTGACCGGTGGGCGCGGTCGCCGTGCAATCCCAGCCCCAACGCGTCGCGCTGGTACGGCAAACGCCTTCAGGGCTAGACCGGGTAGACCTCGGGGAGGCCCGTGCGCAGTTCGACCGGGAGGTGCGCCATGTCGTTGTGCGAGAGAAGTGTCCAGGGGCGGCCCTGCTTCTGCGCGATGACCGTCAGGCCGCAGTGGGCCTGGTTGAGGGTCATCCAGCGCCAGTCGGGCGCCTGCAGCACCTCACGGACGAACCAGCCGATCACGAAGTTGTGGGTGATGAGCAGCTCGTGCACCTCGCCGCGCCGGCGCACCAGGTACTCGCTCACCGCATCGGCCATCTGCGCGCGGCCGGCGTCGATCTCGGCCTCGGTCACCGCGCCGAAGAAGGGCTCGAACACGGCCGGAGTCTCGGGCGTCATGCCCGTCGGAACGCAGTCGAACAGCAGCGCCGACGGCTCCGGCGACAGCGACGGCATCCGCTCGGACACCGCGCGCGCGGTCTGACTCGCCCGCTCGAGCGGCGAATGCCAGACCGCGTCGAAGGGAACGCCCGACAGCCGATCGGCGAGGAGCGACGCCTGACGCCTGCCCCGCGGCGACAGCGGTCCGTCGATCAGACCGTGCTCGGCATCCTGATGCTCGCCATGCCGCACGAGATAGATGTAGTGCGTCACGCAGCTCACTCCGTCGGGGGTTCGGGTGCCTCCGGGGCACTCTCCCAGCCTACGTCACGGCACCGACGATGCCGGAGTGTGAAGCCGTGCTACTCCGCCGCGCGGGCGATGTCGGCCAGGTGCGCACGGCTGAGCGGAACGCCGACGCCCTGAACGAGCTCTTCGATGTGCTGCGGCGCGTAGGCGTTCACGATCGGAGCGGTAACGAGCTTCTGCGCGAGAAGCCACGCGACCGCGACCGCGGCATCCGGAACCCCGAGCTCGGTGCCGACGGCGTCGAGCGCGCGGAGCGTGCGGGTACCGCGCCGGTTGAGGTTCGCCGCCAGCTGCGCGCCGCGGACCGACAGGCTGCCGCGCGTGCGGGTGCGGTGACGCCCCGCGAGGAAGCCGTGCTCCAGGGCGTGCGACGGCGTGACCGCCATCGCCTGCGCACCGGCGACCAGTCGCAGATCGGCGTCGAACTCGTGGCGGCGCAGGACATTGAACGGCACGTCGAGCACGGTGATCCGCGGGTAGCCGGCGGACGCGAAGATGCGTGCCTCGACGAGCTGGGCGGCCGTGTAGCCGACGGCTCCGACCGCGATGACCTTGCCCGCCTCGACGAGCCACTCCGCCGTCGCGAGCGTGTCTTCGAGAGCCGCCGTCGAATCGGCGACCGCGTCGAGGTAGAGCACGTCGATCCGGTCGGTGCCCATCCGGGTGAGCGAGGACTCGACGGCGCGCACCAGATTGACAGGACCCAGACCCGGGTTGTCGGGGTGGCCGCCGACACGGGCGGCGAGCACGATCTCGTCGCGGAGACCGCGCGAGCGCAGCCACTGGCCGATGATGTGCTCGCTGCGACCCGCCGAGAAGCTGTCGGCGGTGTGCACCGCGTTGCCGCCGAGCTCGACGTAGGAGTCGAGGATCTCGTGGCTCGACTCGAGGTCGACGTTCCACCCGAACTCGGCGCCGCCGAGGATCAGCGGGAAGACCTCCACGCCGCTCTCACCGAGAGCGACCCGCACGTGGCGGCCGACGGGCGGACCCTGCACCGGAATGGGAGCGGAGGGGTGCACGTCCAGCGGACGCGGGGACACGGCATCCGGGCTCTCCGAGGAGAGCGTCGAGTCAACGCCGAAGAAAGCCATGTGACACCCCCTCACGACGACTCCTGCGGAGGTCCTCGTGATCCCGAAGCCCGCGCCCCCCGGCGCGGTACTTTGAGGGTAGGGCAGTCAGAACCGCACACCGGTCGTTACGGCATCCTGTCGGTAAACATTCCATAACGCTTGGGTCACGAACCGGACGAGATGCCGCGTGTTGTCCCCCATTCGGCGGACAAACGGGCGCGGAAAGCGGATGCCCGCCCCCTCCGGAGAGGGGACGGGCATCCGGACAGCGTCAGGAATCAACCTTCGGCGGGAGCCTCCGGACCAGAGCTGGCCGCCGCGCGACCCTCCTGGTCTGCGGGCTCCTCGAGCACCGGCTCGAGCGACAGCTTGCCGCGGTCGTCGATCTTCGTGATCTTCACGAGGAGCTTCTGGCCGACGCCCAGGACGTCCTCCACGTTCTCCACGCGCTTGCCGCCGGCGAGCTTGCGAACCTCGCTGACGTGCAGCAGGCCGTCCTTGCCGGGCAGGAGCGAGATGAACGCGCCGAACGTCGCGATCTTCACGACGGTGCCCAGGAACTGCTCGCCGACCTCCGGGTTGGTGGGGTTGGCGATCGCGTTCACCTGGGCGCGGGCGGCCTCGGCCGACGGGCCGTCGGTCGCGCCGATGTAGACGGTGCCGTCCTCCTCGATGGAGATCTGCGCGCCGGTCTCGTCCTGGATCGCGTTGATCGTCTTGCCCTTGGGCCCGATGAGCTCGCCGATCTTGTCGACCGGGATCTGGACGCTGATCACGCGGGGCGCGGTCGGAGCCATCTCGTCCGGGCCGTCGATCGCGGCATTGATCACGCCGAGGATCGTGAGGCGGGCGTCGTGCGCCTGCTGGAGCGCGGCGGTCAGCACCGAGGTGGGGATGCCGTCGAGCTTGGTGTCCAGCTGGATCGCCGTCACGAACTCGCTCGTGCCGGCCACCTTGAAGTCCATGTCACCGAGGGCGTCCTCGGCGCCGAGGATGTCGGTCAGCGCCGCGTAGCGGGTCTGACCGTCGACCTCGTCGGACACCAGGCCCATCGCGATGCCGGCGACCGGCGCGCGCAGGGGCACACCGGCGTTCAGCAGCGCCAGGGTCGAGGCGCACACCGATCCCATCGACGTCGAACCGTTGGAGCCGAGAGCCTCGGACACCTGGCGGATCGCGTACGGGAACTCCTCACGGGTGGGCAGCACCGGCACGAGCGCGCGCTCGGCGAGGAAGCCGTGCCCGATCTCGCGACGCTTCGGCGACCCCACGCGACCGGTCTCACCGGTCGAGTACGGCGGGAAGTTGTAGTGATGCATGTAGCGCTTGTGCGTGACCGGCGACAGCGAGTCGATCTGCTGCTCCATCTTGAGCATGTTCAGCGTGGTGACGCCCAGGATCTGGGTCTCGCCGCGCTGGAAGATCGCCGAGCCGTGGACGCGCGGGATGACCTGCACCTCCGCGTCGAGCGGACGGATGTCGGCGAGGCCGCGGCCGTCCATGCGGACACCTTCGGTGAGGATGCGGCCGCGCACGATCGTCTTCGTGACCGACTTGTACGCCGCACTGAACTCGAGCGTGGCGACAGCGGGCAGCTCACCGGACTCGACGGCGGCCAGCAGCTCCGCCTTGACGGCATCCTTCAGCTCGTCGTCGGCATTGTTGCGGTCCTGCTTGTCGGCGATCTGGTAGATCGGGACGAGCTTGTCGTAGGCGCGGTGCGCCACGAAGTCGTACGTCTCCTGGCTGTACGGCAGGAAGACCGGGAACTCCTTGACCTCCTTGGCCGCGGTGTTCGCCACGACGGTCTGCGCCGCGACGAGCTCCTTGATGAACGGCTTGGCGGCCTCGAGGCCCTCGGCCACGACCTGCTCGTTCGGCTTGGTGGCACCGCCCTTGATGAGGTTCCACGAACCCTCGGTCGCCTCGGCCTCGACCATCATGATCGCGACGTCGCCGTCAGCCAGCACACGACCGGCGACGATGAGGTCGAAGACGGCCTCCTCGAGCTGAGCGACGGTCGGGAACGCGACCCACTGGTCGGCGTTGTCGCCGTGGCCGGGGATGAGCGCAAGGCGCACACCGGCGATCGGGCCCGAGAACGGCAGACCCGAGATCTGGGTCGAGAGCGACGCCGCGTTGATCGCGAGCGCGTCGTAGAACTCGCCCGGCGCGATCGAGAGCACCGTGATGACGATCTGCACCTCGTTGCGGAGACCGTCGACGAACGACGGACGCAGCGGACGGTCGATGAGGCGGCACACGAGGATGGCCTCCGTCGAGGGGCGTCCCTCGCGGCGGAAGAACGAACCGGGGATCTTGCCCGCGGCGTACGAACGCTCTTCGACGTCGACGGTCAGCGGGAAGAAGTCGAAGCCCTCACGAGGGTGCTTGCCGGCGCTGGTGGCCGACAGGAGCATCGTCTCCTCGTCGAGGTACGCGGCGACGGCACCCTGTGCCTGCTGCGCGAGTCGTCCGGTCTCGAACCGGACCGTGCGGGTGCCGAAGCGTCCGTTGTCGAGAACGGCTTCGGCGAATGTGATTTCAGGACCTTCCAAGAGGTCACTCCTTCTTTGTTTAGACTCGCGCCCCGTTTTGGGCGCGAGCATTCGAAGGAGCAGGAACAGGCAGATCTCAGCGCGCGCGACGAAAGCCGCGTTCTGCGCCAGCACTGGTCACCAGTAGAAATCCACCCGGCGCATCGGCGACGAGGAGACCACCACAGGGGACCAGCTTCCTGCCGGCCTGCTCCGTGAGCTCGTATTGAATTGAGCGGATGCCGCAAGGCAACCCGACCCAGCCTACCAGTGCAGGCGTCCCCCCTGCCGCAGGGGTGGCGGCGACGGCGAACCGGTGCCTAGGCTGGGGCGCATGAGCACCGATGACAAGCCGACCGGCGCCGCTTCCGACGAGATGAAGCGCAAGTTCAAGGAGGCGCTCGACAAGAAGAATGCGCAGACCCGTGAGGGCGAGGCGCACCTCGACGGCGACTCTGCCGTCCACGGCACGCACGGCGCCGTCACCAAGCGCGAGTTCCGCCGTAAGAGCGGGTGAGTCGAGCCTGCCATGAGCGACTTCCGCGAGCGCATCCCTGACGACGATCGCGATGTCCCGGTGGACGACGACGTCGAACTCGAGCTTCCCCCTGCGACGCTCGATCCGGCGGAGTCGGTCGAGGCGGAGGTCGACGACCTCGCACTCGAAGAGCGCGAGTCGGCGATCGAGGCCGGCGAGATCGAGCCCTGACGAAGCGGCGACGACGATGACCTGGGCCGGCTACGACGAGGACTTCCTCGGCGTGCCCGCCCCCATTCCCCGTCCGCTCGACGGCCGCGACCTGCGAGAGCTCGCCTACCCGCGCTTCACCGTGCTCCTCGACCCGCAGCGTCGGTTCGCCGTCTCGACCGCGGTCGCGATCGACGGCGAGGCGCTGCAGGACATCAGGCGTCAGGGGCGCTGGCGACTCGACACGCGCGTCGTCCGGCGAGAGCAGGCCGGTGCCACCATCTACGCGAACAACGACCTCGACCGCGGTCACCTCGTGCGCCGCTCGGATCCCGGGTGGGGAACCGTCGAGGAGGCCCTCGAGGCGACGACGGCGACGTTCTACTACCCGAACGCCGCGCCTCAGGCATCCGGATTCAACCAGTCGAAGGAGCTGTGGGTCGGTCTCGAAGACCACATGCTGCAGTACGCCGATGCGGCAGACCTGCGCGTCGCGGTGTTCACCGCACCGGTGCTCGACGACAATGATCCGCCATACAAGGACATCCAGATCCCCCGGAAGTTCTGGAAGATCGCGGCGTGGTCGTCCACGCGTGCGCCGGAGGAACCCGTCCTCGCGGCGACGGGCTTCGTGCTCGACCAGTCCGATCTCATCGAGGTGGAGGACGGTCTGCTCGCGGTCGCGCCGCTCGGCGCGTTCCGCACCTACCAGACGCCGATCTCCGACCTCGCCGAACTCGCCGGGATCGACGCGGGGCCGCTGATCGACGCAGACGTGCTGACCTCTCCCGGTCTGCTCAGCACCCCGAAGTGGCACGAGCTCGCGTCGACCGCCGACATCGCGCTCGCGTAGGCGGGCCCGCCCTGTTCGGACGGGCCCGCCTACGCGAGGGGTCAGTGAGCCGTCACCCGTGCACGTGAGCGCGCCCGCGCCTCCCTGGCGACGGCTTCGGCGACCGCCGCCTCCTCGAGACCGCTGGTGCCGACCGCTGACGGCGATTCCGACATGCCGTCGTGGTGGTCGCCGGACAGCGTCGCCTCGTCGAACGGCTCATGCCCTGCGAGCACGCGGCGCACGCGGGATCGGTCGATCTCCTTGGTCCAGGTCCCGATCAGCACGGTCGCGACCGCGTTCCCGGTGAAGTTCGTCAGCGCCCGCCCCTCCGACATGAAGCGATCGATCCCGACGATGACGCCGACGCCGTCGACGAGGTCGGGCCGGTATGCCTGAAGTCCACCGGCCAGCGTCGCCAGGCCCGCACCGGTGACGCCGGCGGCGCCCTTCGACGCGATGACCATGAACAGCAGGAGCCCGATCTGCTCGGGGATCGACATCGGCATCCCCATTCCCGCCGCGATGAACAGCGAGGCCATCGTGAGGTAGATCGCGGTCCCGTCGAGGTTGAAGGAGTAGCCGGTCGGCACGGTGATGCCGACGACGGGCTTCGAGACGCCCAGGTGCTCCATCTTCGCGATGAGCCGGGGAAGCGCCGACTCGGACGACGATGTTCCGACGATGAGCAGGTACTCCCGGGCGAGGTACTTCATGAGACGGAAGATGTTCACACGGGCAACCGAGTACAGGAGGGTTCCGAGGATCCCGAAGATGAACACGGCGCACGTGATATAGAAGGCGATCATCAGGATGCCGAGGCTGACGATCGCCGCGAATCCGGTCTTTCCGACAACGGCCGCGATCGCGCCGAAGGCGCCGAGCGGCGCGAGCCAGAGGATCATCCCCAGGATGCGGAAAACCAGCGCCTGCAGGTGCTTCACCGCGTTCATGATCGGCTCGCCCTTCGGGCCCATCTGCTGGAGCGCGAAGCCGACGAGCAGCGCGATGAACAGTACCTGGAGGACGCTCTCGCCGGTGAACGCCGAGAAGAACGTGGTCGGGATGATGCCGAGGAGGAACTCCTGCGTCGTCTTCGCCTCGCCCGCCACTTCATAGCTGGACCCCGCCATGTTCAGTCCCTCGCCGGGGTGGATGAGGTTGCCGACCACGAGCCCGATCGCCAAGGCGAAGGTCGTCATGATCATGAAGTAGAGCAGCGCGAGCCCGCCGATCTTGCCGACGGTGGCCGCCTTCGCGATCGACCCGACGCCCACAACGATCGTGCAGAAGATGATCGGTGCGATCATCATCTTGATGAGGGCGACGAACCCCTTGCCGATCGGCTCGAGCGTCTGGGCGAACTCCGGCCAGATGAGCCCGATCGTCGCGCCCAGCACCACGGCGACGATCACCGATATGTACAGCCAGGTGTGCTTGTCCCATGACGTCTTGCCGCGACGCCAGTTGTAGCCGGGCAACCGGAACGACTGCGTCTGAGGAGCTCTGAGAGCCATCTTCGCCTCCTGATCGGGGGGAACCCCGCTGTTCGTGGACCCCGATGCGGTGCCCGTCCTGCGAGTACTGTGGGCGACGGATGCCCGGTTGGACGGGTTGTGGTCGTATTGGTCTCGGGCGACGGCGACACGAGGAGGCGCATGGCACAGGCGATCGGGCCGAGTGCGGCATCCCGCGTCTTCCTCGTCTTCCTCGCGGCCGTCGTCGCGATCGCGGGGCTGCTGGGTGTCATCCTCACCGCTGACGCGCAGGCGGCGGAGCGGGCCGAGGCCGAGGCGCTGACGCTGTCTCTGGCACGGACCATCGCGGCCGCGCCCGATGTCGCGGGGGCGCTCGCGACGACGGATGCCGCGGCAAGCGCCGCGCTGCAGCCACTCGCGGTCGAGGTGATGGACACGACGCCCCTCGACTTCGTGACGATCATGCGCACCGACGGCATCCGTCTCACGCACCGAGATCCCGCGCAGATCGGCGGAACCTACCTCGGCACGATCGACGACGCGGTCGCGGGTGGCACGATCACCGAGGAGTTCACCGGCACCCTCGGGCCGTCCGTGCGGTCGGTGGTGCCGATCATCGACGGCGGTGCCGTGATCGGACTCGTCGCGGCCGGCGTGACCGTCGAGAGCCTCTGGGGTCAGGTGTGGCAGCGACTGCCGTTCGCGCTCGGCGTCGCGATCGCGCTGGCGGCGATCGGCGCGGCGGCCGCCTGGTTCGCGGGACGGATAACCCGTCGCGTGGCGGGCGACCTGCCCGTCAGCGCGGTGCGCGACGCGGTCTCTTCGTACGAGTCGGTTCGGACCCTCGGCGAGGCGCTGCGAGCGCAGACCCACGAGCACGGCAACCGCATGCACACGGCGGTCGCGCTGATCGAGCTCGGTCGCGGCGACGAAGCGGCCGAGCTGCTGACCGAGACCGCGCGCTCGAGCCAGGAGCTCGTCGACCAGGTCGTCGCGCGCGACGGCGACCCGACGGTGGCGGCACTCCTGCTCGGCAAGGCATCGCAGGCGAAGGAACGCGGAGTGCAGTGGCGCACCGACATGCAGCCCGGCATCCCGCGGACGACGCTGACGCCGGTCGACGCCGTGTCGCTCGTCGGCAACCTGGTCGACAACGGCATCGATGCCGCGGCAGCCGGACCCGAACCGCGCTGGACAGAGGTCGGAATGGCGCAGACCGTGGCCGGCGACATCGTGCTCACCTTCCGCGACAGTGGAACGGGCGTGCCGGAGAGCCTTCGCGAGAAAGTGTTCGAGCACGGTTTCAGCACCAAGCCGGCGGGCGCGGCCGGACGCGGCGTCGGCCTCGCGCTCGTCCGCTCGATCGTCGAGTCCGCCGGCGGCACCCTCGAGCTCGAGGACTCCCCCACCACCTTCCGCGTCACGCTGCCGGCAAAGGCGCGGTCATGATCGGCGTGCTCATCGTCGACGACGAGCGGCTCACCAGGGAGCTTCACACGAAGTACGTCGAGCGGATGCCGGGCTTCAGTGTGGTCGGCGAATGCGCCGGCGCCCGGGCGGCAGTGACGGCCGTGCTCGAGCGTGGCGACGCGGTCGACCTCATCCTCCTCGACATGACGATGCCCGACGGCAGCGGGCTCGACGTCGCCCGCCACGTCCGTGCCCGCGCGGCCGACGTCGACATCATCGCGATCACCGGAGTCCGCGACGCGGACAATGTCCGCGCGGCTGCGGCACTCGGCGTCGCGCAGTACCTCGTGAAGCCGTTCACGTTCGCGACCTTCCGCGAGCGCCTAGAGCAGTACCGGGAGTACCGCGAGCGAGCGGCCGCGGCTGCCGGCGACGCCACCCAGTCGGAGATCGACGCCCTGCTCGGCGCGCTGCGGCCCACGGCATCCGCCCCTCTCCCGAAGGGTCTCGCTCCGGCGACCCTCGAGCGCGTGGCGACCGTCGCGCGCGAGGCCGGCGCGATCACGGCGGCGGAAGCCGCCGAGAGGCTCGGGATGTCTCGGGTCGCCGCGCGGCGGTATCTCGAGCACCTCGTCGACGAGCGGCGCGTCGAACGCTCGTCCCGCTACGGCGGACCCGGTCGTCCGCAGACCGAGTACACCTGGCGCTGAACGACGTACGACCTCTCAGGGCCGTGCGGCGGAGGTGCGCACGTCTCCACGGCCGATGATGACGTAGCCGGCGTGCTTGGCGGTGCGGCCGTCACCCGCCGTGGGCCCCCGCAGGCGGTGCCACACCCACGGCAGGACGTCGCGGCCAAGTCGCAGCGCGCTGCAGCAGCGCGTCGTCGATGGGGCGCAGCATCCGCGCCTCCTCGTAGTGCCCCACGAGCTGCCGGCAGACGGCATCCCACGACCGGTCGCGCACCGAGTCGCGCGCGGCCGCCGCGAACGCGCGCCGCTTGCCGTCGTCGCCGACGAGGTCGGCGACCCGTTCGCGCAGATCGCGCAGGTCGCCGGGGCGGTAGAGCCATCCGTCGACACTCGATCGCACGAGGTCGACGGGCCCGCCCACGCCGGTCGCGACGACGGGCACGCCGCTCGCGAGCGCCTCCTGGATGGTCTGGCCGAACGTCTCGCTCTCGCCCGGGTGCACGAAGACATCGAAGCTCGCGATGGCTTCGGCGAGCGCCGGGCCCGACAGATGGCCGGTGAAGATCGCCTCGGGCAGCGCACGCTCCAGCGGCACGCGCGACGGCCCATCGCCCACGACGATCAGGCGCGTGCCGGGCAGGTCGGCGAGCGCCGCGAGGTCGGCCACCTGCTTCTCGGGGGCGAGGCGGCCGACGTAGCCGATGAGCGTGTGCCCCGGCGCGACTCGCGAGCGCCACGCATCGCTCCGGCGCTCGGGCGTGAACAGGCGCGTGTCGACGCCCCGCCCCCACCGGCGCAGGCGGTCGACGCCGAGCTCTTCGAGCTGTCTCATGGATGCCGCCGACGGGGCGAGCGTCAGGGTCGCGCGACGGTGGAGGCGGGCGACGTGCCGGCCGACCGCGGCCGCCACGCGCGGCATCCCGTACTTCTCGGCGTACGCCACGACATCGGTCTGGTAGACGGCGACCGATGGCACCCCCAGCGCGTCGGCGGCGGCGACCCCTTGCCAGCCCAGCACGAAGGGCGACGCCAGGTGGACGACGTCGGGCCGGAACTCGCGCAGGATCGCGGCGAGCCGCGCGGCGCGCGCGAACACGACGCGCACCTCGGGGTAGTTCGGCAGCGGCACCGAACGCAGCAGCTCGGCGCGGGCGCCGTGCAGATCGGCGCCGACCTCGCCCGAGCGCGGTGCGATCACGAGCGTCTCGTGGCCGTCGGCGGCCAGGCGCCGCAGGACGTGCAGGACCGACCCCGTCACGCCGTTCATGTGCGGGAGGAAGGACTCGGCGAGCAGTGCGACTCTCACACGTCCAGGGTGACGGGGCAACGGCATCCGGAATCGCCGACGCGGGCCCGATCGCCGAGAGTTCACCGATTGCACCACCCGGCGACACCGGACGCTCGCCGTTTCGTGGCCGTTCACCGGCGGCTGCTGCCCACGACCCGTGCGCGACGCGTTCCTCGCCTCGACGGGCGACGGCTTCAGAGTCGCCGATCAGCCGGCGCGCACGGCGTACGGACGCTCGCCGGAACGGTGCTGGAACTCGAGGATCGCGGGATTGCGAACATCGCCGTCGCGCACCTCGACGGCCCTCGTGAGGGTCTCGTCGCCGTCCCACGCATCCGGACCGGCCATCACGGTGGGGACGAATCCCAGCAGTGCCTCGCTGATCTCCCAGCTCGCCGAGTTCCACAGGTACGACGGGCTGTGGTCGACGGCGTAGTAGTTGATGCTGCCGCCGACCGTGAACATCGGGTCGGCGAAGCCCGTGGGCCGGGCCCACTCGAACCCCATGCCCTCGTCGCACGACACGTCGACGATGAGACTGCCCGGCCGGAAGGCGGCGAGGTCGTCGCTCTTGAGATAGAGCAGGGGCCTGTTGGGGTCCTGCAGCGTGCAGTTGACGACGATGTCGCTCTCGGCGAGGAAGGGCGCGAGCGGCACGCGGCCCTCATCGGTGATGACCTCGCTCACGTACGGGCCGTCGTGGTCGAACTGGATGATCTGCGCGGCGTGGATGGGCGACGCGACGGACGCGGTCGCCCGGTTCGTGAGCACGCGCACGTCGTGGACGCCGTGCGCCCTGAGCGCGGTGACGGCGCCGCGCGCCGTTGCGCCGAAGCCGATCACGACGGCGGTGAGCCGGCGCCCGTAGTCGCCCGTGGACCCGCACAGCTGCAGCGCGTGCAGGACCGAGCAGTAGCCGGCGATCTCGTTGTTCATGTGGAAGACGTGCAGTCCGAAGGTGCCGTCGCTTCCCCAGTGGTTCATCGCCTCGAACGCGATGACGGTGAGCTCCTTGTCGAGGGCGAGCTGGGTCATTGTCTCGTCCTGCACGAGATGCGGCCATCCCCACAGCACCTGCCCGTCGCGCATCTGACGGAGGTCGGCGTGCTGCGGCTTGGGCAGCAGCAGCACATCCGACGCGGCGAACAGCTCGGCACGATCGACCAGGCCGCCCACGAGGGGACGCAGCTGCTCGTCGGGAACGCCGAAGCGCTCGCCGTAGCCGGTCTCGAGCAGCACGCGCGATCGCAACTCTTCGGGGATGCGCTCCAGATGCCCGGGGTGGATGGGCACGCGGCGCTCATCCGGCTTCAATGAGGTGCCCACGACCCCGAGAGTGAGCGGAAGCTGCGGAGTCATGTCGTCCTCGTCCTGTCGCGGAGGCCGAGTGGTCGCCGTTCCTCGACGGTATCAGGGCGCTCGGTGCGCGATCCCGCCGCCAGGTGCCCGGCCCGGGGATCACTCCCCCGCGAGGCCGCCCAGCAGGTGACCGAACGAGCGGCCCTCGCCGAGGTAGTTCGCAGGGTCGAAGGGATCAGCGGATGCCGCGGGCCGGCGCCGCTCGATGGCTTCGGCCAGCTCGCGCGCGCCGCGCTCCACCCGCTCGCCGAGGGGTGCCACCTGGTCTCCCGAGCCGCCCCAGTCGCTGGAGGCGGCGAACACCCCGGTCGACACGGGCTCGGCGTGGAGGTAGGTGAACAGCGGCCGGATCGCGTAGTCGATCGCGAGCGAGTGACGGGCGGTGCCCGCGTTCGCTCCGATGAGCACGGGCTTGCCGGTGAGGGCGTCGGGATCCATCACGTCGATGAACGACTTGAACAGTCCGGAGTAGCTCGTGGAGAAGATCGGCGTCACGGCGATCAGCGCGTCGGCCGACACCACGGCATTGACCATCGACTCCAGCGCGGGGCGCGCGAAGCCGGTGAGCAGGTTGTCGACGATGTCGTGCGCGTAGTCGCGCAGCTCGAACACGTCGACCTCCGCCTGGATGTCGCGCTCGGCGAGCATCTTCACGGTCGCCGCCGACAGCCGGTCGGCGAGCATGCGCGTCGAGGAGGGGTTGGACAGGCCCGCCGAGATCACGGCGATGCGGCGCGGAGTGGTTGCAGTCATCGTTTCGTCTCGCTTCGCTCGTTCAACGACCGGTGGACGGGCCGACACCGAACGCCGCTCCCGCGGGCGCCGGCGTGTCGCGGTAGGGGCTGTCGCCGACCAGGTTGTCGCCGCGGTTCGCGCCGGGCACGGCCGCGCGCGGGGCCTCGTCGCCGTACGCGGCAGCGACGCGGTTCGCGTGGGTCGGGGCATCAGGAACATCCGCGGGGCGACCCGCGGCGAGCTCCTTGCGCAGCACCGGGACGACCTCGCCGCCCAGCATGTCGAGCTGCTCCAGCACGGTCTTCAGCGGCAGCCCGGCGTGGTCGATCAGGAAGAGCTGACGCTGGTAGTCGCCGTAGTGCTCGCGCATGCCCGCGTACCGGTCGATGACCTGCTGCGGCGAGCCGACCGTGAGGGGCGTCATCTCGCTGAAGTCCTCGAGCGACGGCCCATGGCCGTATACGGGAGCGTTGTCGAAGTACGGACGGAACTGCGCGACGGCATCCTGCGACTTCGCCGCCATGAACACCTGGCCGCCGAGACCGACGATCGCCTGCTCGGGCGTGCCGTGCCCGTAGTGCGCGTAGCGCTGGCGGTACAGCGTGATGAGGCGCTGGTAGTGCTCCTTGGGCCAGAAGATGTTGTTCGCGAAGAAGCCGTCGCCATAGTACGCGGCCTGCTCGGCGATCTCGGGGGTGCGGATCGAGCCGTGCCACACGAAGGGCGCGACGCCGTCGAGCGGTCGCGGCGTCGAGGTGAAGCCCTGCAGCGGGGTGCGGAACTGTCCCTCCCAGTCGACGACGTCCTCACGCCAGAGCCGGTGAAGGAGGTTGTAGCTCTCGATCGCGAGCGGCAGCCCCTGGCGGATGTCCTTGCCGAACCAGGGATAGACCGGACCGGTGTTCCCGCGACCGAGCATCAGGTCGGTGCGGCCGCCCGACACGTGCTGCAGCATCGCGTAGTCCTCGGCGATCTTGACCGGGTCGTTGGTCGTGATCAGCGTCGTCGCGGTCGACAGGATCAGCCGCTCGGTCTGGGCCGCGATGTAGGCGAGCGTCGTGGTGGGCGATGACGACCAGAAGGGCGGGTTGTGGTGCTCGCCGAGGGCGAAGACGTCGAGCCCGACCTCCTCGGCGTGCTTCGCGATCGTCAGCGTCGCGCGGATCCGCTCCGCCTCGCTCGGGGTGGTGCCGGTCGTCGGGTCCTCGGTGATGTCGCTCACCGTGAAGATGCCGAACTGCATACCAGCCCAGGAAGTGGTGTCCACGATTTCTCCGATTCCGGATGCCGCGGCATCCAGTTCTATTCAAGTGAATGTACCCGATGGAACGCCGGAGAGGCGAATCTATTCCCTGCCGTGAGGGGCTCGCATCAGGCGCCCTGGAACATCGCGATCATGTCGCGGGCGAGCTGGTGCGGCGCCGTCTCGCAGGGTGCGTGGCCCGTGGGATACGTCGCCACCCGCGCGCCGATGCGCTGGGCGAAGGCGGCGTGCTGCTCGGCGGGCCAGAGATCCTGATCGCCGACCGCGATGAGCTTGGGGATGCCGACGGCCGCGACGTCGTCGGTGATGTCGGGCATCGACATCATGAGACCGACGACGTCGTCGATGCACGCTCGGCCCGTGATCGCGAGGCGCTCGCGCACGAAGGCGATGCGACCCGGCGGCGTGCGGTTGAGGTTGTAGCGGATGCCCCAGAGGATCAGTCCTGCCGCTCGATGCGGGGACATGTCGGAGATCGGCCCGATGTGCTTGACCCCGCGGAACACCTGCCCGGTCGCGGGCGGGGCCGCCATCAGCGTGAGGCTGAGGAACAGGTCCGGCCGCTCGATGAGCGCGAGCTCGGTGACCAGGCCCGCGAAGCTGTAGCCCAGCACGTGGGCGGGCGCGCCGCCGTCTTCGAGCACGGCGATGAGGTCATCGACGAAGAGCGCGTGGTCGTAGTGCTCGCGCGGCGGATCGAGGTGCTGCGGCCCGGCATCGGCCGACTCGTAGTGCCCCGCGATGTCGTAGGCCTCGACGCGGTAGCCCGCGGCCTCGAAGAGGGGGAACAGGAGGACGAAGTCCTCCTTCGAACCGGCGACGCCGGGGACCAGCACGATCCGCGGCGCGCCGGGTTCTCCCAGGCGCACCCTCGCGAGCCCGCCGCTGGGGGCGCGGAAGACGTCACGCTCCGTGCCGGCGGGGAACTCGTGCCAGTCGAAGTCGGGAATCGCCCTGTCGCGCGCGAGGGCGTCGTCGATGGTCGTCATTGCGCCGTCGAGACTACCGCGTGGGAAGCCCGGCGAGCTCGTCCGCGCGCGGTGCGTAGTCGATGTGCCCGCCGTCCGCGTCGAATGCCTGCACGGGGCGGCGCTCCGACCAGCGCTCCCAGCCGGGATCGCCGTCGACCGCGAACGCGACCCACGCCGCGTGCATGACGTCGGCGAGCGCCTGGGGCGAGTCGGTCCCACCGAGGGCGATCGCGTCGGGGGTTCGGAGCGTGTCGAACACGAAGCCGAGCTCCATGCCGTGAGCCGCGCCGAGCCCGCCGACGGGGCTGCGCCAGCGGAACTCGTAGACGTAGGTGGGCGCGGCGGCTATCCGGCTGTCGGCGAATCGGGTGATCGGACCCCGCAGCAGCAGGTCGCCGACGATCTCGCCCAGGACCTCACCCGGAGTGGCGGTCGGGCGGCGCACCTGATGGGCGCGGACGATCCTCGCCGGCACGCGGGCCGCGAGGCGGGCGATCGTGAGCGTCGAGCGCCGGATGCGATCGAGTGCCCCGGTGGGGACGAACCACAGCCGGTACTCCTCGCTGGTCGACCCGATGAGCACGGGGATGCCGCGTCCGGCGCCCTCCAGCAGCGCATCGAGGGGATTGCGGGGCACCGCGTCCCCGCCGATCGCGAGCGCGACGGAGGGTCCGGTCCCGAGCGGCGAGCCGGCCGCGGCGATGTCGGTCTGCGCGGCGACGAGGTCGGCGGCGGCGACCGATGAGAAGCCGTCGCGGGTGGCCGGCACCTTGAGCCGCGCCGCGATCTCGCGCGACATGCGTCCGGCCTTCTTTACCGGCTGGGCGGCGAGCGGTCCGCTCTGCAGGATCGCGCGATCGAACAGCTCCGTCGCGTGCGGGAGCGCGAGCAGGGCGGCGAGCGTGTTCGCCCCGGCCGAGTGCCCCATCGCCGTCACCCGCTGCGGGTCGCCGCCGAACGCGCCGACCTCGCGCCGCACCCAGCGCAGCGCGGCCTCCTGGTCGAGGACGCCGAGGTTCTGCGGCACGTCATCGACGACGGCGAATCCCTCCTGCCCGAGGCGGTACTGCACCGTGACGACCACGATGCCGTGGCGGGCGAACGTCGCGCCGTCATACGCGGGCAGCGCCGCTGCGCCGCGCGTCAGTGCGCCGCCGTGCACGAAGACGAGGACGGGAAGTGCGGCATCGGTCTGTCGATCCGCAGGCGTCCACACGTTCACCGTGAGGATGTCGTCGCCGGGGATCTCGACGGAGGCGAGGTAGTTCTCGATGCCGCCGCGGTAGGGCATCTGCGGTGCGGTGGGCCCGAACGCCGTCGCGTCGCGCTCGCCCTCCCACGCGGCGGGTGGGGCGGGAGGGCGGAACCTCAGGCCGCCGACCGGCGGCGCCGCGTACGGGATGCCCAGAAAGCGGTCGATGCCGTCGACGCGCTCGCCCCGGAGGGCTCCGGTCGACACGGTGAGCACGGGGGCGGCGGGCATAGGGCTCCTCTGCGCGTCGTCGCGCGGTTCGTCGGGACGGCGGATGAGCCGTGGCAGACACCCAGGATATGGTGGCCTCGGCCATGACCGAACCAGCGAGCACGGCCGGGACCGCAGCCCCCGGCGCCCCGACGACGGGGGCGACGGGCGTGCCCCGCGCGCGGCGGCGGGTGCCGTTCTGGGACAACGCGCGCTTCGCGTGCATCGTGCTGGTGGTGCTCGGTCACGCCGTGCAGCGCCTGACCTACGACTCCGACATCGCGCTCGGACTGTACCTCCTGGTGTACGCATTCCACATGCCCGCCTTCGCGATCATCGCAGGGTACTTCTCGAAGTCCGACTCGCCGAACCGGCGTCAGATGGCGCGCGTGGTGACCGACATCCTCGTCCCGTACGTGATCTTCGAGGGATTGTGGACGCTGACCAAATGGCTGGTCGAGGGTCAGGCGAACCCGAATCTCACCCAGCCGTCGTGGACGCTGTGGTTCCTCCTCGCGCTCGGGATCTTCCGCCTGGTGCTGCCCTATCTCGCGCTGCTGCGCTGGCCGCTGCTGTGGACCGTGGCGATCTCGATCGGCGCGGGCTACCTCCCGAACGTCGACTCGACGTTCTCGCTGTCGCGCACGCTGGGGCTGCTGCCGTTCTTCACCCTCGGCTGGTGGCTGCGCGAGCACGACATCGTCGAGCGGTTCGACCTCCTGCGCCGGCGCAGCTGGTGGATGCCGGTGACGGCTGTCGCCCTGCTGGCCGCCGCGGGCTGGGTCGCGTGGTTCTTCGTCGACGGCTGGCGGGAGATGAACCTGCGCGAGTGGCTGTTCTACAACGAGAACTACGCGTCGATCGGCGGGACGCAGTGGTGGGCTGGTGGAGTGCGTCTGGCCCTGATGGCGGTCGCGCTCGTGCTGAGCGCGGCGTTCTTCACGCTCGTCCCGCGCCGCACCCACGGGTGGACGCACTTCGGCCAGTACACGATGTACGTCTATCTGCTGCACTCGTTCGTGCTGTATCCGTTCCGGGAGTCGGGCGTGCTGCGCGATCTCGACCCGACGTGGCTGTGGCTGCCGGTCGTGGTCATCGCCTCCGTCCTCATCGCGCTCGGGCTCGCCACGAAGCCTGTGCGACGGATCTTCCGGCCGCTCGTCGAGCCACGGCCGGCGTGGCTGTTCCGCGACCCGACGCTGGCCGGCCGGGAGGGCCGGCGGAGCGACCCCACCGGCTCGCGACGGCCGCGCGATGAGCCACGCCGCCCGCAGGCGGACCCGCGCCAGAACGGCTGACCGCCCCGCTCAGGGCTTCGGCGAGGGGAACTGCGCCCGCAGCAGCGCGTCGAAGGCCGTGTCGGGGAGGAGCGTCCGCAGGGTCATGAGCAGATGAGCGGATGCCGCGACGCGATAGCGCGCTCGCGGACGCCCGGTCGCCTCCACCGCCCGGGTGATCGCACGGGCGACATCCTCGGGCCCGCATGCGAGCCGTGCGTTCAGCCCACGATCCCAGTGGCGCGCGACGTCGGCGATCTGCTCGTTGTACGCGGCGTAGGCGTCGCCTGCGGCATCCGTCGCCCGTCGCTCCACCGCGCTGGCGGCGAGCGGCGTGCGCACCATCCCGGGCTGGATCAGCGAGACGCCGACGCCGAAGGGCCGGGACTCATACCGCAGCCCGTCGGTGACCGCCTCCATCGCGTGCTTGGTGCCGCCGTACGCGCCCATGCCGGGGAAGATGAACCGGCCGTTCATCGAGCCGACGTTGACGATCCGTCCCCATCGCTGCGCGCGCATCCCGGGGAGGACCAGCTGGCACATCCCGATCATGCCGAACAGGTTCGTCTCGAACAGCGCGCGCACCCGGTCCAGCGGCAGCGTCTCGACCGCGCCGAGCTCCTGGATGCCCGCGTTGTTGACGAGCACACCCACGGCGCCCTCCGCGGCGACGACGGCGTCGACGGCCGCCACCCGTGATGCCTCGTCGGTGACGTCGAGCGCCAGCAGCCGGCATCCTGCGCTCTCCAGATCGGCGATCGAGTCGAGCCGCCGCGCGGTGGCGTAGACCGTCCAGCCGCGGCTCGCGAGCAGGGTCGCGGTCTCCCGCCCGATGCCGGTGGAGCATCCGGTGACAAGTACGGCGCGCGAGATCCCGGTCATGAGCCCAGGAAACCGGGCGCGCGCGTCATGCGCAAGGGTCCGGCCGATGAGCGCGCGGGTAATCGAGGGCAACAAACCAGCGGATGCCGTCGCATCCCGCCTATCGTCGCTGCATGGCCGATCTGAACCTGCCGATCCTCGACCTGTCCCGGCTCGACGAGGGACCCGACGCGGCCGAGCGCTTCCGCGCCGACCTGCGCGACGCGACCCACCGTGTGGGGTTCTTCTATCTGACCGGCACCGGCATCCCCCCGGAGCTCGAGGCGCGGCTGCACCGCGTCGCGCGTGAGTTCTTCGATCTGCCCGAAGGCGACAAGCTCGCCATCGAGAACGTCAAGAGCCCGCACTTCCGCGGCTATACGCGCATCGGCGGCGAGCGCACGCAGGGCAGGGTCGACTGGCGCGAGCAGATCGACATCGGTCCCGAGCGCGAGGCGGTCACCGACCCCGACGCTGCGGACTTCGCCCGTCTCATCGGCCCGAACCAGTGGCCGGCCGCACAGCCCGAGCTCCGCGACGTCGTCGACGAGTGGCAGGAGCACCTCGCCGGCGTCGCCCGCAAGCTGCTGCGGGCATGGGCGCTGTCGCTCGGCGCGCCCGAGACGTACTTCGACGAGCACTTCGGCGAGCCCTCCACGCTGCTGAAGATCGTCCGCTATCCCGGCAAGGACGACCCGACTCCTCAGCAGGGCGTCGGCGCGCACAAGGACTCCGGCGTGCTGACGCTGCTGTGGGTCGAGCCCGGCAAGGGCGGCCTTCAGGTGCAGCGCGACGGTCAGTGGGTCGATGCTCCCCCGGTGCCGGGGGCGTTCGTGGTCAACATCGGCGAGATGCTCGAGTACGCCACAGACGGGTACCTCGTCGCGACGAACCACCGCGTCGTCTCGCCGCGGTATCCCGACGACCGCATCTCGATCCCGTACTTCTTCAACCCGGCGCTCGACGCACGGCTCCCGCTCATCGACCTGCCCGCCGAACTCGCCGCCGAGGCCCGCGGGGTTACCCAGGACCCGTCGAATCCGATCCACGGGCTCTACGGCGAGAACGCGCTGAAGTCACGTCTGCGCGCGCACCCCGACGTCGCCGGAATCTGGCACGCCGACCTCGTCGCCGCGCGCGCCGCCGCGGCATCCTGACCTCGCCTTTCGCCCGCCGGCCTCCCCTGTCGGTCGCCGGCCTCCCCTGTCGGTCGCCGGCCTCCCCTGTCGGTCGCCAGCCTCCCCTGTCGGTCGCCAGCCTCCCCTGTCGGTCGCCAGCCTCCGATCCGCCCCGTCCCCCTTCGCTCGCCTGTCGCATTCTGCGGGTCCGCTCGGCGTGTTGTGACAGGCGAACAGAGACCGGGCCCGCTCGCCTGTCGCACTCGGCGGGTCCGCTCGGCGTGTTGTGACAGGCGAACAGAGACCGGGCCCGGTCGCCTGTCGCACTCGGCGGGTCCGCTCGGCGTGTTGTGACAGGCGAACCCACGCGGCCCGCGCAGCGAGCGTTGCGGGTCGCGGCGCGGGCCGCACCGCTCGCTGCGCGGGCGGTGCGGGTCGCGGCCGGGAACAACGAAGGCCGCCCCACACCTGGGACGGCCTTCGTGAAGACGATTGAACGCTGAGTCGCGTTATCGACGGAGTCCGAGACGCTCGATCAGCGAGCGGTAGCGCGCGATGTCGATGTCCTGGAGGTAGCCGAGCAGACGACGGCGCTGACCGACCATCAGGAACAGACCACGACGTGAGTGGTGGTCGTGCTTGTGCTCCTTCAGGTGCTCTGTGAGGTCCTTGATGCGCTGCGTCAGCATCGCGACCTGCACCTCGGGGGATCCGGTGTCACCGGGGTGCGTCGCGTACTCTTCGATGATCGCCTTCTTAGCTTCGGATTCGAGTGGCATAGATGGGATCCCCTTTCTGGTCGTTGCGCGGCGCCCGACGCCTGATGCGTGGGCTCTCTTTATCCGCGGCCGATCAAACGGCAACCTGAAGAGTCTACCAGCAGGGCGGATGCCGCTGCGACTCGAAGCACGACGGGGCCGCCCCTGCGTGCAGCCGATAGCCTCGATGAGTGAAGTACACCGTCCGCGTGAAGCCGGGGAGCCGCAAGGGACCTCATGTCGAGGCATCCGCAGACGGACTCACGGTGCACGTGCGCGAGCGCGCGGTCGACGGCGCCGCGAACGAAGGGCTCGTCACGGCCCTCGCCACGCACTTCGGCGTCGCGCGAAGCCGTGTCGAGATCGTGCGCGGCCACGCCTCGCGCGTCAAGCACGTCGAGGTGGACCTCTGAGGATGCGTCTGCGCCGCGACCACTTCATCGACCTCACTCCGTTCCGCGCCAGCCCGGCGTTCACGCGCATGTGGGTCGGCTCGACCCTCGCGGGGCTCGGCGGCCAGCTGACCATCGTCGCGGTCATGCTGCACATGTACGAGCTCACGGACTCGACCTTCGCGGTCGCGATGATCGCGGTCGCGGGACTTCTTCCGATGATCCTCGCGGGCCTGTACGGCGGGATGCTGGCGGATGCCTTCGACCGGCGCCGCGTCGCGCTGATCGCGGCGACCGTCACGTTCGCCTCCACGGCGATGCTCGCCGTCCTCGCGTGGGGCGGGTGGGAGACGGTCGCCTGGCTCTACGTGCTCACCGTCGTGAACTCCTCCGCGAACACGATCGTCATGGCGGCGCGGCAGGCGATCGTGCCGCGGCTGCTCCCTCGGGAGCTGCTGCCCGCGGCATCCGCTCTGGGTGGAATCACCGTGGGGATCATGGTGATGGCAGGCCCCGCGCTCGCGGGCGTGCTGGTCGCGTTCACCGGCTACGCGTGGACGTACACGATCGACGTCGTGCTCATGCTCGCGATGTTCCTGGGGCTGTGGACGCTCCCGAGCATCAGGCCGGAGGGCGCCATCGTGCGGCCGGGGCTGGAGTCGCTGCGCGACGGATGGCGGTTCCTCCGGCGCGCCGCCAACATCCGCCTCCAGTTCGTCCTGGACATCGTCGCGATGACGTTCGGACAGCCGCTCGCACTGTTCCCGGCGATCGGCGCGGTGCTGCTGGGCGGCGGGCCGATCACGACCGGCGCCCTGACCGCGGCGATCGCCGCGGGCGCGTTCCTGTCGAGCGTGTTCTCCGGCCCGGTCGGGCGCGTCCGTCATCACGGGCTCGGGATCGAGCGGGCGATCCTCGTGTACGGCGGGGCGATGACGGCGTTCGGCCTCGTGCTGGGCGCCGCCGCGCTCGGCTGGTTCGCCCCGGCATCCGTCGGCGTGACGACGCCGAACCTCGTCCTCATCGTCGCAGCAGCGCTGACGCTCGTGATCGCAGGCGCCGCGGACAACGTCAGCTCGATCTTCCGGAACACGATGGTGCAGGCGGCGGTTCCGGATGCCGTGCGGGGCCGCCTCCAGGGCGTCTTCATCGTCGTCGTGGCGGGCGGCCCGCGCGTCGGCGCGCTCTACGCGGGCACGCTCGCGACCTTCACCACCCTCTGGTTCCCGCCCCTGCTGGGCGGCTTCCTCATCATCGGGATCGTCGCCCTGCTGGTGCGGCTGAGCCCGCGCTTCCGCGCGTACGACGCCGACCACCCGGTCCCGTAGCCATCCCGCCGAGCATCGGCGGATTTCGGACGTCGCACCATCCCACCGGCCCGGGCCGTCGGAGCCCGGGCATAGAGTCGCGGAGTGCCGACCGACTCCCCGCCCACCACTCCGCAGCAGGAAGCGGGCCGCACGACGACCCCCGTCGTGTCCCGCACGTCGGTCGCCGTCCAGTTCCTGCTCGCAGGGATCGTGTGGGGCTCGAGCTTCCTCTTCATGAAGGTCGCGCTCGAAGGCATCACCCCCGGCCAGGTCGCGTGGTCGCGGCTGGTGCTGGGCGCCCTCACCCTGGGCCTCTTCGTCGCACTGCGCCGGGACCGCCTGCCGCGTCGCCTCAAGACCTGGATGCACATGACGGTGCTCGCGGTGTCGTTCTGCATCGTGCCGTTCCTGCTGTTCTCGTGGGCGCAGCAGCACGTGACATCCGGGCTCGCGAGCATCTACAACGCCACCACCCCGCTGATGACCGCGATCATGGCCGGGCTGCTGTTCCGGGTGGAGAAGCTCAAGCCGCTGCAGATCGCGGGCATCCTCGCCGGGATCCTCGGGGTGGTCGTCATCATCGGCCCGTGGCAGGGACTCGACCTCAACCAGAGTCTCGTCGCCCAGTTCGCGATCCTCGGCGCGACCGCGTGCTACGGGTTCAGCCTCGCCTACATGCGGAAGTTCGTCGCCGGCACGGAGATGACCGCGCTGGTCTTCTCATTCCTGAACATCGGGATCGCCGCGGTGATCATGCTGGCGCTGACCCCGATCGTCGCCGTCGCGCCCTTCTCGCTCGACCCGTGGATCGTGCTGAGCGTCGTGCTCCTCGGCTGCCTCGGCACCGGCGTCGCGTACATCTGGAACCAGAACGTCGTCCGTGCGTGGGGACCGACCCGAGCGTCGACCGTGACCTACATCACCCCGGTGGTGGGCGTCGCACTCGGCGTCATCATTTTGGGTGAAGGCATGACGTGGAACGAGCCGGTCGGGGCGCTCGTGGTGTTCCTCGGCATCCTGCTCGCCCAGGACCGCCTGCGCCGCCGCGCCCGGCCCGGGCCGGGCTGACGGGCGCGAACACGAAGAGCGGATGCCGCGACCTCCTCCGAAGGAAGGGGCTGCGGCATCCGCTCTCGTCGTTCGCCTGAATCAGGCCTGCTGGTACGCGCCCTGCAGGTCGAGCGTGATGGTGACGTCCTTGCCGACGAGCACGCCGCCGGTCTCGAGGGCGGCGTTCCACGTGAGACCGAAGTCCTCACGGTTGATGACCGTCTTCGCCGTCGCGCCGGCCTTGTAGTTGCCCCACGGGTCGGTGCCGAAGCCGCCGAAGTCGAACTCGAACGTCACGGGCTTGGTGACGCCGCGGATGGTGAGGTCGCCGTCGATGAGGAAGTCGCCGTCCTCGATCCGCGCAGTCGTCGAGACGAACTCCATGGTCGGGTAGTGCTCGACGTCGAAGAAGTCGGCGGAGCGCAGATGCGTGTCGCGCCCCTCGTCCTTCGTGTCGACGGAGGTGACGTCGACGCTCGCCTGGACGGTCGCCTCCAGCGGGTTCTCCGGTGCGACGAGCGTGGCGCTCTTCATCCCGAACGTGCCGCGGACCTTCGAGATCATCATGTGGCGCACGCTGAAGGTGACCTCGCTGTGCGAGGGATCGAGCACCCACGTACCCGTCTTGTAGCCCGGGATCTGGATCGTCATCGTGTCTGTCATGGATCGTCCTTCGTGTCGGAATCGCGTCGTCGCTCTGGACGACAGGTACGAGACGGGACAACGCACACCCGGGGGCGTTCTATTCCTGTGAATGCAGATTCGACCCGACGACGGATGATCTCGATACGCGGCTGACGCCGCTCCTCGATCCGGCGGCCGCGGCCTACGCCGCCGCGCGGCGCACACGGCCCGGCGTCTCGCCGGTGACGCGAGCGAAGGCGCGGCTGAAGGCGGCTTCCGAGCCGTAGCCGTGGGCGGCGGCGACCGCCGCGACGGCATCGCCCCGCGTGAGCATCGACCGCGCGGAGCGCATCCGCGCCGCCGCCAGGTAGGCCATCGGCGGCGAGCCGACGACCGCGGTGAAGCGAGCGGCGAACGCCGACCTCGACATGGCCGCACGGCGGGCGAGCGACGCGAGAGTCCACGGATGCCCCGGATCGCGGTGGATCGCAGCGAGCGCCGTGCCCAGCTGCGGGTCGCGCAGCGCCGCGAGCCAGCCGCTCGCGGACTCGGGCTCGTCGGACAGCCAGGCGCGCACGGTCTCGACGACGAGCACGTCGGCGAGGCGCGTGGCGACCGCGTCCCCGCCGGGTTTCGGATGCCGCAGCTCGCCGGCCAGCAGAGGGAGCAGCGCCGCCATGACGGGATGCCGCGCGGAGTCCACACGCACGACGGGCGGCAGCACCGCCAGCATGTCCTGCACGGCGGGCGAGTCGAACGCGACGATGCCGCACAGCATCGCAAGCGAGGGAGCGTCCGCTTCCGGTCCGATGCGCAGGACGGAGAACGCCTCGCCGAGCATCGTCTGCGGCAGTTCGTCCGCGCGGCCCAGGATCGGAGCTCCCGGCCGTGTCGACACCCGATGGCCGATGCCGCGGGGAACGAGCGCGAGCTCGCCGGCATCGAGCCGGAGGGGCTGCTGCCCGTCGACCTCCAGGTACGCGGTGCCCCGCGCGACGATGTGGAAGCTCAGGGTCTCGGGGAACTGCGGCATCTCGACGGCGCCGTGGCCGGACGCCTCCGTCCACGAGTAGAACGCGCCGCGCATCCGCACGCGGTACAGCGCCTCGGTGAGCGGGTCTTCGTGCTCCCACGGCATCGGCGTCGACATCGGACTCTCCTGGACGATGGATCAAGAAATGCGTACTTCTGACGATAGATCATCCCGGCTCCCCCTGCCAGAGTCGATGTCATCTCGACGAAGGGAAACGACCATGAACATTCTGGTGATCGGCGCCACCGGCGGATCCGGCCGCGCCGTGTGCGACGCCCTGCTCGATCGCGGCCATCGCGTGACGGCGACCTCTCGGCGCGCGACCGGGCTCGCACCGCGCGACGGCCTCGAGCGGATCGACGGCGACGCGACAGACCGCGACTTCCTCGACCGCGTCCTTCCGGGTCACGACGCCGTCGTGGTGACCCTCGGGATCTCCGAGCCCACGCTTCGCGTACGCGTGCGGGGCGCCCAGCACACCGCCGGTGACGTGCGCTCGCGCGGCACGGCGGCGATCGTGGCCGCGGCGCGTGCCGCCGGCATCCGTCGTGTGATCGTGCAGTCCTCGTACGGCGTGGGCGAGACGCGGGACCTGCTGGGCGTGGTCGACCGCATCGTGCTGGCCCTGACGATCAAGCCGCAGATGATCGACACCGAGATCCAGGAGGGCGTGCTGCGCGGGTCGGGGCTGGACTGGACGATCGTGCAGCCGGTGTATCTCACCGACGACGAGTCCGGTGATCGCTTCGTGTCGACCGCCGGTCAGACGCGCGGTCGCAAGGTCTCGCGTCACGCCGTCGCCGGCGTCCATGCCGACCTGATCGAGCAGGCGGACTCGATCGGGCGCACGGTCTCGGTGTCGGGCTGACCGGCCGCCGGAACGAGTCGAGGGGCAGGATGCCGCGGCATCCTGCCCCCTCGATCGTTCGGGGTGGGCTCGGGTCAGCCGACCGAGATGAGGTCGATGACGAAGATGAGCGTCTTGCCGCCCAGGAAGTGACCGCCGGCGGGACCGTAGGCCAGGTGCGGCGGGATGACGAGCTCACGACGCCCGCCCTCCTTCATCCCGGGGATGCCGTCCTGCCAGCCCTGGATGAGGCCGCGGAGGGGGAACTGGATGCTCTCCCCGCGGTTCCAGGAGGAGTCGAACTCCTCGCCGGAGGTGTACTCGACGCCCGCGTAGTGGACGGTCACGGTGTCGCCGGGCTTCGCCTCGGCGCCATCCCCGACGATGAGGTCGCGGATGACGAGGTCGGAGGGAGCGGGTCCCTCGGGGGCGTCGATCTCGGGCTTGGTGCGGTCGTCAGTCATGCCTCCATCCAACCCGAGGCGGGCGCACCGGTCAACGCGACGCGTCCGCCGTCCGCGGTCCGTACAGCTGCGCGATCCCCTTCGAGTCGATGCCCCCGTCGTACGTGCCGTGCTGCGGCCAGCCCTCCGGAGAGTCCTCCCACTCCTCCTGGCGGCCCCGCGGCAGGATGTCGACGAGGCCGTGGTGGTGTCCGAGCTGCTCGGTGCCGCGGCCGTTGGTGTGCCACGTGCGGTAGACGGTGTCGCCGTCGCGCAGGAAGGTGTTCACCGCGAAGCCGGCGGCCGGTGGGGCGCCCATGTCGGCCCCGAATGGACTCTCGGACGTCGAGTACCACTCCATGCGGTTGCCCACCCGCTCCCGGTACTCGAGCGCCTCGTCGATCGGACCCTGCGTCACGATCACGAATCGCGCGTCGTAGTCGTC
>Ga0307505_10000808_pt1 | contig 30602 bp, 9 predicted proteins | sample 23_S_MG_FD_202183 | JGI IMG/M metagenome (GOLD analysis project Ga0307505, IMG submission 202183) | Soil microbial communities from Populus trichocarpa stands in riparian zone in the Pacific Northwest, United States - 23_S | ecosystem: Environmental > Terrestrial > Soil > Riparian zone > Trees... | reverse complement strand
TCGACCAGCGCGGTCAATGCGTCGCGGTCGCGGTGTGCACCGGGCGGCGCCAGCACCAGCGTCGCGCCTTCGACCAGCGGCAGCCACAGCTCCCACACCGACACGTCGAAGCCGATCGGCGTCTTCTGCAGCACACGGTCCTGCGGGCCGAAGCGCAGCCACTGCTGCATCCAGCGCAGGCGGTTGGCGATGCCCGCCTGGTGGTTGAGCACGCCCTTGGGCCGGCCGGTGGAGCCCGAGGTGTAGATCAGGTAGGCGCCCTGCAAGGCGTGCGCGCGGCGCGGCGGCGGCGTGTCGGCGCCGTGGCGGGCGATGTCGGCGCAGGCGAGGGCCCGCGTGCCGGCCGGCACCTCGCCCTCGAAGCCGTCGTGCAGCAGCACGCGCGGTTGCGCGTCGGCCAGCATCGCGCCGGCGCGGGCCGGTGGCTGATCGGCATCGATCGGCAGCCACGCGGCGCCGGCCTTCTGCACCGCGAGCAGCGCGATCATCAGCTCGAAGGAGCGCGGCAGCGCCACCGCGACGATGTCCTCCACGCCGACGCCGTGCTCGCGCAAACGCCACGCCAGGTGATTGGCACAACGATCGAGTTCGGCGCGGCGCATCGCCGCGGCGCCACAGCGCAGCACCACCGCATCGGGCTGTGCACGCGCCTGCTGCTCGAAGCGGTCGGCCAGCGGCGCATCCGCCATGGCTGGAGCGCCATCGCCGAAGGCCGCGAGCTGCGCGACTTCGTCGGCGCCGAGCATCGCGAGCAGGCCCACCGGCGCGTGCGGCGTTTCGGCCAGCGCCAGCAGCAGCCGGCGCCAGCGTTGCAGCAGCGTGCGCAGCGCCGGCGCATCGGCGCGGCGCGCGTCCCAGCGCGCGGCCAGCGTCAGCGTCTCGCCTTCGGCGGCCTGCAAGGTCAGGCCGTAGTGCGTGGCCTCGTCGATCTGCAGGCCTTGCAGGCGCAGCCCGTCGGGCGCGGCGGCGGGCAGAGCACCGCCCGCCGGGTAGTTCTCCACCACCAGCAGGCAGTCGAACAGCGGCGCCCCGCCGGCCAGCGCCTGCAGCTCGCGCAGCGGCAGGTGCTCGTGCGCGGCGGCGTCGGCGCGCGCCGCCTGCAGCGCCGCCAGCCATGCGGCCACGGGCTGCGACGCCACTATGCGCACACGCACCGGCGCGGTGTTGATGAACAGCCCGACCATCGCCAGCGCGCCCGGCAGCTCGGCCGGCCGGCCCGCCACCGTGTGGCCGAAGACCACGTCGCCTTCCTCGCCGCCCAGGCCGTGGCGGCGCAGCAGCAGCGCCAGCGCACCTTGCAGCAGCGTGGCCAGCGTCAGCCCGTGCCCGGCCATCAGCCGGCGCAGCCGCGCGTGTTCGCCGGCGTCCAGCGCCAGGCTCGTGATCGCCGGCTGCAGCGCGCCGCCGCGTGCGGCCGGCGCCAGCATCGGCAGCGGCGCCAGCGGCGGCAGGCCCTGCAGCTCGCGCCGCCACCACTGCAGCGAGGCCGCCTGCGCGCCCGAGTCCTCGCGCTGGCGATGCCAGGCGACGAAATCGGCGTAGGGGCGCGGCAGCGGCGGCAACGCGGCACCGCGCAGCCGCGCGAAGACCTCGCGCAGCACCAGGCTGGCCGACCAGCCGTCGAGCAGCAGGTGGTGGTGGCACCACACCAGCTGGTGGCGCTGCGCGCCCAGGCGCAGCAGCACCAGGCGCATCAGCGGCGGGCGGCGCAGTTCGAAGGGCTCGCTGCGCTGCACCGCCAGCAACGCCTGCAGCCGAGCCTGCTGCTGCGCCGGCGGCAGCGCCGACAGGTCCTGCTGCACCCAGGGCAGCGGCGCGCTGCGCCAGACCACCTGGAAGGGCTGCTCGCGCTGCTCCCAGTGAAAACTGGTACGCAGCACCGCGTGCCGCGCCAGCGCCTCGGCCCAGGCCGCGCGCAGCGCCTCGGCGTCCAGCGGCCCGTCCAGGGTCAGCACCAGCTGCGGCACGTAGGTGTCGGCGCCCGGCGCCAGCAGGCTGTGGAACAGCAGGCCCTGCTGCATCGGCACCAGCGGCAGCAGGTTCTCGACCTGGCGGCGGTCGAAGGCGGCGGGCGGCGAGGCTGTGTTCACAGGCTGTCCAGCAGGCCGTCGAGCGCGCCGTCGTCCAGCGCCATCAGCGGGAAGTCGCTGGCGACCTGCGCGCCGTCGCTGCGGCCCGACAGGCCGTGCCGCAGCAGCGCGAGCAGCGCCTGTTCCCAGGCCTGCATCAGCGCGTCGATGCCCGCGGCCTGGTGCAGGCCGCGGCTGTAGCCGCCATGCAGCTGCAGCCGGCCGCGGCTGACGATGGCGTTGAAGTCGAGCAGCACGTCGCGCGGGTCGTCGCCGTGGCGCGCGGCGCCGCTGCGTTCGTCGGCCGGTGCGAAGGGCGCGTCGGCGCCGAACAGGGCGTCGGTCTGGCCCAGGTAGTTCAGGCGCAGGCCCGGCGCCACGTCGGCGAGCGCGCCGCGGTCGCGCAGTTCGGCCCAGCCCAGGCCCTGGTCGGGCACCGCCTGCACGGCGCTGCGCACCTGCTTCATCACCGCGTCGAGGCCGCCGTCGCCGATGTCCACGCGCAGCGGGTACATGCTGGTCAGCCAGCCGATGCCGCGGACTAGGTCCAGGCCGGCCGGCGCCGCCGGCAGCTCGCCGCGGCCGTGGCCTTCGAGCACCACGCGCCGCGCCCCGGGGCCGCCGCGCTCGCGCAGCGCGATCAGCAGCGCGGCCAGCAGCAGCTCGTCGTGCCGCCAGCGCGTCGCGGCCGGCAGCTGCTGCAGCCATTGCTGCGTGGCTTCGGCATCGAGCACGCGGCTGGCGGTGGCGGCGTCGCGCATGCGGTTGCTGCCGCCGGGGTGATCGGCCGGCCAGTCGAGCGTGGGGGCCGCCGATTGTTCGAGCCAGTAGCCGCGCTGCGCCTCGAAGTGCGCCGCCAGCGACTGCAGCTGCTCGGCGCGCGCGAACACCGGCGTGCCGCGCGGTGGCAAGGCGGTGGCGCCGCCGGCCAGCGCCTGCAGGTCGCCCAGCAGCACGCGCCAGGACACGCCGTCGACCACCAGGTGGTGGGCCACGACCAGCAGCCGGTGTTCGCTGCCGTGGGGGTGGTCGATCTGCATCGCCAACAGCAGCCACAGCGGGCCGCGCGCCAGGTCGAAGCCGCGCTGGGCCTCGTCGGCCAGTGCTTCGATCGCCGCGCGTGCCGCCGGCTCGGAATCCACGCGGCGCTGCACCCGCCGCCAGGCCGGTGCCGGCAGTTCGGCCGCGATGATCTGGTGCCAGCGGCCGTCGCCGTCGCGCTCGAAGCGGGCGCGCAGCATGTCGTGCGCGGCGGCCAGTTGCGCTGCCGCTGCCGCCAGCCGTTCGGTGGCCGGCGGTGATGTCAGGCGCAGCAGCACCGCCTGGTTCCAGTGCTGCCGGTGCTGCAATGGCAGCGCGAAGAACCAGCGCTGCGCCGGCGTCAACGGCTGTTCGCCGAGCGTCGGCGCCTGCGTCACCGCTGCCGGTGCGGCGCGCTGGTCGGCCTGTGCGGCCAGCGCGGCCAGCGTCGGGTGCAGGAACACATCGCGCGGCGTCAGTGCCAGGCCGGTCTCGCGGGCACGCGACACCAGCTGGATCGCCAGGATCGAGTCGCCGCCGTTGTCGAAGAAGCCGGCTTCGCGGCCGGCCGGCGCGCGGCCCAGCACCGCGGCCCAGTGCGTGGCTAGCAGCGTTTCGGTCGGTGTCTGCGGCGCCTGCTGCGCCGCGCCGCTGGTGTCGGCGTCGAACAGCGCCGGTGGCAACGCGCGCCGGTCGAGCTTGCCGTTGGGCAGGCGCGGCAGTGCGGGCAGCGGCACGATGGCCGCCGGCACCATGAAGGCCGGCAGGCGCTGCTGCAGTTGCCGGCGCAGCAGCGTGGCGATGCCGGCAGGCGCATCGCCTTCGATACCCACGTGGGCGACCAGCCGCAGGTGGCCGCCGGCATCGCGCTGCGCGCTGGCCACCGCGTCCCTCACGGCGGCGTGTTCGCGCAGCGCCGCCTCGACCTCGCCGAGTTCGATGCGGAAGCCGCGGATCTTCACCTGCTGGTCCAGGCGGCCGAGGAATTCGAGCTGGCCGTCGCAGCGCTGGCGCACGCGGTCGCCGGTGCGGTAGAGCCGGGCACCGCCCGCGTTCGACCATGGATCCGGCACGAAGCGCTCGGCCGTCAGCGCCGGGCGCTTCCAGTAGCCGCGCGCCACGCCCTCGCCGCCCAGGAACAGCTCGCCGGGCATGCCGATCGGCACCGGCTGCAGCGCCTCGTCCAGCACCCAGGCCTGGCTGCCGGGGATGACCCGGCCGATGCTCACCACCGCGCTGTGAATGTGCCGCGGCAGCGCGGTGGCGGTGGAGTAGGTGGTGTCCTCCGACGGGCCGTAGAGGTTCCAGACCGCCTCGACCCCCGGCTCGCGGTACAGCGTTTGCACCAGTTCCGGCGGCAGCGGCTCGCCCGCCAGGTTGACGACCCGCACGCCGCGCGGCAGCGGGCCCAGGCGCAGCAGCTCGGCGCAGGCGGTGGGCACGGTGTTGACCAGCGTCACGTGCGGCGCGGACGGCAGCTGGGGCAGCGCCAGCACGTCCTCGGCCAGGACCACGCAGCCGCCGCAGCTGAGCGGCGCGAAGATTTCGAACACCGACAGGTCGAAGCACACCGAGGTGCCGGCCAGCACGCCGGCCAGCTGCGCCGGCGTGAAGGCCTGGTGCGCCCACTGCAGCATCGCCACCGCCTGGCGGTGTTCGATGGCCACGCCCTTGGGCCGGCCGGTGGAGCCGGAGGTGTAGATCAGGTAGGCCAGATCGGCGGCCTGTGCGGCGCAGGCTGGGACGTCGGCAGGCTCGGCCGGCGCCAGCGGGTCCAGCAGCGTCAGGCCCTCCAGCCCGGCGATGCCGCGGCCGGGCAGCGCCACCAAGGCGACGGCCTGTGCATCGGCGGCGATCAGCGCCAGCCGTTCGGCCGGATAGGCCGGGTCCAGCGGCACGTAGGCGGCGCCGCTGTCCAGCACCGCGAGCAGCGCGACCACCAGCTCGGCGCGGCGCGGCAGGCACACGGCGACGCGCGTGCCCGGGCGGGCGCCGGCCGCGCGCAGCCGCTGCGCCAGGGCCGCAGCGCGTGCCATCAGTTCGGCGTAGGTCAGGCTCTGATCGCCGCACAGCAGCGCCGGCGCGTGCGGCGTGCGCGAGGCCTGCGCATGGATCATTGCCGGCAGCGTCAGACGGCGGTCGTGCTGCAGCGCCGGCGCATTCCAGGCCTCGATGTATTGCCGCTGGTTCGCCGGCAGCAGCGCCAGCCGCTCCAGCGGCTGGCGCGGCGCGTGCGCGATCTGCCGCAGCAGTTCGCCGAAGGCGCCGGCCAGGGCCTCGATGCTGCCCGGCAGGAACAGGTCGGTGCGAAAGTCGAAGCGGCCGCCCAGGCCATCGCTGCCGTCGGGGCGGTCGGCCAGCGCCAGCGTCAGGTCCATGCGCGTGCTGCCCAGGTCCAGCGGCAGTGCCGTCCAGGGCCGCGGCGCGGCGTCCGGCGGCGGCGCGGCCTGCCACAGCAGCAGCGCCTGGAACAGCGGCGCATGGCGCCAGTCGCGCGGCAGCTGCAGCGCATCCACCACCTGCTCGAAGGGCACCTGCTGGTGCGCGAAGGCGTCGAGCACGGTCGTGCGCACCCGCGCCAGCACGTCGATGAAGCGGTGGCAGCCGCCCAGGCGCGTGCGCAGCGCCAGCGTGTTGGTGAACACGCCGATCACGCCGTCCAGCGCCGGGTCGGGGCGGTGGCTCACCGGCGTGCCCACCACGACATCGTCGCTGCCGCTGTAGCGTGCCAGCAGCCATTGCCAGGCGGCCAGCAGCAGCATGAACAGCGTCGCGCCTTCGGCACGCGCCAGCGCGTCGAGCGCGTCGCGCGTGCGGCCGTCGATGTGGAAGCGCACGCTGGCGCCGTCCAGCCGCTGCGTGGCCGGCCGCGCGAAGTCGGTGGGCAGCTCCAGCAGCGGCGGTGCGCCGCGCAGCTGCGTGCGCCACCAGGCAAGCGCGGCGCCGGTTTCCTGCGCACGCTGCCAGGCGGCGTAGTCGGCATATTGCAGCGGCAGCGGTACCGAGGGCGCGTCCTCGGCCAGCGCCTGCACCAGCAGGTTCAGCGACCAGGCATCGGCCAGGATGTGGTGCAGCACCACCCCCACGCGGTGGCCTTGACCGTCGCCAGGCTCGGGCAGCAGCAGCACGCGCCACAGCGGCGCGCGGGCCAGATCGAAGGGACGGCGTGCGGCCTCGCGCAGCAGCGCATCGGCCTGTTCTGCGTTGTCCGCTTGCAGCAGCTCGATGGGTACTTCGAGTGCCGGCTCGATCACCAGCGTGGCACGACCCTCCACGGCCGGGAAGCGGCTGCGCAGGTTGTCGTGGCGCGCCAGCAGCGCCGCCACGCGCTGCGCCAGCGCAGCCCGCAGTTCGGCCAGCGGCAGCGTCGAAGGCAACCGTACCGCGGCGGCGATGTTGTAGAAGGGGTTGTCCGGCTCCAGCTGCGCCAGCACCCACAACCGCTGCTGCGCGGCCGACAGTGGCGCTTCGCCGGCCGGTCGCCTGCCGATGTGCAGCGCGCCGTCGGCGGGCGCGTCCAGCGCAGCGGCGAAGTCGCGCAAACTGGGCTGCTCGAACAGCGTGCGCAGGGGCGCCTGACGCCCCGTCGCCTGCGGCAGCCGCGCGATCAGCCGCGCCGCCAGCAGCGAGTGCCCGCCGGCCGCGAAGAAGTTCAGCGCGCGGTCCTGCACCGGCACGCCGAGCAGATCCGTCCATAGCGTGGCCAGCGCCTGTTCCAGCTCGCCCTGCGGCGGCTCGGCGACCTGCGCCATGGCCGGCGCGGCATCGGGCGGCGGCAGCGCGCGGCGGTCGATCTTGCCATTGGCATTGAGCGGCAGCGCATCCAGCAGTGCCCAGGCGCTGGGCAGCATGTAGGCCGGCAGCCGCGGCGCCAGATGCGTCTGCAGCATGCCGGCATCGAGCGCCCGGCCGGTGCGCGGCACCACGTAGGCCGCGAGCCGCGGCTCGCCTTGCGCCGGTGTGTGCAGCAGCACCAGCGATTGCGCGACGGCCGGATGCGCGGCGAGCGCGGCCTCGATCTCGCCCGGCTCGATGCGGAAGCCGCGCAGCTTGATCTGCTGGTCGTTGCGGCCGAGGAAGTCGAACAGGCCATCGTCGCGGCGGCGCACGCGGTCGCCGCTGCGGTACAGGCGCCGACCGTCCGCCGCCTGGAAGAAGCGCGCGGCCGTCCACTGCGGCGCGCGCCAGTAGCCGGGGCTGAGGCCGAGCCCGCCGATCGCCAGTTCGCCGGCCAGCCCGGGCGGCAGCGGCCGGCCGGCCTCGTCCACCACCTCCAGCGTGGTGTTGGCCAGTGGCCCGCCGATCGGCACGCCGCTGCCCTGCAGCAGCGCCGGGTTCAGCTCCAGCGCGGCCGACCAGATGGTCGTCTCGGTCGGTCCGTAGAGGTTCCACAGCCGGCCCCCCGTGGTGAGCAGGCGGCGCGCCAGCGCCAGGTCCAGCGTCTCGCCGCCGCACAGCATCACCAGGCCGTCGCGCCCGGCCCAGCCGGCATCGAGCAGCAGCCGCCAGCCGGCCGGCGTGGCCTGCAGGTGGGTGACGCGCTCGGCCTCGATGCGCGCGGCGATGGCCGCGCCATCGGCGGCGGTGTCGGCGATGGCGATGCGGGCCCCGTGCAGCAGCGGCAGCAGCAGCTCCAGCGCCGCGATGTCGAAGGCGACGGTGGTCAGCGCCAGCAGCGTGTGGCCCGGGCCGATCTGCAGCCGCCCGGCCATCGCCTGCAGCAGGTTGCGCAGCGCGCCGCGTGTCACCGGCACGCCCTTGGGTTCGCCGGTGCTGCCGCTGGTGAAGATCAGGTAGGCCAGCGCCTGCGGTGTGCAGGCGGCGGCCGGCAGCGTGGCCGGTGCGATCGGCGCGGCCAGGTCGATGGCGGCGCAGGGCAGGTCGGCCTGCGGCCCATGCACCAGCACCGCGGCGGCACCCGCGCGCTGCAGCAGCGCCGCCCGCCGCGCCGGCGGCTGCCTCGGGTCCAGCGGCAGGTAGGTGAAGCCGGCGTGCAGGCAGGCCAGCAGCGCCGCCGGCAGGTCGGCATCGCGCGGCAGGCACAGGCCGAGCACGTCGCCGGCACGCAGCCCTTGCGCCGTGCAGTGCGCGGCGATGGCCCGCACGCGCGCGTGCAGCGCGGCATAGCTCAGCCCATCGATCGCGGGCGCGTCGGGCGTGGCCCGCGCTTGGCGCTCGAACAGCGCCGGCACATCCAGCGCGGGCATGGGCGCCGCGGTGGCGTTCCAGGCAGCGATGCGGCGCTGCGCGTCGCCGTCCATCAGCGTCAGCGTGGCCAGCGGCACCTGCGGCTGCGCCACCACCGCCTGCAGCAGTGCGTCGTACAGCTGTGCCCAGCCGGCGATGGTCGCGGCGTCGAACAGATCGGCGTCGTATTCCCAGCGGGCCTGCAGTGCCTCGCCGTCGGTGTTGATGTCCAGTGCGAGGTCGAAGCGCGCGCTGCCGGCATCGGCCTCCAGCGCGCGCAGCTGCAGTCCGGGCAGCCCCGGCGGCGCGGCGTCGCCCTCGTGCAGCACGAAGCTCAGCTGGAACAGCGGATGGCGGTCGAGCCGGCGCTGCACGCCCAACGCCTGCACCAGCTGCTCGAAGGGCAGGCTCTGGTGCGCCAGCGCGTCCAGCACCGTGCGCCGCACGGCGGCCAGCAGCGCCAGGAACGAGGCCTGCGCATCGACGCGCGTGCGCAGCACCAGGTTGTTGACGAACAAGCCGACCAGCGGCCGCAGTTCGGGCCGGTCGCGCTGCGCCGCCAGCGTGCCGACCCAGACGTCGTCCTGGCCGCTGATGCGCGCCAGCAGCGCCTGCCAGGCCGCCAGCAGCGTGGCGAACAGGCTGGCCTGCGCGCCGCGCGCCAGCGTGCGCAGCGCTGCGGCCAGCGGCGCCGGCAGCGTCTGCAGATGGCGCGCGCCGCGGCCGCGCTGCTGCGCGGGGCGCGGCCGGTCGGCGGGCAGCGGCAGGTCGGGCGGCGGATCGGCCAGCTGCGCACACCACCAGTCGCGCTCGGTGGACGGTGCTTCGGCTTCGCGCCGCAGCTGCTCGGCCGCATGGTCGGCATACTGCCATTGCAGCGGCGGCAGCGGCGTGCCGGCATAGGCCGCGGCCATGTCGCGCAGCAGGATGCGCAGCGAGGCATGGTCGGCCACCAGATGGTGCACGCACAGCAGCAGCACATGGCGCTCGGCACTGCAGCGCAGCAGGCGCGCACGCAGCAGCGGGCCATGGGCCAGGTCGAAGGGCGGCGCGACCAGCGCGCGCAGCGCGGTGTCGACGCTGCCCGCATCGGCGTCCTCCACTTGCAGGCCCGCTGCAGCCGGCGGCGTGAAGCGCATGAACGGTTCGCCGTCGCCGGCTGCGGCGAAGGTGGCGCGCAGCACGTCGTGGCGCTCGATCACCGCGTCCAGCGCCCGCGCCAGCGCAGTGCTGTCGAGCGCGCCGGCCAGCTCGATCGCGGCCGGGATGTGGTAGGCGGCGAGCCCCGGCGACAACTGCTCGATGAACCAGAGCCGGCGCTGCGCCGCGGTCAGCGCATGCCGCTCGGGCCGCTCGCGCGGCGGGGCCGGCGCGCCGCGCCGCGCCAGCAGCTCGGTCAGCAGCCGGCGCTTTTCTTCGGCCGACAGCGCGGCCAGCGTTTCGGGTGCCACGCTCATCGCGGTTGCGCCAGCAGTTGGGCCAGCATCGCATCGACCTCGTGGTCGGCGAGCCGGGCGACATCGATGCCGGACGCCGGCTGTTGCGCCCGCCTGGCGTCGATCAGCGCCGCCTGCGCCGCCGGCGTCAGCGCGCCCAGCAGTTCGGCCAGCGTCAGCGGCAGCTCGAAACCCTGCTGCAGCGCGCCCAGCAGTTGCAGCGCGGCGAGCGACTGGCCGCCGAGCGCGAAGAAGTCGTCGTCCAGCCCGATGCCGTCGAGCTGCAGCGTTTGCTGCCAGGCCTGCACGACACGCCGTTCGGTGTCGCTCTGCGCTGCGCGCCACGCGGCGCGGTCGGCGGCGGGCAGCGGCAGCGCGGTGCGGTCGAGCTTGCCGTTCGGCGTCAGCGGCAGGGCCGGCAGCAGCACCCAGCGCGAGGGCAGCATGTAGGCTGGCAGCCGCTCGGCCAGCCAGCGCTGCAGCCGCTCGTGCACCGGCGCGGCATCGGACGGTGCCTCGGCGGCTTGTCAGCGTGCGGCGGCATCGGTGTCGACCGCGCCGCCGACCAGCGCATAGAGCATCGGCTCGCCGTCGCCCAGGCCCAGCGCGGCCTGCAGCGCCGGTGCGTCGGTGCCGCCCAGCGGGCACAGGCCCAGGCCGGGCGCGGCCTGCTCCATCAGCCGCTGCGCCGCATGGCCGGCCTCGATCAGCGCGAAGTCGCGCGCGCGTGCGCCGTAGTGCGCCTGCACCAGCGCCAGTTGCGCGACGAAGAACAGGCCGAAGGCGCGGCCCTCGGCCAGCTCGCGGTTGTCGCCGTACAGCGCCTCGTCGGCCGGCGGCCCGTCGACGCGGTGCAGCCGGTGTTCGAGCGGGTGATAGACGTACCAGCCGCCGGCCAGCCCGTCGATGCGCCCGGGCTGCACCTGCAGCCAGGCCTGCAGCGGGTAGAGGTGGCCGGCCGACGGATAGTCGAACTTCGGCAGTGGCGCGTCCGGCAGCCGGTGGCCGCGCAGCGCGGCCAGCGTGTCGGCCAGCGCCGCCAGCGGCAGCGGCCGCGCGAGGAAGCGGCGCTGGCTCTGACGCTGCAGGCTGGGCGGTGTGTGGCTGTCGGGCAGTTGCACCTGCGATGAGGCCGCGACCTCGCGCCGCCAGCCCGGCGCGCTGCCGTCCTGGCCGGCGCGCTGTGCCAGGCGCTGCAGCACGCTGTCGCCACCACCGCCGTGCAGCCGCGGCACCACGTAGGCGACCAGTGCCGGCGGGCTGCCCACCACCGCTGCGGCCGCAGCGGCCAGCGCCGGATGGCGCTGCAGCGCGGCCTCGATCTCGCCCAGCTCGATGCGATGGCCGTTGAGCTTGACCTGCTGGTCCTCGCGGCCCAGGAACTCGATCCAGCCCTCCTGTCGCAGCACGCCCAGGTCGCCGGTGCGGTAGAGCACGGTGCCGTGCGCGTCGCCGCGCCGCACGAAGGGGTTGGGCACGAAGCGTTCGGCGCTCAAGGCCGGCCGGCCCCAGTAGCCGCGCGCAACGCCGATGCCGCCGATGTACAGCTCGCCCGGCACATCCGGCGGGCAGGGCTGCATCCGCGCATCCAGCACGACCCACGGCTGTCGGGCCAGCGGCTGGCCGTAGGGGATGCTGCGCCAGGCCGGATCCACGCCCTGCACCGGATGGTCGATCGACCAGATCGAGGCTTCGGTCGCGCCCCCCAGGCTGAACAGCCGCGCCTGCGGGCAGGCCGCGGCCAGCCGCGCCGGCAGCGCCAACGGGATCCAGTCGCCGCTGAGCAGCACCCGGCGCAGCGGGAGTGCCGGTGCATCGGCCGGCAGCGTATCGAGCAGCAGCTGCAGCAGCGCCGGCACGCTGCTCCACAGCGTCACGCCGCGTTGTGCCAGTCGTGCCGGCCAGCACCGCGGCTGCTGCAGTTCGTCCGGCGCCGGCAGCACCAGCGCGCCGCCGGCGGCCGGCGGGCCGAACAGGTCGTAGACCGACAGGTCGAAGCTCAGCGAGGACAGCGCGAACACGCGGTCACTGCGGTCCACCGCATGGCGGCGGTTGATGTCGCGCACGGTGTTCAGTGCGCCGCGGTGGTCGATCATCACGCCCTTGGGCGTGCCGGTGGAGCCGCTGGTGTAGATGACGTAGGCCAGGTCGCCGGGCAGGCCGCGCGCCGGCGGCGGCTCGGGGGCTTCGGTGGGCTCGGGGCCCATGGGCGCGGCCAGCAGCAGATGCGGCAGCGCGGCGGGCCAATCGCCGGCATCGTCGCCTGCGGCCAGCACCAGCGCCTGCGCCGCGGCGTCTGCCAGCAGCTGCGCACGCCGCGCCGCCGGCAGCGCGGGGTCCACCGGCACGTAGGCGGCACCTGCGGCCAGCACGCCGTAGGCGGCCACCACCTGCGGCCATCCCTTGGCGCAGCCGATGGCGACGAAGCCGCCGCGCTGCACGCCGGCTTCCCGCAGCCGCTGTGCCAGCGCCAGTGCCTCGTGCGCCAGTGCGGCATGGCTGAGCGTGCGATCGTGCGCGATCACCGCCGGCGCCAGCGGCTGGCGCTGCGCCTGGACGAAGAAGGCCTGGTGCAGCAGTGCCGGCATGTCTTCCGCTGCCGCGAAGGCCGGCGCGTTGTAGGCCGCCCAGGCTGCCATGCGTGTGGCCGGCGGCGCCGGGTCGCGCTGCTGCCAGGCCGCAGCGCCGTCGTCCGCGGCCAGGCGCTGCAGCTGTTCGAGGTGCTCGCCGCACAGGCGCTCGACCAGACCGGCCGGGAACAGTGCCTCGAGCACGTCCCAGTGCACCTGCAGCGCGCCGCCGACCTCGGCCACCTGGTGGTCCAGCGTCACCTGCGAGGTCTGGCTCACGCCCCACACCACCTCGGCCGCCCAGGGTCTGGCGCCGGCCGGCGGCTGGGCCTGACCCAGCGTGCTGGTGAAGACCACCGGGAACAGCGCGCGCCCGCCGCGCTGCTGGCGTTGTGCGATTTCGCGCTGCACGCGCACGCCGCTGGCGGCGCGGTGTTCCAGATCGGACCACAGCCGCTGCTGCAGGCGCCGCGCCGCGGCGGTGAAGGACTCGCCGGCCACCGGCTCGTGCGCCAGCAGCAGCGAGGCGGTGAAGTCGCCGACCACACGGTCGATCTGCGCGTGCAGCCGTGGCCGGTTGAACAGCGTCAGGTTCAGCGTGAAGCGCGGCTGGCGCGCGAAGCCCTGCAGCGTGCCGGCAAAGGCCGCCAGCAGCACGGCCGACGGGCTCAGGCCCGCGGCGGCGGCGCGCGCCTGCAAGCGCTGCCACGAAGCCGCTGCAAGCGTGCGCCGATGGCGCACGAACTGCGCCGCGCCGGCGGCGGCGATGCGCGGCAGTTCCGGCGCCGGGGGCAGCGTGTCCAGGCGCGCGATCCACCAGTCCAGCGCGGCGCGGCCGGCGGCCGAGGCCGCATGCCCGGCTTCGGCCAGCACGCAGTCGCGGAAGCTCAGGTCCAGCGGCGGCAGCGCCTGGCCCTGCAGCAGCGCGGCCAGTTCGCGGCCCAGCAGCTGGAAGCTGAAGGCATCGCCGATCAGCACGTCGAAGCTGAGGTGGTAGCGCCAGCGCGGTGCCGCGCCGGGCAGGCGCGAGGCTTCCAGGTGGAACAGCGGCCAGCGCGCCGGTTCGAAACGCTGCTCGCGCAGGCGTTCGCGCACGGCGTCCAGCGCGGCCTGCGCATCGGAGGCGTCGCGCAGGTCGTGTTCGGCGATGTGCGGCGGCGGCACCTCGCGCAGTACGCGCTGGCGGCCGTCGGCGGTGACCACCGCGCGCAGCATGCCGTGGCGCCGCACCAGCGCATCCAGCGCCTGCGCCACCTGCGCCGGCGGCAGATCGCTGACCTCGATCTCGCGGTAGCCGTGCGTGCCGACCTGGCCCAGCTCGAAGGCCGCATGCCGGCCCAGCAGGTAGGCCTGCTGGATGTCGGTCAGCGGGAAGGGTTCATGCGCCTGCGCCGGGTCGGGTCGCAGCGGCGGCCGTGGCGCGCCGTCGCCGGCGGCGGTGTCCAGGCGCAGCGCCAGCCGGGCGACGGTCGGCGCCTCGAACAGCGCGCGCAGCGGCAGCGTGCGGCCGAAGGCCTGCTCGATGCGCGCGATGATGTCGATCGCCAGCAGCGAATGCCCGCCCAGCGCGAAGAAGTCGTCATGCACGCCGGGCGGCGTGGCGCGCTGCAGCGCCTGTTGCCAGATCCCGGCCAGCCGCCGTTCGGCCTCGTTCCGCGGCGCGACGGCGGCCTCTTCCGTGTCGAGCCGTTCCTCGGCCGCCAGCGCCGCCAGCGCAGCGCGGTCGAGCTTGCCGTTCGGCAGCCGCGGCAGCGTGCCCACGCGCAGCCGCCCCGGTAGCAGATGCGCCGGCAGCCGCTCGCCCAGCCAGGCGCGTAGCGCGGGCGCGTCCACGGCGGCGCTGCCCTCGACCTGCGCCACCAGCCGCCGCTGGCCGTCGGCGCCGGCAGGCGCCAGCACCGCCGCGTCGCGCACCGCGGGGTGCTCGCGCAGCACATGCTCGATCTCGCCGGGCTCGATGCGGAAGCCGCGGATCTTGACCTGGTGGTCCTGCCGGCCCAGGAACTCCAGCTGGCCGTCGGCGCCGAAGCGCACGCGGTCGCCGGTGCGGTACAGCAGCGGGTCCCGGCCTGAAGCATCGAAGGGGTTCGGCACGAAACGTTCGGCCGTTAGTGCCGGCCGGCCGAGGTAGCCGCGCGCCACGCCCTGGCCGCCCAGCAGCAGCTCGCCGGCCCCACCGCGCGGCACCGGCTCGCTGTAGGCATCGACCACGTAGGCCTGCGAGCCCGGCAGCGGCAGGCCGATGGGCACGCGGCGCAGCGGCGCATCGGCCTCGGCGCCGTGCAGGCCCTCGAAGCGCGCGTCGGTGGAGTAGGTGGTGTCCTCCGACGGGCCGTAGAGGTTGTGCACGGCTTCGATCTGCGGCAGCCGGCGCAGCCGCTCCACCAGCGCCGGCGGCAGCGGCTCGCCGGCCAGCGCCACGGTGTGCACGCGCGGCGGCAGGCCGGCGCCGTCGAGCAGTTGCTGCAGCAGGCTGGGCACGGTGTTGACGAAGCGCACTTCGTGCGCCGCCGGCAGCCGCGGCAGCGCCAGCGCGTTGTCGGCGATGACGATGTGCCCGCCGCAGGCCAGCGGCGCGAACAGCTCGAACACCGACAGGTCGAAGCACATCGAGGTCGAGGCCAGCATGCCGTCCAGACCCGCGGCGCCGAAGCGCGCCTCGGCCCAGCGCAGCATCGCCACCGCGTTGCGGTGTTCGATGGCCACGCCCTTGGGCACGCCGGTGGAGCCCGAGGTGTAGATCAGGTAGGCCAGCGTGCGCGGGTCGCGCTGCGGCGCGCTGCGGACCGGCGCGGCCTCGCTGCCATCGACGGCCAGCGCCTGCAGCCCGGCCGCGACGGCCGGCAGCGGTGCGTGGGCATCGACCAGCACGCTGCGCAGCCCGGCATCGCGGGCGATGAAGTCCAGCCGCGCTGGCGGATAGTCCGGGTCCAGCGGCACATAGGCCGCGCCGCTGCGCTGCACGGCCAGCAGCGCGGCCACCAGGCGCGCCGAGCGTGGCATGCATACGCCCACCGGCGCGCGGCCGGGGTTCAGTGCCAGCAGCCGCAGCGCCAGCGCCTCGGCCGCGCCGGCCAGCCGTGCATAGGTCCAGCGATCATCGCCATCGATCAGCGCGGTCGCCTCGGGCGTGCGCAACGCCTGCGCGAACACCAGCGTGTCCATCGTCGCGTCGGTGTCCCAGCGCGGCCCGGCGGGCCGGCCCAGCGCCAGCACCGCGGCGCGTCCGGCCGGATCGAGCAAGGGCAGCGTGGCGATCGGCGCATCGGGCGCAGCGACGATCGCGCCCAGCAGCACTTCCAGCTGGCGCGCCATGGCCGCAATGGTCGCGGGCTCGAACAGGTCGCTGCGGTATTCGATCTGGCCACGCAGGCCTTCCGGCGCGTCGATCAGGTTCAGTCGCAGTTCGTACTTGGTGCGGGTCTCGGGCAGTGGCTCGCGCGCCAGGCGCACGCCGGCCATCGCCGGCGCCGGCGGCGGTGCCGGCTGCAGGTCGAACTTCACCTGGAACAGCGGCATCATCTGGTCGAGCCGGCGCTGCGGGTTCAGCAGCTCGACCAGCTTGTCGAAGGGCAGCGCTTGGTGCGCCATCGCATCCAGCAGCGTGCACCGCACGCGCAGCAGCCACGCGCCGAAGCGCAGGCCGTGCCCGTCGTCCAGCCGCGTGCGCAGCACCAGCGTGTTGACCAGCAGGCCGATCAGCGGCTCGGTCTCGGGCCGGTCGCGGTTGGCGACCTCGGTGCCGACCAGCAGGTCCTCACTGCCGGTCAGCCGGTGCAGCCACAGCTTGAAGGCGGCAAGCAGCAGCATGTACAGCGTCACCTGGCGCTGCTGCGCCAGCGCCTTGAGCGCACGGCCCAGCGCCGGCGGCCAGTGCAGCGCATGCTGGGCGCCGGCATCGGTGGCCACCGGCGGGCGCGCATGGTCCAGCGGCAGGTCGAGCAGCGGCAGCTCGCCGCCGAGCTGGGTGCGCCAGTAGTCGTCCAGGCGCTGGCGCTCGGCACCGGCCAGCCGCGCCTGCTGCCAGGCGGCCCAGTCGCCGTACTGGATCGGCAGCGGCGGCAGCGGCGACGGCGCCTTGGCTGCCGCGGCCGCATACAGCACGGCCAGCTCGCGCAGGAACACCGCCACCGACCAGCGGTCGCTGGCGATGTGGTGGCTGACGATGAGCAGCCGGTGGTCGTCGGCCGCATGGCGCAGCAGCGCCAGCCGCAGCGGCACCGCGGCCAGGTCGAAGGGTTGCTGCGCCAGGCTTTCGATCAGCGCCGCTGCGTCGGCCTCGGGCAGTGCATGCAGCTGCATCGGCTGCATCGGCACCGGGTGCAGCCGCTGCACCGCCAGCGCGCCTTCGGCGGGGTAGGCGGTGCGCAGCAGCTCGTGCCGTTCGATCAGCGTGCGCAACGCCTGCTGCAGGGCCGGCACGTCCAGCGGCCCGCGCAGCCGCAGCACGCTGGCGACGTTGTAGGCGCTGCTCTGCGGCTCCAGCCGCTGCAGGAACCACAGCCGCTGCTGCGCCGAGGCCAGCGGCGCCGGCGCATCCGCGGCGCGCCGCGGGATCGTCGCGGCCGCACGCGGCTGCGCCGCCAGCCGGCGCTGGAACAGCTCGCGCTGCTGCGGCGTGAGCTGCGCCAGTTCCTGCTGCAGCGCGGCGGGCAGCGTGGCCAGGGTGTCTTCGGGCAGGGCGGACATCGGTGCAGGTTCTCAGTTCTCTCGTGCCAGCTGCGCCTGCACGTCGGCCTCGCTCATGCGGCTGACCTCGGCCAGCAGCGCCGCCATCTGCTCGGCCGGCGCGGCGCGGTGCGCGTCGATGTGCGCGGCGATGCCGGCCACGGTGGGCGTGCCGTCGAGCAGCTCGCGCAGCTCCAGCGTCACGGCGAAGGCCTCGCGCAGCCGGCCGATGGCCTGGATCGCCAGCAGCGAATGGCCGCCGAGATCGAAGAAGGAGTCGTGCACGCCCACCGGCTCCAGGCGCAGCAGCGTCTGCCAGAGGGCGGCGATGCTGCGTTCGGTGTCGCTGCGCGGCGCCACGTAGGGCGTGGCCAGCGCCGGCCGCGGATGCGTACCGCGCTGCGGCATCAGCCCGGTCTCGGCGGGCGCGCCGGCCTCGGCCGGCACCGGCCGCAGCCACTGCGCGCGCCGCGGCGCCAGCGGCCGGCGCGACACCGCGAGCACGCCGCCGACGCCCGCGGCCAGCGCGCGTTCGGTCGCCGCCCAGGCCTCGCCGGCGCTGAGCGTGTGCGCCTGCAGGCCGGTGCCCAGGCCGGGGCCGGCGGTCCGCGCCTCGGTGGCGACAGGGTCCCACTGCAGCGCCAGCCAGCGCGTGGCGCGCGCGCTGTCTGCCGCGAGCGCCTGCTGGCGCGCGACGAAGGCGTCCACCGCCTGGCTGCAGGCGGCATAGGCCCCCAGCCCCAGCCCGCCGAGCAGCGAGGACATCGACGACTGCACGCAGCAGAAGCCGGGCCGCGCGGTCGCGGCCCAGTCGGCCAGCACCTGCAGCGGCGCGAGCCGGCTGCCCAGGTTGTGCTGCCAGTGCGCGTCGTTCAGCAGCGCCAGCGGCGCGGCCAGGCCGGCGTGCGTGGTCGGCAGGCTGAGGAACACGCCGTCGATGCTGCCTGCCTCTTCAAGCGCGGCGCGCAGCGCGGGCGCATCGTCGGCCGCGGCCTGCAGCGCCGTCACTTCGGTGCCGGCCGCGGCGCAGGCCTCGATCAGTTCGGCCGGCACTTCGGCCGCAGGCAGCGCCGCCGACAGCAGCACCAGGCGCGACACGCCGGCCGCGGCCAGCGCGCGTGCCCACATCGCGCCCAGCCCCAGCCGCAGGTCGCCCAGCACCAGGTAGCGCCCGCCGCGGCGCAGCAGCGGCCTGGCGCGCTCGGGCGCCGGCAAGGCCAGCGGCGCCGGTTCGAAGCGCCAGCGGTGGCGGCCGCGCCAGGCGACCAGCACAGCACCGGTGGCGCAGCGCAGCTCGGCCAGCAGCGTGTCGGCGAAGGCCGCCGGCAGCGTGCCGCCGGGCAGGTCGAGCACGCGCACGCCGAGCTGCGCATGCTCCTGGCCCGGAACCAGCGCCAGGCCGTGCAGCGCGGCCTGCGCGGCATCGGGCAGCTCGCCGGTCTCGAGCTCGCAGGCGCCGCGCGTCAGCAGCACGCATTGCAGCGGCGCGTCGTGCGCGGCCAGTGCCTGCAGCAGCGCCAGCGCGGGCGGCAGCGGATCCTCGGGCTGCGCCAGTGCGCGCAGATCGACCAGCGCATTCGGCACCAGCCCGCGCTCGGCCATCGCCACCTGCAGCGCCTGCCAGTGCGCCGGCTGCAGCGGGTCGAGCGTGAAGGCGCGGAAATCCGCCTGTGCGAACTGTGCCGCCGGCTGCAGCATGAAGGCGGCGTCGCCCGCGGCCTCCAGCTTGCCGGCCAGGCGCGCCGCCAGGCCCTGGTGCTCGCCGAGCAGCAGCCAGCAACGCGGGCGCGCCGAGGCCGTGGCCAGCGGCAGCGGCTCGCGCACCCAGCCGGGCGCGTGGAACCAGTCGTCGAGCGGCAGCGGCGCGGCGTCGGCGGCCGGCGCGGCGCTTGCCTGCGGCGTGGCGTTGCCGCCGCCGATCCAGTAGCGGCGGCGCTGCCACGGCGTGCCGGGCAGCGGCAGCCGCGGCCCGTCCTCGGACGGCAGCGGCACGCCCGCACTCCACAGCGTGCCGGCGGCCTGCAGCAGCGCCTGCGCCGGTGCATCCGTGCACTCGGGGTCGGGCATCGAGCAGGCCACCGGCACGGCCGGCGCCTGCTGGCGCAGCAGGCTGGCGAGGCTGCGGCCGGCACCGACTTCCAGCGCCACCGGATCGGGCAGCGCCAGCAGCGTGCCCAAGGCGTCGGCGAAGCGCACCGGCTGGCGCAGCTGCCGCGCCCAGTAGCCGGGGTCGGCGGCTTCCTCGGCCGTGATCCAGCGGCCGCTGACGCCGGAGGCGAAGGGGATGGCCGGCGCGCACGGTGCGCTGCGCGCGAACAGGGCGGCGGCGTCGTCGGCGAAGGCGCGCGCCGCGGCATCCATGCTCGGCGAATGGAAGGCATGCGAGCTGCGCAGCGGCTGGCAGCCGATGCCGCGGGCCTGCAACGCCGCCTGCACGGCCGCCAGCGCCTCCATCGGGCCGGCCAGCACGCAGGCCTGCGGCCCGTTCAGCGCGGCGAGCACCACCTGCTCGCTGCAGAAGGCCTCGGCCTCGGCGGCGCCGGCTGCCACCGCCAGCATCGCGCCGCGCGGCATCGCCTGCATGCGCCGGCCGCGGGCCTGCACCAGCTGCAGCGCGGTGGCCGGATCGAACACGCCGGCCACCGTGGCCGCCACCCACTCGCCCAGGCTGTGGCCGGCCAGCGCGCGCGGTGCCAGGCCGCGCGCGCGCCACAGCGCGGCCAGCGCCCAGCCATGCACGAACAGCAGCGGCTGTGCCAGCGCGGTGTCGTCCACCGGCCGCTCGTCCAGCAGACCGGGCGGCGGCGCCCCGCAGGCATCGACCGCGGCGCGGTAGGCCGGCTCGCTGGCATAGAGCCTCCGGCCGAGGCCGGTGCGCTGCGTACCCTGGCCGGGGAAGAGCCACAGCAGCGACGGGTCTTCGGCCGCCTGCAGCGGCGCCGCCGGCAGGCGCAGCGCCGCCGCGGCCTCGGCGCTGCCGTGCGCGACCACGCTGCGCCGCAGCCCGAAGGCGCGCCGGCCGCGGGCCAGCGTCGCCGCCACCGCGGCCAGCGGCGGCGCCTGCTGTTCCAGCCGCTGCGCCAGTACCTGCGCGGCCTGCTCCAGCGACGCCGCATCGCGTGCCGACAGCCGCAGCAGGCGGGGCCGGCCGTCTTCGGCCGCGGCTGCCACGGCCGGCGCTTCCTCCAGCACCACGTGCGCATTGGTGCCGCCGATGCCGAAGGAACTGACGCCGGCGCGCCGCGGGCTCGCGCCGGCCGGCCACGGCTGCAGGGCATCGGCCAGCCGGAACGGGCTGCGCTGAAGCTGCAGCGCCGGGTTCGGCGGCCACGCATGCAGCGTCGGCGGGATCTGCCGCCGGCCCAGGGCCAGCACCGCCTTGATCAGCCCGGCGATGCCGGCGGCCGCATCCAGATGGCCGATGTTGCTCTTCACCGAACCCAGCACGCAGGCAGCGCGCGGCACGGTCGTGCCGAAGGCATGCGCCAGCGCCGCCACCTCCACCGGGTCGCCGAGCAGCGTGCCGGTGCCGTGCGCCTCGACCAGGCCGATGCTGGCTGCGTCCACGCCGGCGGCGGCGAGCGCAGCCTCGATCACCGCGCGCTGCCGCTCGGGGCTCGGTGCGGTGAAGCTCTGCTTGGCGGCGCCGTCGTTGTTGATGGCCGATCCCTTGATCACCGCATGCACGGTGTCGCCGGCGGCCAGCGCGTCCTCCAGCCGGCGCAGCACGACGAGGCCCACGCCGTTGCCCGGCACCGTGCCGGCGGCCTCGGCGCCGAAGGCGCGGCAGTGGCCGTCCGGCGCATGGATGCCGCCCGGCGGCGCGTGGTAGCCGAGCTGGCGCGACAGCGCCACGCCGCCGGCCAGCGCCAGTTCGCATTCGCCGGCCAGCAGGCTCTGGCAGGCCAGGTGCACCGCGACCAGCGAGGATGAGCAGGCGGTCTGCACGGCGACGGCAGGCCCGCGCAGCCCCAGCCGGTAGGCCACGCGCGTGGCCAGGAAGTCCTTGTCGTTGCCGAGGAAGATCTCGTAGGGCGTGGCCGCGCTGCGCGTGGCCGGATCGGCGTACAGGTTCAGCAGGTAGCCGTTCATGCCGGCGCCGCCGAATACGCCGATGGCGCCCGGCGTCTGCGCCGGGTCGTGGCCGGCGTGTTCCAGCGCGGCGAAGGCGCATTCGAGGAACAGCCGTTGCTGCGGGTCCATCAGCTCGGCCTCGCGCGCACCGATGCCGAACAGCCCGGCATCGAAGCAGTCGCTGCCCTCGATCGGCGCGCCGGCCCTGACGAAGCCGGGGTCGGCCAGTGCCGCCTCGGCCACGCCCTGGGCGCGCAGCCAGGTGTCGTCGAAGCGGACGATGCCTTCGCGGCCTTCGGCCAGCAGCTGCCAGAACGTATCGATGTCCGGCGCGCCGGGGAAGCGGCCGGCCAGGCCGACGATGGCGATCTCCAGGCCGTGCAGCGATGGGGCGGGGTTGGCGCTCATGGTGCGGGCAGGGCTTCCTGGCGGCGGCGCAGCAGGCGCTCGCGGCCGGCGGCGCGCGCGGCCAGCTCGGCCTCGGCGCCGGCCGCCGGCGCGGCCTCCGCGGCGGCCAGGCGCTCGGCCAGGCTGGCCACGGTGGGGTGGTTGAACAGCTCCACCAGCGGCAGCTCGCGGCCGAGGCGCTCGCGCAGCCGGCCCTGCAGCGTCAGCAGCAGCAGCGAATGGCCGCCGGCCTCGAAGAAGGTGTCATGCAGGCCGAGCGCGGGTTGCTGCAGCAGCTCGCGCCACAGCGCCAGCAGTTCGGCCTGCAGCGGCGTGGCCGCGGCCGGCAGCGCGGTTCGTGCCGCAGCGGGCGGCTGCAACGCGCGGCGGTCGAGCTTGCCGTTGGCATTCAGCGGCAGCGACGGCAGCAGGTGGATCGCTGCCGGCAGCAGCGCCGCCGGCAGGCGCTCGCGCAGATGCGCCGCCAGCCCGCGCGGCAGTGCGTCGGCGTCGACACCGGGCTGCGCGACCACGTAGGCCAGCAGGCGCTGCGCCGCGCCCTCGCCATGCAGTGCGGCGGCGGCCTGCTGCACGGCCGCATGGGCGCCGAGCGCGGCTTCGATCTCGCCGAGCTCCAGGCGCTGGCCGCGCAGCTTGACCTGGTGGTCGAAGCGGCCGAGGAAGTGAAACAGCCCGTCGGCGCGCTGCACCACGCGGTCGCCGGTGCGGTAGAGCCAGGCGCCGGACCTGGGTCCGAGCGGATCCGGTACGAAGCGCTCGGCGTTCAGTGCGGCGCGGCGGTGATAGCCGAGCGCGACACCGGCGCCGCCGATCGCCAGTTCGCCGGGCACGCCCGGCGGCAGCGGGCGCAGCAGCGGGTCGAGCACGCGCAACGTGGTGTTGTCGAGCGCGCCGCCGATCGGCAGCGTGCCGCTGTCCTCGGCCAGCAGCGCGGGCGTCAGGTGCAGTGCGGTCGACCAGAGGGTGGTCTCGGTCGGGCCATAGACGTTCCACAGCGCCGCGCCGTCCTGCGCCAGCGCGCGTGCGAGCGGCCGGTCCAGCGCCTCGCCGCCGCACAGCAGGCGGAAGTCCCGTGGCGCGCGCCAGCCGGCCGCCACCAGCAGGCGCCAGGTCGAGGGCGTGGCCTGCAGCGTGTCGATGCGCTCGGCGGCGATGCGCGCGGCCAGGCGCTCGGCATCGCGCGCTTCGGCCTCGCCCGCGATCACGCAGCAGGCGCCGGCCTGCAGCGGGCCGAAGAGTTCCAGTGCCGCGATGTCGAAGGATAGCGTGGTCACCGCCAGCCAGCGCGCGCCGGTATCGAGGCCGATGCGGCGGTTCATCGCCGCCAGCAGGTTGGCCAATGCGCCGTGGCCGACCCACACGCCCTTGGGCGTGCCGGTGGAGCCGCTGGTATAGATCAGGTAGGCCGGCGATGCGGCCTGCAGCGCCACCGGCGCGGGCGGCGCGCGATCCGGCGCGGGCGCGTCCAGATCGCAGCGCGCGCCCGGCCATGCGGCGAAGGCGTCGCGCGTGGCGGCATTCAGCAGCAGCGTGCGCGGCGCGGCATCGGCCAGCAGCTGCTGCAGCCGCGCCGGCGGATGGCCGGCGTCCAGCGGCAGGTAGGCGGCGCCCAGACGCCAGGCGGCGAGCAGTGCGGCCACCATCTCGCGCCCGCGCGGCAGCGCGACGCCGACACAGTCGCCTGGCTGTACGCCCTGCGCCTGCAGGCGGGCGGCGATCCGTGCGGCCAGCGCCTGCAGGCCCGCGCGGCCGAGCGCGCCGCGCTCGTCGACCAGGGCCACGGCCTCGGGTTGCGCCTGTGCGGCGGCGGCAATGGCCTGCGGCGTCAGCCAGGCCGGCGCCGGCTGCTGCGCCGCGCGGTCGGCCGCGGCGAGGGCGGCGCGCAGCGGCGCGTCGTCCAGTCCGAACGTGCCCAGCGGCCGTGCCGGATCGGCGGCCGCCTGCTGCAACAGCGCGGCCAGGCGCTCCAGGCAGGCCTCGGCATCCGCGGCCGCAACGCGCGCCGGGTCGGCCAGCAGGCGCAGCTCGAGCGCCGCGCCGGGCACCGCGTACAGGCTCAGCGCGTAGTGCGTGGCCTCGTGCACCTGCACCGCGCCCAGGCGCAGCGGCGCGTCATGCTGCGGCGAGGCTGCCGGATAGTTCTCGATCACCACCACGCTGTCGAACAGCGGCTGCCCCGGCGCCAGCGCGGCGGCTGCGCGCTGCACCTCGGCCGGCCCCGCATGCTCGTGCGGCTGCTGCGCCAGCACGGCGTCCTGCAACTCACGCAGCCAGGCGGCCAGGGGCATCGCGTGCGGCAGCCGGGTGCGCACCGGCAGCGTGGTCAGCAGCGGGCCCACCGTCGCCGCCGCGTCGGGGCGCGACGGCGGCCGGCCGGCGCGCACCAGGCCGTAGACCACGTCGGCGCAGCCGCTGCTGCGCGCCAGCAGCAGCGCCCACAGGCCCTGCAGCACGGTGCCGGGCGTGACCCGCGCCCGGCGCGCCAGCGCCTGCAATACCGCACCATCGAGCCGGCGCTGCGCCACGCAGGGCATGCGGCCCGCGGCGCCCGGTGCCGCCGTGGCGCGCACGAATCCCGGCGTGCTGGGCGTGTCGAAGCCGGCGAGCAGCGTGCGCCAGAAGGCGCCGGCCGCGGCCGCATCCTGCGCTGCCTGCCATTGCAGGTGCTGCTGCAGCGACGGTGCCGGCGGCAGTGCCGGCGCCGCGCCGGCCAGCGCCGCGCGGTAGGCCGCCTGCCAGTCGCGCAGCAGCAGCGGCAGCGACCAGCCATCGAGCAGCAGGTGGTGATGGCTGAAGACCACGCGCTGCCGCGTTTCCTCCAGCCGCAGGCAGGCGATGCGCGCCAGCGGCGCGCGCCGCAGCTCGAAGCCGCGCTCGCGGTCGGCCTGCAGCCAGGCTTGCCAGCGCGCATCGGCCTGCGCATCGGCGCGCCAGTCCTCGTGCACCACCGGCAGCCGCACCTGGCGGCCCACCACCTGCAGCGGCGCGTCCAGGCGCTCCCAGGCGAAGGCGGTGCGCAGCACCGCATGGCGCGCCGCCAGCAGCTGCCAGGCGGCGTCGAAGGCGGCGCTGTCGAGCAGGCCGTGCAGCTCGAACACCAGCTGCACGCCATAGACGCCGGAATCCGGCGCCAGCAGGCTGTGGAACAGCAGCCCGCGCTGCGTCGGCGTCAGCGGGTAGACGGCTTCGACCTGCGGCGGCAGCGTCACGATGCGCTCTCCGCCGCGGCCGCCGTCGGCGCCGGCGCGATCAGCTCCTGGCGCAGCCGGCCGATGCGCTCCAGCGTCTGCACCGCGGCATCGTCGCCGCGCGAGCGCAGGCTGGCGCCGGCCTCGCCGGCGAAGCGCGCGCAGACGCCGCGGTGCGCGTCCATCATGCCGCGATAGGCCTGCACGAATTGCGTGTGCGCCGGGCGCAGGGCCTCGGGCAGCGCGGCGAAGCGCGGGCGCAGCTGCTGCCACAGCCGCACCAGCCGCGCATGGTCCCAGGCCATCAGGCCACTGAAGCGGTCCGAGGCCACATGCGGCGGCATCATCGCCGGCCGCACCTCGTCGTGATAGGTGGGCGGCGCGAAGTCGGCCGCCAGCTCCATCGCATTGCCCGAGGCGCGCAGCAGCCGCGCCGCCGTCTCCAGCTCCAGCGCCGCGTCCTGCATGCGGCCGGCGGCCAATGCATGCTCGAAGCGCAGCAGGCTCAGCACCAGGCCCTGCACGTCGATGAAGAAGGTCCAGTGGAAGCCTTGCCACAGTGTCCAGGCGGCGATCGGTTCGGCCAGCGTGGGGTCGGGCGGCATCGCCGCCGGTGCGCCCGGCGCTGCGGCACTGGGCGCGAACCCGGCGCAGCGCGCCAGCAGCGCGATGTGCGCCGCAAAACCATCACGCTGCGGGGCGGCGCGGCGGTGCAGCGCCGGGCGCGCGGCGCACAGCTGCATGAAGCGGCGCAGCGCCGTCACCAGCCCGTGCAGCAGCGTCGCGGCGCCGGTTTCGGCACAGCGCCGCACGCCGAAGCGCCGGTCGAAGTCGGCGACCTCGTCGCGGCTCAGCGGCGTGCCGGTGTCGGCGGGCAGCGCCAGCGCCGGCGGCTCGGCGAAGCTGCGCTCCAACGCCCACAGCCGCGCCGCCGCCTCGGCAGGTGCCGCCAGCAGCGTCGCGGCCACCTCGGCCAGCGCCGCCGCGAAGCCGTCGTGCGCGTGCAGGCCTGCGCCCAGCGCCCAGGGCGAGGGCAGCGGCAGCAGCGCGCGGCAGGTATCCACCGGGGGGTGTCAGTCGCTGCCGGCTTCGGCGTCCATCGCCTGGCGCAGGCTCAGCGGGCGCATGTCGGTCCACACCTGCTCGATGTGGTCCAGACAGGCCTGCTTCGCGCCCTTGAAGCCTTCGGCGCGCCAGCCCCAGGGGATCTCGCGGTAGTCGGGCCAGATCGAATAGCGGCCTTCGTCGCTGAGCACGACGAGCCACAGCGCTTCGGTGGGTTGTTCGGGGGTGTCGGTTTCCATGGCGGTAGGTTGGTGGATCAGGGGTTGAAGAGCCCGCCGTCGCGCAGCGCGGCCAGGCTGTCGCGGAAGGCGGCGGCGATGTGGTCGATCTCGGCATCGCCGTGCGCGGTGCAGAGAAAGCCACCGGCATCGCCGACGCGCAGATGCACGCCGCGCAGCAGCAGGTGGTACGACAGCAGCAGCCGCGCGCGCTCGCTCAGGGCGCTGCGGCTCGCGGCGACGGTGAAGAAGGAGCCGAAGTGCGTGAACTGCACCGGCACGCCGGCCTGCGCGGTGAAGGCGTTGAGCCGCTCCACCAGCGCGGCGGTGCGCCGGTTCAGCCCGTCCTGCAGCGCCGGGCCTTCGGCCTGCAGCCGGTCCAGCATCGCCAGCGCCGCCGCCAGCGCCAGCGGGTGCTTGGTGAAGGTGCCGGCGAAGAAGGTGGTCGGCACCTGCGGCGCCGAATCGTCGCCGTAGCGCCAGACGCCGCCGTCGATGCGGTCCAGCCAGCGCGCGCTGCCGGCGATCACCGACAGCGGCAGGCCGCCGCCGGCGATCTTGCTGTAGGTGGCGATGTCGGCCTGCAGCCCGAACAGGCCCTGCGCGCCGGCCGGGTGCACGCGGAAGCCGCTGACCATCTCGTCGAACACCAGTGCGCTGCCGGTGCGCGCCGTCAGCGCGCGCAGCGCGTGCAGGAACTCGCGCGGCTGCAGCTCGGTGCAGCGGCTCTGCACCGGCTCGACCAGCACCGCGGCGATGTCCCCGGCGCGGCGGCGGATGAGGTCCAGCGAACGCGCGTGCCCGTACTCCAGCACCAGCACCTCGCGCGCCGCGGCCTGCGACACGCCGGGGAAGGCCGGCACCGCGCGGCTGGAGCCGAAGCGCGCCGCCAGCGCGGCCAGCGGTGCCAGCAGCGCGCGGCCCTGCGCGCGTTCGATCAGCCGCTTGCGCGCGTATTCGGCCAGCGGCGCGCGCATCAGCGCGGCATCGTGGTGGCCGTGGTACGAGTTGGTGAAGGTGACGATGCACGGCCGGCCGGTGGCGGCGCGCGCGATGCGGATCGCCGTCATCACCGCTTCGGTGCCGGTGTTGCTGAAGCACACGCGCTCGTGGCCGGTGAGCTCGGCCACCCGCTGCGCCAGCGCACCCACCTGCGGATGCTGCGCTCCCAGCGCGAAGCCGCGCTGCAGTTGCGCGGCGATGGCCTCGCGCACGAACTCGGGGTTGTGGCCGAACAGGTTCAGTCCCAGGCCGAGCAGGATGTCGGTGTAGCGGTGGCCGTCCACGTCCCAAAGGAACGCGCCGTCGGCGCGCTCGACGGCCAGCGGGTAGCAGATCTCCTTGGTCTCGGCCGTGAAGCGCATGCCGATCGAGCTCTTGTCGGCCAGCGTCGGCCGCGCCTCGGCCGCGAGCCGCTTCGAGCCCGGCGTGCGTGCGGCATAGGCCGCCACCAGTTCCAGCACGTGGCCTTCGGCCAGGGGCAGGGCAGGGCCGTTCATGGCTTGCGCGCAATGAAGTGCGCGGCGTGGCGGTCGTCGAGCGCTTGGCCGTCCAGCGTCTCGATGCGGATGTCGTCGAAGCCCGTGGCCTGCAGCGCTGCATGCACGTCGTCCAGGCCGTGGCCGACGATCGCATGGTCGGTGTCGCAACGCTGCCAGCCCGGCTCGAAGCGGGCCATGCGCTGCAGCAGCTTCAGCCGCAAGCCGATGAAGCGCGGCCGGGCCAGCACGCGGTACAGCGCCTGCCGCGCGGCCGCGACCACGCCGCCGTGGCCGGCGGGCGCGTGGAAGGTGGTGACGGTGAAGGCGCCGCGGCGCACGGCGGCGTCGTAGCGCGGCGTGATCAGCCACGCGGCGCGGTCGAGGATCTGGCCTTCGTAGGGCACGCCGCGCCACCAGCGCCGCAGCTGCGCCGGGTGGTTGAGGTCGAAGACGAAGCGCCCGCCCGGCCGCAGCGCACGATGCACGCAGCCGAACACGCGCTGCAGGTCGGCGATGCCGTCGATGTGGTTCAGCGAGGCGCTGGTCGAGAACACGCCGTGCACCGGCTCGGGCAGCGTAAAGTCGCGTGCGTCGGCCCGGATCAGCGTGGCGCCGGGCGCGTTGCGGCGCGCGCAGTCGAGCATGCCGGCCGAGACGTCCAGCCCGCTGACGCGGTAGCCGGCGGCCAGCAGCGGCTGCATCAGCAGCCCGGTGCCGCAGCACAGGTCCAGCAGCGCCGCGCCCGGCGGCAGCGCCGGCAGCAGCACGCGCTGCAGGAAGCGCCACTGAGCGTCGCCGTACTCCGGGCCGACGCTGCGGTCGTACAGGGTGGCCCAGTCGTCGTAGGGCGCGGCCTCGGGCGCCGCCATGGCGATGCTGCTGCCGTTCATGCGACCGATGCCTCCTCGCTCAGCAGGCCGGCGGACTGGATCGCGCGCAGATAGGTCGCGAACAGCCGCCGGTCCAGCGGCGGCAGCGTGAACGGCGCGCTCGCCAGCAGCGCCAGCGTGTTGCGCATGTCGTAGGGCGCGGCATGCGGCGGCACCGCGGCGGGCACCGCGCCTTCGCGCGCGCCGAACAGTGCCACCAGCGGATACAGCGGATGCTGCGGCGCCTCGCGCGCGATGCGCTGCAGCTCGCGGTACCAGTTGGCGTACGGCACGCGCTCGATGGTGTGGCCGGCCTCGGCGCAGGCCTCGAACAGCGCCTGCGACGAGGCCGGCTGCGGATGCAGCAGGTGCAGCGTCGCGCCGCGCGTCTGCGGCCGTGCGCCGGCATGCACCATGGCGCGCGCCAGCCAGTCCACCGGCAGCAGGTCCAGCGGCAGTTCGCCTTCGGGCGCGAGGCCGCTGCGCAGGTAGCCGAGCATCAGGCGCAGCAGGAAGTCGTGGCGATTGAAGACACCGCTTTCGCTGTCGCCGGCCACCGGCCCGGGCCGGTAGATCGTTGCCGCCAGGCCCTGCGCCATCGCCGCGCGCACCAGGTGTTCCGCCACCCACTTGCTGCGGTTGTAGCCGCCGGCCGGTGGCGGCGCGGCGGGCAGCGGCTCGTCTTCGAGGAAGCGCCGGCCGGCGGCCTGCGCGATCGGCGGCAGCACGCTCAGGCTGGAGACATGGTGCAGGCGCTTCGCGCGCCCGGCGGCCGCCAGCTGCAGCAGCGTCAGCGTGCCGCCGACGTTGGCCGCGCGCAGCTGCTCGTAGGGCAGCAGGTGGTGCACGGTGGCGCCGTTGTGCCAGACGGTATCGATCGACGCGGCCAGGCGCTGCCAGGCGTCGTCCTCCAGCCCGAGCTGCGGCTGGGTCAGGTCGCCCTGGATCACACGCAGCCGCGCCGCATGCGCCGGTTGCCAGCGGCCGATGGCCTGCAGCGCCTGCTGCAGCCGTTCGCTGCCGCCGCTGCGCAGCAGGCAATGGATCGTCGCATCGGTCTGCGCCAGCAGCTCATCCAGCAGGTAGCTGCCGATGAAGCCGGTGGCGCCGGTGAGCAGGATCTCGCGCGGCGGCGAATCCGGCGCCGCGTCGAAGCGCGACAGCGTCGCCGGCAGGCGGGCGTCGGCCGGCAGTTCGGACGCAGCTTCGCCGGCACGTCCGCCGAGCAGCGCCAGCAAGGCCGGCTTGTGCGCCTTCAGTCGTGCGGTCAGTTCGGGCGTCAGCGCGCCCGGTGGGGCGCTGAGCTTGAGCTGGCCGTCGTGCAGCTGCAGCCGCACCCGTGCTGCGTCCAGCGCGTCGAGCAGCGGGCCCAGCGTGTCCGCGGGCGGCGGCGCGGGTGGCGCGGCCGGTGCAGCGCGTGCCGCCTCGGCCGGCGCCGCTTCGGCCCGCACCGAAGCCGGCAGCCGCACCGCGCGATGCGGCGCGCGGGTCTTCGGCTGCAGCACGAACTGGGCCCGGCCGTACAGGCGCTGCGCGGCGATGCCGCGCGCGCGGCAGCGCGCCACCAGCGCGTCCGATTCGACGATGGCCGGCGACTCGGCCGTGTAGTGGATCGAGGTGATGTACTCGAGCCACGGCTCCATGCCCATCGCGTAGACGCACACCTCGAGCGGCTGCAGCCGCTCGATCAGCGCCAGGCCGCGCGCGGCGTCGGAGCCGTTCAAGCGCCGCGCCTGCGCCTGCGCATGCGGCACCGGCTGCGGCAGCAGCGCTCCGTAGGCCCAGGTGAAGGGCGCGCCTTCGCATTCCATGCCGATGAACAGCAGGTCCAGCGGCCCGCACAGCGCGGCCACATGCTGGTACAGCGCCGGGTCGAGGTTGTTGGAATCGGCGGCGCACAGCAGGCTGCGGCCGCCGGCCTCGATCCACCAGGCGGTCTTGCTGGCAATGTCGAGGTCGCCGTGTTCGCCCAGCACCGGCAGGCTGAGGATGCGCCCGCCGTCGAAGCCGACCTCCTCCAGCCGGTCGATCTCGCGCACGTCGGCGAAGCCGATCTGGCGCAGCAGCAGCTTCATCGACGGGTCGAGCAGCGAGCCGCGCTGCCCCGCCGGCACCAGCAACTGGCCGATGCGCGGGCGCAGCTGCAGCAGCGTCTCGAACATCAGGTGGTCCTGGTGGTTGTGCGTGATCAGCGCGTAGTCGATGCGCGGCGGCAGGTCGGCCAGGCTGTAGCGCGCCAGGCCGCCAGGGTGCTCGGGGCTGACCAGCGGGTCGACCAGCATCGTGGTGGTGGGCGTCTCCACCAGCACGCAGGCATGGCCGAGGTAGCGCACGCGGATGCCGGGGCCA
>Ga0307505_10000807_pt1 | contig 30635 bp, 39 predicted proteins | sample 23_S_MG_FD_202183 | JGI IMG/M metagenome (GOLD analysis project Ga0307505, IMG submission 202183) | Soil microbial communities from Populus trichocarpa stands in riparian zone in the Pacific Northwest, United States - 23_S | ecosystem: Environmental > Terrestrial > Soil > Riparian zone > Trees... | reverse complement strand
AGAGGCGCGCGAAATTGCCCGCCAGACGTTGAGCCGGTCGAAGGTGCGGGACGCGATGAACGCGAACCGATACCTGACCGCTGAGCGGAAGGCCGGGGAGGAAGCCCAGCGGCTCGCCCAGGCGGTGACGCGCACGGGCATGTGGATGGACGCGGCGCGGCGTCGTGTCGCCGTGAAGGCGCGCGCGGCTGTCCGTGACGATGATGGGCGCGCGGCCCTCGGCATAAACGATCAGACCGAACAGGCGAACGCGCGCACCGGGCGGCATAATGAGAACGTGGCCAAGCTGGTCGAGGCGAAGCGCCGCCAGCTTCTCAACCACATGCTCTATTCGGAAAGCCGCCGCGTGGCCGATGAGGTCGAGGCGGCGGAACGCCTGGTCGCCAAGCTCGGGAAGAAATCGACCCGTGACAGGCTTGCCGGGGATTATCTCGAAGCGATTGACGAACTGCTTGAGCGGTATGATTTCCGCCGCATGTCGGCGCGCGCCGAAGATCGGCGGGGCGCGCTCCTGGCATATGTCGAGCGCATGAAGGCCGATGGCCGCGAGAATGAGCTTGCCATTCCTGACAGCGTTCTGAGCGATGCGAAGCGGACGCCCTACAAGTCGATCCCGGTCGAGCATCTGCGCGGCGTCGTGGACAGTCTCAGGAATATCGAGCACACGGCCCGCCTCAAGCAAAAGCTGATCGACGCGAAAGCCCAGCGCGACCTTGATGCCGTGGTCGAGGGGATCACGGCGGCGTTCGACGCCAACTTGCCCAAGCGCCCGCCTGGCCGCGTCAACACTCGGGCTGAGCAGCGCCGGAACAAGGTCCGCCAGTTTCTCGATCTCGTGTTGAATGCTGGAACGATCATTCGGGAAATCGACGGGTTCGAGGATTTGGGGGTGGCGTATCGCAACCTGAAAGCTCCGATTGACGATGCTATGAACCGGCTCCAGGTCCGCCGCCGCAATGCCGCGACGGCCCTTGAAGGGCTCTACAGCGTTTATACCGCTGATGAGCGCCGCCGCATGGCCGTGCGGGAGAATGTGCCCGCGCTGGGATATGCGCTCTCGAAATGGGAGCGGATCGCTGTCGCGCTGAATACCGGCAATGAGGGGAATTTCCAGCGGCTCACGGCCAAGAACGTCAACGGCTCGCTTACTGAGGCCCAGGTGCGCGCGGTGATCGACACGCTCGATGCTCGGGACGCCAAATTCGTGCAATCGGTTTGGGATTTCCTCGAAACCTTCCGCCCCGATATCGAGGCGCGCGAGAAGCGGACAACCGGCGTTGCGCCGAAATGGGTCGAGGGCAGGCCGGTCGAGATTGCGGGCACGATGTTGAAGGGCGGCTATTATCCGCTCCGATACGATCCGCGCCTGACCGCCCTGTCGCGCGATGACCAGACCCAGGACATTGCCGCCTCGCTGCAAGCCGGGCGGTTCGGCAAGGCGCAGACCCGGAACGGGCACCTCAAGGAACGCGCCTCGGCCTCGGGCCGGGCGGTCGAACTCGACATTGGCGTCATGCACAAGCACGTCAACCAGGTCATCTATGATCTGGAGTTGAGCGAGGACGTGTCCAATTCCTGGCGCATCCTCCAGGATGGCCGGGTGCGCGAGGCGTTCATTCAGGCCGGAAAGCAGGCCGATTTCGACGCGCTGGAAACCTGGCTCAAGGACGTGGCCGAAGGCGAGTTGCGTTCTGCCGACTGGGTGGGGCAGGCGGCTCGCCGGTTCAAATCCAACTTCACCGCCGCCAAGCTCGCGTTCAACCTGTCCACGGTCGCCATTCAGGTGACGGGCGTGGCTCAGTCGATGGTTGTCGTGGGGAAAAAGGATTTCCTCAAGGGCGTCACAAAGATGACGCGGCCCGGCGTTCTCGATGACATCATGGCCAAATCCCAGTTCATGGCCGATCGGCAGACCACGTTCAACAAGGACGTTTACGACTTCTATAACGATCCGAAGATGGGTCCGACCGCCTCGCGCTGGACCGATCTCAAACAGAACGTGATCGGCCCGCTGTCGTTCTGGATGATGACCAAGGTGCAATATTACGTGGTCGATGCGCCGACCTGGCTCGCCGCCTATGAGCAGGGCTTGCGCAAGTTCGGCAACAGCGAGGACAAGGCGATCGCGCACGCCGACGCCGTGGTGAAGCGCACCCAGGCGTCGGGTCTGTTCTCGGATCGGTCGGCGGTCGAGCGTGGATCGGTGAGCCGCACGACGCGGCAAAACGATGTGATCCGGCTGTTCACCGCGCTCGGCTCCTACATGTTCGCCAAGTTCAACGTTGCCTATGAGCGGTCGGCCCAGGCCAAGCGCACGATCCAGTACGAGGGCGTGTCCCTGAAATCGGCGCAAGAGGCGCTGTCCTGGACGATCGACATGGCGTTCCTGTTCACGCTTGAGGCCGTGCTTTACGCCGCGATCAAGGGTCGGCTCCCCGATGAGGACGATGAGGATGACGACTGGCTCAGCTTCCTCGCCACCGAAACCGCGTTCTCGGTGATGTCCACCATTCCATTCGTCCGCGACATTTCCAGTTCGATGAGCGGGTTTTCTGGCGGCGGCTCCTACGGTGCGATCACTGAGGAATTGTCCAAACCATTTATTCAGGGCGCGCAAGGCGAGGTCGATCGGGCGTTCGTCAAGTCCGTCATCAACGCCACCGGCCTGCTTACGGGCATTCCCTCGACGCAGATCAACCGGGCTGTCGATGCCGGGTGGCGGCAGATCGAAGGGGATGAGGTTTCGCCGGTCGAATACCTGCTGGGCCGAATGGGCAAATAGCCAGCCGGACAAGGGAATAACCATCGGGTTGTAAGGTCCGATCAATTCAAGCGAGGCTTTCATGACGGTCCCCAGCACGACAAGCAGGTCTGGCCCCTACAATGGGAACGGGGTAACTACGGCCTTCGACTACGGTTTTCGGATCATCGACGCCTCGCATGTGAGGGTCGTTCTGACCACGGACGGCGTTGATGTCACGGTCGATCCTGCCGACTATACCGTGACGGGCATCGGCAATGTCGGCGGCGGGCAGGTGATTTTTGACGCCGCCCCCGCCGATGGAACGAAAATCACGAACGTTCGCGCCGCGCCGTTCACCCAAGAGGTGGACCTTGAAAATCAGGGCGCATACTACGCCGAAACGATCGAGGCCGCGCTTGATCTCGCCACGATGCGGGATCAGCAGTTGCGCGAGGAAATTGACAGGTCCGTCAAAATCCCCGTATCGGCGGATGCGTCTCAGCTTGACGATCTGATCGCCAATATCATTCGTCTCACCGGAAGCGCCGACCAGGTTGATATCGTCGCCGGGATCGCGGCCCAGGTCGAGGCGGTGGCTGCGATCGACACTGAGGTTGTCATTGTCGCCGGGATCGCCGGGAATGTGACCACGGTGGCGAGCATCGCGGCGAACGTGACCACGGTGGCCGGGGTGGCTGGCGCTGTTGCGACCCTTGCCCCGATCTCCGCTGAAATCACGGCGGTCTATGATATCCGCGTCCCTGTCGTCATGGTCGCCTCGATCGAAAGCGACGTGTCGGACGTGGCGAGCATCGCGGCGAACGTGACCACGGTGGCCGCGATTGACGATGAGGTCGCCATTGTCGCCGGGGTGGCGGGCAACGTCACCACGGTTGCGGGCATCGCCGGGAATGTCACCACGGTCGCGGGAATTCATTCCGATGTTTCGACTGTGGCGGGCGTCTCCGGGGCTGTGTCAACTGTCGCTGGCATTGAAGCGGCAACGGTCGCCGTGGCTGCGATCGACGCCGATGTGCAGACGGTCGCCGCAAACATCGCGGACGTGCAGGGCGCTCACCAGAACGCCCAAGACGCCATTGCGGCCAAGAACGCGGCGGAAGCCGCCGCCGCTGGCGTCAACCTGCCGTCGATCCTTCCGGGTGACGCCGGGAAGTTCATGCGCGTCAAGGGCGATGAAACCGGCCACGAACTCATTGCGCCCGATCAGCTTAGGGCAGATATCGGGCTGAGCGAAATCGGCCTGTTCCTCAAGGTCGATCCCTATGCTGTGGCCTTCACGCGGACGGGCGTGGGCACGGTGAGCATCAAGGCCGGGACCATCGTTGAGGTTGATGGCAAGGTGTTTAAGTTCACCGTCGCCACCGCCGTTTCCATGCCCGCGCTCACTGCCGGGGTGGACTATGCGATCTGGATCAGGCCGGACGGTAGTGTCGAGGCCAGCAGCGATCATAGCTCGCCGCCCGTAGCTGGCGCGCGCAAGCTCGGCGGCTTCCACTACGCCCCAGGCGGCAATGCGGCGGCATACAACGCGGGCGGGAACACGACGCCTCAGATCAACGAATTCTCGTTGTGGGATTTGAAGTTCCGCCCGGCATGTCCTGACCCCCGTGGCATGGCGCTGGTCGCTGGCAAGTTTTGGGTCGATATCTATGTCCTGGGCGTGAACCATCACACCGATGGAACGTCCAAATTTAATGTGACCATCGCAGACGGGAGCGCGCCGCCCAAGGTGCCGCTGATGTTCGGCGGCAACGGGTCCACGGCCTATTCGACGCTGACGTGGTGGGAAGCGTCGGAAGTGATGATGTCGCACAGTAAGACGCTTCTGAGCTACGCGGAATTCGCCGCCGCTGCATATGGCGTGGTCGAGAACAGCGCGGGCGGCACCGATCCCGTGTCCACGATCCTGCGGGCGAACTTCACGTCCATATGGGGTGTGATGTTGGCGGCGGGCAATATGTGGGTTTGGGGTAGCGACTTCGGCGGCGATCACGCATCGGCGGCGTGGGCGAACACCAACGGCGGGCGTGGCCAGGTCTATATGCAGAGCAACGCCGCCCTGCTCGGTGGCTCCTGGGGCAATGGCTCCGACGCGGGTTCGCGCGCGTCCAATTGGGGCTACCTTCCGTCGGTCTCGAACAACAACTTCGGGGCGCGTGGGCGCAGTGACCACCTGTGCCATGTCTAGCCGCCCCGGTAGGGGCGGCATCCCCCAGGACGATGAGGCGACTGGCATGGTCGTTGATGAGCATAGCGGCCATCAGCAGCTTGCCATTGTCGAGAAATATGAACGCTTCATCGAATACATGTACCCGATCTTGCAGAACTGTCCTCGCAAACATGGCATCGCCCGTGACGCGGTGCTGACCGCGATGTTCTCTCAGGTCGATCTTTTCATCATAGCGGGCAAGTCGAAACAGGCTTCCCGTCTTTATTCCGCTGACGCCAATTTGGCGCTCTTGCGGTTCTGGCTGCGCTTCCTGGCTTCTCCTGGCCGCAAGATCATCACACCGAACCAACACAGGGTTGCCTCTGAGCACCTTGCGGAAGTCGGCAAGATGATCGGTGCCTGGATCAAGTCTGCGAAGCGTGGGGGTTGAAGGGGACAAATGTGTTGACGGGTTCGCCCTACTCGGTGGCAACTGGGACAATGGCTCCAACGCGGGTTCGCGCGCGTCCAATTGGAACAACCTTCCGTCGAACTCGAACAACAACATCGGGGCGCGTGGGCGCAGTGACGATCAGTTTCCGGCTCTGCGAAGGTCACGACCTCGCAGGCCGACCACTATATGATGGTCAGCCTTTTCAACCTGCTTCGGCAAATACACTTCGAGGTTCGGTAAAGCGGGGAGTAGCGCGCAAGCGTCGAAACCCGCGACCGGCATTTTTATTTCATAGTAGCGGGGGCGTTGCGTTGGGTAAGAAGTTTAGGCATTTGATTGAGCGCGTCATTACCGACGAAAACATGCGCTCGGCATATTACAAGACGGCGCGCGGGCGGCGCTTCACCACTGGCGCTTTGGCCTTCAAGGAATTCTCGGAAGTCAATCTAGGGCGGCTCGCCTATGATTTGCACACCGGAAACTATACGCCGGGGACGCCGAACCAATTCTATGTTTATGAGCCCAAGGCCAGGCTGATTACGGCGCTCCCCTTCCGCGATCGTGTCGCTCAGCACGCGGTTTGCAACGTCATCGCGCCGATCTTCGAGCGGACATTCCTGCCCCGATCATATGCGTGTCGCGTCGGCATGGGCACTCATGCCGGTGTCGTCGCGCTGCAATCGGAACTGCGCCGCATGGCGAAGCGAGGGCCGGTCTATTTCCTGAAAACGGATTTCTCCCGCTACTTCCCGTCCATCGACCGGGGCGTCCTGCATGGCTTGATCCGCAAGAAGATCAGTTGTGCATCCACCATGCGCGTGGTCGAGGCTATGGTGCCGCCTGATGGGATCGGGCTGACGATCGGCAGTCTGACATCGCAGCTTTTTGCGAACGTCTATGGCGGCGCTCTGGATCGGTTCTTGCAACAGGAACTGCGCGAAACGGCCTGGTATCGGTATATGGACGATCTGGTTGTCCTCGGCCACGATCCCGCTCACCTCCATCGCGTGAAAGAGGAAATCGAGCGGTTTTCCGCTGAGCGGCTGGGGCTCCGGTTTTCCAAATGGTCCGTGGGTCCGGTCAGCCGTGGCGTGAACTTCCTGGGCTATCGCATCTGGCCAACGCACAAGCTGTTGCGGCGGCAGAGCGTCACGCGCGCCAAGCGCAAAATTCGCATCATGCGCGCCCAGGACCGGCAAGAGGATTTGGGGCGGTTCATCGCCGCATGGGTCGGACACGCTGGCTGGGCTGATGCCGGGAACCTTTTGCGCTCTCTCGAAATGGAGACAGGAAAATGAGGCAGACGATCAATTCTCGTGCCGACCTGGAGAGCCTTCGCGGCTCGCCCGAGTTTGCCGCCGCGATCCGCGATTTGGCCGGGTCGATGACGATCAGGATGAATGTCGCTGAGTATCCCGAAGGATATGGCGACCCTGAATATGAAGGGCCGGAAGTCGATCCGATCTGGCAGGATCAGGAGGATTTGACCACGATCGAACGGTTCGAGTTCACAAAGCAGGAATTGCTTGATGAGCTTGCTGCGCTCGACGCCGAATGAACCATTCGCGGGCGGTGACGTTTAATACTCAACCGTCTGGTGTCGATAGTCCGGCAGCTACTCTTGTTCGTGAGGCTGCAAGATAATGGACACCGAAACCCGCGCTGAGATTGAAAAGCTCCACGGGAGGATTACGACCTTGGGAACCCGCGTCACGGTGCTTGAGACTACCATGCCTCACATCAACACGTCGCTCACCCGGATCGAGCGGAGCGTTGACCGTCTCAACGGCCATGTCGTCAAGGCGATTTGGGCGGTGATTGTGATGTTCATCGGCGTGGTTTTCAAGTTCACCATCGACGGTGGGTTCAGCCTGCCGATCGCGGGCTGAAAACGCGCTCAACCATCTTCCGATAATCTGAGCCTCTTTCATGGAGGCTTAAATGTGGAACACCCTTCGCCGCTGGCGGACCTGGATATTCAACGCCGTCGCTGGGGCGGTTGTGCTTATCCCCGAAGTCCTGTCGGCCCTTGCTGGCTTTAACTGGGGCACGGTCATCCCGCCCCAGTATATGCCCTATCTGACCATCGCCATTATCGCGGTCAACATTCTCATGCGTCCTCGCCCCGCCGTCCTGCCGGGCGATCCCGAGGCTGAGGTGACGCGCCACCGTGGGGACTTCCGATGAATATCCTGGCGTGGCTGACGGGCGGGCTCGTGGAGAAATTCACCGGCCCGCTCGAACGCGCCTGGCAAGCGAAGCTCAATGCTGACACCGATGAAAAGAAGCTCGACGCCGAACGGGCGATCAAGAGTATCGAGGCGGCGCGGGATATTGCCGTCGCTGAGGCGGCGGATCGCTGGAGCGCCACGCGCGTCGGGCGCTGGCTGATCGTCGTGCCGTTCGGATTGTGGTGGGCGGCGATCTACCTGGTGCAGATCATCAACCCGTGGTTCGGCCTGGGACTGGTTGTTGTCGATGTGCCGCCGCACATTCACAATATGGCCCTGGTGCTCGTGCCCGCGATCGTGATCGGGGACGCCGGGACTTTCATCGCCCGCCGCTTCTCCCGGTGAAATAGGACCGCACCAGCGTTTCGCCGCGCGGTATCGAGCCCTTGTCAACCAGATTGGCAAGGGCTTTTCTTGGCGCGGTGTAGGAGCGTCGGCCAGGGCGCTTCGCTTCATCCTGATCTTGCCAGGTCTTTTCCAGCCTGCATATCTGCGTCCACAGGTTCAGCGCCTTCGCCTCGCTGCGCTCGCGGCGTAGCGCGCGGAACAGATCATACAGTTCAGCGCCTCGCGCCATGCGCCGATTGTTGAATGTCTGTCGGCATTGGGGCGAGCAGAACGCTTTCGACCTGCGAAGGGCCGTGATGCGATTTCCGCATTCTTTGCAGCATGGATGCCCGGTAGTCATGAACTTGCCTCCAGAAAGGATAAGGGGGTCAACGTTTAAACGCTAACCCCCTCCTTATCAGAGTGTTGTGATAATCACAACACTTTATGCGGCCTTGGACCCCGAACGCTTCTTGGGGTCGGCGGGCTCACCCTGCGCGGCCTCGGGCTGGGGTTCTGGCTGGGGTTCGGGGGCGGGCTCAGGCTCGGACGAAGGCGCGGGGTCCGCCGCGTCATCGATGCGCCGCGTTTTCTGTTCGGCCTTGACTTCCTCGACGCTGGCCGCTGCGAGCAGGGGCGCATAGTCGCCGGTTTCGTGAGCGGTCTTAACGATGCTCAGCGCGTTGAACTGTTCGTCAAGGGTCTTGCCGGTGGGCAGGAAAGCCTTGATGACGATTGCGATGCCAGTCTGATTTGCCATGATGATGATCCTTTCGATGGCAGTTAAAGCGCAGTTCCGTAGAAGGGTGATTTGCGGCGTTCCTCTAGCAGTAGGATCGCGGCGGCGGCGTAGTTGATGACGCCCAGGAGTTCGGCTTTGGCGGCGTCGAAGTCGCCGCGCCCGGCCATGCTGTTGGCCTCCTGAGCCTTCTTCATGATCTGCCCCGTCTGATATCCGGGTCCGACCATGCGACCGATCTCCATGATCGGTTGCTTGAGGAAAGGCTTGCCATTGGCATGGCGCGCATTGCCCTTCCCCTTCGCCGCCTGGTCATGAGCCTGCTGGAGCACACCAGCCAGGCGCTCATAACCAACCTCGGCAAAGTCATCCCAGGACGATTGCGGGCCATACGGAATTTCGTCGTTCTGCATGTCAGTGCCCGATCCTGAGTTTCTTCGATGTCGCCTTGATCTTGTGGTAGGCGACAAGCATGGCCGTGGGGCCGGTGGCTTCGGTGGTCACGGCGTCGAGTTCGTCGGCAAGGCGGCGAAGCTCGGCGGCGATGCCCGGCAGATCAGAAGGGCCGGACAGCGTGATCTCGATCCGCGCGAACGCGGGAATGTCCAGTTCCTCGATCATCAGATGTCATCCCCGGCCTGCATGTCGGGATCGTCCGTGTAGCCGGGGTCATCGGGATCGTAGCCATCATGGCCGTCGATGATCTCGCCCATCTCCGGGTCATGGTCCGGCTCATCGTTCGCGGGTTCTGGCGCGGCCTTCGGCGTGATGTCCTTGAGCTTGGCGGCGGCGGCACCGCGCTTCTTGCGCTCGGGCGGCGGCGCGGCGGGGCTGGGATCGGCGTCGATGTCAAACGTGTAGTCATCGTCAATCCGCTCGACGGCCTGGTGAAACCTGTCGCGCTCGCTGCTCGACGGCAGATATTTGGAAAGGCGGCGAAACACGGTCTTGCGGGCCATTTCCTCCCAGTCGGTATGCCAGGGCGTCGATTTGATTTTCTTCGCCTTGAACGCCTTGTAGGCGTCCGACCTGTCGCGGATTTTGTTGACCTGGGTGACGGTCATCACTTCGCGCATCACTGCGCCGTCATTCATGTGCGCGACGGCATAGACGACATAGGGTTCGCCGCGCTCATTCTTGAAATCTATCTTGTGCAGAATGCTTTCGTCGTCGCCCAGGACATATTCAAATTCGTCGTTCTCGCACACGATCTGGACGCTGATCGACTTCACCATGCCGGTGTTGTAGGCGAGCTTGAGAAGCCCGCGCATCATGGGGCGATACTGAACGTCGCCATTGTAGTCCACGACAAGCGCGGCCTCGCGCCCGTCGAGGATCAGGCCGTCCGCCGCTGCCTTGGTGCAGGCGGCAAGAAGGGACTGGGGGTTCTTGACCTTCTCGATATTGCGCGTGAGCGATATGGCGGTCTGCGCCGTCCGCACGAAGCGATCGGCGGTGATGTGGCCGGGCAGCGCCTTGGCGAATTCGCCCTGCATACTGGCGATCTGCCCCTTGAGTGATCTATCCTGGGTAGCAACGGCCTGCGCCATTTTCATGCTCCTTCAAGAGTTCGGTGGCGCGCTGGTGCAGCGTGCCCGTGGAATGCTTCGCCACGTCCACAAGGACGCGCCGGGCAAGGTTCTGGTCGCGGTCTGGAGCGCGGCGGGTGAACAGCGCCGCGTTCCAGAATTTGAGCGTGGCGAGGTCAATGCTTGGCATCGGGCTCGCTCCTGGATTTGAAGTCGTCATGCGAAAGGTGAACCGTGATCTGATGGCTGGCCGGATAGCCCGGCCACTCCACGACGCATCCCCAATCCTTGAGAGCAGGATTGATGATGAGTTCGAGAACCTTCACGGCGAGCTTGCCGGTGACGGTGACATTGAGCGTGCTTGTCTCGCTCATTCCTCACCGCCCTCCGGGGCCTCGATCTCCTGATAGCTCCAGCGTTTGAATTCCAGTTCGGTGATCTCGCTGGAGTATCCCGGCCAGGCATCTGCCTTGTGGCAGTCGGCATAGCGCCCCAGGGCCTTGCCCATGATGGCGCGGCCTTCATCCACGATGGACGGTGGCAGTTCATACCGGGCGGTGACGAACGGGGTTTTCTTTTCCCAGGCGAGGAACACGAAGCCCTCAACCTGTTGGCCGTTCGCCTGGTGCCCGTCCGTGTAGAACGCTTCCTGCGCGTGATAGCCGTAGTTGACGACGCTGCGGGCGAAGTCGTTCGGGTGGGCGCTGGCCGTCGATTTCACATCAACGATGATGCCAAGATCGGGGCGGTAGAGGTCGGGCCGCGAGCGGCAGAGCATCCCGGTTTCCGGGTCGATCCAGTAGGCTGAATGTTCGACCTGGGAATTCTTGTTGACGATCAGGGCGTTCAACCAGGCGTCGGCGTGAACGGCATCGCGGATCGTGAGCACCGCGTCATATTCGGGCGCGATCAGAAGCGTGCGCCCTGAATTCGCTGCCTCGGCCTGCGCGTCCTTCCAGATGTTGCCGCGCCGATCCTGGGGGCCGCGCATAACGCTGTCCTCGAAAATCTCGGGCTGGAGAATTGCGAAGTGGCAGGCGGTGCCGAAATCGAAATGGTTCTTTTCTTCGCGCTCGGCAAACCGATAGTGCGCGGGGGACTTGGTGTAGATCGTCCAAAGGCCGGATTTCGATACGCCCGGCCCGGCGTGATAGGCGTCGTTGTCAATGCCGGGGTAGATGCCGGGCTTGATGTCGGCGGGGACAGTGCTGACCACGCTGCCCGTGGTGGCGATCTGGTTCATGGCGGGTGCTCCTACAGTGTTGCGATTAGATGCGAACGTTGTGACAAACGCAACACTGATGCGACGATGCGATAATGTCAACACTGAATTTCAGGAATTCAGGCGACTTCGGTTGACATGCGGTAAATGGAATGTGAAAAACGCAACAGCGGATTAGCGCAGCGGTAGCGCGCCTGGCTCATACCCAGGAGGTCGCCGGTTCAAATCCGGCATCCGCAACCAGTTCTCTCAGGGGATAATTGCTAGGACAGGCGTTGCCGTGTCTAGCTGGACTTCCTTGGTGGAATTATCCGGGCCGCGCACCAGGGCCTCCCCAGTCTTTCTGGCGCGCTCGATCTTGGCCATAATCTGCGTGCCCTCCCGCAACCGGCAGATCGAAATGACGCCGATCGCAGAGGGCTCAACGATATCTGTGGCGTTGAAAAGGATAACGGCGTCATCCCACATTGCCAGCGCCCCGCCGTTTGCTCGAACCTGAGCGGCGATCACGCGGCTGTTCCCCATGCCGATCGCGGCATGGGCTCTGTCAATAACTTGCTGGGGCAGGGGCTTGGCATCTTGAAGTCGATGCACCTCGCCTTTCCCGTTGATTGTTGCCGCTAATACGACCCGGCTTGAAACCACCGGCTCCATTGTAATCCCGGCGTGCGCCAGAACCTCCGATACTGGAGCATTTAGAAACCGTGCAATGGCATTTGCTTCTTCCATTTTCATCCGCCTTTGACCCGAAAACATGCGCGAAACGGCAGACGGATCAACTTCAAGGTGGCGTGCTAGAGCGCGGACAGATTTCCTCTGCCCCTCAAGCTGGTCGAAAAACCACTGCTTATCAATAACTTGTCTGTTGGCCTCTGCCATGACGCACTACCTCAACGGGCCTCAGTGTGGCGGGCAGAATGTTGCAGATTCTACAACACATAACAAGCATCGGCGCATCGGAGAGCAAGGCGCGGCTCAAGTATGCGTGAACGTGGTGAACCGACGATGTTGACGATGTGGAAAATGCAACGTATGTTGCGTTAATCGCACCGAATTTGGAGAGAACCCCAGTGGCTTATCGGCCCGAAAATCATAAGACGCCTTGGCAAAAGGTCCATGCGAAATTCTCGCTGTCCCCGACTGCACTGGCGCGTGAACTGGGGCGGCACCGCTCGAAGGTCAGCCGTGCGATCCGCGATGAAAAGGGGTTAATCACCGGGCGCGATCAAGAGCTTTTGCTGAACACCGCCAAGCGGCTCGGCGTGAACCTGACGCCCGATGACCTGACGCCAGATCAGCGATGACCACGCGCCAGCCCATGACGATCCAGCAGCAAGCCGAATTCATCGACTACCTGGTGAAGCGTTGCCACATGAGCGACGGCGCGGTCGCCAAGGAAACATACATGCTGGTCGAGGCCAGCGAGGTCGATGATCTCAAGGCCATTGCTGATCGTCTCGCCCGAATGGCTCCGCATGAGCAGGAAATCAGGCGGGTGGTCACGGGGCGATGAAGTGGCAGGAAATGAGCCGCGATCAAAAGATCGCAGTCGTTCGCAAACATCTGGATAGCGGTTTATCGGCGGGTGCTGCGGCGGCGGAAATCGGCTGGGTGTCGCGCAACGCGATCATCGGCTTTGCTGCCCGGAACGGTATCGCCCTGCGAAGTGGGATGAAGGGTGGCCAGCGTCCAGCGACGGCGAAGGTCAAGCCAGCACCTCGCCCGCCTATGCCGCCCAGGCCGCGCCCGCCCGTGGTCGAGCCCGTGGAAATCAGAGCCGTCGATGTCTGGAAGCCGCTGCCGGATGCCGCTCCGATCGGCCTGATGGAGCTTGCCGGATCGTCCTGCCGCTGGCCGGTCGAGGGTGGATATTGCGGATGCGCGGTGCAGCGCGGAAGCTATTGCGCAGCGCATGGCCAGCGCGCTTACAGGGCGGTGCGGGCATGATTACGCTTCGCCCGGATCAGGAAGATGTTCGCGCCAAGCTCCGCGTGGCGCTGCGGACATACGGATCGGTGCTGTGCTACGCGCCGACTGGCTTCGGAAAAACCGTCCTCGCAGCCGCGCTTATCAAGCTGATCTCCGACGCGGGCAAGCGGGTGATCTTCTGCGTTCATCGCGTCGATCTCATTACGCAGACGGCCAAGACATTCGAGCGTTTCGGAATTCGGTTCTCCTACATCGCCGCTGGCTATCACCATAATCCATACTGCAAGGTGTTCATCGCCTCGATCGCCACGCTCAAGAACCGGCTGGGCAAGTATCCTGCCGATTATGTCCTGGTCGATGAGGCGCACCTGTCGGCGGCAAGCGGCTGGGCGGCGGTCGCCAAGCACTATGATGAGGCGCGGGCTCGCAGGATCGGGCTGACCGGATCGCCTGAGCGCCTGGACGGTAAGCCTCTTGGCGACGTGTGGGAAACGATGGTCATGGGGCCGTCCGTCCGCTGGCTGATCGACCAGGGGTTCCTTTCCAAATATCGAGCCTTCGCCCCTGCCGGTATCGACATGACGGGCATTCATACGCGGGGCGGCGAATACGTCACGTCTGAGCTTGACGATCTAATGTCGGGCAAGGCAGTGCTGGCGGGCGCGGTGCGGCACTGGCGGCGCTTCGCCCAGGGCAGGCGCACCATTGCTTTCGCGCCGTCCGTTGCGGTGTCCGAACAGCTTGCATCGGAGTTCCGGGCGAACGGGATCATGGCCGTGGCCCTTGATGGGAACACTGCCCAGCCCGATCGCGCTTCGGCCTTCAATGGCTTTGCCGACCGGCAAATTGATCTGATCGTGAACTGCCAGTTGTTTTGCGAGGGGTTCGATCTGAGCGCCCAAGTCGGGCGTGATGTCACGGTCGAGGCGGTTCTAGATTATTCGCCAACCCAGTCGCTCGCCAAGCACCTCCAGAAATACGGGCGCGGCCTCCGCGCTGATGGCGGCGATCCTCATGTTCTCCTTGACCTGGCCGGGAACTTCTCTCGGCACGGCTTCCCCGATGACGATCGTGAATGGTCGCTCGAAGGACGGGACAAAAAGAAGGGCGGCGGCGGCGCTGAGGCCGTCCGCACCTGCCCCTCCTGTTTCGCCGCTCATTCCCCCACGCCGAAATGCCCCGAGTGCGGCCACGTCTATGCGGTGCAAGGCCGGATGCTGGGTGAGGTCGAGGGGGAGCTTGAGGAAATCGACGTTGAGGCGGTGCGCCGGGATCGGCGGCGCGAGCAAAGCCGGGCGGAAACGCTCGATGATTTGGTCCGGCTCGCCACGGCTCGCGGATACAAGTCGCCCGAAAAATGGGCGGCGCATGTCTGGACCGGGCGGCAGGCAAAGCAACTGGAAAGGGCAGGGGGCTGATGGGGCTGGCTGTAAATATCCAATCGACGGCGCAAGCCTGCCCGTGCTGCGGCCAGGCGGTCGAGGTGCCGACCATCGAAATCATCGTTGAGAATTACGGCGTGACCGATTTCGAGGCTCGCATTCTGCGCGCGATCTGGCGGGGCAAGGGCCTGCCGGTTCAGACCGAACGCATCTTTGACGCGATGTATGCGGATGACCCCGATGGCGGGCCGTCGCGCACCAAAATGTATGACGCTTTCAAGGTGGCGCTCTGCCGATTGAGGAAGCGGATCGAAGGTTCCGGCGTCTCTGTCGAGAATGTCGGCTATCGCCGGGGATACCGGCTCATGATGAGAGGAAATAGATAATGGCCGGTTCAGTAAACAAGGTCATCCTGGTCGGCAATCTCGGTGCCGATCCAGAGGTGCGAACGTTGGAAGGTGGCAGCAAGGTTGTAAACCTGCGCATCGCCACGTCCGAAAGCTGGAAGGATAAGAATTCCGGGGAGCGGCGAGAGCGCACCGAATGGCATCGCGTCGTCATCTGGAATGAAGGGTTGGGCGGCATTGCTGAAAAGTATCTCGGCAAGGGCGACAAGGTTTATATCGAAGGCCAGTTGCAAACCCGGAAGTGGGAGAAGGACGGCCAGGACCACTATTCGACTGAGGTTGTTCTGTCCGGTTTCGGCGGCACCCTGACCATGCTGAGCACTGGCGGCAATGGCGGCGGCTCCGATGGGAATGACAACACCAGCCGCCCCGGAAACGACGCCTCGCGCGGTCGGCCTGGCGCGGATCGCGGTGGCCAGCAGGCTCAGCAACAGCCCGACATTGACGACGACATTCCGTTCTAGGGGATGAGCGGCGAAACCGACTTCATGCGGCGCTGCATGAAACGTGCGACCACTCTCGGCGCGCGGTTGTTCCGCATGAATGTCGGCCTCGCCTGGGTGGGCGATGCGATCAAGCACAAGGACGGCTCGATCACGATCAGGCACCCGCGACCGTTCCGGGCCGGGGTGCCCGGCATGTCTGATCTGATCGGATGGGTGCCGGTCACGATCACGCCCGACATGGTGGGCACAACCGTCGCGGTATTCGCCTCGGTGGAAACCAAGGCGGCGCGTGGCCGGGCTACGGATGAGCAGAAGAACTATCTAGCCGCCGTCTCGGCGGCTGGCGGTCGCGCTGGCATCGCCCGGAAAGATGACGACTTGACCACGATCTTGTGCGCCGGGCCGGATGATGCGCAAGGTGTGGAGAAAATCGCAACATAAGCCTTCCCCGTCGAGGGGCGTCCGGTTGCCTCGCGGCTGTTGCGCTTTGTTTCCACAGTTAAACCGGCCCCTCCGGGTCGGTTTTTTCATTGCATAGCGTGTTGAGTTGTGTTGTGATAAACGCAACACCGAAGCACTAGGGGAGCCACGATGAAAGATGTAGAGCGCCTGCGCCGCGATGTCTCCCTTGTCGATGTCGTCGGCGGCAATGGCGTCAAGCTGCAAAAGAACGGCGGGGAGTGGGAAGGGTGCTGCCCGTTTCACTCTGAGGACACACCTTCGTTCACGGTCTTTCCGGGCCGCGAGGATAGCATTTGGCGCTTCCATTGTTTTGGCTGCGGTGAAGGCGGCGACGTGCTCGACTTCGTGCAGAAGATCAAGGGCGTCAACCTGCCGGAAGCGATCAAGATTTTGGGCGGCGGAAAGGCTGGCCCGAACGTCGCCCCGAAAGTCATCGAGCCGCGCGATCCATATAAGGGGATCAAGCTGCTCGTGCCGGACGGGGAGATCGAGGCCGGGAAGCGGGTCCGCGTCTGGAACCCCAAGCGCGAAACCTCCGGGTCGTTCGCGCCGTCGATGGTGTTCCCGTATTTCCGGCCCGATGGCCAGCCGCTCGGATACGTGCTTCGCCACGATCTGCGCGACGGCGACAAAGAAACGCCGATGGTCTGCTGGGTCGAGCTTCCGAACGGCGATCGTTGCTGGTCGCGCTTCCCGTTCCCAAAGCCTCGCCCGCTCTACGGTATCGAGAAGTTGCGCGATGGCCAGGTCATTATTGTCGAGGGGGAGAAGTGCGTTGATGCGCTGCGGCGTTCGAGCGGGCGCATTGTCGTTTCCTGGGCAGGCGGCACTCACGGCGTAGCGCACGCAGATTGGTCGCCGCTCGCTGGCCGGTCGGTGGTCATCTGGCCCGACGCCGATGAACCTGGGATCAAGACTGCCCAGGACATCGCCCGACTGCTCACGGCGATGGATTGCAAGATCAAGGTGCTCGACGTTATGGGGGCGGCGGCGTGAAGGAAATGAGCTTCATCTATGTCGGCGCTCTGCCCGTATCCGATGCGCCCTGGCATCTGAAAACGGGCGGCGGCTATGTCTGGTTTGTGAACGAAAACCATCCGCCCATGTATCTGGTCGATAACCAGTTGGTGCCAGTGGTCCGATCCGATGAGCATCCTGACGCGCCGCTGATCCTTCCCAGGTCGCATGAATGAGCTTTCCGTTTGCAGACTGGCAATCCGGCCAGCCGCTACCAAAAGGGTGGGATGCCGCCGACGCCGCGCGCGATGGGTGGGGCAAGGAGGAATTCGACGCTTTCATGCGCGCCACGGCCAAGCCGTGGGGTCCGCCGTCAACGCCGCCGCCCGAAAAATCGCCACAGGAGCCCCGTGAGCGGCCTGCCGGGCCTGCGCCTGTCCAGGCTCCGGCCAAGGCAGAGAAGCCCGTCACGCAAGCGCGCACGGTCGAGCAGGCGCAACCGGCAACGGTGACAAGCATTCAGACGCGCAAGACCGTCCAGGCCGATGACGCCTGGCAAGTCGATCTGGTGATGAACGATGAAGGCCGGATCAAGCCGAAGGTGTCAAAGAACTGGGCGCTATTCCTCGAAAATCATCCGGCCATGAAAGGCGTTCTCGCGTTCGATGCGTTCAAGCTCAAGGTCATGCTGATGCGCCGCCCGCCTTGGGCGCGGAAGTCCGCGAACTGGGAGCCGCGCGCGCTCCAGGACAGCGACTATGCTCATGCGGTGATGTGGCTAGAAAGCCTCTACATGACCCCGACCAATAGCGCGGTCGTTCCGGTCATCGCCACGGTGGCAGAACACTCGCGGTTCGATCGACTGACCGAATACCTAGAGGGCATTGAATGGGATCGCACGGCGCGGATCGGCAAATGGTTGCACCGATACCTTGGCGCTGAGGACACTGAGTATAACGCCACGATCGGGCTGCGCTTCCTGATCTCTGCGGTGGCGCGCGGCCTTGAGCCGGGCGTGAAGGTGGACACGATGCCGATCCTTGAGGGTCCGCAAGGTGCCCGAAAATCGACGGCGCTGCGATACCTGTTCGGCGGCGAGTTCTTTGCCGATGAGCTTTCGGATATCGGATCGAAAGATGCGATGATGGAATTGCAAGGCGTGTGGGGTCTTGAGGTCGCGGAAATGCACCGTTTCAACGCCTCCGAAACCAATGCCGTCAAGAAGTTTCTCAGCCGCCAAACGGACAGATACCGCCCGCCCTATGGGCGCACCGTGGTCGAGGTTCCGCGCCGCGTCGTGCTGGCCGGAACGATCAACCCGGAAGGCAATGCCTACCTCAAAGACCCGACTGGCGCGCGGCGCTTCTGGCCGGTCGAGGTCGGCAAGATAGACCTTGACCAGATCGGCAAGGATCGGGATCAGCTATGGGCTGAGGCGGTGGTTGCATTCAGGAACAACGTGCCGCACTGGGTCCAAAGCGATGAGCTTGCCGCCGTCGAACGTGAGCAGGAAAAGCGCACCGATATTGATATCTGGATGGATGCCATTGGCAGCGAACTGACCGGGCGCACCACGGTCTATCAGTCCGATGTTCTCAAGATCGTCGGCGTGCCGATGAAAGATGCCGATTACCGCCACGTCGCGCGCATTGGCCGCGTCATGAAAAAGCTCGGCTGGACGATGACGCGCGAGCAGCGCGACGGGATAGACCAGGTTCGGTTCGTAAAGAAAGAAGGGGTCGCCTGGTAGCGACCCCTCTCCGGGTTTGTCTCGATTACACCACCGGCCATGACGAACCCTTGGGGGTGTGGTGCCGCTCTGCGCGGACGATCGTGACCTTGATTTCCGTCCCTGGCCCCGGAAGGCTGACGGTAGGAGTTCCCCCTTGGGTGTTCGGTGCAAGTGTTGTGAAAAGCGCAATGTTGCGATAGGATCACAACACCGATCGCAACACAAGGATTTCGTCATGGCGCGGGGCAACTATCCGAACTGCAAAAAGATCACGCTCTTGTGGGAGGGCGGCACGGTAAACCACCCCAGCGATCCGGGCGGGTTCACTCATGCCGGGGTCACGGCGGCGGCTGGCGCATCCTATCGCCAGCGCAACGGCCTGCCTCCGAAGCGCGTCGATCTCTGGACCGCTGCCGAGATTGATGCGTTCTACCGCGATGACTACTGGAACGGCGTGAATGGCGAGCTTTTGCCCTACGGCGTCGATCTCTCGACGTTCGATTTTGGCGTCAACTCGGGGCCGTCGCGGGCCGCGCGCTATCTCCAGGCCGTTGCCGGTGTCAGCCAGGACGGGCGGATCGGCAACATCACGCTCAACGCGGTGGCGTCGATGAGCGGCAAGACTGTGGTGCAAAAGCTCTGCGGTCGGCGTCTATCTTTCGTCCAGGGCCTTTCCACCTTCAAGGTGTTCGGGCGCGGCTGGTCGAACCGCATTGCCGATATCGAGGCAAAGGGCGTTGCGATGTGGCTCGCCGCTGGCGGGGCTCTCTCCGGGCAGGCGGTCAAGGAGCTTCAAGGCGAAGCGGACGCCGCTGGCCAGACTTCGAGCAACCAGGGCAAGGGCGCTGGCTCCACGGTGGCCGTTGGCGGCGGCGGCACGGGCACCGAGGTTGTGGCCGGTGGCGCGAACGGCTGGGTGATTGCCGCGATCGTCGGCGTCACTGTGCTGGTTGCGCTGGCGCTGTTCATCAAGTCCCGGCAGAACAAGGCGCGGGCAGATGCCTATGATGCCGTCGCCTCTGGCGCTGCCGCCGACCTGTTCATTCAGGAGGCGTGATCTGGTCGAGCCAGGCCCAATCGGCATACTTGTCGCCAGTCTGACGAATGTGCGTGTATCGCTTCAACGATGACCAAGAGCGATGCCCGCTGACTGCCGCGACATGGGGAATGTTCCAGCCCATTTCAAACAGCCGGGACACTCCATCATGTCGCAGATCGTGGAAGTGCAAATCCTCGATCTGGAGGAACTGGCAAGCCCTCGTGAACGCCGCCGAAATCGCGTCGGCGGTGTAGGGGAAAATCCGGTCCTTGACCTTCGGCATAGCCTTCACGATCCGCGCCGCCTCGGGAACAAGGTCGCACCACACATGGTTGCCGATCTTGTCTCCGGGGTTTTTCATGTCGCGCACCAAGACACGATCCCCCTCGAAGTCATCCCATGTGATCCGCGCGATTTCTTCCTGTCGCCGCGTCGAGAAAATCGCAAAAGCGATTAAACGGTGCATCGGGGCGACCGTTGTGCGGTAGTTTGAGCGGCGGGTGAAGTGCGTCATTAGCTGATCGAGTTCGGCCAGCGTTGGCCTCCTGTCGCGCTCCACACTCTTGCCGGTCACTTTGAGCCGCCGCGTGACCTTGAAAGCATCCTGCATCGCCTTTTCGTCCAGCGGCATATTCCAGGCCGGACGGGCAATCGCAAAGACCGCGCCAAGGTGCGAAAGGTAGTTCGCCACGGTCTGCGGCTTCCTCTTAACGGATAGCTGCTGAGCCAGCGTCACGATGTCGTGGGAGCCGATCTTGTCGCAAGCCATATTGGCGATGTCATAGCCCTTGATCGCCTTGAGCACCTGGGCCTTGGTCCGCCCGATGTCCCCGGCCTCGGCCACGTATTTGTCGATGGCGTCGGCAAGCGTGTGGTCGGTTCTTTGAGCGCGCTCCAGCGCCCCAGGCTGGTCAAGCTCATGCTCGCGCCTGGCCAGCCAGGACACGGCTGCGGCGCGGCGATCGAACGTCTCGGTTTCCCGATAGATCACCTTGCCCTCGCTTTTGCGGACGATTTTCGCCATATAGGCGGTAGTGTTGTCTTTTCGCGGTCTGGTGACGATGGTTCCCATGCAGTATCACAAAGCCCCTGCGGTGTTACATTGTGATCCTAGCCTGTCGAAAACCTCGTTGCATATGGTCGATAACGCAACGTTACGCATCATGTTGAGCAACAAGCTCAACAATTTTATGAAGAAAATTCAATGAAAACAGGGGTCGAGGCAGCACGGCTTTTCAGCGTGGCACCCATGATGGACTGGACGGACAGGCACTGCCGTTTCTTTCACAGGCAGATGACGAAGCATGCCTTGCTCTACACCGAAATGGTGGTTGCCGACGCCGTCATCCATGGCGATCGCCAGCGGCTACTCGGGTTCGACGAGAGCGAACATCCGGTGGCGCTGCAACTCGGCGGTTCCGAGCCGGCAAAACTCGCCGAGGCGGCGCGGATCGCCGCCGATTTCGGGTACGACGAGATCAACCTCAATGTCGGCTGCCCCTCGGACCGGGTGCAGTCGGGTACGTTCGGCGCCTGCCTGATGAAGACGCCATCGGTCGTTGCCGAGGGCGTGGCGGCCATGAAGGCGGCGGTGGACATTCCGGTGACCGTCAAATGCCGCATCGGCGTCGACGAGCAGGACCCCGAAGTTGCGCTCGACACTTTGACCGACATGGTGTTTGCCGCAGGCGCAGACGCGCTTTGGGTCCATGCCCGAAAGGCCTGGCTTCAGGGGCTGTCCCCGAAGGAGAACCGGGATATTCCGCCGCTCGACTATGGCCGCGTCTATCGGCTCAAGCATCGCCTGCCTGATCGTTTCGTCGGGGTCAACGGCGGCGTCCAGACGCTGGACGAGGTGGCCGCGCACCTCGACCATGGGGTCGACGGCGTCATGCTCGGGCGCGCCGCCTACCACAATCCGGGCCTGCTGGCCGCGGTCGACGCGCGCATCTTCGACGCGCGGAGCGGCGGCGGGTCCTGGTCCGAGGTCATCGAGGCAATGGCCGGGTATGCGGGGCGCCACATCGCGGCCGGGGGCCGGCTCGTTCACGTCACTCGCCACATGACCGGGCTCTTCCATGGCCTCGCGGGGGCCCGGCGCTGGCGCCAGATACTCTCGACGGATGCCTGCCGGCCCGGCGCGGGACCGGAGATCATCATCAAGGCCTTTGCCGAAGTCCGACTGGACGAATCGGCTCGCGCCGCCTGACCCGATTTACATTCGGCACCGGGCGGTCTAGCCAGCCACCCAACGCAAAAGCGCAACAGGGGGCTGCCTGGCCATGGAAAACCTGCCGATCGCCGAGATCGCGATCTTCTCGTTCGCGGTTGCCGTCTCCGGTGTCGTGTCAGGCCTGCTTGCCGGCGTGTTCGGCATCGGCGGCGGCGCGGTGCTGGTGCCGGTGTTCTATCAGGTGCTCGGGGCGTTGGGCGTCGACGAGGCTGTGCGCATGCACCTGGCAGTCGGCACATCGCTCGCCATCATCATTCCGACGTCGATTCGCTCCTTCACCGGCCATCGGGCCAAGGGGGTGGTCGACATGGATCTGCTGCGCAGCTTCCTCATTCCGGTGCCGATCGGCGTTTTCCTTGCCTCGCTCACGGCTGCATTCATCTCCAGCGAGGGCCTGCGCATCATCTTCGCGGTTATCACGCTGATCGTAGCGTTCCGACTGCTTTTCAATCGCGACAGCTGGCGGATGGGCGCAAATCTGCCCGGCCAGCCCGCGCTGGGCATCGTCGGGCTGGTAATCGGCTATTTCTCGACGCTTATGGGCATCGGCGGCGGCGTGCTCAACAACACATTCATGACGCTGTTCGGGCGACCGATGCACCAGGCCGTGGCTACCTCGTCGGGCGTAGGCGTTCTGATCGCGATACCCGGCACCATCGGCTACATCTGGGCGGGATGGGGCAATCCGCTGTTGCCGATCGCGTCGACCGGCTACATCAACTGGATCGGCGTGGCGCTGATCATCCCGATCGCCATCCTGGTCACGCCATGGGGCGTGAGGATCGCGCATGCGGCGTCGAAGCGGCAGTTGGAGATCGGCTTCGGCCTGTTCTGCGTGTTCGTGTCGCTGCGTTTCTTCTGGAGCCTGCTGACTTAGCAGAGATCAATCGCGCAGGATGAGACGCTCGCCGCGCATATCGAAGCCCGACAGCGTGCCGATGAAGTTCATGCCAAGCAGGCTGCGCTCCAGCCGGCCCGCTTCCGCCACCAGCACGGGCACTCGCCGGCGCGCTATGTCGCCGACGCGGATTTCGTCGACGACGATACGAGCAGCGAGGCCCTGTCCGTTGGCGGTCATGATCGGGACGTTGAAGGCGAGCGCCGCGGGGTCGAAGCCGATCCTGCCGGCGTCGTTCGCCGTCAGCACCGTGCTGGTCGCACCGGTGTCGACCAGCGTGATGACGCTGACCCCATCAAACTCGGCGCGCACCTCGAAATGGCCGTTGGCCACGCGCTCGATCATCACTGCGGCGCGACCGTCGCCGTCGAGCATGGATATCGGGCTCCCGGGAATGAGGCCGGCGGTCAGCCGGCTCGCAACGTCCTGCAACTCATAACGGTATTGATAGCCGGCCATCAGCGCGACGATGATGAGGAGCCAGATGGCCATTGTGCGGGCGATGTGGCCGAACCGCATTCCGGAGCCGAGAATGCCGGCAGCAACGACCACGCCGAATGCGCCGAGGTAGAGCGTTCTGGCGAAGGCGTCGTCCTGCATGCCGAACACTGTGCCTGTGTCGCCGCTCGCGAGCAGGAGCACGAGCCCCAGGGCGATGACGGCGAGAACGATCCAAAGCAGCCGGCTCAAGACGTGCCCTCCGCGCGCTCGCGCGCCATGCGGGCGCGGCGCGTCTCGCGGCGGGGCCGCCGCTCGACCGTTTCCAGCCGGCCCGGCAACTCGGCCATCACGTCGCGCCGGGCTTGGGGCGTCAGCGTCAGCCAGGCGCCGATCTCCTCGCGCGTACGCCCGCAGCCGAAGCAATAGCCCGTCCGGTCGTCGATCGAGCAGACGAGGATGCAGGGCGATTCGATTGCGGTCATTCGTCGGCTGGGCCTCCACCACCTCGCATCCACATGGGACAGGCGCGTCTACAATGCAAGCCGCGCCATTGTGCGCCGCGCCGCATACGTCTATTGCGGCCGTGCCTCAAAGCGTGTCGCAATCGTTCAGATTCGCTCCGCGCGTGTGAGGTCATTGTATTTGCGCCCGTCGTGATCCGAACTGGGTGCCCACTTTCGTCCGACATGCTTCAACACCAAGCGGATTCCAGATGACTTCCGGCCTGCCATTCGACGACTATCGCCAGCTTCTGCGCGCACTGCCGGGTCCGGACGAGGCAGCGCGGGCGAGGGCTGCTGAACGATCGTCCCGTCTTTCCGCCCAGGGGCCGGCACTCGGGCGTCTGGGCACCATCGCGGAATGGCTGGCCGCGTGGACCGGGCGCGACCCGCAGATCCTCCGGCCGCTGGTGGCGCTTTTCGCGGGCACTCATGACATTGCCCGTCGGCACCTTTTCGCTGGCAGGCCCGACGAAACGCAGGCGATGATCGAGCATGCGGCCGCCGGCGGGGCGGCCGTCAACCAGCTCTGCGCGGCGAACGATCTCGGGCTCAAGGTATTCGACCTGGCGCTGCACATGCCTGTCGGCGACATCTCGGCCGGCGCAGCACTGGACGAACGTGGCTGTGCCGCCACCATGGCCTTCGGCATGGAGGCGGTGGCCGGCGGCATCGATCTTCTGTGCGTTGCCGGTGTCGGCGCAGGCGGCACCGTGTCGGCGGCGGCTCTGATGGGAGCGCTGCACGGCGGCGCCGCCGAGGATTGGGTTGGCTTCGAGGACGACCGGGCAATGCGCGCTCGCGCGGTGGCGGTAGTGCAGCAGGCTCTGGCGTTCCATGGCGCCAATCTCAATGACCCGTTCGAGGCGCTGCGTAGGCTGGGCGGACGCGAGATCGCCGCGATGGCCGGCGCGATCCTTGCAGCGCGCACGGAAAAGGTGCCGGTGGTGCTCGACGGCTATGCCAGCCTAGCGGCCGCGGCGGCGCTGCGGGCGGTGCACCCCTCGGCAATCGACCACTGTCTGCTGGGGCACGTCTCGACGGAGCCCGGAATGGCAAGGGCGGCACCATTGCTGGGACTCAGGCCGGTTCTCGACCTGTCGCTGGGAGACGGCGAGGGGATGGGAGCTGCCTTGGCTGCGGGCGTCGTCAGGAACGCAGCGGCAATTCATGCTGGAATGACCGTGAGGTCGCCCGCCCAATAGCTCAGCGCCGCCTGCCGCCTGCGGCCGCCACCTTTGCCTGCGTGGGCAATGCAGGCAATTCCTCCATAACGCGATGCGGCGGGAAAACGGCGATTGCCTCCGTTCCCTCGCGCAGCTTCGAGTGAAGCTGGAATTCGCCACCATGCAGGGCCACGAGGCCCTGGACGATGGGCAAGCCGAGGCCGGTGCCCTGCTCAGCGCTCTTGATGGCGATGGAGCCCTGGCCGAAAGCCGACAGCACGACCGGTATCTCTTCGTCGGGAATGCCAGGCCCGTTGTCCTTGACCGAGATGTACTGCCCGCCGCCGACCGTCCAGCCGACTCGTACCCGGACGTCGCTGCCGCTGGGCGCGAACTTGACGGCGTTGGACAGCAGGTTGAGCGTAATCTGGCGCAAAGAACGCTCGTCGGCATAGAGGCGCGGCAGGCCCGGCTCGAATTGCTGGACGAGGCGGATGTCCTTGTTGCGCGCCTTCAATTCCATCAGATGGCAGCACTCTTCGGCGACCGCCTCGATCGTCACGGGCTCCTCGTTTAGCTGGTAGCGGCCGGCCTCGATGCGGGACAGGTCGAGGATCTCGTTGATCAGGTGCAGCAGGTGCCTGCCAGAGCCGTTGATATCTTGGGCGTATTCCCTATAGGTGTCGTTCTGCAGCGGCCCCAGCACCTCGCCCGCCATCACCTCCGAAAAGCCCAGTATGGCATTGAGCGGCGTGCGCAACTCGTGGCTCATCGTCGCCAGGAAGCGCGACTTGGCGAGGTTGGCTTCCTCGGCGCGGCGGCGCGCTTCGTCCGACATGGAATTGGCCGTTTCCAACTCGGCGATCAGCGCGTCCTTCTCGGCGCGGAACGATAAAAGCATGACGGTCGAGGAATGCAGATGTCCCGCCACATAGGTGAAGAAGGGCAGGGAGACGACGAGCAGCGCGACCATGATCGCCTCGACCGGCGGCCAGTTGGGCGACAGCGCGAAAGACAGCGTGAAGACGATGACGGGTATGGCGAAGGTCGTCACCAGCGCGCCGGAAAGCGCCGACGAGATGATGGCCGTAGCGGCGATGACCAGAAGCAGGATAACAGCCTTGAGCACGGCGAACTGATCGACCTGGCAATCCGCGCACTCGATCCAGCCGAAATAAGCCCAACCGATGCCGCTGACCAGGTGACCGAGCAGGAAGCCGCGGCGCATCCTGTCCGCGTCGATATCGGCGGTTTCGGTGCGGTCGACCTGCCGCGCGATCAGCGCCAGCCCGGCGTAGCAGGTGACCGTGACGAGCGCCCATATGACGATGCCGGCGCCTACGCCGGCAAACAGCCCGCCGGCGAGTATGATCATCACGAGCACCGGGATGGCCAATGCCGTGTTGGTCATCGCGCGGGCATGCAGCTTCAGGAGCTCGCGGTCGTAGACAGGGTTGCCGGCCTGCTCGGACAGCCGGTCTCTCGTGCGGCGGACGGCGCGCGCGACGTCGGGATTGCGATGCGCCCTGGTGCGATCCACAATGTTCTTATCGGCCGTGGTCGAGCGGTTGGGCGCCATCAAAAGTGTCGTGGATCGTGAAAAATTCCGTCCGGCAGGCTAGCAGCGAATGATTAATGGACCCTTCCGCAGCGGCCGAGCGGGCTAAGCGGAGGAGAGGCGCCAATCGGCCATGACATGGCCCGGCGGTCGATGGAGGATGTTCGATGAAGCTTTTCGACGGTGGCAAGGCGCCCAATCCGCGGCGAGTCCGGGTCTTTCTGGCCGAGAAGGGGATCGAGGTCCCGCTGGTTCCGGTCGACATGGGCGCGCTTGGCCATCGCGAGCCCGACATCGCAGGGCGAAACCCGCTACGGCGGCTGCCTGTTCTGGAACTGGACGACGGCACGGTGCTGACGGAATCGGTGGCGATCTGCCGCTATTTCGAGGAGTTGCATCCAGAGCCGCGGCTGTTCGGCAAAGGCGCTCTCGGCAAGGCGCGGGTAGAGGAATGGCAGCGCCGCATGGAGCTCAACCTGCTGATGCCGGTGGCGCAGGCGTTCCGCCACATCCATCCGGCAATGAAGGAATGGGAGGTGCCGCAGATCGCGGAATGGGGCGAGGCCAACAAGCCGAAGGCGCTCGAATATCTGGGGCTGCTCGATCGCGAACTGGCCATGCGCGAGTTCGCCGCTGGCGACGTCTATTCGATCGCCGACATCACCGGGATGATCGCCATCGACTTCATGAAGCCGGCGCGGATCGTCGTTCCCGACGAAATGACGAATGTGAGGCGCTGGCATGCGGCGCTGGCGGCGCGACCGAGCGCATCGGCATGAACGACGAACTGGCGCGACTTGTGGCCGAAATACGCGGATGCCGCCTCTGCGCCGAGCAGCCTCTTGGCAGGCCAATGGCACACGAACCGCGGCCGGTCGTTGTCGCGTCATCGTCGGCGCGCATCCTCATAGCCGGACAGGCCCCGGGAACGAAGGTTCACGCCAGTGGGCGGCCGTTCGACGACCGCTCCGGCGACCGCCTGCGCGACTGGATGGGCGCGTCGAGAGATCAGTTCTACGATCCTGGCCTGTTCGCGATCGCGCCGATGGGGTTCTGCTTCCCCGGCCAGGACCATAATGGAAGTGACCTGCCGCCGAGACGCGAATGTGCGCCAGTCTGGCGGACGCGGCTGCTGGCGGCGATGCCGCAGGTCGAACTTGTGATGGCCATCGGCCAATATGCGCAACGCTGGCATCTGGGCACCCGGCGCCGTGAGAACTTGACGGCGACAGTGGCAGACTGGCGCGCGATCTTCATGCGCAACGCTGCGCCGCGCGTGCTGCCGCTGCCGCACCCTTCGTGGCGCAACACGGCTTGGCTGAAAAGGAACCCATGGTTCGAAGCCGATCTACTGCCGGTGCTGCGCAACGAAATCGCCATCCGCCTTCGCAAGGGATCGGTAGAAAGAGATAATCCATAAACCGCATATCGTGAGTAAGATTTTCTTGTCGAGAAACGTTTTTCCGTCAACAATGGGAGAATATTCCATTGGAGCCTCGTTTACATGGATCGTCTCGACCGCAAGATCCTGCGCCTGCTGCAGGAGGACTCGACGCTGGCCGTCGCCGACGTAGCCAAGAAGGTCGGCCTGTCGACGACGCCTTGCTGGCGGCGCATCCAGAAGCTGGAGGAAGAGGGCGTCATCCAGCGTCGCGTCGCGGTGCTCGACCCGGTCAAGGTCAACACGCGCGTCAACGTCTTCGTGTCGATCCGCACCAATGCCCACAGCATCGAATGGCTGAAGCGTTTCGCCGAAGTGATCCAGGAGTTTCCGGAGGTCGTGGAGTTCTACCGGATGAGCGGTGACGTGGATTACCTGTTGCGCGTCGTGGTGCCCGACATCGCCGCCTATGACGCGTTCTACAAGCGGCTGATCGCCAGGATCGAGATACGCGACGTCTCCTCGGCCTTTGCCATGGAGCAGATCAAGTACACGACGCAGCTTCCGCTCGATTATCTCATACTGGACAAGGAGAGCGGCGAGCGGGCCGCATAACCTACCGCCCGGCCTTTGCCCGGCTGGCCTCGCGCTTCGCTACGCCCGCCAGCGTCTTTTCGGCGGTCAGTTCGCGCACTGCGTCCCTCCCGATCCAGCGCTCGGTCTTGTCGGTCGATTCGGAAAGCTCCCTGGCCAGCACGAGCGCGGCCTTGTTGAGTTCCATCGAGCGCTTGCCGAGCGAGCGCAGCGCCCAACTCACGGCCTTCCTGACGAAGTTGCGTTGGTCGCCGGCGTGACGGTGGATTGTCGGCAGGAAAGTGATGAAGGTCGCTTCCGGTTCCTTCTTTCGATGGACGACCGACCACGCCATCATCGCGAAGGCGGTGCGCCGCACGAACTCGCGCTCGTCCTCGGCGAATTCATCGATCAGCGCCAGCCAGTGTTCGGTGTCGACGAAGAGGTCCGACACGCCGTCGACGATGTCCCAGGAATCGAACTCGGCCGCCCAGTGCCGCGCGTCATCGGCTGTGAAGCGCTTGGGGTCGGCCGTGACCGAGGCGATGAACTGCGCCTCCATGATCCCGCTTTCCCAGAGAGCGAATGCGCGTTCGTGGTTGCGGCCGATGGCCTTGGCCACCTTGCGCTGGATGCCGTGCGAGATACCAAGCGCCCGCTCGATGCGGATGCCGTAGCGCTTCATCCCCTGCCGGTTTTGCTCCGACCCTATCGAACGGAGGTAGGCGACGATCTCCTCGGCCGTCGCCTCACGCCCAAGCGGGATCGCCTCGGTGTTCACCTATCGAGCCGGGCCAGAAGGGACGAGGTGTCCCAGCGGTTGCCGCCCATATCCTGCACGTCCTTGTAGAACTGGTCGACCAGCGCGGTGACGGGCAGCTTAGCGCCGTTGCGGCTGGCCTCGGCAAGGCAGATGCCGAGGTCCTTGCGCATCCAGTCGACCGCGAATCCGAAATCGTACTTGCCGGCGTTCATCGTCTTGTGGCGGTTTTCCATCTGCCATGAGCCGGCCGCTCCCTTGGAGATCACCTCGATGACCGCCTCGATGTCGAGCCCGGCCTTCTTGCCGAAATGGACGCCCTCGGCCAGACCCTGCACCAGCCCCGCGATGCATATCTGGTTGATCATCTTGGTGAGCTGACCGGCGCCGGCCGGGCCGAGCAGGCCAACCATGCGCGCATAGGCATCGATCACCGGCCTGGCCTTGTCGAAAGTCGCCCGGTCGCCACCGCACATGACGGTCAGCACGCCGTTCTCGGCTCCCGCCTGGCCGCCGGAGACGGGCGCGTCGATGAAGCCAAGCCCGCGCTTCCTGGCCTCGGCATCCAGTTCGCGTGCCACCTCGGCCGAAGCCGTCGTGTTGTCGATGAAGATGGCGCCGCTTTTCATGGCGCCGAACGCGCCATCGGGTCCGAGCGTAACAGAGCGCAGATCATCATCATTGCCGACGCAGGCGAAGACGAAGTCCTGGTCTTTTGCCGCTTCCGACGGCGTCGGCGCGTAGCGTCCGCCATGCTCGGCGGCCCATTTCTCGGCCTTAGCGGTTGTGCGGTTGTAGACCGTGACGTCGTGGCCGCCCTTGTTCTTCAAGTGCGCGGCCATCGGGTAGCCCATCACGCCCAGCCCCAGAAATGCTACCTTGGCCATGCCGGCTCCCTCCCTTTCAATGAATGTCTGAAATGCCGCGTCAGCGCTTGAGATGTCTGGTGATGCGGCGTTCGATGAGATCGATAATGTTGCGCAGCGTTTCGACGATCGCAAGGTAGATTACCGCCGCCCAGATGTACGTCTGGAAGTCGAAAGTGCGCGAATAGGCCCGCCGCGTTTCGCCCATCAGGTCGTAGACGGTGATGATGGCGACGATCGCCGAGCCCTTGATCATCAGGATGATCTCGTTGCCGTAGGGACGCAGCGCGACGATGAGGGCTTGCGGCAGGATGATCCTGTGCATGGTCTGCAGCTTGTGGAGGCCGAGCGAGGCCGCGCCTTCCCACTGGCCGCGGGGCACGGACTGCACCGCGCCGCGCAGGATCTCCGCCTGATAGGCGGCGGTGTTGAGTGTGAAGGCCAGGACAGCGCAATACCAGGCTTCGCGGAAGAAGGTCCAAAGCCCCAC
>Ga0307505_10000806_pt1 | contig 30644 bp, 27 predicted proteins | sample 23_S_MG_FD_202183 | JGI IMG/M metagenome (GOLD analysis project Ga0307505, IMG submission 202183) | Soil microbial communities from Populus trichocarpa stands in riparian zone in the Pacific Northwest, United States - 23_S | ecosystem: Environmental > Terrestrial > Soil > Riparian zone > Trees... | reverse complement strand
CAACGGCTGGCGCGGCGAGACCGACACGCCCGAGAAAATCCAGCGCCGCGTCGAGCACGACCTCTACTACATCGAGAACTGGTCGGTCCTGTTCGACTTCTACATTCTCGCGAAGACTCCGTATTCGCTGCTCAAGACCGAGAGCGCCTATTGACCGCGGCCGTTCATGCCCGGCCGGCCGCCGCGCGGCGCCCCGCCGAGCGCCTGATCAACCCGCTGCTTTTCCTGGCGGTCGCCGTCAGCTCCATCGTCCTGATCGAGCCCGCGCCCTACGAGGGCGCGCTGGCGCTGCTGGCGCTGGTGTGTGTTGCCGGCGGCGTAATGTTCGACCGCAAGCTGGTCCCGCTCATCGCCGTGCTGGCGCTCTGGAATCTGGGCGGCCTGCTGTCGCTGACCCAGGTCTCCCACGACAGCAACGCCATCACCTTCGTCGCGGTGTCGGTCTATCTCGCGGTGTCTGCGATCCTCTTTGCGGCCTTGTTCACGCACGACACCATGCGCCGGCTCGAGATTGTCCGCACGGCCTATGTCATTGCGGCGCTTGCCGCCACCGCCTACGGCATCTTTGTCTTCGCTTCCGGCTCCGATGTCGCCCAGTTCGCGGGCCGCGTCCGCGGCACCTTCAAGGACCCGAACGTCTATGGGCCGTTCCTCATCCTGCCGCTCCTCATGCTCGGCGCCGACCTCTTCCAGCGCGGCTTCAATCTCTGGAAGCTGCTGGCGGCAGGAGTCCTGCTGATCGGTCTTTTGATGAGCTTCTCGCGCGGCGCCTGGCTCAATTTCGCGATCTCCGCGGTTGTCGCGGGCGGCCTGATGTTCCTGACCGCGCCTTCGCCGCGCGTGCGCTTCCGCCTCATGGCCATGGGCATCGTCGGCCTGCTGATGCTGTCCGGGCTGGTCGCGGCGGCGCTCTCCATCGACACCGTCGGCAGGATGTTCGAGGAACGGGCGAAGGTCACGCAGTATTATGACGTCGGCGACCGCGGCCGCTTCACGACGCAGGCCGAAGCGCTGGACCTCGTCCTCGATCATCCCAACGGCGTCGGCCCGTATCAGCTACGCCACCACACCGGCGTCGACCCGCACCAAGTCTATATCAACGCCTTCGCGTCGTATGGCTGGCTAGGCGGAGCAGCCTATCTGGCGCTGGTCCTGTCCACGGTGCTGGTGGGATTCCGCTTTGCGCTCGTGCGCGCGCCGTGGGGGCCATATCTGATTGTCGCCTTCGCGACCTTTTTCGGCACTGCCATCGAGGGTCTCGTGATCGACACCGACCACTGGCGACACTTTTACCTGCTGCTGGGGATGATCTGGGGCCTGTCGATCGCGACCGGCAACGCCCTCGCCGCGCAGCGCCGTCTCAGGACTGCCTGACCGGCTCCCTGTTGTCGGCGATCCGGCGGCTGCGTGCGGCGTGCGTCAATGCGGTGAACCAGGAATTCGGCGCAAAATTCGCGATTGCGAGAATACCCAGCGCCTCGATCAGCCGCAGCCGGCCCGGCTCGCGCCGGGTCTGCCACCACAGTTTCAACAGTGGCCGCAACTTGTAGGCATCGCGATGCTTGTCGCGGATGCGCCGCCAAAGCGCCCCGTGCATGTAGGTCGACCGGCTCATCATCAGCCCGTCGTCACGCGTGCGGTAGTTGAACAAAATCTCGGGCACCACGACTGCGCGGAAGCCCGCGCGCCCAAGCGCAATGGTGAACTCCCAGTCCTCGTAGCCGTCGCGCATCGCAGCGTCGAAGCCGCCGACCGCTTGCCACGCCGCCCGCCGCACCACCATGCAGCACGGCACGCGGTTGATGAAGAGCTGGTCGAACAGCTTGAAGTAACAGCGGTTGATCTGCTGGCGATGCCCGATCTTCCGCTCGTGGGTGAATGTGAACCCGACTTCGGGAACCGCCGCTGAAATCGCCTTGACGGTCTCTTCGAGGTAGCGCGGCTCGATCGTGTCGTCACAATCCATGATGAAGATGAGATCGGCGCGCGCCTGCCGGAAGCCGGTATTGCGCGCGGCACCCGGTCCCGCATTTGCCTGCCGGATCACCTGCACGTCGGATCCGAGCGTCGCAAGCTTCGCGGGTGTGTCGTCGGTCGAACCGTCATCGACAATGATCAGTTCAAAATCCTGGAACGTCTGCGCGCGCAGGCATGCGAGCAAATCATCGACAAAGCGCCCGCCGTTAAAGCAGGGCACGACGATGCTGACCGCAGGCACGGGACCCTTCGCATGCATGGCTCCTGTCTACCTGCGGGCGGTAAACGATCCATGCGCGGGAACCGTGAAATTCGCTTAACCGGCTGTGGAACATGCAGAATTCCGCCTTCTCGCCCGCCGCTTCAGCCAATTTTCATCCTTTTCGGGCTAGAGAGACGGGGAAAGTTTCGCCGGCCCAGCGCCGGCCGTCCCGGCCAATTTTTGCCCTCACCGGGACTTCGCGTGACGCATGAACAGCAAGCTTGCAACGATCCCAGCGGTCACGCCCGAACCTTCCGTCGAGGAAAAGGGCAAGGGCCGCAGGCTGGTCTCTCTCCCGTTCGTGATGCTGCGCGCGGTGAGCACGGCCGGCGTGACGCTCGCCGCTCTCATCCAGATTTTCGTCTTCGCGCGCACGATGACGCCGGAGCAGTTCTCGATCTTTATTCTGGTCGGCGCTTTCGGCTACGGGTTGTGGCTCGTTGACTTCGGAATCGTCAAATACCTGTTCGTCCGGCTGCGCGCCGCGCACCTCAACCGCAATCCTGAACCAATGCTGGTCAAGCAGGCGACGCTGGTCGTCCTGCTCTACGCATCGCTCGTGCTGATCGGCGCGGTGCTTTGCTTCGTTCTGCTTGAAGCATTGCAAGCCATCAGCCCATTGCATGCGTTAAAATATACCCTGTTCTTCACGTTCACCGCGCTCAACCTCGTCTGGTACGCGCTGCGCAACATCAGCTTCGCGGTTGACGATTACGTCTATTTCGAATGTATCGAGGCGGTGCGCCGCTTTGCGAGCATTGGTTTCATGCTGGCGATGCTTGTCGGACTTCCGCTTCTTGCCTTCTTGCTCGCGGTCAATGCGCTGTGGATCATCGTGCTCGCCGTGTCCGTTACCCGGCTCTTGCGTGAGAAAGCGCTGACGACCGACATATCGGGCGCCGCGAGTTCACTGTTGAGTTTCTATCGCGACAACCGCCGCGATCTCCTGCGCAGCGGCACATCGGCAACGGCCGACTTCTACATCGAGCATTTGCCTTATCTGGTCGTTCCGCTGGCCTTCGGCCTCGGCGCGCCCACCGTCATCCTGGATACGATCTTCAAGTTCTATCGTGGCGCAAACCTGTTCTTCCACGCCGCTTGCGAGATCGTGCTGCCCACGCAGACCCACGCCTACGCGGAGCGCGACTTGCGCACGCTCATCCGCTCGACACTACTCGCGTTCTCGCTCTGCCTTGCACCGACGCTGGCGGTTACGGGAATTCTGGTCGTGGCGGCGGAGCCGCTGTTCAAACTGTTGCTCGGCCCCGCAGCGACGATGCCACCCGCTGCCGTCTGGGTGATTATCGCGCTCCTGTTCGGCAATTTGTTGCAGACCGTGTCTAGTTCGCTCCTGATCCACACCGGATACTTTCAGGCTTCCGCGCGCGTGATGCTACTGACCGCGATCTGCGCTACCGCCGTCGGCGCCGTCAGTCTGCTGACGGCGCACACCATCGTGCACTTCATGGCGGTCTATGCGGGGGTCTATATCGCCGGCGCGCTGCTGCACACCGTACTGGCCCTGCGTGGCCCTGTTAGAGCGACGCGCGCGGACTCGACTGCCAGCTAGCGGATCAATGCCAGCGTTTGCGGCGCCGGTACGATTTCATGTCGCGGAAGCTCTTCCGTGCGCCGCCCGACATGCCGAGATAAAACTCCTTCACGTCCTTGTTCTCGGCGAGCGCCTTGGCGGGCCCATCCATCATGATGCGGCCGCTCTCCAGGATGTAGCCGTAGTCGGCGTATTTCAGCGCGACGTTGGTGTTCTGCTCGGCGAGGAGAACGCTCACCCCTTCCTTCTGGTTCAGCTCGCGCACGATCTCGAAGATCTCGACCACGATCTGCGGCGCAAGGCCCATGGAGGGCTCGTCGAGCAGCAGCATGTTCGGTTTCGCCATCATTGCGCGGCCGATAGCGACCATCTGCTGCTCGCCGCCTGAGGTGTAGCCAGCCAGGCTTGTGCGCCGCACCTTGAGGCGCGGGAAATAGTTGTAAACGCGATCAAGCGCGTCACGCAGTTCGGCGCCCTTGATCGGGCGAGTATAGGCACCGGTGATCAGATTCTCTTCAACGGTGAGGTGGCCGAAGCAGCGGCGGCCTTCCATCACCTGCACCATGCCAAGACCGACCATATCGCCGGGCGTCAGCTTGTCGGTGCGCTGTCCGCGAAATTCGATCGATCCCTTGGTAACGGCTCCTCGCTCGGCTGCGAGCAGCGTCGACACCGATTTGAGTGTCGTGCTCTTGCCGGCGCCGTTGCCGCCGAGCAGCGCGACAATCTTGCCCTCGGGGACTTCAAGCGACACACCGCGCAGTACGAGAATGACGTTGTTGTAAACGACTTCGATATTTTTGACAGCGAGTGCCGGCCCTACCAGAGCTCCCGCAGGCCCCGCGTTGGTATGGGGAGCGGATTTGACTGAAGCATTCATGGCAACATCCTTTGAGCCGGGCTTTGTTGAAGGCAGGGTGGGAGAAAACTCCCCCACCCTGCTTGCTTCTTTCAGTGCATCGCTTATTCGGGGCAGTCACGCAGCTTGATGTTGTTTTCCTTGGCGTACTTTTCCGCGGAATCCTCGATCAGCTTGCGGATGAACTTCGGATCCGGAGCCGCCATCCAGTCCTTGGTCACGATCTGGAACTTGGCTCCGTCCCACTGCATCATGTGGAACGTGCCGGCACCTTCGTGATCGCGGCAGGTCAGCCTGTACGGCGGAATCATACCGTCGATGCCGTACTCCTTACGCGTCTCCGCACTCCTCCAATCGATCGCCTCGTAGCCGTCGCGGAATTCCGCACCGTTGATCGGCTTGCCTACCTTGTTGTGTATCCTCTGTGCGTTCTTCATCGCCTGGATGTAGTTGGCCGCCGCGATGACGCCGCGGTTGTAGTAAATCGTGCCGACGCGGTTCGGGTTCTGCATATTGCCCTTACCTGGATTGTCCTTGTACAGGACCTTCTCGATGTCGGCGATCAGCGGCCACTCCTTGCCCGGCAAGACCATCGCGACAACATGCGTATCCTTCGCCGCCGCGCCGCCCGCAATCATGTCTTCTTCGGCGCCACCGAAGGTGACGAAGATGATTTTGTTACGCGGGAAGCCCACGCGGGCTGCGGTGGTCAGAGCCGTACCGCTCATGCCGGCACCGGCGCCCCAGAAGGTGACCCAATCGGCCTTTTCCTTGCGGATTTGCAGCCACTGCGACTGCTGTTCCAGTCCGGGCGGAGCGATCGGGATTTCAACCAGGCGGAAGCCCCAGTTCTTTGCGATCTCGCGCATCGCCGGCAGCGGTTCGCGGCCGTAAGCCGTGTCGATGTGAAGGTGCACGACCGTCTTGCCCTTCATCTTCTCGATGCCGCCTTCCTGTTGCGCGATGAAGTTCAGCTTCATCCCGATCTGCGACCAGTAATTGGCGGTCGCGCCGAACACCCACGGCCAGACGCGGCCGTCGGCTGCGTCGGTGCGGCCGTAGCCGGCCTGCGCGAGCACCACATTGTCGGCCGCCACGCGGCCGATCACCGCATAGGCCAGCGGCGTGCCGTAGGGGTCCCACACCAGCATCTTCTGGCCGTTAGGACCGGTTAGCAGACGCTGGTAACATTCCACGTTGCGCGCGGCGTTGTATTCGGTCTCGCACTCCTCGTAGACGAGCTTCACGCCGTTCACGCCACCGTGCTTGATATTGACGTAATTCAGATAGTCGATAACCCCGCCGAAGATGCCGGTGCCCATCGCGTTGTAGGGACCGACTCGCATGCTTGCGACCGGAAAATATTGCTCCGGCTGCTGGGCCAGTGTTGATGTTGGCACGATTGCAGATGCCAGAAGGGCGCCTGCCGCCGCGACCCCGGGCAGCACCCGGCGAAGTACTTTGTGGATTAGCATCATATTCCTCCCAATGTTGCGATTTAGCGGACGTGTGCCGTCTCTTGCTGTTGATCCGTTGGATTTCGTTCAGTGCCGGAACGGCCAGAGGCGCAACCGCTCCTTCGTCAGTTGCCAGATGCGCGCCAGCCCGAGCGGCTCGTAGATCAGGAACAGAATAATCATGATGCCGAAGACGAGTTGCTCGAGTGACGACGCGACGGTGGCATCGACGGATTTTCCGAACAATGAATGCACGAGCACGTTCAGAAAGATCGGCATCAAGAGGATGAAGCCAGCGCCCAGGAACGATCCCATGATGGTGCCGAGGCCGCCGATGATCACCATGAACAGGATGCGGAACGACAGTTCGATGGTGAATGCAGAGGGCTCAACCGTCTGCAGATAAGCGAACGCGAACAAGGCTCCGCCGACACCGCAATAGAACGAGCTGATCGCGAAGGCCTGGAGCTTTGTCCGCAGCAGCGAGAGGCCCATGACCTCCGCGGCTACGTCCATGTCGCGCACCGCCATCCAACCGCGTCCAACGCTGCCGCGCGCCATGTTCTTCGCGAGCAACGCCAGGACCACGACGATGACCAGCACTACCCAATACTTCTCGCCCGGAGACGCGAAGTTATGACCGAACATCACGATGGGCTGTGCCGTGATCACGCCGGACGGGTCGTAATTCTTGAACCAGCCGAACTTGTCGAGCGCCCAAACGATGAAGAACTGCGATGCCAGCGTCGCGACGGCGAGATAGAGACCGCGGATGCGAAGGCTCGGGAGGCCGAAGACGATGCCAACCAGCGCCGCGCATACACCTGACAGTACGACGGCAACCACAAACGGAATGCCATCGATGCGCAGCATGAAATTGTAACAGGCGAATGCGCCGACTGCCATGAACCCGGCAGACCCGAGCGAAAGCTGGCCCGCATAACCCATCAGGATGTTTTGACCCAACGCGACGAGCGAGAGGATCAGCCACGGGATCAAAATGGCGCCCAGCCAATAGTCGTTGGCGAAAAAGGGGATCAGCACGGCTGCAATGAGGACGACCAGCATACCCACACGGTCTTGCCGCAATGGAAGCAGTTGGGTGTCCTGCGCGTAGCTGGTACGGAACTGGCCGGCTTCTCTGTAGAACATCGACGAACTCCAGTTGCCGGGACGTCAGACGCGCCGGATGATTTTTTCGCCAAACAGGCCCTCAGGCCGGATCAGCAGGAACAAAACAGCGAGGATGTACGGGAACCAGACTTCGACACCGCCGCCGAAATACGGGCCGAAATAGACTTCAACGACCTTCTCGGAAGCACCGACGAGGAGTCCGGCGACGATCACGCCCGGCACCGAGGTGAACCCGCCGATGATCAGGACGGGCAGCGCCTTCAGCGCGACCCATACGAGCGCAAACTGCACGCCGCTGCGCGCGCCCCACAACATGCCCGCTACGAGCGCAACGACACCGGCCGTGGCCCAAACGAGCATCCAGATGTGCTTGAGCGGAATGCCGATCGAGAGCGCCGCCGTATGGTCGTCGGCGACGGCACGCAGACCGCGCCCGACCTTGGTGCGCGAGAACAGAAGCGCCAGCGCCGTCACCATGATTCCCGCCACTACGCCCGCCATAATATCGAGCTGGCTGATCAGCATGCCGGTCGTATCCATGACCCAGCCGATCGGCTCGTCATGGATGCCGAGATCCAGGTTGCGCACGTCCACGCCCCAGAGGAATTGTGCCAAGCCCTCGATGACAAAGGCCAAGCCGATCGTAGCCATCAAAAGCGTTTCCTCGGTCTGACTCACCAGTGGCCGCAGGACAAAGCGCTCTGTGGCCATACCGACCAGCACCATCATGCCGATGGTGACGGGCAGCGCCGCCCAGAAGGGCAACCCGAGCTCCATGAAACCGACGAAAGACAGGACGGCGAGGAAGACCATCGCCCCCTGCGCGAAGTTGAACACAGAGGACGCTTTGTAAATAAGCACAAAGCCGAGCGCGACCAGCGCGTACATGACGCCCGACAGCAACCCGGCGACCAGGACCTCTACGAAAAAAAAGATATCGCCCATTGTGATTCCTCAGTGCGCCACGCCGAGATAGGCGTCGATTACATTCTGGTTGGAGCGGACCTCTTCGGGCGTGCCGTCGCCGATCTTCTTGCCGTAGTCGAGGACGACCACACGATCGGAGATGTCCATCACGACGCCCATGTCGTGCTCGATCAGGACGACGGTCGTGCCGTAGTGATCGTTCACGTCGAGGATGAAGCGGCACATGTCCTGCTTCTCCTCGATGTTCATGCCCGCCATCGGCTCGTCGAGCAGCAGGACCTTCGGCTCGGCCGCGAGCGCGCGACCCAGTTCGACGCGCTTTTGCAAGCCGTAAGGAAGGCGCGACACGGGCGTTTTGCGGATGTGCTCAATCTCGAGGAACTCGATGATCTCCTCGACCGCCTCGCGGTTCTGCGTCTCCTCGCGCCGGGCGCGCGGAAGCTGGAAGGCTACTTCGAGGAAATTGGCGTGCGTGCGCAGGTATCGGCCAGCCATGATGTTGTCGAGAACCGACATGCCCTTGAAGAGCGCGATGTTCTGGAAGGTGCGCGCGATGCCAAGGCGCGCAGCAAGCGGCGGATTCATGCCGGAGATACGCTCCCCGCGGAAGGTGATCGTGCCTTCCTGTGGGACATAGACACCGTTGATGACGTTGAGCATCGAGCTCTTGCCGGCGCCGTTCGGCCCGATGATCGCGCGAATCTCGTGCTCCAGCACGTTGAACGAGACGTTCGTGATCGCGTGCACGCCGCCAAATCGGAGCGAAATCGAGTCGAGCTCCAGAATCGGCGCACCGATCGCGAAGGCGCGTTCCGACGATTGCAGGATGGATGGCTGCACAGGGACATTCATCAGGCAGCTCTCCTTGCCGGCGTAGCAGCCGATACTTTCGCGTTGCTGATTTTCATGTTGACGGAAGCGCCATGACCCAGATCGATACTTGCCTCGGTGCGGCCGCTATAGAGCGCGTCAACGAGCGGCTTGAAGCGTTCGGCGATCACGGCGCGGCGTAACTTGCCGGTGCGCGTCAACAGACCTTCATCGGGACTTAGCTCTTTTTGCAGAATCGCGAAGCGGTGGATTTGCGATTTGGCGAGCGCGGGGTTCTGTGCCAGTTCCGCGTTCACCTTGGCGATGCAGTCGGCGATCAACTCATAGACCTCGTCCCGCGAGGCCAGGTCCGCGTGCCCCGTGTAGGAGATCGCCCGCTTGTCGGCCCAACGGCCGGTGGCTGCGAAGTCGATGTCGATCAGCGTGCAGACATTGTCGCGCTTGTCGCCAAACGAGATTACTTCCTTGATGTAAGGAAAGAGCTTGAGCTTGTTCTCGATCAGTCGCGGCGCATAGAGCGTGCCGTCGTTAAGCGCGCCGACATTCTTCATGCGGTCGACGATGCGCAGATGACCGTCGTCGCCGAGATAACCGACATCCCCGGTGTGGAACCAGCCTTCGGCGCTTTTCGCCTGCTGCGTGCCTTCCGGGTCGCCGTAATATTCCTTGAAGAGCCCGGGCGAGCGGACAAGAATCTCCCGTTGCGGCGTGAATTTCAGCTCGACCCCTTGGGCCGCCCGGCCGACGCTATCGGCCTTCACATCGCCATTGCCCGGGATCGCCACGAAGAAGCCCGTCTCGGTCGAACCGTAGAGTTGCTTCAGGTTGATCCCGAGTGTCCGGTACAGCATCAGCAATTCGGGCTCGATGGCGTCGCCGGCGGTGTAAGCAACCTTGAGCTTGCTCATGCCGAGTACGTCGCGCAGCGGCCCGTAGATCAGCAGGTTGCAAACTTTGGCGATCAGCCGGTCGCCGATCGACCCGGAGCCGCCTGCGGCCGTGCGCGCGCGGCTGCGGCGTGCCGCAGCCATGCCGCGTTCATACATGGCGAGATTGAGTCCGCCCGCATCCTCAAGACGCATGGACACTTGCGTCAGCAACGACTCGAGCACACGGGGCGTGGCGAGAAAGTAGCTCGGCCCCATCTCGCGCATGTCGGCGAGCATGGTGTCGGAAGATTCGGGACAGCAGATGCAGTAGCCGACGACCATAGGCTGGACGTAGGCAAACAAGTTTTGCCCGATCCAGCCGGGCGGCAGATAGGCCATCGCCACTTCGGCATCGCTCAGGCCTTCGACCGCCGCGGCCACGCGTGCGCGGTCGATCATGGAGGCGTAGGTAAGAACGACGCCTTTCGCCGGCCCCGCTGTGCCGGAGGTGAAGAACAGGAAAGCCGCGTCCTGGCCGTTGCCGCGAGCCGCTTCCGCCTGGAGCAAACCTTGCTTCGACGCGAGGAGCTCTTTGCCCTGCTGAAGCAGCGTATCGTAGCTGACCAGTTGCGGCTGCTTGTAGTGCCGCATACCGCGATCCTTGTCGTACACAATGCAGCGCACGGTCGGGCATTGCGGCAGGATCGACAGTATCTTGTCGACCTGTTCCTGGTTCTCCGCAAAGACGTACGTGATCTCGGCACGCTGGATCGGTGCGACCAGTTCGTCCGGCGTCGCGTCCTGATAGAGCGGCACGGCCACCCCGCCAAGCCACTGAACGGCGCTCATCGCTGCATAGAGACGCGGACGATTGTCCCCGATCAACGCGACATGCGCGCCGCGCTGCAAGCCCCGCTCCGACAGTGCGGCGGCCAACGCGGCAGCTTCGTCCGCCAGTCCGCGCCACGTCACGGTGCGCCAGATGCCGCGGCTCTTTTCGCGGAGAGCCGGCCGATCGCCGCGCTCTTTCAAATGTTGCAACAGCAGCTTCGGGAGGGTGTCAGCCGCGTTGTCGATCGCCATTCGTACGCCCCCGCTTTTCGCACGGCCTTGAGCGGCCGCTGAATTACTTTCGGGGAATGGACGAATACGCACCGCGATCAACGGCGCATGCTGCGACACCTGTAAACGGAGGCAGTCTCTACCCCCGTTCGGCCTTCGCGAGACTCATTCGCACAGTCGATCGATCTATTGTCGATCTTTGGCTGCTGCGAACACCCCTCCCCTTCGATGTTCATAAAGAAGCAACCATCGTGCCAATCAGCCGATAGAGAAAAACCAACAACTTATCGCACTGCGGCACTGGACGATTGGACAGAATGTCCGAAAGCATCCGGACAAAATGTCCGGCGCGTCACGCTGCTTCAGGCAGCCAGATTGTGAAGGCAGTGCCCTTGCCGGGCTCGCTTTCGACGGAAATTTTTCCGCCCTGACGCGTCAGGAGCGTCTGCGTGATCGACAAACCGAGGCCGGTGCCGGCGCTGCGCTTGGTCGTAAAAAATGGGTCAAAAATTTTCTGCATCACGTCGGGCATCATACCGACCCCCGTATCCTTCACTTCAAGCACGATCCCGCGCTTGCCGTCGAAATCCTGATCCGCCGAGCGCAGGGTAAGAACGCCGCCATTCGGCATGGCGTGCAGCGCATTGACCATCAGATTGACGATGACCTGCTGCAACTCCGTTCGATTCATCAGCACGCGGCGCATCGCGCGGTCGTCGCGCACCACATCGATCTCGGCCTTGGCCAGCAAGTGCCGCACGAGCGGCAGACAATCGGAGATCACCTGCTCCGGCGCGTGACTTTCGACATAACCGGCATATTCCTCGGGCTTGGCGAACTGCAGAAGTTTTGTGACGATCTGGCTGATGCGGTAGATTTGTTCGTCGACCAGGCGGAACTCGGTTCGTACCGCATCAATACGGTCTCCCACGACGCTGCGGACGACGTCGAGATTACCCTGCATGACGGCGATCGGGTTATTGATCTCGTGCGCGACGCCGGCGGTGATCTCGCCGATTGCCGCAAGTTTTTCCGAAACGATGAGCTGCTTGGTGGTCGCCTCTAGCTGCCGATTCGCAATCTGAAGTTCGCGCGTGCGTTCGTCGACCCGCTTGTTCAACTCCTCGTTCCATTCCCGGAGTTCGCGGTCCCGCTCCTGTAGCTGACCCAACAGGGCATCGAGATGAAACGCCACCCGGCCGATTTCGTCGTTGACCGCAGGCAGATTGGTACGCGCACCGAGATCGCCGCTTTCGACCTGGGAGATCGTGTCGGTCATGCGCTCAAGCGGCCGGAAGATTGCGCGCGCCCAACGCAAGAAAATGGGTACGCTCAACGCCGTGATGACGAGGAACGCCGCCAGGATCGTCAGGATCGTGGCGTATCTTGCCTGCGTGAACGGCGCCTCGAGAAATCCGACATACAGCATCCCGACCCGCTGCCCGTAACTGTCCACGATCGGCTCATAGGCCGAAATGTACCAGTCGTTCACAACGAAGGCGCTGTCGAGCCATGTCGTTCCCACATCCAACACCGCCGAGCGCACTGCGGCCGAAACACGCGTGCCGAGCGCACGGCGGCCCTCGAACAGGCGGACGTTGGTGCTGATCCGAACATCATCGAGGAAAAGCGTCGCGGTGCCCTGACTCCCCTCCGGCAGGCTCGCCGCGCGATAGACGAGATCGTTGATTGTATCGATGAAGACAAGATTCTGATTCAGGAGTTGCCCGCCAACGAGCGCCGCAGGCTTACCGTTGACCGTCACCGGGCTCGCGGAATGGACGACCATCCCGCGCGTTTCTTCCTTACGGTCGGTCGGCACCGCGTTGGGTGTCGGGACAAGTTCGAGTGTCGCGCGCCAGGCGAGGCCGGGGGCGATCTGTCCCAGTTCGGAATTCGAGAAGATGTCGATAGCTGTGGACGACTTTCCCTTCAGTGCCGAAGAAACGACGGGCCAGTCCGTCCGAATCGAGTTGGAAACGAACTCCGATGCCGATACGAGCACCTTACCGCTGCCGTCGGTGAGATAGAGGAAGTCGAGGCCCATTCCTTCCCGGCTGTCTTCGAGCAATCTAGTCAAGGCGCTCTCGTCTTCCCTCCGGACGGCTTCATGAAAGTGTGCCGACTCGCCGAGCGCGCGCATGTGTTCGCCCGTGTATTCGAGAATCCGCGCGAGGTACTGATGAGCGATCGTAAGATCGCCGTTGACTTTGGAAATCAGCGTGGCGTTGAACTTTTCATTCCAGCGGACAACCGCCACGCCCAGAAGCAGCGGCAGGATGACGAGTGTCGGCAAAAGCGCAATCGCGAGAAGCCGGAAGCGGACCGACCGGCCCAGGGCTGGCGACGGAGCGATGTCGGGCCGCTTAAGCATTCCACAGCGCACATTTGCGATCGATGGTCTTGCGCGAAATGCCGAGACGCCGCGCTGCCTCGTCGCGGTTGCCGCCGGCTTCGCGCAGAACCGAAAGAATATGGCGCTTTTCCAGCTCCTCGAGGCTATCAGTCGCGCTCGCAGAGCGTTCCACCTGTCCGCCGAAGTCGTCGGGAAATGCGCCGAGAATGAGAGAACGCTCGATCAGGTTGCGCAGCTCGCGCACGTTGCCCGGCCAGTCATACTTCGCCATTGCAGCGCGCACTGAGTCGCTGATCGGCACCTCCGGCATACCCAACTGGCGCGAAAGCTTGCGCATAAAAAGAGTGGAGAGCTCCTGTACGTCGTTTTCGCGGTCTTTCAGCGGCGGCAGATGAATTTGCATCACATTGATGCGGAAAAAGAGATCGGCGCGGAAGCGGCCGCTTTCGACTTCCTTTTCGAGTTCGGCGTTGGTCGCGAAAATGAACCGAAGATCGACCGGCATCTCGCGCTCCGAGCCTACGGGCCGCACACGGCGATCCTCCAGCACACGCAGGAGCTTGCTTTGCATCGGCAGGGGCAAGTCCCCGATTTCGTCAAGGAAAAGCGTTCCTCCTTGCGCGTGCGTGAATAAACCTTCGCGCGGCCCCTTCGCACCGGTGAACGCACCTTCCAGGTGCCCGAAGAATTCCGATTCCATCATATCGGGCGGAATCGCTGCGCAGTTGACCGGCACGAACGGCTTGTCCGCCCGTTCCGATAACGAGTGGATCGTGCGCGCTGCCACCTCCTTGCCGGTGCCCGACTGGCCGGTAAGCAGCACAGAGGTCGAGAGCGGCGCCACGCGAGCGAGCGTCTCGCGAAGCCGTCGAACTGCCGCGGATTCGCCGATCATCCGATCGCGGAGCACGATGTGGTCTGCGGCCGAGCGCAACTCGTAACGCAGCACATAGTTCTCTCGTTGCAACCTGATGCGATCAAGGCAGCGAGCGACGGCATTCAGGATCTGGTTCGAACGAAAGGGCTTCAGGACGAAATCAACCGCACCGGCCCGCAGCGCGCGTATCGCGGTTTCCAGATCAGCGTAAGCCGTCATCAGGATCGCGTCGGAAAAGAAACCGATGGCCCGTTGATCGGCCAGCCAATCGACGCCGGATTTTCCCGGCATGATGTTGTCGAGAATGACAACATCGAAATGATTGGCGTCGAGCTTTCGCGACGCTTCTTCCGTATCTGCTGCCTCTTCGATCCGCTTGCATCGCGGACCAAGTGTGCGCACGAGAAAATTGCGCATGCCCGGCTCGTCGTCGACGACAAGAACGGATGCCTGCGCAAGCCACGGCCCGAATTCGGGGTCGCCTCGTGGTTGCACAATTCGTCGCGCTGATTCGACTCGCACTGCGTTTCCTCGCTTCGCCGACTTTTATTTTTCTAAGTTCGGCTTCGCGGGGATGTTACTTCAGTTCTCTGGAGCAAAGACAAGCTGGAAGATCAGCTTAGAGCTGCTCTAGAGACGGAACGGGCAACATAGGGGAAGGCTATAAAGACCAAACCTAGCGCCTTACCGCCACTCGAACCCGATGTGGTCTCTCGCCCACATGGAAACTTCACCCGAACTAGGGCTGCGTACCCCGCAGATGTTCGACCGCCTGACGCGCGACGGGATCGAGACCTTCGCCGCCGGCATCAAGATGCAAAAAAATGGCCGCACGCATCCGCGGATCCCAGAACTTCTTGATGTGCTCGGCCGTGCCCACCACGGCCTTCTCCGGCCCCTGGCTCTTGAAGAACGTGCCGATCTGGTTCGCCATATAGACGAGCTTTTCGTGCGTCTGCTTATGCGACATGGGCGGCCTGCTGCGTTCCGACGATGCGGTGCGGATGCGCGAAAATCTCAAAGCCGTCGTCGCGTGCGATCGCCGCGAGCGTGATGCCGGCTTGCTCCGCGGTACGCACGGCGAGCGCCGTCGGCGCCGACACGGCAACAACAACACCCGCGCCGATGACGGCGGCCTTCTGCACCATCTCGACGGAGACGCGGCTCGTCAAAATCACCATGCCTGACGCGCCAGGGACGGAAATCTCCGCGAGCGCACCCGCGAGCTTGTCGAGGGCATTATGGCGGCCCACGTCCTCGCGCAGTGCGACCACGCCCCTGCCCGGCTGCCAGAACGCGGCGGCATGAACCGCACGCGTCTCGCGGTTGATCTCCTGCAAGGGCGCAAGCGAGCGCGTGGCGCGCATGACGTCTTCGAAACTGAAGCGTGTGCCCTCACTGACGACGGATGGCGGCCGCATGGCCTCGGTCAACGTCTCGATGCCGCACAGGCCGCAGCCCGTCGGACCCGCGAGGTGGCGGCGGCGCGCGGTGACTTCCTGCGCGCGTGGCTCGACGAGCCTCATGCGCAGTTCGACACCGATCTCCTCTTCAATAATCTCGAGGCTTTCAATTTCTGCCGGAGCAGCGATGACGCCTTCGGTCAGGCTGAAGCCAACGGCGAAGTCCTCGAGATCCCGCGGCGTCGCCATCATCACGGCGTACGACACGCCATTATAGGTGAAGGCGATCGCGGTTTCCTCCGGGATCGCGCGTTCGCCAGGCGCGAAGCCTCCCGCGCGCCATGCGCTCCTCGGCACACGCTGAAGCGGCGGCCGCATCGCGTTACTCCGCAGCCTCGAGCGGCGCGATGCGGCGCGATTGGCGCGCCTGCTCGTCGTACTGCTCCTGCCACGCGGTCGGCCCGTTCGACGGCGCGATCTGCACGGCCGTAACCTTGTATTCGGGGCAGTTGGTCGCCCAATCCGAGTAGTCGGTCGTCACTACGTTTGCCTGCGTACCGGGGTGATGGAAGGTCGTATAGACGACGCCCGGCGCCACGCGCTCCGTGATGAGCGCACGCAGCGTCGTATCGCCCGCACGGCTCTGGATGCGAACCCAGTCGCCGTCCCGCACACCACGCTGTTCGGCATCGTGTGGATGAATTTCGAGCCGGTCCTCGCCGTGGAATACGACATTCTCGGTACGCCGCGTCTGCGCGCCGACATTGTACTGGCTGAGAATGCGGCCGGTGGTGAGCAGCAGCGGGAAGCGCGGGCCCGTTTTCTCGTCGGTGGCCACATACTCGGTAAGAATGAACTTGCCCTTGCCGCGAACGAAGCCGCCGATGTGCATGACCGGCGTGCCTTCTGGCGCCTTCTCGTTGCACGGCCACTGAATCGAGCCGAGTTCGTCGAGCCGCTCGTAGGAGACACCGGTGAAAGTCGGCGTCAGGCGCGCGATCTCGTCCATGATCTGCGACGGGTGATCGTACTGCATCACATAACCGAGGGCCTTCGCGAACAGAAGTGTGATCTCCCAGTCGCCGTAGCCGTTCTTCGGCGTCATCACCTTGCGCACGCGCTGAATGCGGCGCTCGGCATTGGTGAAGGTGCCGTCCTTCTCGAGGAACGTGGAGCCCGGAAAGAAGACGTGCGCGTAATTCGCGGTCTCGTTCAGGAAGAGGTCCTGCACGACGACGCACTCCATCGCGGCGAGGCCCGCGGCGACGTGCTTGGTGTCGGGATCGGACTGGAGGATGTCCTCGCCCTGGATGTAGATGCCCAGGAAGGTGCCGTCGACGGCCGCGTCGAGCATGTTCGGAATGCGCAGACCCGGCTCGTTATCGAGCGGCACGCCCCAAAGCGACTCGAAGAGCTCGCGCGTGGCGTCGCTGGAAATATGCCGGTAGCCCGAGAGCTCGTGCGGGAACGAGCCCATGTCGCAGGCGCCCTGCACGTTGTTCTGGCCGCGCAGCGGATTCACGCCGACGCCGGGGCGGCCGATATTGCCGGTGGCCATCGCGAGGTTCGCGATCGCCATGACGGTGGTCGAGCCCTGGCTGTGCTCGGTGACGCCGAGCCCGTAATAGATCGCGGCATTGCCGCCGGTTGCGTAGAGGCGCGCGGCCTGGCGGATCGTCTCGGCCGGGACGCCGGAAATCTTCGCTACTTCCTCGGGGCTGTTGCGCTGTTCGGAAACGAACGCCGCCCACTCCTGAAATTCGTCCCATTCACAACGCTCGCGGACAAATTGCTCGTTCACGAGCCCTTCGGTGACGATCACATGCGCGAGCGCCGTGAGCACCGCCACGTTGGTGCCGGGCAGCAACGGCAGGTGATGCTGCGCCTCCACATGCGGGCTGCGCACGATGTCGGTGCGGCGCGGGTCGACGACGATCAGCTTCGCGCCCTGCCTGAGCCGCTTCTTCAGGCGCGAGGCAAAGACCGGGTGGCCGTCGGTCGGGTTGGCGCCGATGATCATCACGACGTCGGTGTGCTCGACCGAGTCGAAGTCCTGCGTGCCGGCCGAGGTGCCGTAGGTCTGGCTCAGTCCGTAGCCGGTCGGTGAGTGACAGACGCGCGCGCATGTATCGACATTGTTGTTGCCGAAGCCGGCGCGGATCAGTTTTTGCACGAGGAAGGTTTCTTCGTTCGTGCAGCGCGACGACGTGATGCCGCCGACCGAGCGCCGGCCGTACTTCTCCTGGATGCGCTTGAACTCGGAGGCGGCGTAGTTGAACGCCTCGTCCCAGCTCACCTCGCGCCACGGGTCGGTGATCTTTTCGCGGATCATCGGCTTGAGGATGCGCTCCTTGTGGGTCGCATAGCCCCAGGCGAAGCGGCCCTTGACGCAGGAATGGCCGCGGTTCGCCTTGCCGTCCTTGTAGGGCACCATGCGCACGACTTCCTCGCCGCGCATCTCGGCCTTGAACGAGCAGCCGACGCCGCAATAGGCGCAGGTGGTGACGACCGAGCGCTCGGGCGTGCCGATCTCGATCACGGACTTTTCGTTCAGCGTCGCGGTCGGGCAGGCCTGCACGCAGGCGCCGCAGGACACACATTCCGAGTTGAGGAACGGTTCTTCCATTCCCGCGGAGACAACGGAAGCGAAGCCGCGGCTCGCGATCGTCAGCGCAAACGTCCCCTGCACTTCTTCACAGGCGCGCACGCAGCGCGAGCAGGCGATGCATTTCGAGGGATCGTAGGTGAAATAGGGATTGGACTCGTCGAGGCCGGGGTTCGGGTGCTTGGCGCCGTCATAGCCGTAGCGCACGTCGCGCAGGCCCACCGCGCCCGCCATGTCCTGCAATTCGCAATCGCCGTTCGCCGAGCAGGTCAGGCAATCGAGCGGATGGTCGGAGATATAGAGCTCCATCACGCCCTTGCGGATCTTCTTCAGACGGTCGGTCTGCGTACGCACGACCATCCCCGCCGTGACCGGCGTGGTGCAGGAGGCGGGCGTGCCGGCCCTGCCCTCGATCTCCACGAGGCAGAGGCGGCAGGAGCCGAAGGCGTCCACCATGTCTGTGGCGCAGAGCTTGGGGATCTGCGTGCCGGCTTCCATGGCTGCTCGCATGATCGACGTGCCTTCGGGCACGGTCACGCTCATTCCATCGACGGTCAGCGTGACCTCTTTCTCGCTCTTCGAGCGGGGCGTGCCGTAGTCGATTTCGTGCACGAGGGACATGGCGGTCTCCTTATTCGGCAGCCTGCAACCGCGGCGCGGCGCCGAAGTCTTCGGGGAAATGGGTGAGCGCGCTCATGACGGGATAGGGCGTGAAGCCGCCAAGCGCGCAGAGCGCGCCAAATTTCATCGTGTTGCAGAGGTCTTCGAGAACCGCAAGATTGTCCGCGCGCTTCTCGCCCTGCACGATGCGGTCGATGGTCTCCACGCCGCGCGTCGAGCCAATACGGCAGGGGGTGCACTTGCCGCAGGATTCGATGGCGCAGAACTCCATGGCAAAGCGCGCCTGCTTCGCCATGTTCACGGTGTCGTCGAACACGACGACGCCCGCATGGCCGATCAGGCCGTCGCGCGCCGCGAAGGATTCGTAATCGAACGGCGTATCAAACAGCGCGCGCGGGAAATAGGCGCCGAGCGGCCCGCCAACCTGCACCGCACGAACCGGCCGGCCGCTTGCCGTACCGCCACCGATATCGTCGACGAGTTCGCCGAGCGTGATGCCGAAGGCCGTCTCGAACAGGCCGCCGTGCTTGATATTGCCCGCGAGCTGGATCGGCATCGTGCCGCGCGAGCGGCCCATGCCGAAGTCTTTATATGTCCTCGCGCCTTCCGACAGGATGAAGGGTACGGCGGCAAAGGAGAGCACGTTATTGATGACGGTTGGCTTGCCGAACAGGCCCTGATGCGCCGGCAACGGCGGCTTCGCGCGCACTTCGCCACGCTTGCCCTCGATGCTTTCGAGGAGCGATGTCTCCTCGCCACACACATAAGCCCCTGCCCCCGCGCGGACCTCGATGTCGAACGGAAACTCCGAGCCACCGGCGCGTTTGCCAAGCAGCCCACCCTTGCGCGCGATGTTTACCGCGGCGCTGAAAGCCGCAATCGCGTGCGGATACTCCGAGCGGATATAGACGTAGCCCTTGGTCGCGCCGGTGGAGATGCCGGCAATCGCCATCCCTTCGATCAGCACGAAGGGATCGCCTTCGAGGATCATGCGGTCGGCAAATGTCCCGCTGTCGCCCTCGTCGGCGTTGCAGACAATATATTTCTGCGGCGCAATGGTCTGCGCCACGGTGCGCCATTTAATGCCGGTGGGAAAACCCGCACCGCCGCGCCCACGCAGGCCGGACTGGAACACTTCTTCCACTGTCGCCTCGGGGCCGAGCGCAATCGCCTTCTGAATTCCCTTGAGCCCGCCATGCGCGAGGTAATCGTCAAGCGACAGCGGATCGGTGATGCCGCAGCGCGCGAAGGTCAGCCGCGTCTGGCGCTTCAACCACGCAATGTCGTCAGCTAGACCAAGACAAAGCTCGTGCGCGCCGCCATCAAGAAAGCCTGCATCGAGCAAACCTTCCACGTCTTTCGCCGTCACCGGGCCGTAAGCCACGCGCCCGCGTGGAGTCGCGACCTCGATCATCGGCTCAAGCCAGAGCAGGCCGCGCGACCCGTTACGAACGATCTCCGCCTTCACGCCGCGCCGCTTCAAGGAAGCGGTCAACGCGGCGAGAACCTCCTCGGCTCCGACGGCAATCGAGGCGGCGTCGCGCGGGACGTAGATGCGCACGCTCATGCCTGCGCCTCCTTAATCAGAGTATCGAGCCGCGCCTTGTCGAGACGGCCAACCACACGGCCATCAAGAATTGCCGACGGCGCGGTGGCGCACAGGCCGAGGCAATAGACGGCTTCGAGCGTGACGCGGCCGTCGGCGCTCGTCTCGCCGAGCTTCACGCCGAGCTTGCGCTCGGCGTGCTCCACGAGATCGTCGCAGCCGCAGGACTGGCAGGCTTCGGCGCGGCAGAGCTTAAGCACATGCTTGCCGGCCGGTTCGCGGCGGAAGTCGTGATAGAACGTGACGACGCCGTGCATCTCGGCGCGCGAGAGATTGAGCGCGTGCGCCACCATCGGCACCGCCGCTTCCGGCACGCAACCGAACGCTTCCTGCAATGCGTGCAGAATCGGCAATGCCGCGCCCTCAACCGCCTTGTGCTCAGCGATGATCTCGGCGGCGCGCGTTTCGCTCCAGGGTTCGTGCGCATGCATTGCGCGGCTTCCAGTCTTGAATGAATCTCAAGTTGGAAGCTGAACGCCAATGCACGTTGAATCAATAAAGCTGATCCGTTCTGCAATCGAGATCGGCTATCGAAGTAGCTGCAACACTTTAAAATTTACGATTGAGCAAGCCGCGATTGATATTCCAAATCGCCCGACCGGAAATCTGCCCCAATAGGTTTAAGCTATGAAGCCGACGTGGGAACAGTTTCCCACTCCTGCCCGCACGGCTTGAGTTGAAAATCGGGGATTCGGCACGACAGCCAAAAGGCGGGTTTTGAAGGAGAAATCTGGTCGGAGCGGCGAGATTTGAACTCGCGACCCCTAGTCCCCCAGAGAAGCATGCAAACGACGAGTTAGCCATGTTCCATCAACCTCTTAGCCAGCCTTCCGCGTGGTCTTTCGGGAGTTTTTTCGGGACTTTGCGATGCTCTCAAGTCCGGCCGCCACTTCGTCGTCCAAAACGTGCGCGTAACGGATTGTCGTCTCAATTTTTGAGTGGTTGAGGGCGCGCTGCACCAGTTTGAGGTTTCCTGTTTTCCGCAGCAGCTTCGTTCCGACGTCGTGCCGGAAGTCGTGGAAGCGGAAATTAGCTAGCGCTGCCCATTTCCGGTGACGCTTCCACTGTGACTTTGCGCCGGCGTAAGTGATCTGGTAGCGGGCGCCCCGGACCTTGTTGCCGCCCTTGACGCTCGCCCCGCGCGTCCGCCGGGCGACATATGTGAAAACGTGCTCCCGATTATGCCCTCGGAGGGGCCAAAGGATTTCCCTAATTGAGGGAGTGATCGGGCATGTGATGATCTTGCCACCCTTCCCTCGCTTCCGAATCTGGCGCGCGTTCCAATCGACTTCGGACCAGCGCAGTAAGCACTCGCGCAGGCGAAATCCAGAAGCGCGAGCGAACAAGAAGAACGGCGCATAGTCCTCGCGCTCGACATCCTCAAGCCTTTCGCGCTCATCGGCGTGCAACTCACGTACGCGTTCCTGCGGCTCCGGCAGGCGGTGTGCCTTCCAGTTCGGCTCCCGCTGAAACGTTGCGCCCCAATTCCGCTTGGCACGGCCAAACACCTTCTTGAGCGGCTCGAGCGTGGAACGGTTTACCGTCGCGTTGGAAATGAGCTTGTCCGACGCAGGATCCGTTCGGACGTGCTTGCGATGGCGCACAACACGGTGTCCTCGCCGCCACGCAATCAACTTAGAAATGTCGTCGTCCGCTATATCGGCCAACATTTTTGTTGGCCCGAAATAACTGACGAGGCGCTCGAGGTCGCGCCACGTAGTGTCGCTACCCGCGTGGTGCTGCCCGACTTCGGTCCAATAGCGGCCGGCTGCGGCGTCTAGCGTCAAGACCGTTGCCGCCGCATGCGCCTGCGCAGCAAGCTTCTTCGCCTTGTCCCGCTCGTCGCGCTCTACCTGTTCGGCTTCCCGGCGGTTCGTTCGCTTCGTAGAGCCGTGAAAGCGATGACCGTGCCACTGGAAGTCGAATTGGTAGAACGGCGAGCCCTTGGGCCGGTAGACCGACATTGTGGAGCTTCCCTGCGCTTCTGCGCCTCAATGAAATCGTCTATATCGGCGTCGGTAAAGGCCCGACGCGGGCGCTTGCTGCCACTACCGATGATTACATAACGGAGCGTGCCGGCACGAATGTGCGCGTTGAGCGTTTTGCGCGAGCAACGCAATCGCTTGGCAGTTTCGTCGGGGGTGTGCAGGTCCGTCATGTGCGTCATGGCTGACTGAATTGGTTGCGGCCTTGTCCTCCTTGACCCTTACGTCGTAAGGCGGCCAATGGCGGAGAGGGAGAAGGACTTTCCGTTGTTGGGCGGGCCGCGTCGCCCGCATGAAACCCCCGCCATAGTTTTTGCGAGCTACGCGCCTCCGTTCAAATACGTGCCGCGCCAATCGGCAAGGCCGCATCCAAAGTCCAGCACGCAACGGAATTCAACACCGAGCACGTCCCAGCCTTCCTTGACGTCGACCTGCGGCCCTTCCAGACCGTTCAGATAAGCAATTTCGATGACGGCCAACTCGGCCGGATCGGTGAACAGGCGCCAAGCGTTGCCGGTGAAGCGGGGCTCAACATGAAGCGTTAGCTTGCCCGAGAAGGGGTTGACCTCAGACACCGCCGCCGCCGCAAGATCCGCGAGGACTTTTTCGGCCTCCGTTTCCTTCGCCGGACCGACGACCAGATGCTTGGGCGTGACACCAATCGGGGTCTTTCCGTCCAGTCCCTTCATTTCCCGCAGCGCTTTCCGGGCGAGGCCAAGGTTCGTTACGTCGATGACCGTGCCGCTGCCGGCCTTGTTTCCGTGTGCCGTGTGGTAGAGCGGATTGCCGTCGTCCATACTCGCACCGTTCCCGCTGTTCGCGGCGAATAACGCGACGAGTTCGTTGGCTTCCGTCTCGGCAGCCGACCGGCCCCACGCACGATTGGCGTCGGCAAAGGAATTCAGATCGTCGTTGATGATCGCTTGCCGCGTCAGTCCAAAAATCTTTCCAAACGTAGCGATGCGAAATAACTCCTTCGCCTCGGCGCGGGTGCCGTGTTTCACCTCACCGTGCTCATTGACCTTTTCGAGCACCGGCGCCTCTCCGAGCCGTACCGAAGTCAGCGGACGGAAGTCCGGCCCATCCCGCCGGCGCGCGATTGCCTTGAGCGGGTTCGAAGCCGCTTGGTAGGCGTCCCGAAGCACCCGATTGCCGGACTGCGAAAGCAGGACCGGGAAATCCGACGTCGAATGCAGGCCGCCCAGTTGGGCGCGCGTCATGATGCGCTCGGCAAGTGAATTCCGGTTGCTCCATGACACCCGCTCGCCATGGGCCTCGAGGATCGCCGCGCCCATTTCGAGCATTGACCGGCCCATGAATTCGCGCGCGGGGCTGTTCGAAACCGGCGACGTGCCGCTCATCCGATGGTAGAGCGCTTCTCCGACCGCCCTGCCGACGTTGTCCGGTGCATCGCCGAAGAGCATCCCGGCACCGTGATGCACGAACTGGCGATGCTCATTCGAGCGTCGCGCGAGTTCATCCATTGCCGCTGTCCGGAAATCCCTCATCGTGCGGTCGGCTTCGATTTGCGACCGCACGAAACTGGCATCAATGCCATTCTGGGCGGCAATCCTGTAGGCTTCGAGCTGCTGCCGCTGGGTCATTCGCGGTTGCGGAGCATCGTCGTCGGTCGAGATTTCTCTCGACGCGGCTCTCGTGGCGACCGCCGTTGTTTCGGTGGCGGCATCGTCGACAATTTCTTGTTCGGGCATAGTCGTTCCTCGCGCGTTTCGAATGAAGGACTGCGGGTCAGCCGGTATCGGAACGATGCTGCCCTCGACTGGCGTCCATTTTGTTCGGACGACAATCCGACGACCCAGCGCGTCCTTCGTTTCGCGGGATTCGTCTACGCGATACCCAACGCTCAAATTCACCGCGATGCCGCTCTCGATTTGAGCCGCGACACGCTGCGCTCTCTCTGTGGCGCCTAGTCGACCTTCGATTACGAGTTCGGCGCCTGAAATACGGGCGTCCGTTATGACGCCGATCTGGTCCTCGACGGACGTCGCTCTATGATTGTCAAGTAGAGGTGCGCGCCCTGCGCGAAGAACGGAAAGATCCGCGCCACCGTCGCGCATCGACAATTGCTCGAGATAGTCACCGTCGATAAAATCCCGGCGCTGCACGAGCGTTTCCGTAGCGAGTACGCCAACGAACGTGCGCGTGTCGGGATCAAAGCTGTTGAGCCGGACGGTTGCGCGGCGCGTGAGAATGTCCGCACCGCTTCGACTGCGAGTGAATGCAAGCGCGTTCATTTCCGCACCTATTCGTCGCCGGACTCGTCGCCAGCCATGCGCACAACGTCATGGCGCGAGAGAGCTACGGCACACCTCACCAGAACCGTGTTGAAGTCGATCAGAGTGCTCGTAGGAGGAAAAATGAACTCCTTTATCGGATTGGGCTCACTCTCCTTGGGCTCGGCCCGCTTCTTGACTTTGTACTTCTCGAGCAAATCCTCAATCGAGTGAAAGACCATTGTGCTCGTCTTCACTTCCGAAGGTTGAAGTGACGAAATGAGAAACCATGGCCCACGTCCATGCGGCCATCCATTTTCATCTTGGACGACTTGATGAAGTTTGTTCGTGGCCTCTGCGATGGCTTCAAACAGTTCATTGACCGCTCGCACGGCTGCAGCCGACTCAACTTTGTTCCGGCCGACCAATTCCGTGAGGATGCAAACTCGAGCTGCGTCGGCATCCGTGTATCGCCGCCACCCGGTGCGTCCTTCATCCGCATCCAAGCGCAGCGAGATTCCCGCATCGGGGTTCGCCCATTTGCGAAGGGTCACGGAATTGATCAGGAACGCGCCGGCGATCTGCTTGGTCGTGTATGACATGAATCGCTCCTATTGGATCGATTCTGGCCCCGCCACCACCGCCAGTCAAGAAAAACGATCTGATTGGATCGGTTTTCAACAGGCGCTGACAAAAAACCCGCCGGCGGTCGCCGGCGGGTTGGTCGCGTCTCGGCACAAAAGCCAAATCAGGCTGCGTCGCGCGCGTAAATCGCCTCGCCGTTCTTCCAAACAAGCAACGCCACCTCCCCCGCCCAACCGAGGGCGTCCACGTCGGCCGGACACTGCAAGGCCGCGCGCATCAGGTACCTCGCGAGGCACGCCTGAACCTCTACGCCGGCGCGCGTGCGGGGGCGCGCTTTCTGAATAGCGAGCGCCAGCTCGACAATGCGCTGCACACAGGCGTCGGCCTGAATGTCGGCGTTCCGCGCAAGCACGGGATCAACATGACGAATTGCTGCCGCGACCGCCTTCCAATTTTCGTTTAACTGCGTTTCGCGCTCGAAGCTCGCGCCGAGGTCGAGAAGTTTTTCGTCTGGTGACTTGGCGCACGGCAACGCCGGATGGACGGAAGGACTGACGACGTTCTTTGTGGCAACGGTCATGGACGGCCCCTCTGGTTGGGCCGGCATGGCTTCGCGAGCGCGCAATTGTTCTGTTAAGGGTTGTGCGGTCATTCGAGGCCCTTGCCGGCTTCGCTGACAAGTCCCGGCGTCGCGTTGGTAGCGCGGCGTCGGGGCGCCTTCGGTGAAGGCTGTAAGAATCGTCGCTCTATTCGCGACTCCGGTCAAGAGGGAACGCTGTGCAGGCGCAGTTCGCTCCGATATTTCTCTTAGTAGAAATGGCTGAGAGAGCAGAGGCTGATTTTCGTGCGCTAAGAAAAGCCGAAAAGAGTCGCATTACAAACGCTTACAGCAATGAGGTGGCCGTGAAACTGCGGCAACTTCGATACTGCCTGCAGCGTATAGAGGATTTGCTAAAGAGATTTTCATACGCAAAATTCGCTGCGCACGGCGACATTCTACAGGAACTGTCGTTCTACACCGAGGCGTTCTATTGGTTTGCTTGGCGCACCCGCCAGGCGTGCGCACGAGCGGACGGCCTGTCGGATTTTTCCTGCGACGGCGTTAGAGACGTTCGCAATCATTTAATTGAACACCCAGAAAAGCACGTTGACGGCCTGTCGCAGGCAGGCGTGTTCGGAATTGGTCCGGGCGGCCCGATGATAAAACATCCCGCAATCGACAAAGGACTCTTTGGAAACGCTGAGCAGTTTTATCAAAATCTGCTGGCGATGCTCGAGCGCAATGTAGATCCGCGCTCAGGACTTTCGTGTCGCATAGACCCGCTTAGGTAACCTTTCCCCTTTTGAGACGCACCCTCATGTTGGCCGCCTTCTTGTCGACTTCTGTCTTTAGCCCCCGCACTGCGTGCGCCAACTCAGACACGGCGGATTCGCAACGATCTTCCGCCGCCTCCGTATTGCAGAGCGTATCCATCGCTTTGGATACGTAATCTTGGGGATCCACATAAAGTTCACCCCATTCCCCCTGCGAACCATAACGAAGGTCAATCTCAATCAGCACCTCGCCAAGGAGATTAAATTTCACAGGAACTGATTTATAAATCCGCTTCAATTCAGCGTGCCGCGCACTCTTCTTGCCCATCGCTCTCGCTGTATCGACATCTCGCAGTAAAGCGTTCAGGCCGTCCAATGCATTGGTCAGCCGGGATCTATATGTGATTAGCCATTCCTCGGACGCGATATCGCGCGCGGCATCGACACGTTTCTCAACCCTTGACCAGATCACAGATCCTATTGAAGCAACGAAACTTGCGGCAATTGCCCACCATTGAGGATCTTCATACCAAGCGGCGACGGTGGTTTGCTCCATCGGCTGAGCCCCAACAATTTCCTAGAGACAATTCAAATTCCGCTCAGTGCATGGCTTCTGAGAAGACTTAAGGCAGCCCCTTGGCGGACCTGATTTAGAATTGTCGGCGATGCATCAAATAGATACTTCCGCGTAAACGCGTCCACGGATTCAAACTTGCGAACGCTTTTCGAAAACATTCCTTGGACAAACGACGGAGTGATGCTGATTAAATTGTCAGGAAGCACGACCTCGACTGTACCCTCAACCTCATCCAGCCGATCGATATCGTAAAGACGGCGGGCCTGCTCGCCCCGCACCTTTCCAGACAGGACGGTCATCTCGCCGTTTTCGCGCAGAGACGTGAGATCGAGCTTATCCATTATCTGAGACAACTTGCACGAGATGGTCAGGATCAAGATAGAACCGCATAGAGATTAGCGTGCCGGGAAGGCGTTCTTCCATGCTGAATACGTAGTTCGGATCCGGCGGATTTCTATAGGTGTTATCGCCATTAAACCACAAAGTTCGTAGGCCTTCAGCACTAAATTTGGGCATGGTGTATGGAGGCTGCACCAATATGCATGCCTGCCCTGAAATAACGGTCATTTTAGGTTGGCTGTCTGCATGCGCGGTATGGCCAAGCATGTCCATAACCTCGACTAGGGTCATCATGCCCGTTCCGTTTCGGCTTTCGCTCTCACTTTCACGGACGCGCGTGATTCCGTCCTGCAATGCCGACAAAGTCCAGAGCACTTCCTCAGTCAGACGCCGATCAGTTCGTGCATGTTGCTTGCTATACTTTGCTACGCTCGCGCGCATATTCTCATCGGCCAACTGCAATGTTTCGAAAATGGTGCGACCCGGACTGTAGATCGCCACGTGGCAGACTAAGCGGTCCTCTCCATTTGTGTTTTCCCGATGCATGAAGCCGGCCATAGACCACTCACCGTTGTTTCCCGGCGGATTGCTGTGACGCTTGGCATTGTCGAGCACCTCGCCAATAATTGTTGCGATACGGTTCGCCTGCTCAATGCTGAGCTTGAATTTTTCGCGACTTTGACTCAGCCACGTGTTGACCGTCTCGACAAACTGGATATCGACCTTTTCTTCCGTCGTTGACGGCGCAAGACTAGGGTCCGCGGTCTGCGCCGCTCGCCGCTGCCTGAGCCTAAATGGCCAAATATTTCCTTTTTCGGCGTCTTCTCGCCATCGAATCTGAAGCATGTCCTTCAATCCGACCGCATCAAGAACGCCCTTGGTGTGCGGATACATATGCCCGCCACGCAAAATGGGAAGCATATCTCTCCGAATTTCACCGAGCACGAGGAATGCCCCGATATCGCGGCATACTCTATCGTTAAAATCGATCCGCAGATTGAGAACGAGTGACTCTGCTTCGGCGATTTTCCGAAGCTCTTCCAACGTGTTTCGCGGATCATCGATGAAAGAAAAATTTGAGAGTGTTATGTGTCTATCTGCGTTTCGGCGATTGGGATGCAGCCAACTTTGACGCCGATTGGGATACAGCGTTTCCAAAATTCCGGATTCTCGATACGATATGCGTGATAAGCGTTCTCGAATATCATAACGGCTCGGTCGAGATTTTTTTCGAATCTTTCGATACCGAGCAGCCTGCTTCTTCGCAAAACGTTTGGCCGCCGCACTACTTTGGCCGCCGGATCGAGCTGACCAATGCTTTTTAGTCAACAGACCGATGAGGAAGCGAAAGTCGAAGTCATCCAATTCTTGCAGGACTTCTTCGAAAGTTTCGTTCGGCCGTGTTCTAACGTAACGCCTTAACAGCCTAGTCTTTTCAGACACATCGAATATCCGCGTTGAGCGATGCGCTCGTCCTTGGTTCTTGCTTCCGCCCGACCGCTATAAGCGAGTCCTAAGCGCCAGATGGGGGATAAGCTGGCTGAGCGGCAGGCACGGGTCGCTGGAAGCGAATGCCGCAATTCTTGCGGATCGATACCTGCTCAACGGCTTCCATTTCGCCTTTAAGACGTGCGAGCTCATACGCCTTCGCATCGTCGCCGCCGACAGCAAAAAGCGCCGGCCAAAATATCACGACGCCGACGGTCGTCATCACGGCATCATTCACGGCGCGTTGGTTCTGTGCGCCGGACGCCTCCGCAGCACGTCCAGAAATCCGTTGCGCTTCCTCAGCGAGCTGCGTGCAGCTATATTGGTCGTATTGCAGCGGCGAGACGTAAGCCGCAGTGATCTGATCGGCTGACTTCGCGCATGCGCCCATAGCGAGCGCAATGCCCGCGACGAAAACTAGCCCCGCTCTCATCGTACCCCCCAAGCCGCTCTTTGGAGGCGGCTGGGGCGATTAAACGGTAGGTTGCAGTTTGTGTCGAGTCGCTCAACGATAGTGAGGTAGGCCGCGTTACAGCGGCCCGTTGGGGGCGACCATGGCGTTGTTTCTAAAGATCGTTTCAGCCGTCTACCTAGCTGTGGTGTGGCTGCTATTCATTGCCGTTGCAATGAGGCCGACAGGTTTGGGAAGCGACTACACCGTAGCACTTGCGTTTCTTATTGCAGTTTCCCTCTCGGTGCCGGCGGTAGCGCTTTTCGCATTTGGCCAATTGGTCGGCGATGTCCGCGAGATGACTGGGCATCTCGCGGCAATGCGTGGGTACTACGAACCACGGAGAGACTTTCACTAAGGCGCGAGCCTCACGCCGTAGAAAAACGCCTCCGTGGCCGTAGCGAGCGAGCCGGCGCGCATTGATCGAAGTTTAAGATAATGGACGCCGGACAAGGCGCTAACATCTATCGACTCTTCGGCTCTTGTCCCGGTTGTGTTTTTGCTCAAGCTGGCCACGAAGCTGTCGTCGTCGCGGTTGGTCGCGACGCCGAACGCTGCGCTGCCACCGATCGGTCGGATGACCGCCCAATCGACAAAGAGGGTCGAGAAAGGCGTGAGATCGATCCCGTTTTGCGTCACATAGGCGCGATGATGCGGGCCGGCGCCGGCAGACGGACCTACCGCGCAGTAGAGATGATCTGCCTGCTTGCTTTGCGAGCCGTCGCCCCCAGAAAAGCCGGAGATCCAAGGCGCTAACTCTGTGCCCTCAAGATAGTACTGGAGTAACAGCTCCACCTCGGCCATTGGCGGAACACAAGCGGCCATCATCGGCAACGGCATTGTTTGCCTCCTTCAGTTGTCGCAGGTGATAGAAGTGAACGACATGTTGGTTGCCGGCGCGCACCAGTTAACTGATTGACTGCCGCGTTAACGCCGTTAACCGTGACGCACTGACAGTTCGACTGGAGTACCCCCGGGGTCCGAATTACTCGCGGCGTGTCCCGGTGAGGAAGGACCCAACTCATCGCGACGCTCGCGCGCGGAGTCGTTCGATTGAGTGGTCGTCGAGAGTGCCGCGACGGTGTCGCGTGCAGAGCGCATCGACTTCCGAGTCGGGAAGCGACATGAGAACGGCAAAGCCTTCGGCTCCGATGCGATTGGCTACTGCAACTTCCATCGCACCTCGGTCGCCTTTGACGTTTTTCTTCCCGAAAGTCTTGCTGCCCGTCCCCAATGGATGCCGTTGTTTATTACTTACGGTTCTTGATGGTTC
>Ga0307505_10000805_pt1 | contig 30653 bp, 20 predicted proteins | sample 23_S_MG_FD_202183 | JGI IMG/M metagenome (GOLD analysis project Ga0307505, IMG submission 202183) | Soil microbial communities from Populus trichocarpa stands in riparian zone in the Pacific Northwest, United States - 23_S | ecosystem: Environmental > Terrestrial > Soil > Riparian zone > Trees... | reverse complement strand
TGCGAAATCCTCAACAAAAGTCACGACTTTGCCTCCGGTTTCGCGCCTTGCCCTGACGCCGAAATCCTCATTTTCGCTTGCGCGCCTGTTTTTCAACGGACTGCTAGATGCGTATCACCGGCCCTGCTTGGCGGCCTTCTTCGAGTAGCTTTCCAGCTTCAGGCCGGCGACTGCGAACCTGACGAGAGAGAGAAGCCCGCCGCTGAACAGGTTGACCGTCATGTCGGTGAACAGCCGGTACTTCTCCGCAGTGTACGGATACCAATTCGCCTCGATCTTCGCGCTGTCCTTGTCGACCAGCACCGACTTTATGTTGCAGAAGGAGTGCAGCCCGTGCTCGCCCTTGTAGCGGCCGAAGCCGCTCTGCTTGACGCCGCCGAAGGGCAGGCCGGGATTCGCCTCCGTGGCCATGACGTTGTTGATCGACACGCCGCCGACGCGCAGGGCTCTACCGACGCGCCGGGCCCGATCGAGATCCTTCGACCACACGCTCGCGGTCAGTCCGTATTCAGAGTCGTTGGCGCGGCGGATCACTTCTTCCTCGGTCGAGAACCGCATCAAGGGAATCGTCGGGCCGAATGTCTCGTCGCGGACGACCAACATGTCGTCGTTCGCTCCGTCGATCACGATCGGCGGGATCAATCGTGAAGCGCCGTCCCACTTTTCGCCGGTGAGAATTGCCGCCCCCTTGGCGCGGGCGTCGGCGACGTGCTCGGCGACGAGCCGCACCTGGAAGTCGGTCGTCATCGCTCCGATGTCGGCGTCGCCGTCGCGATCCACCTCCTGTTTGATTCGCTTCACTTCCGCGACCAGGGCGGTTCGGAAGCGATCGTAGATCGCCTCGTGGACGTAGAGGCGCTCGACCGAAGTGCACGACTGTCCCGTGTTGGTCAAAGCGCCCCACGCGGCGCCGGCGGCGGCGCGACGCAGGTCGACGTCGTCGAACACGATCATCGCGTCTTTGCCTCCGAGCTCGAGCTCGACGGGAATCAGATGCTCCGCGGCCTGCGCGAGGATGCGCTTCCCCGTGCGTCCGCTGCCGGTGAAGAAGACCTTGTCGGGCCGCTGGTCGACCAAGGCCGCACCGACGGCTCCGTCTCCGTAGACGACTTGCGCCCACTCGGGTGCGAAGCCGGCGGCTTGCAGCAGGCTCTCGACCAACCCCTCCAACGGGGTCCATTCGGAGGGTTTGTAGACGACGGAATTTCCGGCCGTGAACGCACCCGCGATCGGGACCAACGCTTGGTAGAAGGGGTAGTTCCACGGCGAGATGACCAGGATCGTGCCGAGCGGCTCGTACCAGGTCGCGGATGATTTCCCCATGAGCGCGATTGGTGTCGCTTGGGCGCGATCGCGAAGGGCCTTCACCGCGTGCTTCTCCAACCAGGCGAGGTTGTCGAGGACGCCGAAGATCTCCGAAATGAGAGCGTCCGAGCGCGACTTGCCGGTGTCGCGCTGGATGTGGCCGACGATCTCCTCGCGCCGGAGCAGAACGATCTCCCGCAATCTGGTCAGGTATGGGAGGCGCTGTTCGACTTTGAGGCGCGCCAGGTCGGCGGCCGCGCTCCGCGCCTTAGCGAAAACGGCGGCCGGTTCTTGTGAGAGCTGTGAAGGTTTTGCGGTCATGACGGACATCCTTCCGAGGCAGTGGCGATGCGCGCTGGGCCCTGTGGCAAAAGAGCGAGCGGCGTCCGGACACTACAGACGCGGCGCCGCGATGTGAACACTGGCCGTGACTTCATGGCACGGAAGACGGTGGGGCGGGGGGTTGCAGGAACCAGAAGTGGTACCACTCCGCGTCGGACTCTCCCGGTGAGGATCGGGTGATGCGGATCTCGTTGGTGCCGGGCGCGAGATACTTGTGCTCGACACGCGCCGATACCTCGCTCCAAAGTTCTTCGGCTGAGTTCCGCGTCTCGAGTACGGCGCCGGTGGTGCGCCCGTTGATCTCGATGTCGTAGAGGGCCGCTCCGGTGTGGTCGTGGCGGCCGACGACGATCAGGTCGCGACTCGGGTCGACGCCGTGGACCTTCCACCGCGCGGCGAGGTAGATCCGCCGGCCGGAGTCCTCGAACATGGTGTCCTGCAGAGGCGGCGCGTAGCGGAGGAACTTGGTGTGGTAGATGTGCATCTCGGGCCGATCCGACGGGTAGAACTCCTCGTAGGAGTGGAGGCGCTCGGAGTCGGGACTCTCGAGGTCCAACCCGTCAACGACTTCGTGGTCGGCGAACTGCGACGCGACCGAATGGAATACGTTCTTGTCGGCGACGGGCGCCTGCCCGAAGAACACGACGCGAGGATCGCGCGCCAATGCGTCTCGGTCGATGGCGCTGGGATTGAGAATCAGGAAGTCCACGTACCGGCCATCGGGCAGCTGCACGCTGACTGTTTCGAATCCCTCGTGCATCGGTGTCACCAGGGCCCGCGGATAAGGGCTGGGGTCGGCCCACTGCAGGAGGATGTCGACGCCCCGAGCGCGTATCTGATGCCTGTCTTCCAGCCAGTGCTCGTGCCCCATCCGCCCACGCTGTTCGACCGGTACCGGCGCGCGCGCGATCTCCGGGTCCGTCAAGCCGTGTAGATCGAGGCACGGCCGATCGCAAAAGAACGGAATGATGCCCGCCGAAGTCGTCGCGATCGTCACGTTCGGCGGCAACACGTCGTCGAAGAGTTTTCCGACCGCGTGCCAATTGAAGCCGCCGCGGTCGCCGTATCGCCGTAGCGAGCCGATGAGTTCCTGCCCCGGCACGATACTGGTGCCGTAGTCGGGCATCGCGGTGGTGGTTGTCCAGGTCAGCCAGATCGCGACAAAGGCGCCGCCCGTCCAGCCCCAGGTGCGATCGCGGCCCGTGCCGTCGGCGGGTCGCAGACGCGCGGCAAGTCGCATCGCCAACAGTGACGCGCCGGTCACGATCGCCAGGTAGAGCACGCCGGTCTGCGGTACGACGAACCGCCACTCCATGAAATCGCCGCCGAGTCGTACGACGTAAAAGGAGAGCAGCGAGAGGACGACGGCAGCGGAGACGAGGAAGCGCCGTTGCATTCCACCAACCGCCACCGCCGCGCCGGCGGCGACGAACGCCAGGAACGGCGCCAGGCCGTACACGGAGAGGTACTTCGCCAGGTACTCCCATCCGCGAGCGTAGTACGGCAGGTACGCCACCTTGGCGTAGTACGTGTTGGGGAAGAACGACCCGTAGTAGGCGATGCGCCAGAGCGTGTAGGGCAACCACAGCAGCAGCACCGGCAGCGCCGGCGCCAGGAGGTATACCCGCCAGTGTCGCCGGTCGACGATCCGCCAGCGGTAGAGGAATACTCCGGCAGCGGCGATCCCCGCCATTGCGATCACGCCGTCCGCCCGGGTCATCGTCAACAGCACCCCGGCCAGGCTGGCGAAGAACAAGGACGTCGGGTGTTTGCGCGGGTCGAACGAAAAACAGAAGAGCATGAGCGTCAGGAGAAACGCGACGAGCGGCGTCTCCATTCCCGACAAAAACCACATGTTGAACGACCAGTGCTGGGCGACGGCGACGATCGCCAGGGGCGCCGCCCAGATGCCGCGACGCCACAGGCGAATGCTGAACGCGAGGAGAAGCGCGTAGCAGCCCCACCACAACACGGCTCCGGCGACGTGCATGAATGGGAGCGGGTCGTCGTGACCGAGCGCGAGTGGCACCGCGGAGAGCATCGTCCACAGGAAGTTGCTGTACCCTTCGACGCGTTGCCCCGGGTTGTAGACGAGTCCGGCGCCGCGAACGAAGTTGTCCGCGTACCGGAAGCTCACGTAGGCGTCGTCCTGTACCCAACGGGCCGTCCACGACGCTGAAAACGCTGTGGCGATCGCGTAGAGCGCGACGCCACACTGTAGGACGAGGAGGACGCGCGCGGCGCGCGACGGCGGCGGTTCGCGGGAGATCATGCGCCGCACCGTGGGCGAGGGGGCCTCACCAGCTCCGCTCCGTACCGTCATCCGGGCTGCCGAACAGGAGGTGGATGAGAGCGCGCTCGTCGGCCGAGACGAATACGCTGACGTGGTCGCCGATCTCCAGGCGTGTCTGGCCGCGTGGCACCAGAACCTCGTTGTCGCGCAGCACCATCGTCAGGACGCACCCGTCGGGAAGCGGGAGGTCGCGGACCAGGGCACCGGCCACAGCCGACGCCCGATCGACCGTGCACCACAGGAAGTCGCGTTCGTAGTCGCGCAGAGAGACCAGTTCGATCGTCGCGGCCGGCTGCGCCGCCACCGGGCGCGACAGGCCGAGCTTCGACCCGAGCCATGCGACGGTCGCCCCGGGAACGAAGCTGTTGACCAGCACGACGAAGAAGACGACGTGAAAGATCTCGTCACCGCCATCGACGCCCCGCAGCGCGGGATATGCGGCGAGGATGACGGGGACGGCGCCGCGCAGACCCACCCACGAGACGAATGCGCGCTCGCGCCGTTCCATTTGGAAGGGCAGCAGACAGAGGAGCACCGCGACGGGCCTGGCGACGAACGCCAGAGCCAAGGCGAGCGTGAATCCGATGGGCGCAGCGGCCCACAGCTTTGACGGAAATACCAGGAGGCCGAGCATGCCGAACATCAGGATCTGCGCCAACCAGGCCAGCGCGTCGTGGACGCGGCGAACGCCGGCCCGGTACGGAAGGGACCGAGCGGCGAGCAGGATCGCCGCGATATAGACCGCGAGGAAACCGCTGCCGCCGACGACGGTCGGTAGGCCGAACGCCGTGAAGGCCAACCCCACTGTGAGCACCGGGTACAATGCGGCCACGGGCAGATGGACACGCCGCAACACCGCGCTGCCGAGATAGCCGAGGAGCACGCCGCCACCGGCGCCGAACACGAGTTGCTGGCCGGCCAGGATGGCGGTGCCTGTGTCCAGCTGCTGTGTACCGATGAGATACTCGGTGGTCACGAATGTCAGGAAGACCGCCATCGGATCGTTGAGGCCCGACTCCACCTCGAGAATGGCGCCGGTGCGTTGTTTGAGCTGCATGCCGCTGCCGCGCAGGACCGCGAACACGGCGGCCGCGTCGGTCGACGACACGACGCTGCCGATCAGGAGAGCGATCGGCGTCGACAGCCCCAGAGCCACGCCGACAGCGGCCACGATGGCAGCCGTGAGGACGACGCCGAGCGACGCAAGCACGGCGGCGGGTCGGAGCGCGGCGCGGAAGACCGAAGCGGAGGTGTTCAAGCCACCGTCGAACAGGATCAACACCAGGGCGATGACGCCGAGGCGAAAGGCGAGGGCATAGTCGTCGAAAGGAAGCCCGAGAAATCCCTCCGAGCCGGCGGCGATGCCGAGGAAGATGAAGAGGAGGAGTGAGGGGACGCCGAGCCGCTGGAAGAGCGGACTGGCGACGACCGCGAACGTGAGGAGGACGCCGATCGTTCCGACGAGGATGCCTGTGGGGAGGGGTTCCATCGCGCGAAGCCGATGGTCTATCGCCTCGTGCCGGTACGGGCAACGAAGGGCCGCGCTACGCCGACGTCACGGGGAAGGCTTCCGTGCCAACCGAATCTGATGGTTCAGCCACTGGGTCTCCCAGAAGTTGACACTGTCGTGGAGAAGGCGCTCGTGCGCGTCGATGTACACCTCCGTCGCGCGGGCGTGGCGCGGATCGGCCACGCGAACGGCCTCGCAGAGGTGAATCGCGCGCAGTGGCTGGTCATCGGCGAGGTGTTGAGCGGCGCGCTCGGCGATCGCATCGGCGCCGGCGAGCTCGACGAGGTCGGCGGCAATCGACGCCGGCGACTCGGCGTACAGCTCCGTCGTCGAGCGGTGGTGGAACCAGCCGGCGTAGTTCTCCCAGATCGCGCGGACGCTCCACGCTACCTTGCCGTAGCCCTCCCCGACCCGCAGCTCGGGCGGCAGCACGATCTCGCGCATCAGGGTTCGAACGTCCACGCCGGCGTTCATTCCTTCGACCGTTTTGTCGTGGACGAATGCCACCGCGTCGCGCAGGCGCAGGAGTTCGTTCTGGATGAGCGCGCGACCGACGACCGGTTGGTGATGGCCGACGAGCAACATCTCGGGCTCCAGGCGGCGCACGCGCTCGAGAGACTCGAGGAATCGCGGCGCTTCGCGGTAGCGATCGCCGCGGATGGTGACGAGATTCGGGAAGTGTCCGAACAGGGCGCTGAATAGATTGCCGGTGAAGCAGATCGCGTGTTGCGGCAACCAGATCGCCAGCGAGTCGGTGGTCTCACCGCCGGGGACGGACAGGAGCTCCAGGCGAAGCCCACCGACCTCGAGGTCGAGGCGATCGTCGAACAGGATCGTCGGTAGAGGGATCGACTGCGCCGGCTGGGGCCTGTCGTGCCCGCGGGCATGTCTGGCGATCGCGTCGATGGCGTGGGCGAAGGCGAAGTAGCTGCGCATGGCGCGAAAGCCGGCGATGCGCGCGTCGTCGGCCTGCTGCGCGCGGTTGTTCGCCTGCGCCACGACGTCCGTGCCCGGATCGCGGAAGTGATCGACGCCGCCGACGTGGTCGACGTGGCCCTGCGTGAGAATGATGTACCGCGTCGGGCCGGGGTCGACAGCGTCGTACTTCTCCTTGTGGATCGCCGCTTCGAATCCCATACCGGTGTTGACGACGATGCGTCCGTCAGCGGTGGAGAGGAGGAACGAGTTCGACAGCCCCTGCGAGAGATGGATGAAATCATTGACGCGTTCCGCCGCGCCCGGTGCCGCGGGTCGGATGTCGAAACCCGTCGGACGACTCTTGTGGACAGGCTCCATCCGGCGCGACGCTATAGGTCCTCCGAACGCCGCGAGTCAAGCTGCCGCTTGCGTTTCGGTGGCGTGACTCGCTCGCGCCCGAAACGAAGGGATCCGACCGATGGCTTGACGGGCGGGGGACGCGTGCCAAAAGAGAGGGCGTTCGCATCCTCGATACACGGAGATTCATCTATGGACTTCTCATTTCCTCAAGTGATGGAGACGATTGCAGGCGCGGTACCCGATCGCGAGGCGATCGTGTTTCGCGACCGGCGGTTCACGTTCGGCCAATACACCGAGCGCAGCCGCAGCCTTTCCAACTACCTCACGCAGCGAGGCTACGGCGCCATGCGAGAGAGGGTCGGTCTGCAGGGCCACGAGTCGGGGCAGGACCACATGGCCTTGTATCTGTACAACGGCAACGAGTACCTCGAGGGCATGCTCGGCGCGTTCTACGCGCGTGTGGCGCCGTTCAACGTCAACTACCGCTACATCGAGGAAGAGCTGGTCTACCTGCTGCAGAACTCCCGCGCGCGTGTCATCCTCTACCACGCGGAGTTCGCGCCGCGCCTCGAGGCGATCATGCCGCATCTCCCCGACCTCGAGCTGTGTATCCACGTCAAAGACGAGTCCGGCAACACGATGGTGCCGGGCGCCGTCGACTACGACGATGTCATTGAATCGACCGCTGACGATCTTCCCAGCGATGAGCCGTCGCCCGACGACCTCTACATCCTCTACACCGGAGGCACGACCGGCATGCCAAAGGGTGTCCTGTGGCGCTCGGCGGACATCTATATGGCGGCGATGGGCGGGCGGAAGATGGACGGCGTCGAACTCGAGTCGCTGGAGGACATCGCCGAACTAGCCGCCGCGGGCGGCGGCATGAAGTCGGTGATCGGACCTCCGCTGATGCACGGCGCGGCGCAGTGGTCCACGTTCATCAACTTCGGAATGGGCAACACGGTGGTGTTCCCGTCGGACAACAAGAAGCTCGATCCGCACGACTTCCTCTCGACCATCGAACGCGAGCGGGCGATCTCGTGCACCATCGTCGGTGACGCCTTTGCACGGCCGATTCTCGATCAGCTCGACGCACACGCCTACGATCTGTCGGGGCTGTTCGTCATCGGCTCGGGCGGCGCGCCGTTGTCGGCGAAGAACAAGCAGGAGTTCCTGCGGAAGATCCCACACGTCACGGTGCTCGACTCCATCGGCTCGTCGGAATCTGGCGTGCAGGCGAGCAATCCGAGCAATAAAGACACGGCCGTCAGCACGGGAGACTTCAAGCCGGGCGTCGGCGCCTGTGTCGTATCCGAGGACCTGACGCGCCTGTTGCATCCGGGCGACGACTCGCTCGGGTGGTTCGCCCAGACCGGCCGCTGCCCTCTCGGCTACCTCGGCGACGCGGAGAAGACGGCGCGAACGTTTCCCGTCATCGAGGCTGTTCGCTACGCGGTTCCCGGCGACCGCGCCCGCTACCGCGCCGACGGCGGCATCGAGGTGTTGGGGCGCGATTCGGTGACGATCAACTCAGGCGGCGAGAAGATCTTCGCCGAGGAGGTCGAGGGAGCGATCAAGCAGCACCCCGACGTCTTCGACGTCGTCGTTGCCGGCCGCCCGAGTGATCGCTGGGGTCAAGAGGTCGTCGCGATCGTCCACCTGCGCGCCGGATCGTCGGCGTCGGCGAACGACCTGATCGAGGAGGCCGCCAAGCACATCGCCCGCTTCAAGCTGCCGAAGCAGATCGTGTTCCGCGACGCCATCCAGCGCAGTCCCAGCGGCAAGGCCGATTACCGCTGGGCGAAGGAACAAGCGGAAGAGAGCTAGGATTCAGGATCTGGCTGGGATTCAGGATCTAGGATTCAGGATCTGGGGTCCAGGATTCTAATGCCCTGGACGCCAGATCCTAGATCCCAAATCCTAGATCCCAAATCCTAGATCCCAAATCCTAGATCCCAGATCCTAGATCCCAGATCCTAGATCCCAGATCCTAGATCCCAGATCCTAGATCCCAGATCCTAGATCCCAGATCCTAGATCCCCGAATAGATTTCGCTCCTCAGCCGTACACCAGATTCGTCAACCACTCCGCCACGCACGCGGGTTTCTCCTGGCCTTCGATTTCCACCGTCATCTTGCGGCTGAGCTGTACCGTGTTACCGCCCTTGAGCGTCGCCGATAGAATCTCGCTGCGCGCGCGGATCTTGGACCCGACGGGGACCGGGCTGATGAAGCGGACTTTGTCGAAGCCGTAGTTGACGCCCATGATGATGCCTTCGAACATCGTCATGTCCTTCGCGATCGAGCCATCCAGGTGGGTGAGCATCGACAGCGTCAGGAAGCCGTGCGCGATCGGGACCTTGTAGGGGGACAACTCGGCGCACTTCTCGGGATCGACGTGGATGAACTGGTGATCCTCGGTGTTGTCGGCGAAGCCGTTGATGCGCTCCTGGGTGACCTCGAACCAGTCGCCGGTACCCTCTTCCTGACCGATCTTGCCCTGAATCAACGCCAAGGCCTTTTCCGCGTTCGTCGCCATGATAGTGTCTCCCTCCTGGTGAACTTCCGAGCCTGTCCGAGCCCGCGAACCTATCGGGGAACTCCGGATGTGTCGAGATGTCGGCCACTCGCCGCGCCGCGCGGGCGGTATTGAACTCTTGACGGCCGAAGATGAAAAGCCTTTCACCACGGAGACACAGAGGCACAGAGGCATCTCGAATGGCACAGTTATCTCTGTTGATCCCGAACGTCGTCGAGAGTGGAACGGAACAGCTTCACGGATGCACCGGTGTCGTGGTTCTTATCTCTGTGTCTCAGTGCCTCCGTGGTGAATAGAATTTTCTTTGCGGGATAAAGGAGAAGGTCCAATGCGTTTCTCGTACGCCGAGTCGATGTGCGATCCGTCCCACTACCTGCCGCTGGCGCGGGCATGCGACGAGTCGGGTTGGACCTCCATGATCGTCCCCGACAGCATCTGCTATCCGGAGGAGTCCGACAGCACCTATCCGTACACCCCGGACGGCCGGCGCGAGTTCCTCGAAGGCAAGCCGTTCCTCGAACCTTTCTCCCTCATCCCGGCGATGGCGGCGGTGACCGAGAAGCTCCGTTTCACCACCTTCGTCGTGAAGCTGCCGATCCGCCACCCGGTCCTGGTTGCGAAGTCGGTCAGTTCGGTCGCCGTCCTGACCGGCAACCGCTTCGGCTTCGGCGTCGGCCTCAGCCCGTGGCCGGAGGACTTCGCCGTGTGCGGCGAGCGCTGGGAAGGTCGCGGCAAACGGATGGACGACATGATCGCCATCATTCGGAATCTGCTGACGGGGCGGTACGCGGAGCACCACGGAAAGTACTACGACATCCAGAGCATCAAGATCTGCCCGGTGCCGACCGCGCCGGTGCCGATCCTCATCGGCGGGCATTCCGACGCCGCACTCAAGCGCGCCGCCCGGCTCGGTGACGGCTGGATGCACGCCGGCGGCGATCAGGGTGACCTGGAGGCGATGATCAAGTCCGTCCACGCCATGCGGGCGGAGTACGGTCGAGCGCAGTCGCCATTCGAGGTGCACGTGATCTCGATGCTGGGCTACAGCCTCGATGGCGTGAAGCGCTTGCAGGACATGGGGGTCACCGACGCCATCGTCGGTTTTCGCGACGCGTACAACGGGCCCGATCAGCCGCTGCAGGAGAAGATCGACACGCTGCGCGGCTTCGCCGACAGCGTCATCGCAAAGGCGACATGAACGCGACGCGGCCGCCGCGGATCGTCATCGTCGGCGCCGGCTTCGCCGGCCTGTTCGCCGCGCGCGCGTTGCGCGCGGCGGAGGCGGAGGTCCTCGTCGTCGACCGCAGCAACCACCATCTGTTTCAACCGCTCCTCTACCAGGTCGCCAGCGCCGCGCTGAATCCGAGCGACATCGCGACGCCGATCCGGCGAATCCTGCGCCGACAGCGCAACGCCACCGTGTTGTTGGGCGAGGTGCGGGGCGTCGACACCAAGCGCCGGCAGGTGGTCACCGCCGAGGGGGAGATCGCGTACGACTACTTGATCCTCGCCAGCGGCGCGACGCACTCGTACTTCGGCAACGATGGCTGGGCGCAACACGCGCCGGGCCTGAAGAGCCTCGACGACGCGACGGCGATCCGTTCGCGGGTATTGTTCGCCTTCGAGGCCGCGGAGCGCGAGACGGACCCCGCGGGGCGCGCCGCGTGGCTGACCTTCGTCGTCATCGGTGCCGGTCCCACCGGAGTCGAACTGGCCGGCGCGTTGGCGGAGATCGCGTTCCGCGCCCTGGTGCCGGACTTCCGACGCATCGATTCGCGCGACGCGCGCGTGCTGTTGCTCGAAGGCGGCGAACGGGTGCTGCCGCCGTACTCACCGGAATCGTCGGCCAGTGCGCAGAGCCAGCTGGAGCGGCTGGGCGTCGAGGTGCGCACCCGCACCATGGTGACGGAGATCGACGCGACGGGCGTTCGCGCCGGCGAGGAGCACATCGCCGCGCGAACCGTGCTGTGGGCGGCCGGCGTGCAGGCTTCGCCACTCGGCACGGCGCTGGGAAAGCCGACCGACCGCATCGGGCGCGTCGTCGTCGGCCCGGATCTGTCCGTGCCGGATGCCCCGGACGTTTTTGTCGCCGGCGACCTGTGCCACTTCGAGCAAGACGGTCGTCCGATTCCGGGGGTCGCGCCGGCGGCGATGCAAGCTGGTCGGCACGCGGCGGAGAACATCCTGCGGCGGATCGGCGGTCAGCCGACTCTGCCGTTTCAGTACGTCGACAAGGGGTCCCTGGCGACCATCGGCCGCGCAGCGGCCGTCGCGGAGATCGGCGGCATGCGGCTCTCCGGACTGGTGGCGTGGTTGGCTTGGCTGGTGATCCACGTTTTCTTCCTGATCGGCTTCCGCAACCGCGTCCTCGTCCTCTTCGAGTGGGCATGGGCCTACGTGACCCACCAGCGCGGCGCGCGCCTGATCACCGGCGACGTCGCGGCGCAGGTGCGCAAGCACGAAGCGTGACCGCGTCGTGCGCTGTCAGCTGTCAGCTATCAGCTGTCAGCTTTGTGTGGCGGCGGCAACGCCGGTGGCCAAGCTGATAGCTGACGGCTGATTGCTGACAGCTAAAGCGAAGCTTTTCGCACCGCCTCGTGCAGCTCCGACAGGTGGACGGTGAAGAAGTGGTCGGCGCCGGGGATGACGACGAGATTGGCGTCGAGTCCCAACGCCGACAGGGTCGACCGCACGGCGGCGAGGGGCGCGACGGCGTCCTCCTCGCCGTGGATGAAGGTCGTGTGGCGGGCCGTCTCTGCCGCGCTCGGCAGGGTCAGGGCGTAGGCCGGGGTTCCGATCGCGATCACCGCGTCGACATCGCTTCGGCGCGCCTCCAGCGCGAGAGCGATACCGGCGCCGAACGAGAAGCCGAGGAGGACGCATCGCCGGGCCGCCGGTTGTGCGGCGCGGAGGAACTCGAGCGCGGCGGCCGCGTCGTCGACTTCACCGCGACCGTCGTCGTAGCGGCCGGTACTGGCGCCGACGCCGCGGAAGTTGAAGCGCAGCGTCTCGAAACCGACCTCTTCCAATGCTTTGGCGCTGCGAAAGACGACCTTGTTGTGCATGTTGCCGCCATACTGCGGGTGTGGATGGAGCAGCAGGGCGATCTCCGTGGCATCGTCACGGCGAGGCCGGTAGATCGCCTCCAAGCCGCCGTGTGGCGCCGGAATCAGTTTTTGTGCAGCGGGGTCGTTCACGTCGAAGGCCACTCCGCCAGGCTACGCCCAACACACCGCGACCTGCCGCGGACCACGGTACGGCAAGCGGCCGTGCGCGACCGAACGGTTGTCGATGGCGACGACGTCGCCGCGCCGCCAGGGAGTGATCTTCAGGTTGTTCCAGATGGCGTCGCGCACCTCTTCCATGTCGGCGTCGGAGATCTCACCACCGTCGATATACGTGCAGTGCATCGCGTGTTCGTCGCTGGACTTGGTGGCCCGCTTGACGGCGGTCATGGCGCGGGCGAACTGCAACAGCGCCCAGCTGCGCAGGGATGGACGCAGATGGTGGATTCGCTTGTACTCGCCGGCGGCGGCCGACAGGTGGAACACCTGCGTGTGGTTGTGCCAGACGCGTTCGCCGGTGACGGGATGCTCGCGACTGGCCGGTTGGGTGCTGACCAGGCGCAGGTTGTCGCCATTGGACCAGAGCGGCTCGAAGCCCTCGGCGCGGCATTGCTGCTCGACCGCCGCGCGGTCCGTGGTGAGGAACATCTCGTCCCAACCCTTGAGCTGCCAGAGGTCGAAACGGCGTCCGGCGCGCGGACCGCTGTAGTTGCGCACGATGCGGACGCCGCGCTCGTCGAACCGCCGTCGCACCTCCGGATCGAGGTCGGCATAGACCTTGCGAAAATCGACCAGGGGAGTCTCCCCGCTGCCGGCGGCCGGCTCGCGTAGGCAGCAGAAGAACACGCGCCGCGGCGGATCGGCGATGAAGCTCATCTCGCAATGCTGCGGGATTGGGTAGAAGTTCGGCAACTCGCTCGCCGAGAACACATAGTCGGTGAGGGCGTCGCGCGGCGAGGTGCCGAGGTATTGGTTCTTGAGGCCGTCGTCGATGGCGCGCGCCAGTGCTTCGAAGTCATCCGGACCGTCGACGGGGAACCCGCGGAAGAGAAGGGCGCCGTTGCGGGTCAGTCGCTCCTGTACCCAGGCTTCGTTGTCGCGAAGCCACTCGCAGACCTCGGCGAGGGGCGGGTCGCCCACGGGCCGAACCAGCAGCGGCAGTGCGTCGCCATCGTCCGCGGCGATCGGCGGAGTGGCGCCATCGAGGGGCGCGGGCATCGTCATGGTTGGCTCCATTCGACTCGATGTGATCATCGATTTCTGCGCTTTTCCCGGAGAGTTGCCAACCCGGTCTCAGGGTGCGGTGCCAGGCGCCGGCGTCGGGCAGCCCTGGTGTGCGCCGCGGGCCGCCTCGCTCCGCGGGGCGAGGGTGGCGAGAGCCTCACAAGCGGCACGGCGGGCCACCGGCCCGCCGGTACGGGAGATCTGGGCCAGGTTGGCGGTCGCGTCGTCGCCTGGAATCGCAGCGGTACTCTGGACGCACTCCGCGGTGATCAAGGGATGGACCGGTCCGAGCGCGCAGGCCCGCAGCACCGGAAGCGCGGCCCGGTCTCCGGTGTCGGCGACGACGAGCGCGGCGTGGATGCGCCGGTCATCCGTACCTTCACGCAACACCGGCAGGGCGACCTCGGCGATGAGAGGGTCGATGATGGCGCGCAAGCCGGGGTCCCGCGCGAGTTGGCGCAGACTGGCGCGCGCGCCTGCCGCGGCGTTCGCGTCGACGGATAGCTCGACCAGCCGCCGCAGCGCCGCCGGCGAGCGGCAGAGCGATCGACAGGCGATGGCGGCGGTGCGGACGACCTCCGGCGCGTCGTCGTCGAGCGCGGCCTCGACCACCGCGCGACCTCTCTCATCGCCGAGTTTACCCAGCGCCTCGACGGCGCCGCGCCGCACTTCGATGTCGCCGTCCGCCGCCGCCAGTAGCAGCGGCGCGGCCGTCGCCGGCGTGCCGATGTCGCGCAGGACCTCGACGATGTTCACGCGAACCAAGGTCCCTTCGGCCCGCAGAGCCGCGGCCAGCGCCGGCACGGCGTGGTCGCCGAGAGATGCGAGGCTGTCGATGGCCGGGTCGGTCTCGAAGAGATCGTCCGAACGCAGGGCCTCGATCCACGGGCGCGTGTCGATCGTCACGATGTAGGGGTCGGTGGTTTTGTCGTCGGCGGACGCCGTGGTGACGCCGCAGGCGAATGCCGCGGTGAGTACCGCGCGGGCGGCGCGGCGCCAGTGGGGCGGGGACTCGGTCATTCCACATACCTGCCGAATTTGGCCGGTCGCATGCAAGACCGCGACGGCGGCTGATTCGACCAGTCGGGCGCAACTGACCGTTCGCCTCGAGTGCCGGCCCGAAGGGCCGGTGTATCGAGAGGCCCTCGCTGCATGCAGAGTGTCTCGATACGCTCGCTGCGCTCGCACTCGACACGAACGGTGGGTCCGTACATCCGCGCAGATTGGGACAACGTCGACCTCGGGCGCGTCCTTGCATTCGCGGTGTTGATTGGCGGAGATAGCGTCATGCCCGGACCCGCGCACCGCGCTCGGCTCGTAATCTCGAACGCCGCCGCGGACCGCCTCGGCGCGGCGGCCGAGTGGTTGCGCGAACGCGGGTCGGCGACTCCTGTCCTCGTGGTCGGTGCCAGCCGGGCGGCGGCCGACGAGTTGGTTCGGCAGGTCGCTCTCCGCGCCGGCGGTTCGTTCGGATGGGTGCGCACGACGCTCGCGCACATGGCGGCGGAGCTGGCACTGCCGCAGCTGGCGCGGGACGGGCGGATCCCGCTCACGCGCACCGCCGCGGAGGCTCTCGTGGCACGCGTCGTCCACGACTCGCGCCGCGACGGCGCGCTCGGCGTGTACGAGAGAGCAGCGGGAGGCCCCGGTCTGGTGCGCGCCCTTGCCGCGACCATCGACGAGTTGCGACACTGTGGCACCCGCGGCGCCGCGGTGCGGGACGTGGCGCCGGATCTCGCGGTGCTGCTGGATCGCTACGAAAGGGAAATGGAGGTTCATCGGTTCGCCGATCGCGCCGAGATGCTCCTCCTCGCGGCGGCCGCCGCGGCGCGACCGGATTGCGCGCACCCGTGGTTGGATATTCCGGTTCTGATGGTGGACGTGCGGGCGGTCAGTCCAGCCGAGCACGAGTTGGTGCGGGCGCTGCTCGCCCGCTCACCGTCGGCGCTGGGCACGGCGCCGGCGGGCGATGCGGCGACGGAGCGGTTCCTGACGCCGGCCTTTGCCGAGGTCGAAGTGCTGCAAGCCGCCGACGGCAACGCCCTCGGCCGCCTGCACCGGCATCTGTTCGCGGAGCACGGTCCCGACGAGAAGGCGAGTGACGACAGCGTCGCCGTGCTGTCGGCGCCCGGCGAGGCCCGCGAGGCGGTCGAGATCGCGCGCCAGCTGGTCGCGTTGGCGCGCGGCGGGGTGTCCTTCGACCGTGTCGCGGTCGCGTTGAGAGCGCCGGCCGACTACTCGGCGCATCTCGAGGAGGCCTTCGCTCGCGCCGACATCCCCGCGTACTTCGCCCGCGGTGTCGTGCGACCGCATCCGGCCGGGCGGGCCTTCGTCGCCCTGCTCGATTGTGCCGTGGAGGGTCTCTCCGCGCGGCGGTTCGCCGAGTATCTTTCGCTCGGTCAGGTGCCCGATGTCGACAGTGCCGGCGGCGCGGCTGCCATACCTCCGCCGGCGCTGGCGGAGGAGTTTCTGCCGCCTTCGATGCAGATTACACCCGCGCCGGAAGTCGATGACGATTCCCGGATCGACGAAACGGAGGGCCGCGCGATCATCGCCGGCTCGTTGCGTGCTCCGCGGCGTTGGGAGAGGTTGCTCAGCGATGCCGCGGTCATCGGCGGACTCGATCGTTGGCGATCGCGACTGCAGGCGGCCGAGGGCCATTTGAGCGTCGCGCTGGCGGACCGCGACGGCGCCGGCGACGACGCTGTCCGCGAGCAGATTCTCGCCGATCTAGCCGCCATCACCGGATTGCGCAGCTTCGCGATGCCGATCCTGGAGCAGCTGGATCGTTGGCCCGAGCGCGGCACGTGGAGGGAGTGGTTGGATCGGTTTGTCGAGTTGGCGGCGGCGGCGCTGCGGCGCCCGGCGACGGTGCTCGAGCTTCTGTCGGAGTTGGCGCCGATGGGTCCGATCGGGCCAATCGGGCTCGATGAGGCGCGCCTCGTGTTGGCGGACCGCATGCTGACGGTGTCCCTATCTCCGCCGCGGACGCGTTACGGCCGGGTTTTCGTCGCCCCGATCGAAGCCCTGCGCGGCATGTGCTTCGACGTGGTGTTCGTGCCGGGGCTGGCTGAGCGGCTGTTCCCCCGCAAGATCGCCGAGGATCCAATCCTCCTCGACGACGCCCGCCGCGTCGTCGGAGCGGGGCTCGAGACCAATGACGAACGGCTGAGCGACGAGCGCTTGTTACTGCGCCTCGCCGCCGGCTGCGCGCGACAGCGGCTCGTTCTCTCGTATCCAAGGCTGGAACTGGCGCAGGGGCGGCCGCGTGTCCCGTCGTTCTACGCGTTGGAGGCGTTGCGCGCATCGGAGGGCACGCTGCCGGCGTTCGCGGACCTGGCATCGCGCGCCGAGCGCGCGGCGGCTGCGCGTGTCGGGTGGCCGGCGCCGGCGGATCCGAGCGACGCGATCGACGAAGCGGAGCACGATCTGGCGCTGCTCGAACGCCTCCGCTCGCGCGATGCGGCGGAGAAGGTCGGCGCGGCGCGGTTCCTCCTCGACGCCAATCCGCATCTGGGGCGCGCCCTGCGCTTTCGCGCGCGACGCTGGCTGCCGTCGTGGACGCCGGCCGACGGCCTCGTGCGCCCGATGGCGGCGGCGGTCGAGGTCATGCGCGCGCATGGCCTGGAGGCGCGGTCCTACTCGGCGACGGCGCTGGAGAAGTACGCGGCGTGCCCGTACCAGTTCTTCCTCTACGCCGTGCATCGCCTGGCGCCGCGCGAGGTGGCGGACGTGGTCGACGACCTCGATCCGCTGCGGCGCGGTTCGCTCGTGCACGACACACAGTTCGCGCTCTTTGGCGTGCTTCGCGATTCCGGCTTGCTGCCCGTGACGGCGGCGAACCTCGCCGCGGCGCGCGACCTGTTGGACCGCTGTCTCGATGCCAAAGCGTCGGAGTTGCGCGACCAGCTGCTGCCGCGCATCGAGCGCGTCTGGCACGATGCGATCGAGTCGATCCGCGCCGACCTGCGCGAGTGGCTGCGGCGCGCCAGCGAGGACTCGTCGGGTTACGTTCCGTGGCGTTTCGAATTGGCGTTCGGACTGAGCGAACGGCAGGGGCGCGACGAGGGCTCGGTCGCGGCGCCGGTGGCGCTCGACTGCGGCATCCGCCTGCGTGGTTCGATCGATCTCGTCGAGCGCCGCCGCGACGGTCACCTGCGCGCCACCGACCACAAGACCGGCAAGGCGCGCATGCCGGCGCGCGGCGTCGTCGCCGGCGGGACGGGGTTGCAACCGGTGCTCTACGCGCTGGCGCTCGAGAAGCTGTACCCGGATGGCGCCGTCGACGGCGGTCGCCTGTACTACTGCACGTCCGTCGGCGGATTCGAGGAACGGGAGATCGCCCTCGACGGCGCCGCGCGGCACGCCGCGTCCGAGCTCGGCAGCATCGTCGGCGAAGCGCTGTCGACGCCGTTCCTGCCGGCGAGCCCGGCCCGCGGCGCCTGTGACTGGTGTGACTACCGGGTCGTCTGTGGTCCCTACGAGGAGATCCGAACGGCGCGCAAGCCGCGCGCGGCCGTCGAGCGCCTGCGCTACCTGCGGTCGATGCCGTGATGCGAACGGACGCGTCAAACACTTCGCCCGGGGTCGATGATGCCGCGCGGCGCCGCATCGCCGAGGATCTCGACGCGACGCTGTTCGTGGAGGCCGCGGCCGGGACGGGCAAGACGCAGGCGTTGATCGGTCGGATCGTCGGCCTGCTGGCGAGCGGTCGCGCCCAGCTCGTGGATATCGTCGCCGTCACGTTCACCGAGAAGGCCGCGGGCGAGATGAAGCTGAGGCTGCGGGCCGAGATCGAGGCCGCGCGCGCGAAGCGACCGAACCCGTGGCTCGACACCGCCACCGCCCAACTCGAGCTGGCCCGTGTCGGTACCATTCACGCGTTCTGCGCCGATCTGTTGCGCGAGCGCCCGATCGAAGCCGGCATCGACCCGCTCTTCGAGGTGGTGGCCGAGGACGAGGCGCAACGCCTGCTCGACCGTGCCTTCGACGGCTGGTTTCAGCGTATGCTCGAGGACCCGATGCCCGGGGTGCGGCGGGTGTTGCGCCGGCGGGCGCGGCGGGGCGGCGGAGAGACGCCGCGCGACGCGCTGCGCGCGGCGGCCGGCACGCTGGTGGATCACCGCGACTTCCCGGGAGAATGGCGGCGCGACGGGTTCGACCGCCGGCCGGAGACCGACGGTCTGCTCGAAGACCTGGCGGCGGTCGGCGATCTGACGTCGCGCGCGAGCCGATCCGATGACTTCCTGGCGCAGAGCACCGCCGAGATCCAGCGCTTCATCGCGGAGAACCGCCTGCGCGAGGGGGTGCGCGGACGCGATTACGACCTCCTCGAGGCGGACCTGCGCGACCTCTCTCGCGCGCGGAGTTGGCGATGGAAGGGTTCGCCCCGGCGCGCGTTTGGATCGGAGCTACCGCGCGCCGTCGTGCTCGCGCAACGCGATGCCGTGAAACAGCGGCTCGACGCGTTCCTGACCGCGGCCGACGCCGATCTGGCGCCGCTGCTGCAGGCGGAGCTGCGACCGGTCATCGCCGAGTACGAGGCGCTGAAACGGCGGCACGGCGTGCTCGATTTCCTCGATTTGTTGCTGCGGGCGCGCGACCTCTTGCGCGACGACGACACCATCCGCCGCGTCGTGCGGCAGCGATTCTCGCATTACTTCGTCGACGAATTTCAGGACACCGATCCGTTGCAGGCCGAGATCCTGTTGCTGCTGGCGGCCGACGCCGACGATCAGCGCGACTGGCAGGCCGTTCGACCCATTCCCGGCAAGCTGTTCTTCGTCGGCGATCCGAAGCAGGCGATCTATCGTTTTCGCCGCGCCGACGTCGCGGTGTACGAGGCCGTCAAGCGACAGTTGCGCGAGCACGGCGCCGAGGTTGTGTACCTGCGCCGCAGTTTTCGCGGTGTGCGGCCGATTCAGCAGTTGGTGAACGCCGGCTTCGCGCCGGTCATGGTCGGCAGCCCCGACGGCAGCCAGGCCGAGTACGTCGACCTCGAGGAACACCGTCCGGCGCCGGTGGGACAGCCCGCCGTCGTGGCCCTCCCTGTCCCTTCGCCGTACTCCGATTACGGCGCGATCACCGGCTGGAGCATCGAACGATCGTACCCCGTGGCCGTCGGGGCGTTCGTCGATTGGCTGGTGCGCGAAAGCGGTTGGAAAGTGGAGGAAGGGGGCGCCGCGGTGCCGCTGCAGCCGCGCCACGTGTGTATTCTGTTCCGGCGGTTCAAACGTTTCCGCGACGACGTGACGCGCGAGTACGTGCGCGCCCTCGAAGTGCGGCAGATTCCTCACGTGCTCGTCGGCGGCCGGTCGTTTCACGAACGCGAAGAAGTACTGGCGATCCGCAACGCCCTCACCGCGATCGAGTGGCCGGAGGACGAACTGCGCGTCTTCGCGACGTTGCGCGGGCCGTTCTTCGCACTCGCCGACGACGTTCTGCTGTCCTTCCGCGGCCGCGTCGGCCGGCTGCATCCGTTGCGCCGGTACCCCCCCGAGCAACTCGACGAGAACGATGCGCAGGTTGTCGAAGCGCTCGCGGTCCTGGCGGGACTGCATTTCGCGCGCAACCGGCGGCCGATCGCCGCCACCATCGAGGGTCTTCTCGCGGCGGTGCGCGCCCACGCCGGCATCGCCATCTGGCCGACCGGCGAGCAGGCGCTCGCCAACTGTCTGCGCACCATCGACGTGGCGCGGCGGTTCGAGCGTCGCGGCGCGCGGTCGTTCCGCGCCTTCGTCGAACGCCTCGAGGACGACGCCGAGCGGGCGGCCGCGGAGGAGGCGCCGGCGGTGGAGGAGGGGACGGAGGGGGTGCGGGTGATGACGGTCCACCGCGCCAAGGGGCTGGAGTTTCCCGTGGTGATCCTTGCCGATCCGACCTGCAACCTTGCGCGCGACACTCCCAGCCGGCATGTCGATCCGGTGCTCGGTTTGTGGGCGGAGCCACTTTGCGGATGCGCGCCAGTCGATCTCCTCGAGGCGCGCGACGAAGAGCAGCGGCGTGATCGCGATGAAGGTATCCGCATCGCCTATGTCGCGGCCACCCGTGCGCGCGATCTCCTGGTCGTGCCGGTGATCGGTGATCCCGGCGGCGAGGGCAACGGCTGGTTGAACGTGCTGGATCCGTGCGTCTATCCAGCGGTGGAACAGCGGCGCGCGGCTATCCCGGCACCCGGCTGCCCCGCGTTCGGCGGCGATTCCCTGTGCGAGCGCCCAGCGGAGCGAACCACAACGCACGACGCGGTCGCGCCTGGAGAACACAGGCCGTCGGTCGGCGAGCACGCCGTCGTATGGTGGGATCCGAATGTTCTCGATCTGCAGCGCGAGCACAACGTCGGGCTGAGACAGCAATCGATTCTAGAGGCCGACGAGCAACAGGTGGCCGTCACTCGCGGCGAGCGTGCGCACGAAGCGTGGCAGGCGGCGCGACGGGCCGCGTTGGACGCCGGGAGTCGCGAGTCGCTGTCACCGACGCCGGTGACGGAGCTGGCCGGCGCGTCGGTGTCGGCGTCGCCACGGCAAATCGTCGACGTGATCGAGCTGCGGAGCGCCGGCGCAGTGATGGCCCGTGGCGCGGCGTTCGGCACTCTGATGCACGCGGTACTCGCCGCGGTCCCTCTCGATGCCGGCGACGCCGCCGTCGAAGGGGCGGCGCGCGTCTACGCGGCGTTACTCGGACTCGACGAGGCCGACGTCCAGGCCGCCGTGCCGCGGGTGATCGCGGCCCTCCGTCATCCGATCGTGCTGCGCGCCGCGAGCTGCCGTGTGCGTACCGATGTGCGGCGCGAGGAGCCCCTCACGTGGGTTGTCGTCGACAGTGGGCGCGATGAGAGCGCCGCGCCGACGTTGGCCGAGGGAGTCGTCGATCTGGCGTTTCGCGAACCCGACCGCGGTTGGACCGTGGTCGATTTCAAAACGGACATCGACCTCGTACCGCGCCTGGACGAGTATCGGCGGCAGGTGCTCCTCTACTGCGACGCCATCACCGCCGCTACCGGCGAGCCGGCGACGGGGGTCCTGCTCAAGATATGAATCGCTCGTAGGGTCCGGTGCCCGTCCTCGGTCGACGGGGCCGTCTTTCAAGGTTCATAGACCGCGACCGCGACCGGCTCCTTGCCGACCGCGATCTTTGCGACGACCTCGTTCGTCTCCGTATCCAACTTGATGACGCTGTCCGAATTTTCGTGCGGAACATAGAGGAATCGCCCGTCGGGGGACAATGTCGGATGGGTGGGGAAACGCCCGGCGGAGATCGTCTTGATGTTCTCGCCAGTCTCGATGTTGATGACGTGGAACTCGTCGTCGAAGCTCGCCATCGTGTAGGCGATCGGCTTGCTGGGATGTATGGCGAGGCCAATGCCAGTCGGCGATGGCTGGGTGGCTACGACCTTGAGCGTACCCACGTCGATCACCGATAGAGTGCTGTTGTTGAAGCTCGCGGTCACGAGACTGCGCCCGTTGTTGCCGAGGGCGAACCCCTTCGCGACAATGTCGACGGTGATTCGCTCGGTGGCCACCTCCCGCGTCGCGGGATTGAAGTGGGCGACTTCGGCTCCTTCGGGTGTCACCAGCGTTACGAAGACGCGACCTCCGCCCGGTTCGACGACCAGAAATCGCGGCTGCCTGGGAAGGAACTGGATCGGGTCGCCTGTCACTTTCAGGGTATCGACGTCGAGGAAGCTGACTCGCCCCGCGGCCGTGTGCAACAGGTACAGTTGCTTGCCGTCGGCGCTGAACCTCAACTCGTCCGCCGCCTCGTCCAACTCGATGTACGCCTTCTGCTCCAGCGTGTCCGGGTCGATCAGCGTGACTCCAAACGCAGTGCCGTTGGCCACCGCAAGGTACCTCGGTGGCGCCGACCGAATGGAAAAGGATTGTGGTGAATCGAACCCGGTGAGGGTCCGAACCTCCATCTCGACGGGGTCACCCTCGACGACGGAGAGCGTGTCGTCACCGTAATTCGCGACGAACACCCGCCGTACTTTCGCGGCAGCCGCAGGGCGGGTCGCGCCATCGCCATCCGCCGCTGGCGTCGTCCCGCCCGCCGCAGCCGCGGGCTGGGAAGCTGGCTTGTCCGACGCCGACGGCGACTGGTTGCAGCCACAAACGGCCACGGTAGCCGCCAAGGCCAGATGCACGATCGCGAGTTTCATGGGAACCCCTCCGTCCGAGCGCAAAGGCAAAAAAAAACCGCCGCGCTTTGCAGCGCGGCGGTTGGTGCTACATGAAGCGGTGATTACGGCAGCAACAGACCGCCGCGGAACGCAATGCCACCGCCCGTGCGGCTCAGGCCGACTTCACCGATCGTGAATTCAGCCGCATTGCCGGCCACCAACGCGCCCGGAAGAGCGGTGTTGACGGTCGTCTTGACGCCGAGCTTGCCCTTGGTGACCGGGCCACAGGCCACGCCCAGGGGCAGGTTGACCTGGTTGATCGTCGAACAGTCGCCCGTGCTGGCGCAGTTGTTCTGCGAGGTGCGAACCGAGGCAACCGCGCACAGGGTCTCGCCTTCGCAAGTAGGTTCAATACCGCTGATCTTCGCCTGGACGGCGATGTCACCGGTCTTGTCGATCTTCGCGGAGATCTTGCCCTTGCCCTTGACTCCGAACACGCAGCCCGGATCCGACGGCACGACCGGGTCACACGCCTGAGTCGCCAGAAGTCCCGGCGCCGTGGTGTTAGCCGCGGAGCAGACCTCTACGCCCTGAATGACCTCGATCGAGTACTTGCCGGCCTTGGCCGGCGTGTTGCGCACGCCGAAAGCCGGGCTGACCATCAGCGCGACGCCCAGGCAAGCCCCTCCGATGAAGAGAATACGTCTCAACATACTTGTCCTCCTTTTCCTCTATTACGAGGAATGCTGTGAAATGGGTTCTGCAGGCGTTTCTGCCAGCTTGGGACGGCAGAGTCAAATGATCTTTTGCTCCGGATCCAATTTTTTGTGGTTGCAGTAGGCCGGCGTATAGTCGGCCCGGGTGCGGGGCCGATCGTGAACAGATGCTTGGTTGATTGGCGGTAGTCCGGGGAACTACGTAGTTCCGCTAAGTTAGCGGGCCTTAATCCGGGTTCGACGGGACCCGGAGGCCATCGCCCGGGACTACCCCCATCGCAACCGACCGGTGCGGGTGGTACCTCTCGCAGGCTTTACAACATTCGGGGACCGCGACATGCCCACTCCAACGGAACACCGGCGCGACCTGCGCAACATCGCCATCATCGCGCACGTCGACCACGGCAAGACGACCTTGGTCGACGCCATGCTTCACCAGAGCGGAATCTTTCGCGCCAATCAGCACGTGGCCGACCGCGTGATGGATTCGAACGCCTTGGAGCGCGAGCGCGGCATCACGATTCTGGCCAAGAACACCGCGGTCTTGTACGAGGGCGTTCGCATCAACATCGTCGACACTCCGGGCCACGCCGACTTCGGCGGCGAGGTGGAGCGCACGTTGGCGATGGTCGACGGTGTGATGCTGTTGGTCGATGCGTCCGAGGGACCGCTGCCGCAGACGCGGTTCGTCTTGCAGAAGGCGCTGGCGGCGGGGTTGTCGCAGATCGTCTGCGTCAACAAGATCGACCGCGAGGACGCGCGGACGGCCGAAGTCCTCGACGAAATCTACGGGCTGTTCATCGATCTCGACGCGAACGAGGCGCAGCTCGAGTTTCCCGTGGTGTACACCAACGCCCGCATCGGCACGGCGACGCGCGATCTGGCGCAGCCTGGAACCGATCTCAAACCGTTGTTCGAACTCATCGTTCAACACCTGCCAGGGCCTGTCGTCATTCCCAACGCGCCCCTGCAGTTCCAGTGCAACAACCTCGACTACGACGACTACGTGGGTCGCCTGGCGATTGGGCGGGTGAAGAACGGCACCCTGGTCGCCGGCGGGACCTACGTGCTGTGCAACGGTGACGTTGCGCCCAAGTCGGTGAAGGTCACGCAGTTGTACAACTGGAGCGGTTTGAAGCGCGCCGCGGTCGATCGTGTCGACGCGGGCGACATCGCGGCCGTCGCCGGGGTCGAAGAGATCGACATCGGCGACACCATCGCCGCGGTGGAGAATCCCCGACCGCTGCCGGGAATCCGCGTCGACGAACCGACGATCGCGATGTTCTTCGGCGCCAATACCTCGCCATGGTCCGGGCTCGACGGCGAGTACGTCACGTCGCGCAAGCTCCGCGAGCGTCTGCTGCAAGAGAGGCGGCGTAACGTCAGCATCCGCGTCGAGGAGACGGCGACCGGCGAGGCGATGAAAGTCACCGGCCGCGGCGAGCTGCAGCTGGCCATCCTGATCGAGACGATGCGCCGCGAAGGCTACGAAGTGCAGGTCTCGAAGCCCACCGTGGTGACCCGGGAGATCGACGGGGCCATCCACGAGCCGGTGGAGCTGCTCGTCATCGATGTCCCGGAGGACTACGTCGGAGTCGTGTCTCAGTTGCTGGCGATGCGGCGCGGCAAGATGACCAAGATGACCCACGGCGGCTCGGGTCGGGTACGCGTCGAGTTTTCGGTGCCGTCGCGCGGCTTGATCGGGTTTCGCTCGCGCTTCCTCACGGAGACGCGGGGCATGGGGATCATGAACGCGCTGTTCGACGGCTGGTCGCCGTGGCATGGACCCATCCAGGCGCGCACCAACGGTGCGATGGTCGCCGACCGCGAGGGCGTGGCGACGCCGTACGCGATTTTCAATCTGCAGGAGCGCGGCACCCTGTTCATCCCGCCGAGCACGCGAGTCTACGAGGGGATGGTGATCGGTGAGTACTCGCGCGACTCCGAGCTCAACGTCAACGTCTGTCGCGAGAAGAAGCTCACCAACGTCCGCGCTTCGGGGCGCGACGAGGCCGTCGTCATCACACCCCACCGCGACATGGGACTCGAGAATTGCATCGAGTGGATCGGCGACGACGAACTGGTCGAGGTCACGCCGAAATCGATTCGCCTGCGCAAGCGCGTCTTGCGCCAGGCGCTCCGGCCCAAGCGCAAGGCCGACGACGAATAGCCGCTTCGATCACGCGCCGGCCGCGTTCAGCGAGGCAAACCGCGGGTGCGCTTCGACGCACCGCCGGATCTCGTCGGCGACGACGGTGACCGGCCGGTTGCCGTCGACGCGCGCGATGTAGGGGCGATCCAGATCGGCGAAGACCGCCGCGACGCGGCCCAGCGCGTCCTCGCGCTCGAACAGGTCACCGTCGCCATCGCCTCGCGAGCGAATCCGCCGGCGCCCGTCGCTCACTCCGATCTCGAGAAGGAAGGCGACATCCGGGGTGGGTGCGAAGGCCTCGTTGACCCGGAGGATCGCCTCCGGCTCCAGGCCGCGCGCCCCCTGGTAGGCGGCGGTCGACAGGTAGTAGCGGTCGACGATGACGAAGGCGCCGGAGTCGAGCGCGGGTCGCAGTACCGTGGCCACATGCTCCCGCCGGTCCTGCACGAACAATTCGAGCTCTTCCTCGGCCGGCAGGCGTCCGGTAGCGGCGGATTCGCGAATGCGGCGCCCGTGCGCGCCCTGCGTCGGCTCGCGGGATTGCAGCACATTCAACCCGCGCGCTCGCATCGCCTCGGCCAAGATGGCGGCCTGGGTGGACTTGCCGGTGCCGTCAATTCCCTCGAACACGACCAGAAACCCCTTGCGCGATTGCGGCGGCATGCGGGGGGATTAGCACGTGGAAGAGGGGTCGGTGAAAGGCCGCGGACGATTCACGGCGAAATCGTCCACCGTGGTTGGCATCGCGGTTCGGCGTGACGGATCGGGCCGGGTCAGGTAAGGTCTCCGGACTCGATCTGGGTAGGAGGTCCGGCGTGAAGGCAGCAGACTGCATTCTCTACAGCGGGGCGGCGAGCGGGGCGGAGGCGGCGTTCGGCGCCGCGGCGGAGCGCCACGGCGTCGCCGAGGTCAACTTCACATTCGACGGCCATCGCGACGCCCGCAACCGCGGCATACGCGTGCTGACCAACGAGGAACTGGTGCACGGCGACGTGAGTCTCACCTACGTGAGCCGCCTGATGAATCGCAGTTATAAGGACACGCCGCTGTTCAAGAAGGTCCTGCAGACCATCTGGCACCAGGTAAACAACGGTCAGGAGATCTTCGTCGTCGGCAAGATTCTCGACGACAAGACGGTCAAGGGCGGGACGGGTTGGGGGGCGGAGTTCGCCAAGCTGTGCAACAAACCACTCTTCGTCTTCGACCAGGACGCGGCGGGGTGGTACCGCTGGTCTGCGACCGACTTTCAGAAGGCTCCGGACCCGATGGTATCGCAGACGCACTTCTGCGGCACGGGAACGCGGCTGCTCAACGACGACGGGCGGGCGGCGATCGACGCCCTCTTCGAGCGCAGCTTCGGTTAGTAGCGCGCACCACAGAGGCACGGAGAGCACAGAGAACAAGCCGACGAAGAGCGTTTTCAACTCAGCGGGGTCGGCGTCGGCGCCGGGTCATTCAGAAGAGAACCCGCGAGTCGCAGTCGTCATTCCGGCGAAAGCCGGAATCCAGGCGGGCTACCAGCTGGACCCCGGCTTTCGCCGGGGTGACGACGGGATGTAGTCAGATACCCCGGTCGCGCCTTCCCAGTACGGGGCCGTTGGGAATTTGCCCCCGTGCGCGCTTCGCGCTTCCGATGGGCTCGGCAGTGCCGGCGTAGCCGACACTGCCTCCCGTTGGGAATTTGCCCCCGTGCGCGCTTCGCGCTCCGATGGGCTCGGCGGTGCCGGCGTAGCCGGCACCGCCTCCTTGCATCAGCCGCGGGGTGCCGTCAGATGCCGCGATCGCGGCCTTCCCAGTACGGGTCGCGGAGTTTGCGTTTGTACAACTTGCCGTTGGGGTCGCGCGGCATGTCGTGGGTGTAGTCGATGGTCCTGGGGCATTTGAACTTGGCGAGTCGTTCGCGGCAGTAGGCGAGGAGTTCCTCGGTGAGTGCCGCGTCGGCGGTGATGCCGGGCGCCGGCTCGATCACGGCTTTGACCTCTTCACCCCAGTCGTCGTGCGGGATGCCGAACACCGCGGCGTCGACGACCTTGGGGTGGGTCACTAACACATTCTCGATTTCGGCGGGATAGATGTTCGCGCCGCCCGAAATGATCATGTCGATCTTGCGATCACAGAGGAAAAGGAAACCCTCGTCGTTGAGGTATCCGACGTCGCCGACGGTGAAGAAGGTCTTACCGTCCGGCGTGTCGATGCGGTTCTTCTTCGTCTTCTGTGCGTCGCCCTTGTATTCGAACTTCGTGGTGTCGCCGAGCAGGATGTAGACGGTTCCCTGCTCACCCGCCGGCACCGGATTGCCATCGTCGTCGAAGATGCGGATCTCCGCTGTCGGCCACGCCTTGCCGACCGTGCCGGGATATCGGCGCCATTCCTGCGGCGTGACGATCGTGCCGCCGCCCTCGGTGGCGGCGTAGTACTCGTATATCGAGTCGCCCCACCAATCGAGCATCTGTTTCTTGACCTCGGGCGGGCAGGGCGCCGCGGCGTGAATCATCGTGCGCGTCGACGAGCAGTCGTAGCGCGCCCGCTCGTCGGCGGGGAGCGCCAGCAAGCGGTTGAACTGCGTCGGCACCATGTGGCTGGTGGTGCATTTGTAGGTATCGATGAGGCGCAGCATGTCCTCAGGTGTCCACTTGTCCATGAGGACCACGGCGTGGCCGAAGTGGAGCGCCGAGGACGCGTGGACCAGCACGGCGGTGTGGTAGAGAGGCGACCCGCAGATGTGGACGTTGCCGTCCTCGGGCTGGATGCCGAACATCGACAGGAACAGGCCGAAGAATCCGGCGACGACGTCCGGCTCGATTTCGGCCGGCGGCAAGGCCCGTTTGACCCCCTTGGGATGGCCGGTGGTGCCGGAGGTGTAGTTCATCACGGCGCCGGACGCGCGATCCGCCGGCATCTCGGCGGGGTATCCGGCGGTGAGATCGGCGAAGGGACGAAATCTGGGCACGCGGCCGATGGCGAAGCGGGCGTTCGACGGGAACCCGACCTCGTCCGCCGCTTTGACGCACTCCTCCGCGACGCGTTCGTGCGCAATGTACGCCTTCGCCCCGGAGTCAGCGAGAATGTACGCGACTTCCGGCGGCGCCAGGTGCCAGTTGATCGGCGTGAGATACCAACCGGCCTGGGTGCACGCGAGCGCGGTGATGAAGTACTCGGCGCAGTTGACGGCATCGATGGCGACGACATCGCCGTGGCGCAGTCCGAGATCGCGCAAGCCGTGGACGAGTTGGTTGCACTGCGCCAGCAACTCGCCGCGCGTCCACTTGCGCTCGTCAGGATCGACCAGTGCCAGCGCCCCTGGTTCGCGCTGCGCGTAACTCCAGAATCCGTGCTCTGCCATACCTTCCCTCTCCGTTGGTTGCCGGGGTCAAAGGGGGACGCATAGCGCGGAAGGGTTGCCGGATCCAACCGCGTATCGCGCGATTATCTGTTCTCGCCGAACAGGGCACCGGCCATGACGTCGTACAAGCGGTGCTGCTCCATGACGCCGCGCACGCCCTCGGCACCGCGGCCGTGGGCGAAGGCGGCGACATCCTCGCCGGCGTGGGTTTCGCCGTGCAGAGGAATCGCCGCCGGCTGCCGGTAGTCGGCCGCACCGGTATCGACGTCGCGGAGGTCCGGCAGCTCGGATTGGTAACCCGGCCCGTTTGCGTAGCCGAGGGTCGTGTAGGGTCTACCTTTGAGATCCCGGGCCGGCTTGCCATTGGGCATTACGACGACGCCGAGGATGGGGTTGCCGCGCTTCGGGTAGCCGCTGATCGTCAGCGTGTGGCTGTGGTCGGCGGTGACCAGGATCAGCGTCTCCGCCGGATCGGTGAGTTCCAGGGCGGCCGCGACGGCGTCAGCCATGGCGACGGTATCGGAGAGGGCGCGATAGGCGTTGCCGCCGTGGTGACCGTGGTCGATTCGGCCCCCCTCGACCATGAGGAAGAACCCCTTGGGCGCGCGCTCCAGTTTGCGGATCGCGAACCGCGTCATTTCCTCCAGCGACGGCTCGCCGGCGCGATCGCCCGTGCGATCGATCTCGTACTGCATGTGGGAGGGCTCGAAGAGCCCGAGCACCTGACCATCGCTCGCCGGCGAGAGCGCCGCGAACTGCTCGGCGTTCCACACGTAGCGCCGACCGACGGCCGCCGCTCGCCACTCGTCGACGAGGTTGCGTCCGTCGCGTCGCCCGCCGGGGACCTCGCCGTATTCCGGGTCGCGCTCGGTCGACGGGAGCAACGGCACGCGACCGCCGCCGAGGATCACGTCGATTCCGTCGCCGCGGTCGAACTCGACCAGCTGTCGGGCGATATCGCGACAGCCGGCGGCGACAGCGTCGGGCGTCAGCTGCGCGTCGCTCTCCCATTCGCGGTCGGGCGCGTGCGCGAAGGTCGCCGCGGGCGTCGCATGCGTGATGCGGGTCGTCGAGATGATGCCGCTGGCCCAGCCGCGGTCCTCGGCCAACTCGAGCAGGGACGTTAAAGGGTTCGCCAGCGACCCGGCGCAGTCGCCGTGCTCGACGTTCGCGGCGACATTGACGAAGCCAATGCGGGTCTTCTCGCCCGCCATGATCGCGGTCATGGTTCCGGCGCTGTCCGCCACCTGGGCGTCGGTGTTGTAGGTCTTGACCAGGGCGACGTGGGGGAACCGATCGAACGGCAGCTCGTACTCCTCGCCGGTGCCGCCGCGCTGTTGGCCGGCGAAGATGCGCGCGGCCGTGATCGTACTGATCCCCATGCCGTCGCCCAGAAAGAGGATCACGTTGCGCCGCGTCGATGGCGAAGGCGCATTCGCCCCTGGCGCATCCTTCATCGCGCAACCCCACAGCAACTCAGACGCCAACACGGCGACGAGAATCTTCGATCCGTTCAGCCCCATATCTCCTTCTCGCCCTCTCTTCGTCCGTCGAAGTGGGCAACCATAGCAGGGGGCGATCCGGCGCGCGCGGGGTCTGGCGCCACAACGGGGGGCGATGCAGGCAAGCGCCAGCGTCGGTGGTTGCCGCGGCGCGGCTAGGCTGAAACTCGCCTGTCGTGCGACGACGGGAAACCGGGCCACCCCTTCTGTAGGCGCAGGTCTTCAGCCTGCGACCGGGCGGCCGGCCGCGCAGGCTGAAGACCTGCGCCT
>Ga0307505_10000804_pt1 | contig 30701 bp, 27 predicted proteins | sample 23_S_MG_FD_202183 | JGI IMG/M metagenome (GOLD analysis project Ga0307505, IMG submission 202183) | Soil microbial communities from Populus trichocarpa stands in riparian zone in the Pacific Northwest, United States - 23_S | ecosystem: Environmental > Terrestrial > Soil > Riparian zone > Trees... | reverse complement strand
CCACCGAGAGCCCGCAGCGCGTGGCGTGTCCCGCGAGGATGGCCAGCCAGATGTGCATGGGCTCGAGGGTGCCCAGCCGCTGGATGGTGAAGCAGATGCCGAGAGGCACGATCACCTGCGACGCGATGGAGATGTACAGCGGGCTCCGCGTGTCTCCGGTGCCCTGGAGCCCGCCAGTGTAGGTGAGTGCCACGGCGATCAGCAGGCCGGACACGCTGAGCACGCGCAGGAGCTGCACCCCGATCTCCACCACGGCGGGCTCGGTCATGTCGAAGATGCCGAGGAGCTGACGCGGGAAAAAGAAGAACAGGAGGCCGAGCGACGCCGCGAGCAGGAACCCGTAGCGCGCCGCCACGCGCACGCCCTCGGCGGCGCGATCCGGCTGGCCCGCGCCGAGGTTCTGTCCGGCGACGGCCGCCGCCGCGCCCATGAGTCCCACCGACGTCCACGTCACGAACGAGAACAGCTGCGAGTACGACACCGCGAACGCCGCCTGCGCGGCCGCGCTCTGGGCGACGGATCCGATGAACGCGAGCATGAGCACGCCGCCGATGTTCATCGCGATGCCCTGGATGCCGGTGGGCAGCCCGAACCGGAACAGCGCGCGAATGATTGCCCAGTCGGGGCCGAGCCCCTGGCCACGCGGAAAGGAGACGACCCAGCCGCCGCGCCACAGCTTCCAGATGGCGTACGCGCCCACGAGCCCGCAGGCGATCGCCGTGCCGAGCGCCGAGCCGCGCGTGCCGAGGGCGGGGATGGGTCCGAGGCCGCGGATCAGCACGATGTTGAACACGAGATTCAGCACCGTCATGACGATGCCGAGCACCATCGGGGTGCGCGCGTCGCCGGCCGAGCGCAGCGCGCCCGCGAGCATGAAGTAGATCAGCATCCCCACGCTCCCCGCGAACATGATGCGAAGGAACGGGAGCGCCTCGGCCTGCACCTCCGGCGCGGCGTTGACGAAGGTGAGCAGCGTGGGGGAGAACACGTACCCCAGCGGCGCCATGATCACGAGCGAGATGAAGGCGGAGGTGAGGAACGCCTGGTACACCGTGCGGTCCACCTTCTCGTGGTCGTTCGCGCCAACGAAGCGCGCCACCAGCACCCCCATCCCCGTGAACAGCGACGAGATGAAGACGATGACCACGATCCAGATCTGGATGGCCACCCCGATCGCGGCGTTCGCGGCGAAGCCCACGAGGTGGCCGACGAGCACGTGGTCCACGATCCCCTGGAGGCCACCGAGGATGTTCGTGAGCATTGTGGGCCAGGCGAGCTTCCACACCGCGCCGTCCAGCGGTCCCTCGATGATCGAGCGGTCGTACTTGCGGCGCTCTGGCGCGGCGCCTGGCGGCGACGCCGCGGGGGCTGCGGCGGTGCTCGCGGCCGCGGCGGGCGCCGCGGGGTGAGGGGTGGCAGCGCCCGGCTGGGTCACGGCCTGAATCTAGTCGCGCCGGCCTCGCATCACGGCAGGGTCGGCAACTACAACCACAGAACACTGTAGCGCACACTGGAACACCACACCGTGACTGCCACTGAACCACAACACTGTTGTGATTGTCAGTGGCAGTCCCGTGTGCAGTCAACAGTGCAAACCGTGTGAATGGTTTGCCGTTTCAATCCTGTGGAGGGAACTGCGCGAAGGTGACCGCGTTCCCGCACGGCGCCTTCACGATCAGCTCGTCCGCGCCGTAGAACGTCTTGCGGCGCGGAACGACCGGCTCGACCCCCTCCAGGCGCCGCTCGATGTCGTCCAGGTCGTCCACCTGAAAGAAGAGGAAGGTGCCTCGCATCGGGGTCCGCGCGAGGGGCGCGATGTCGTCGGCGACGCTCGCCTGCGTCTGGTACATGACCTCGACACCGTCGCGCTCGAGGATCACGAACCCGAGATGGCTGCCATGGGGCACTTCCGTGGTCTTCGTGAAGCCGAGCCTCTCCACCCAGAAGGGCAGCACAGGCTCGATGGCCTCCACCATGAGGACGGGGGTCAAGCTCTGGATTTTCATCGGTGTGCGGGGTTGGTGTTGCGGGCCGACATATGCCGCATCGCGGTTGCAGCGCATATTACGATGACGGACGGCCACCCGGCGGCCCGTTGACGATCCCAACCCGGCAGGCAGCGCATGCGTCTCGCTCGCTCGATCCCGATTCTCGCCCTCGCCCTCCTCGCGGCTCCCGCCGTGTCTCCGGCGCAGCAACCCGCCGATCCGCGCGTCGGATTGCGCGCTGGATGGCACGACGCCGGGGAGGCGATCAGCAACATGCGGCTGGTGTCGCACGCCCCGAAGCCGGAGGGGTTCTTCGATCCCGCGTCCATGGGCGATTTCTCGCTGATGAACGCGGATTTCGCGATCAGCGGAAACAGGCTCGTGCTCGGCGGCTTCCACGGCCTGCAGTTCTGGGACGTCGGCAATCCCGCGCGCCCCGTGCTCACCGGCACCCTCGTCTGCCCGGGCGGCCAGGGCGACGTGTCCATCCATCGCAACCTCCTCTTCATGTCCGTCGAGGAAGGCCGCGGGCGGGTGGATTGCGGCGCGCAGGGCGTGCAGGACACCGCGAGCGCGGAGCGGTTCCTTGGCGTGAGGATCTTCGACATTGCCAACCCCGCGCAGCCGCGCCAGGTGGGCGCGGTGCAGACGTGCCGTGGCTCGCATACCCACACGCTCGTCACCGACCCGAGGGATCCCGCGCACGTGTACATCTACGTCGGCGGCACGGCTCCGGTGCGGAGCGCCACGGAGCTCGCGGGCTGCTCCGGGCGGGGGCCGGAAGATCCGAACAGCTCGTACTTCCGGATCGAGATCATCCGCGTGCCAGTCGCCGCCCCGCGCGACGCGCGCGTCGTCAATGCGCCACGCGTGTTCGCGGACTCCGCCGGCAACATCGCGGGGCTCTGGCCCGGCGGCCGGCACGGCCCGAACACCCAGGAGACGGCCACCACCGACCAGTGCCATGACCTCACGGCGTACAGCGCCATCGGGCTCATGGCCGGCGCGTGCTCGGGGAACGGCATCCTCCTCGACATCAGCGACCCGGCCACCCCACGGCGGATCGCGGAGGTGAGCGACCCGAACTTCGCGTACTGGCACTCGGCCACGTTCAGCAACGATGGCTCGAAGGTGATCTACACCGACGAATGGGGAGGCGGGATGGCCGCGCGCTGCCTCGCCACCGATCGCCCTGAATGGGGGGCGAACGCCATCTTCGAGCGCGATGGGAACGCGTTGCGGCTGGCCAGCTACTACAAGCTGCCCGCGCCGCAGACGCCCTTCGAGAACTGCGTCGCGCACAACGGGAACCTCGTGCCCGTGCCCGGCCGCGATATCATGGTGCAGGCCTGGTACCAGGGCGGCATCTCGGTGTTCGACTTCACCGATCCGGCCCGCCCGTACGAGATCGCGTACTTCGACCGCGGCCCCATGGACACGACGCTGGTGCTGAGCGGGCACTGGAGCGCCTACTGGCACAACGGCTACATCTACGCGACGGAGATCGGCCGGGGGCTCGACATCCTCGAGCTGCTCCCGAGCCAGTTCCTGTCGCAGGACGAGATCGCCGCGGCGAAGCTCGTCCGGCACGACGTGCTGAACGCGCAGAACCAGCAGCGCATCACCTGGCCGGCCAACTTCGTGGTGGCGCGCGCCTACCTCGACGGGCTGGTGCGGCGTGACGGGCTGCGTCGCGCGTGGGCCGCGCCGATCTACGACGCGTTGCGGCGGGCCGAGCGCCAGGCGGGCGGGCCGCGCCGTGCCACGCTGGCGCCGGTGATCGCGCAGCTCGTCGCGGACGCCGGCCGGTCGCCGGATGGCGCGCGCCTGCGCGAGCTGGCCGACGTGCTGCGGGGGCTCACGCGATAGCCATGGAAGTCCGCGAGCGTCGCGCCGCCTCCCGAGTCATCCGGTTCGGCCTCGTCGCGCTGGGCATCGTGATTGCCGCGGGCTGGATGCTGCGGAAGGTGCCGAAGCCGGATCACATCCGCGTGGAGGGCGCGGCGCCCGCGATGGAAACGCTGGCCGCGGGCGACGTGCAGATCTTCAACGTCAGCGGCACGGTGGACGTCATCCTTGCCGGCGACCGGCTCTCGGCGGGGCTGTCACCGCAGAAGCTGGCCGAGGTGCGCGCCGACCTGGCGCGCTCGAGCGACCGCGACACCTCGGGGATCGGCGGGGCCATCGCCGCCACGGTGAAGCGAACCGTGGCCGAGAAGCTGAGCATTCGCGCCGTGTATCCGCTGGCCGAGATCCGCGACCTGCGTTACGACGACGGGCGGCTGCGGGTGGAGTGGCGCACCGGCCGGGAGACGATGCTCCTTGGCGACAACATCAAGGTGGACGGTGATGCGGACGCCAACCGCTTCCGACGCGAGGATGCGGAGCGCCTCATCGCCGCGGTGCGCGCGCGGCTGCCCTGAGGGTCAACGGCGGTAGATCAGCTCGATCCCCTCGAAGTCCTGGATGAGCTCCACCCCGTTCCGGAGCATGAAGTACTCGCTCTGCTGCACGCGGAAGAACACGGTGTCGTTGCTGAGGCGCCAGGTGCCGTTGCCGACGTCGATGCTCCGTTCCACGCCGGTGGCGGTCACGGTCTCGAGGTCGGTGCTGTCGCGGAACGTGCCGTTGGTCCGCAGCGTCACGAGGCCGCCCACGATGGAGGTGGTCCCCTGGGCGCCGGCGAACACGATCTGCGGCGGGGGGTTGCCATTGATGCCCCGCAGTGGATAGGCGCCCGCGGGGGTGGCCGGCGTCGGGGCGACCGTGTCGTTGCACGCGAGGGCCGCCACGATCGCGACCGCTGCCATCATCCTGCGCATGGCGGGAAATCTAGCGCGCGACGTTGCCCCCGAGCGTGTACCCGAACCGGCGGACCGTGGAAATGGGGTTGGTGATGCCGAGCGTCCCCAGCTTCTTGCGCAACTGGCAGACGTACACGTCGAGAATCTGCCGCGGCCGCACCTGCGAGGGCACGTCGCCCCACACCACGCGGAGCAGCTCCTCGGCGTCCACCGGGCGCCCGCTGTGGCTGCTGAGGCAGTGCAGCACCGCGAACTCCCGCTGGCTCAGGTGCACGCTGCGGTCGCGATACCGCGCCACGCGCGCCACCGGGTCGAGCGTGAGGCGGATGGTCGTGTCGGTGTGCGTGATCCCTGCGCGCGCGTCGAGCGCCAGGAGCAGGGTATCCACCTTCCGGGCGTCGAGCGGAAGCACGCAGGTGGCGAGGGCACCCGCCTCGAGGAGCACCGGACGGTCACCGGCATGACTGCGCGTCATGGCCACGACGATGTTGCCGGCGACGCCCGCCGTGAGCGCATAGGTGAGCGCGCCCAGCGGATCCCCGGCGGTCGCGACGATCGTGGCCGAGACCCGCGCCGCGAGCGTGACGACATCCGGCGTCCACCCCTCGGGCTCGAGCAGCTCCACCCGGGGGTCGGCGCGCAGGGCGCCGAAGTGCCGCGGCGAGACGACGCCGTGCCGCAGCACCAGCAGCGGCACCAGCGGCGCCGCCGTTGCAGTACCCATGACGCCAGCGCTCCGGATCTACTTGCGCACCGACCGCACCCGGACCTTGCCGCGTCCCTTGCGCCCCTTGGGGTGACGGATGGTCACCTCGACGTCCGAGCCCAGGGCCGCCAGCATGCCGATGAGGCGGTCGGCGGAAAACTCGTGCACGTGCCCGGTCATGAGGCGCGACAGCTGCGACGCGGCATCCTTCACGATGAGCGCGGCCTCCGCGCGGGTGAGTCCGAGGTCCTGGATACGCCACTGCAGCTCACGCGCGATCGGGCCGCGGGGCAGGTGATCTTCGGCGATGGCCACGCGGGCCTTCGGCGACGGCTTGATGAGCATGTGTCCTGAGGTGGGAGAGAAACACTGAGGGGGGACTGGACCAAATATTAAAAACTTTTTAGAAAAGGCTAGGCCCATCTTGGCCGGCCGGCCCGGTTCGCCTACTTTCATGCACAATGGTACCCGGCGTCGCGTCCCCAACCGCGATGTGCGTCTCGCAGCGGATCCACACTCCGCTCGGCCCGATGCTCGCCGTCACCGCCGCGCGCGGCCTCGTGCTCCTCGTGTTCGCCGACCGGCCCATGCTCCCGACGCAGCTGCAGCGCGTCGAGCGGCTCTGCCGCGCCACCATCGCCGAAGGCGAGCATGAGATTCTCGAGCAGACGCGCCGCGAGCTCGGTGAGTATTTCCTCGGCCAGCGCGAATCGTTCAGCGTGCCACTCCTGATTGACGGCTCGCCATTCCAGACCGCCGTCTGGTACCAGCTTCGGGGCATCCCGTTCGGCCGCACCACCTCCTACGACGCCATCGCGCAGAGCATCAACCTGCCGGGCGGCGCGCGCGCCGTGGGCCGGGCGAACGGCGACAACCGCATCGCCATCATCATCCCCTGCCATCGCGTCATCAACGCCGATGGCGGCCTCTCCGGTTACGGCGGGGGCAAGCGGCGAAAGCGCTGGCTCCTTGCCCACGAGCGCCGCGGCACCCAGCTCGCCTTCGACGGCTTCGACTACTAAGCCAGGTCCTTCGCCAGGCGCACCCCTGTTTTCGCGTAGCCGATGCGCTCGTAGAACGCGTGCGCGGCCACCCGGTGCACCGCGGACGTAAGGGAAATCCTGACGCTTCCGCGCGCGCGCGCCCACCGCTCCGCCTCCGCCACGAGCTGTCGACCAATCCCGCGACCGCGCACCCCGTCGTCCACCACGAGCGAGGTGAGCTGCGCCACCGGGCCGTCCATATGGATGGCGCCGACCATCAGGGCGGTGGCGAAGCCCACGACGCGACCGTCCAGCTCCGCCATCCAGATCTCGGCATCCGGATCGGCGACGATGAGGGCGATGCGCCGCGGAATGTCGGAGTCGTCTGCGGGGGGATGGCCGAGCTGGTGAAGCAACTCCGCGATGGCCGGTGCGTCGGCGTCCGTGGGAGGCCTGAGGCGCGCGATGCTCACACGGCTGCGGGTTGTGCGGTGCCCGACATGTCAACTCCCGAACCGGGAATTCGCATCTGTACGAACGGGGGCCTTGAGGACACATTCATGCGTCGCAACCCCGGCCGCAATCATGGCACTCCGCCCGGTCCTCATCAAGCAGTTGGAGCTGAACTACGGGGCGCTCTTCCGCAACCTGGAAGGGATCAGCCACGAGGAGAGCCTCGTCGTGCCTCCGCAGGGCGGCAACTGCCTGAACTGGGTGCTGGGGCACATCGTGTCCGCGCGCAACCGGATGATGGTCCAGATGGGGATCGCCCCGGTGTGGCAGGCCGACCTCGCCTTCCACTACAGTGGCCGCGAGGAGGTGCAGTGGTCGCTGGACAAGGCCATCAACCTCAAGAGCATCGAGACCGACCTCGCCCGCTCGCAGCAGGACCTGCTCAACGCGCTGGAGCAGATGCCCGACGCGATGCTGACGACGCCGGACGAGAAGGGGCGCACGCTGGGCGACGCATTCGCGTTCTTCGTCTTCCATGAGGCCTACCACGGCGGCCAGGTGGCGCTGCTGCGCCGGCTGGTGGGCCGGCCGGGAGTCATCCGGCCGGCGCCCATTCGCCCCGAGCCGGACCTGATCGGCTCCTGAGCAACGGCCCTACGAGCAGATCGGCCGCTGCGAGGTCACGTCGAGGTTCACGGTGCAGGTGCTGGTCAAACCGCCACCAAGGCTCATGCTGATCGTCGCCGTGGACGTGCCGTTGAACGTCGTCGTCATGGACACGCCAGCGCCCATGGCGCCGCCACCGGTCATGACGGTGGTCACGGTCCCCGTGGGGTAGACCCGCTGCGCGGCGCTCGTCGGCCGTGGCAGGGTGAGCGCGGTGGTGGTGGTCGTGTGCAGCGTGTCCGTGCTTGCTCCAGAGACCAGAATGGTGCGCGTGCTGGATTGGCCATTCACCGACCTGGTGGCGCCAAGGAGCCCTCCGACGGTCTGCTCGCTGTGGTGCTCCATTGCCATGCTGATCTGCGAAGAACCCTGGAGCGATCCCGACACATCCAGGGTGGTTCGCACTGCGTTGATGGTCGCGGGGTTGAAGGCCGACTGCGGCGTTCCCGCCGCGTTCAGCAGCTGGAAGGAGCGCGTCATCGTCATTCCCCCGCTCGTGACGGGCGCACACACGAAGCTCTGGCTCGACGCGGTGTAGGTGCAGCTGTCCCACGCGGCGCCGTGGGAGGGCAACCCTGGCGCGCCGCCAGCCAGTGCGCCCATGGCGGCGTACTCCTCGATGGCCGCGACGTCGCCAAGCACGCCGTCGAGGGTGGCCGGCTCCGGCGCGGTGCTGTCGGAGCAGGCGGCGAGGGTCGCGGCGGCGGCCGCGAGGGCGAGGGCGCGGGTCCTCATGCTGAACATGCGACTGGTCCTTCGAATGGATGCTGGAAAATTATCACTTCTTCAATGGGTCCGGACAGCCCTCGCGGCGGCGGGAGTCTGCGATCTGCGTCACTTTCCACTCCTCGCCCACCTTGAGCAGCGAGACGGTGTTGACGCCGCAGTGGCTGATCGCGCCGTTCAGGTAGAAGGTGTAGGGCGCCCAGACGTGCGCGATGCCTCCGTCCACGCTGGCCTTCACGTCATAGACCTGCTCGTCCCACGCACGGTTCGACGTCGCGATGGCCGCGATCCAGCCGTCCGGGGAGTCGTAACGGACCGCCGGAGGTGTCTGGCGGGCGTTCACCATGGCGAAGCGGGCTCCCGGCGCGAACGCGGAGCGCACCATGCCGCTGTCCGCCGTGCGCATCCCCTCGAAGAGCCGGTGCAGGACGGCGATCGCCGCCTCTTCGGGCGCCTGCGCGGCCAGTCGGGCCGGCGCGGCTGCGAGCACAGCGGCGATGGCGAGCGCTACCAATGGCCTGACGCGCGGGGATGTCTGCGGACGCATGAACGCTCCAGATTGAGGTGTCCTAATTGGACACCGCCGGGCCACGACATGTCAACGGCCTCCTGCTGAAACATCGGCGGCGTCCCGCCGCGTATCGCCTATTGTGACCGAGCTCGAACGACGCGTCCAGCAGCACCTTGGTGCCACCCACTCGCTCGAGTTCGAGCTTGGCGGGGGCGGGATGTCGCGCGTCTTCGTCGCCGAGGACAAGTCGCTGCACCGGCGCGTGGTGGTGAAGGTGCTGAACCCGAGCGTGGCGGCGACGTTCTCGGTGGCGCGCTTCCAGCGCGAGATCATGATGGTGGCCAAGCTCAACCACCCGAACATCGTTCCGGTGCTGAGCGCGGGCGAGGTGGACGGCCTCCCGTACTTCATCATGCCGTACATCGAGGGCGAGTCGCTGCGCGGGCGCATCGTGCGCGGGCCGCTCTCGCCGCGGGAGACGGTCGGCATCCTCAAGGACGTCATGCGCGCGCTGGCCTACGCGCACAGCATGGGGATCGTGCACCGCGACATGAAGCCGGACAACATCCTGCTGTCGGGCTCCGCGGCCGTGGTCACCGACTTCGGCGTCGCGAAGGCGGTGAGCGCCGCGCGCAACAAGGGCGTCCTGAAGGACGGGCAGGGACAGTCGATCACCGGGATCGGCATCTCGCTCGGCACGCCGCAGTACATGGCGCCGGAGCAGGCGGCCGCCGACCCGAACGCGGACCATCGCGTGGACATCTACGCCATGGGGATCGTCGCGTACGAGATGCTGGTGGGATCGCCGCCCTTCCACGGCCGCAGCCCGCAGGCCCTGCTGGCCGCGCAGCTCACCGAGCTGCCGCCCCACCTGGCGTCGCGGCGCTATGACATCCCGGTGACGCTCGCGGACATGGTGATGCAGTGCCTCGAGAAGGACCCGGCCGATCGGCCGCGCAACGCGACCGACCTGGTGCGGCTGCTCGACGCTCCCGACGTCCTGTCCGGCCCGATCGCCGCGACGCCGGACGCGCGCGCCAGGCGCCGCCGGCGCTGGGTGTCGAGCGCCATCACCACCGTGCTTGCCGTGGCGGCGTTCGCGGGCATCGTGACCTGGTCGCTCTGGCCCGCCACGGCGGCGGCGCCCGTTGCCCAGGTGGTCACCGATGCGCGCCCCGCGGTGCGCGTGGCGGCGGCCGTGTCCATCGGCGCCGAGAGCGCCGCGCCGGCCGCGGCGATGTCCGCCGCCATCGAGACGGCGCTCGTGCGCGAAGGCGTTCGGGTGATGACGGGGGCCGCCGCGGCCGACTCGTCGTCGCTCACGATCGAGACCACGCTGCAGCGCGTCGGGACCCGCGCGCGCGCGCAGGTGCGCATGACCGGCGCGGATCCGTCGGTCCCGGTCTGGGCCGATCAGCTCGACTTCCAGCTGTCCGACAGCTTTGCGGCCCAGGACACCCTGGCGGCGCGCGTCGTCCGCGCGGTGCGCGCTGCCCGCACGCGGTAGCGGCCCGTCGCGGGCCGCGTCGCCATGATCGGCCTGGTGACGTACGGAACGCATCCCGACCTCACGGACGACGACCGCCCGCTCCTGCGCGCGCTGGCGGCCCGCGGCCTCGACGCCGCGCCGGTGGTGTGGGACACGCCGGGCGTGCCGTGGTCCGGGTTTCGGGCGCTCGTGATGCGCTCGGCGTGGAACTATCACGCGAAGCCGCGCGCGTTCACCGCCTGGCTCACCATGCTAAAGGAGCGCGGCATCCCGCTCTGGAACCCGGTGCCGGTGGTGCGGTGGAACATGCACAAGCGCTACCTCCGCGACCTGGAGCGTGCCGGCGTCGCGGTCCCGGCCACGGAGTGGGTGGCCCGGGGGGATCCGCGGCCGCTGCGGACGCTGCTCGCCACGCGCGGATGGAACGACGCGATCGTCAAGCCCGCGATTTCCGCGTCGGCCACGGATACCTGGCGCACGACCGGCGACGCCGTCGCGGACGACGCGCGCTTTCTGGAGCTCGCGGGCCGGCGCGACGTGCTGGTGCAGCCGGCCATCCCCGAGGTGGCCGCGAACGGCGAGTGGTCGCTGATGTACCTGGACGGCGCGTTCAGCCACGCCATGCTCAAGCGGCCGCGCGCCGGTGATTTCCGGGTGCAGGCGGAGCATGGCGGAACGGCGGAGCGCCTCGAGCCGCCGGCCGCGCTCGTGGCCGCGGGCAGCGCGGTGGTGGCGGCGATTCCCGGCGACTGGATCTACGCGCGCGTGGACGGCGTGGAGACCGCGCGCGGCTTCGTGCTCATGGAGCTGGAGCTGATCGAACCCGTGCTCTTTCTCTCGGAGAGCGAGGGCGCCGCCGAGCGACTTGCGGCGGCCGTCGCACGGAGAATCCCAGGTACGTAATGAGTCAGGCGGTTGTCAGCTCCGGGTCGTCAGTTACTGACCACCGGGTACTGATGACGTCCCTGCACTCAGAACGTCCTTGAGGCTGTTCAGGCGCCGATCGGTTCCGCGGGCACGAGCCTCAGCGTCGCCGAGAGCTCGCTCAGGTCGAGCAGCCCGGGCTGCCACAGCGCGCGCAGCCGGTTGAACTCCGCGCGCCCGATCTCCAGCCGCGCGCCGTTGCGCAGCAGGGCAAACGCCTTGCGGTAGGTGCCCTTCTCGACGCCGACGATGGAGGCGAGGCGCACCACCGTGCTGCGGTGGATGCGGATGAAGCCGAACGGCGTCAGCCGGTCATGCAGCTGCGAGAGCGGCACCCGGATGCGATACGTCTCCGCCGCCGCCCGCACGATCACGACGTTTCCCTCGGCTTCCAGGGAGTCGATCTCGTGCACAGGGAGCAGGGACACCCCGCCGTCCCGCTTGACGACGAGACGCAGGCTGTGGGGGTTCGTCTCGTCAAACCGCTGGGGTGCGGCACGCGGACGGTCCTTCCGCTTCGGCGCGGAATGCATGAACGCTCCGGGGTGTCTACGTCAGGAGTACGGGCCGAGGGCGCCGGACGTTGACCGGACGTTCCCGGACGCCGTCATGCCGGCGTCGCCGCGTAGGCGCAGCCAGCCTCCCGCCGCGGCCCCGAGCGCTCCCGCGACGACGATCACCCACGGATACCAGGGCATGGGAGCGCCCGTGCTGCCGCGCGGCACGGCCTGGTTCGCCACGGACATCAGGAGCACCAGCACGGTGAGCCCGACCACGGGACGCCACCCCGCCTTCGGGTCCATCCTGCTCGCCACCCACCCGCCAAGGAACGCGGCCAGCGCGGACAGCCCGAGGTTCGCGCCAAGGTACGCGGCAGGCAGGGACACCTCCTCCCGTGACAGCCCCCGCAAGCCGTCCGGTACGAGGAGCGACGAGAGGACCACCGTGCCCGCGAGCACCACCACGGTCATGGCGAGGAAGCCGCCCAGGACGGCGATCGCCAGGCGCACCATTGCGTTCATCCCCGAAGATAAATTCAGCCACGCATGACTCAACTCTCCTTCTCGAACGTTGGCGTGGATTTCGGCGCCACGATGCTGTTCTCCGGAATCACCTTCACGGTCGCGCAGCGGGAACGCTGGGGGATCGTGGGCCGCAACGGCACGGGGAAGACCACGCTGTTCCGCCTGCTCACCGGCGAGATGCAGCCGACGCGCGGGACGATCGCGCGCCAGCCGGGGCTCCGCGTGTCGCTCCTGGAGCAGCATCGCGACTTCGGGAACGCCACCACCGTGTGGGAGGCGGCGGCCGGCGAGCTCGGGGAGCTCCTCGCCCTGGAGATCTCGCTCGCGGAGCAGGCCACCGCCCTCGCGACGGATTCGTCGGAGGAGGCCATGGCCCGCTACGGGCGCGACCTCGAGCGCTTCGAGCACGAAGGCGGCTACGAGGTGACGTCGCGCATCGACGCGGTGCTGCACGGCCTCGGCTTCGATCCGGACAAGGCGCGTATCACCAGCGTCGCAACGCTCAGCGGAGGCGAGCGCGGGCGGCTTGGCCTGGCGCGGCAGCTGGTGAGCAGCGCCGACATCCTCCTGCTCGACGAGCCCACCAACCATCTCGATCTCGAGACCACCCGCTGGCTCGAGGAGTACCTGCGGGAGATCGACCGCACGGTGATGCTCATCAGCCACGATCGCGCGTTTCTCGACGCCGTCGTGGACCACGTGCTGCATTTCGAGGGCACGAGCGCGTATCCGTACAACGGCGGCTACCAGGCCTTCGTCCTGCAGCGCGCCGAGCGCCGGCTCACCCAGCAGCGGCAGTTCGAGCAGCAGCAGAAGAAGATCGCCGCGGAATCGGACTACATCGCGCGGAACCTGGCGGGGCAGAACACCCGGCAGGCCAAGGGCCGTCGCAAGAAGCTGGCGCGGCTGCCGCGGCTGAGCGCGCCGATCGAGGGCGAGGGATCGATGTCCCTGCGCTTCGAGGTCGCGGACCGGGGCGGCGACCGCGTCGTCTCCGCGGTGAACGCGATGGTGACGGTCGGGGATCGCGCGCTGGTCGAGAAGTTCACCGGCACCGTGATGCGCACGGACGTGCTGGGGTTCGTGGGCCCGAACGGGGCGGGGAAGTCCACGCTGCTGAAGGCGCTGTTCGGCGAGCATCCCCTCGCCGCAGGGGAGCTCAAGCTGGGCGGGTCGATCACCGCCGGGTTCTACAAGCAGGACATGTCACAGGTCCCGCTGGATCGCACGCTGTACGACATCATCAACGACCTGCGCCCCACCTGGGACCGCCGAATGGTGCAGGGACACCTGGGCCGGTTCGGGTTCTCGGGCGACGAGGTGCAGCGCAAGGCCGACCGGCTCTCCGGCGGCGAGCGCGCGCGCGTCGCGCTGGCGATGCTCATGCTGTCGCGCGCCAACCTGCTCGTGCTCGACGAGCCCACGAACCACCTCGACGTCGAGTCCATCGAGGCGCTCGAGGACGCGATCGACAGCTACGACGGCACGGTGGTGCTCGTGAGCCACGACCGCGAGCTGCTCCGCGCGCTCACGAGCAAGGTGTGGGTGCTCCACGACCGCCACATCACGGAGTTCGCCGGCGGGTTCGCCGAGTGGGAGGAGGTGAGCCGCGAGCGCGCGCATTCCGCGTCGGTGCGGGCGAAGGAAGAGGAGTCGCTCCGCCGGGTGCACGAGAAGCAGAAGCTGGCGAAGAAGCGGGAGGCCGAGCCGGCGGCTGGAGGAAAGGACGCGCGGCGCGCGCAGCGCCAGGCCCAGCGCGACCTCGAGACGGTCGAGGCGCGGATCGAGACACTCGAGGCCCGCATCGCCGGGATCGGCGCATCGCTCGAGGACCCGCAGCTGTACACCCGCCCGAACGGCGTGGAAGAGGCCACGCGGCTCGGCGCGGAGCTCGAGCGGGTGAAGGCGGAGCTGGACCGCGCCTTCGTGCAGTGGACGGCGATGTCGAATATCGCCTGACGGCGCGGGGCGGCGCCGCGATCAGGCGGTCGTCACCGTCTGGCTGCTCGCTCCAGCAGATCGAGTGACGAGGGCGGCTCCGTGGAGAACATCTGCTCGGCCCATCCCGGCACGAGGGCGTCCAGTACCATATAGAGGGCCAGCCCCTGGTCCTCCGACCAGTACTGTCGCGCGCCGCGCACGACGTTGCGCCGCGCCTCCACGCCGAGGCGAGTGGTGTTCCCGAGGTGCGCCATGGCCGCCCACTGCGCTGCTCCCTCCATGTCGAGCAGGAGCTGCTCCAGCCGGGCCCAGGGCGCATCGTCGCTTCCATACACCCGCGCACGCCGCATGCGGATGCGCTCCACCGCCTGGAGGGCGAGCACCCTCCGGCTCTCGGCTGACGCCGCCGCCGCGTCGTACAGCAGCGCAGCCTCCTCCCGCACGGCGCGGCTGAACCCCGGCACGGAGTCGAAGCGCTGCTGGATGACGTCGTCGTCGAAATCCCCCAGTCCCACCCGCGCGGCGGCAATGCGGAGCATGGGCGCGAGCACCACCAGTTGGCGGGCATGCGTCATCTCGTGGATGAAGCTGCGCCGCAGGTACGACGGCCAGTCTTCCGCTTCCGCCCGGTGGCGCGGATCCCGGCGCCAGACGTCCTCGAGCGCGATCACGAGGAACGTGGCGCTGTCGCCGGGGAGGAGGGAGGCGAACGCTTCCCCGCGCACGGGAATCACCAGCCCGTTCGGGAGCCCGATGCTGTCGCCGTGCACCCGCCCGTCGCCGAACAGGGTGTCTCTTCCCGCTCGCAGCCTCGTCGCTCCCGACCCGCCGGGCGCGAACGTCCAGACACAGTGCCGGTCGAATACGATGAGCTCCGGGGCACGGGCGTCGGCGAGACGCAGTTGCCGTTCGCGCACCAGGTCCCACGACGCGAACGACCCTTCCAGCCAGCCCAGTGTCACCCCCGACATTCGGCACCGCGGCTGTGCGGTGCCCGCGGCCGCGCAGCCGGCCGCGATGCCGGCAAGTGCCAGGAGGGAGAGCCGCCGCATGATCCGAAACAACGCCGCGGCCAGTGGCCATGCAACCCGGCCCCGATCTCGAGCGGCGCGCGCGGCCGGCCTATCGCGCCAACCGCGCCCCGACCATGCGACGCAGCGTGCCATCCTCGAGGTGCTTCCGGAGGTGCCGCCCGGGGCAGCCGGTGTTCGCATAGTGGTAATGTCCGCCGATGCGATCGAGCGGAAGGTCGAACTTCGTGACCGCCCACGCCATGACGTCGGCGATCGCCTCGAGCTGTCGGGCGCTCGGCTCCTGGCGCTCGTAGTTCCCGATCATGCTGATGAGGAAGTGGCCGCCGGGATCGTAGGTCGTGTTCGTCTCGCCCATGAAGCGCCAGTCACGGCCCTCATAGACGCGGCCCTCGAGGTCGAGCAGGTAGTGGTACGGCACGTCCCACCAGTTGCGCGCCGTCGCGCCCCAGGACTGGAGCCCGCGCAGCTTCGCCACCGGATCCTCGTGCGGCAACAGCGGCTCGGGGCTGCCGGTGTGGTGCAGCGTGACGTGGGTGATCCGGTGCGGTATGCGGAGACGCATCGCGGCGCCGCCCGCAACGTCCGACCCTGAGACGCGCGCCGGCAGCGACGCGACCGTCGCGACCTCGAGGGCCACGAGCCCGGCGCCGAGCTCGCCGGGGCCGTAGACGGCAACGACCGCGAGGTGAAAGCCGTTCCAGTTGAACGCCGCGCCTTCGCGCACCGTGCGCTCCTCAGTCGCGTCGCCGGTCGCGAGCCGAAGCCGGACAATATCCGATGCGGGCGCGGTGCTCGAATCGGAGCCGGTGCCGAGCACGGCGATCGCGAGGCCGCGGAAATGGAGGGAATCGCCCGGGCGCTTGTTGCGCCGAGTAGCATCAGCGGCGTAGCCGAGCGGCGGCTGGGTCTCCCACGCGGAGTGGTGAATCGCACCCGGTGGCTGCTCGTGAGCCGGCGAAGGCTGCGGCGGAGATGCGCACCCGGCGCTTGCCACGACGCAGAACCCCAGGAGCGTTCTGAGTAATCCAGTGCTCAGTCGCGAGTGACGAGTGGAACGCCGGAACTGCCGTTTCGTTGACGTCACTCGCAACTCACCACTGACAACTGAATCACCCAGTACGCACTCAGGGCCGTTTACGGAACCACTGGCCGCGGCTCGAGCTTCGCCACCCACAGCCCGGAGTTGAAGTCCGTGAAGAGGATGTGGCCCTTCCACGGCATCGCGTTCATCGCGAAGCTCGCGTTGGCCGTGCGCCCGTTCGGGTCGAACGCCTTGAACACGGCGATCTCGCGCCGCTGCTCGGCGAGGTTCCCCAGCAGCTCGCCGCTCACGTCCACCACGCGCAGCCCGCCGTCGTAGTACGCCTGGTACATGACGTCGTCTTCCACGATGATGTCGTGCGCGCCGAATTCCTCCTGGTGGTACTTCGCGATGTTCTTCGGGTTCTGCGGGTCGGTGAAATCCACGATGTGCGTGTAGCCGGCCGACGTCTGTGGCACGCCGCCCGCCTGGCCGATGGTGGCGCTGTAGTTGGTGCCCTCCCACACCCGTCCCTGGCGCGACATGATCTCGTCGCCGAGGAACAGGTACGTCTTGCCAGTGGATTTCTGCACGTACGGGTAGATCTCGTGCGTCGCGCCGCTGGTGGTGGGGTACGTCGCGATGAGCTTCGGGTTCGTGATCGATCCCCCGTACTTCCCGTTGCCGACGTCCACCGCCACGACCCCCGTGCCCCACTCCGACGAGTACGCGATGCCGTCGCGCACCCACACGTCGTGCACGCGCGAGTTGGGGTGGTTGTACTCGCTGACGTATTTCGGGTTGTAGATGTCGCGCATGTCCACGATGACGTACTTGTCTCCCCCCGAGATGGCGAAGAGGTAGTCGTTCGTGGCGAACATGTTGTGCACGCCGCCCGTGAGCTCCTGGCTGAACGTCGCGGCCACCTTCGGGTGGGCCGGATTCGCGAGGTCGAGGACCACGACGCCGTTCACGCGGTCGCTGGCGCCCTCGCGCGACAGCACGCCATAGCGCCCGTCGGGTGACACCGTCACGTCGTTGATCGTGCGCGCGTTCACCTGCACCGAGTCGGTCTTCACCGGGGCGCCGAGGTTGGTGATGTCGAACACGTAGGCCCAGCCGTCGCCGCCCCAGGTGCCGACGAGGGTGTAGTCGCGTCCGTTCTTCGCGGTCCACGGCCAGAGGTCGCTGGTGTTGACGTTCGTGATGGTGCCGCGCCCCACGACGTTGATGCGGCGGCGCACGTCGCGCGGCGTCACCTGCACCACCTTGCGGGCGGTCATCGGCCCCGCCGTCGCCAGCAGCGTGTAGCGGCCCGGCACCTCGCCGGCGAACAGCCCGCGGTCCACGATGCCCGTGGCGCCCGGCGCGGCGATGGTGTCGTCGGGAACGTAGGTGTAGCTCCAGGTGATGGGCACGTCGGAGACGACGCTGCCATTCGCGCGCTTCGCCGTGGCCTTGAGGTGCAGCACGTCGCCGCTGCGCACGGAGCTTTCGGCGACGTCGATCGAGAGTGACGTCACGGGGTTCGGCACCACCGTGTGCCGCATGGACGAGCGCACCCCCTCGGCCTCGGCGGTGATGGTGACGGCGCCCGCGCCGTTGGCGGTGACGTAGCCGTAGCGGTCCACGCTCGCGATGGCGGGATCGGAGCTGCGCCAGGTGATGGCGACGTCGCGCCGCTCGGAGGAGTCCGCGTGGAAGGCGCGCGCATGGTGGGCGAGCGTCACGCCATTGTACAGGCGCCCGGGCTCGGCCGTGAGGGCCACGCGCGTGATGACGGGCCAGGTGACGTTGACGGGAATCCGCACCACGATCGGCTGGTCCGCGCGGGCGCTCTGTGCCGACGCCACGATCTCGTAGCGGCCGGCGCGCAATGCCTTGACCTCTCCCTGTGCCACCGCCAGCGCGGCGCGCGGGCCGGAAAGCCGCACGCGGGCGGCTTTCAGCTCGTTCCCGCTCGCATCGAAGGCGCGAACGGTGACCGGCGCGGATTCGCCGGCCTTGAGGGTCAGGCTCAGCGGCTCGACCACGAGGCGGGCGACGGCGGTATCGGTGCGGGGAGCGGGCTGCTCCTGGGCACCGCTGGTGAGCGGACGCAGGACGAGCAGCGCGGCCGCGCCGAGGCGCAGCAGGGCAATGGTGTTCACGGACGGGCTCCGGGTGTGGGGCAAGACCATGATGATGCGGCACGAACCCCGGGATATCAATGGAGGCCCGCCCGAGGCCCCCGGGGCACCGGCGGGTGACGATTTGCCATCTGCCGTGGTTCTATTGCTGCGGCTCGTACCGGGGGTTAGCATTTGCCGCCCTCGCAATTTCGGGATGCTGCCACGATGCCGCGGCCACACATCCCCCCTTTTCTCCCCCCGTAGTCCTCTCATCCAAGATCGAGGAGGATCCATGGTACAGCGCGGAATCGTCGGAGCGCTCGCCACCCTGCTGCTTCCGCTCACCCTCCTGGCGCAGGAGCGCCAGGTGAGTGGACGGGTCACACAGGCTGGCACCGACCAACCCATCGAGAACGCCACACTCACCGTCGTCGGGAACGCGCGCATGCAGGCGCGGTCTGACGCGGAGGGTCGCTACACCCTCACCGCGCCGGCCGCCGAGTTCCGGCTCGCCGTGCGCGCCCTTGGCCACACGCCGCGCGAGATCGTCATCGGCGCCGGCCGCACCACGGTGGACCTCACGATCGCGCGCGACGCCTTCCGGCTGAGCGAAGTCGTCGTCACCGGCCAGGCCACCACCGTGGAGCGCCGCAGCGCCACCACGTCCAGCGCGTACGTCAGCGGCAGCGACGTGAGCAGCGTGAGCGCGCCCACCTTCGAGAACGCGCTCACCGGCAAGGTGAGCGGGGTGAACCTCCAGTCGAACTCCGGCGCCCCGGGCGGCGGCATCCAGCTGCAGGTGCGCGGCAACAACACCATCCTCGGCGCGTTCGATCCGCTGTACGTCGTGGACGGCGTCATCTACTCCAACGAGCGGATCGCCGGCGGACGCGGCGCCATCACCAACGCGGCGTTTGCCACCGCCGAGGACGACGCGGTGAACCGCGCGGCCGACATCAACCCCGCGGACATCGAGAGCATCGAGATCCTGAAGGGCGCCGCCGCCTCCTCGATCTACGGATCGAAGGCAGCGAACGGCGTGGTCATCATCACCACCCGCCGCGGGCAGGCCGGTCGCGCGCGGATGAGCGCCATCCAGCGCTTCGGGCAGTTCCGTCCCATGAACAGGCTCGAGAGCCGCAAGTGGACCCAGGCCGAGGCCGTGACCCGCTACGGCCCGTCGGTGGCCCAGTGGTTCGCCGGCAACGCGAACCCGGTCTTCAACCACTACGACCAGATCTTCACCCCGAGCGAGCTCTCGTACGAGACCCTCGCCGACATCAGCGGCGGCACCGATGCCACCAAGTACTTCGTCGGTGGCGGCTGGAAGTTCGACGACGGCATCGAGCGCAACACGGGCTTCACGCGCGGCACGATGCGCGCGAACGTGGACCAGAGCATGGGCGACCGGGTGGACGTCCGCGTCTCGAGCGTGTTCAATCGCTCCACCCACGACCGCGGCTGGAACAACAACTGCAACAACTACGCGTGCCACGGCTACGCGTTCCCGTACACGCCGAGCTTCGTGGATTACAGCAAGAAGGACGCGCAGGGGAACTACCTCACCCCTGACTGGGGAATCCAGTCGAACCCGATGATGCTCACCGAGCTCGCGGTGAACCATCAGGAGACGTATCGCTTCACCGGCGGCACCACGGTGGGCATCGACGCGATGCGCACGGACCGCCAGAGCCTCCGCCTCGCCATCGGCGGCGGCATCGACTCCTTCCAGCAGAACGACGACCTCTGGAGCCCGAACAACCTGTTCCACGAGCGCACCCAGGCGCTGCCGGGCGAGGCCATCGAGCAGAACGGCCTGAGCCGGTTCTACAACTGGAACGCGAACGCGGTGCACAGCTACCAGGGTGGCCCGAGCTGGTCGGCCACCACCTCGGCCGGCCTCCAGTACGAGGATCGCCGGTTGAACGTGAGCCGCATCCGGACGCAGAACCTCGTGCCGGGCCAGCGCAACATCGGCCAGGGCACGAACACCACCGCCACCGAGACGCTGACGCAGGAGCGCACCATCGCGCTGTACGCGCAGGAGGAAGTGCGCCTGCTCGACGAGCGCATGCTCGTGCAGGCCGGGCTCCGCGCGGAGCGCAGCAGCGTCAACGGCGACATCGACCAGTACTACATCTTCCCGAAGGTCGCCGCGTCATACCGCTGGATGGGTGTGATGGGGCGGGATATCGAGCTGAAGCCGCGCCTCGCCTATGGCGAGACGGGGAACCAGCCGGTCTTCGGCCAGAAGTTCACCCTGCTCGGCACGCCGCAGCTCGGCGGGTCCACCGGCTTCACGGTGGCCACGGCTTCCGGCAGCCCGGTCGTGTCGCCGGAACGCGTCCGCGAGCTCGAGGCGGGCATCGACGGCGCCGCGCTGGGCGGTGGGCTGACGTGGGAGCTCACGCACTTCACGCGCTTCACCACCAACCTCCTGCTGCAGCGGGTGCCGGCGCCCTCCACCGGCTTCACCAGCCAGATCTTCAACGGCGGCAAGATCAAGAACGCCGGATTCGAGGCGGGCATCGGCTACACGCCGATCACCACCGCGGACCTCCAGTGGGTGACGCGCGCGACGTACACGCATTATCGCAGCCGCGTCGTGGACCTCGCCGGGCTGCCCCCGTTCCGCCCGCCCCTCTCGGGCTTCGGCGGGCTGGGCGTGACCTTCATCGAGGTGGGTGAGCCGCTCACGCAGCTCATCGGTCGCGGATTCTGCGCGGACTTCCCGACGGAGACCTGCGACACCAACGGCATCCGGACGACGCGCACCGACCTCAAGGTTGGTGACACGGCGCCGAACTACCGCATTGGCTTCGTCAACGACTTCAGCTGGCGCGCCTTCACCGCCGGGATCGTGTTCGACTACCAGAACGGCGGCAGCATCATCAACCTCACCCAGTACCTGTACGACGACGCGCAGACGGCCCACGACTTCGGCACGCCGACGTACGACGCGCGGCGCCTCGGCTACGCGAACGGCGTCATGTCGCCGTATATCGAGGACGCCACCTTCCTCAAGCTGCGCGAGATCAACATCGGTTACGCGATCCCGCGCAACTTCACCAACCGGATGCGCCTCAGCATCGACAACGCGCGCATCAGCCTCACCGGGCGCAACCTCATGTCGTGGCAGAAGTACTCCGGCCTCGATCCCGAGGTCGCGAACCTCGGCTCGGCGGCCATCCGCAACAACCTGGACGTGGGACCCTACCCGCCCAGCCGTTCCTTCTTCCTCAACTTCTCCGTGGGGTTCTGACCAATGACTTCCACGATCAAGCGCCTCGGCGTCGCGATGGGGATGATCCTCGTCGCTTCCTGCCAGGACCTGGACATCACCAACACCAACGCCCCGACGGCTGAAACGCTCACCGGCGCCCCGAACCAGGCGGTGCTGGCGCGCGCAGCCATCGGCATCCAGACCCTCGCGTTCAACGACGTGGCCACCATGATCGAGTTCTACGCGATCTATGGCCGCGAGGGGTACAACCTGCTCGGCAACGACCCGCGCGAAACGGGCGAGCAGATCTCCGGGCCGCAGGATGCGGGCGGTCGCGCCGGCGGCCACTGGGCCGGCCAGTACCAGGCCATCCGCAGCATCAACACCTTCATCGCCGCGCTTCCGAATGCGGCCGACCTGACCCCGGCGCAGCGCTCGGCTGCGTCCGGGTTCGCCAAGACGATGAAAGCGTGGCACATGTACCGGCTGGCCGTGCGCAGCGGCACCACCGGCGTCCCGATCGACGTGGACCGTTCGATCGCCGATGCGCCCGCACCGTTCGTCGCCTTCGATGCAGCCATGACGGCGGCATCGGCGCTGATGGAAGAGGCCAACACGGAGCTCGGCGCAGGGGGAACAGCGTTCCCGTTCAGCTTCGTTCCGGGCTGGACCGGGTTCACCACCCCCGCGACGTTCGCGACCTTCAATCGGGCGCTCGCGGCCAAGATCCTGGTGCACCGCGCCACCTTCAATGCCTGCAGCGGGTGCTGGACGCAGGCGAACACCGCGATCAACGCGTCGTTCATCGATCCGGCCGGATCGCTAGCCACGGGCGTGTACTACGGCTATACCGGCGCGGCGGGCGAATTCGCCAACCCGATCACCGAGGTGCTCACCTCGACCCGGTACTGGATCCACCCGTCCATCGTCTCGGGCGCGCAGCTCCAGGCGGGGGGCGCGCCGGACGCCCGGCTTACGTCGAAGACCATGGCCGCGGCGGCACCACGCACCCAGAACAGCCTCACCGCCACGCACAAGCCCGTGATGTTCAACAGCACCGCCAACCGGGCCAACGCCAACACCGCGGCCCACATTCCGTGGATCAAGAACGAGGAGCTCATCCTGCTCCGCGCCGAGATCCGCTGGAACACCGCCAACCGGCTGGGCGCGATTCAGGACATCGACCTGATCCGCACCAGCTCCGGTGGACTGCCTCCCACGACGCTGACCGCGCTCTCCAGCGACGCAGCCTTCATCACCGAGCTCCTCTACAACCGCACCTACTCGCTTCTGTGGGAGCAGGGAACGCGGTGGATGGACGCGCGGCGTTACAACCGCATCGGTCCCAACAACGGCGTGATTACAGCCGGTGCTCCGGGATCAGTTGCGTTGCCCATTGACCGCACCGGTGACAGGGTGCACCTCCAGATGCTCGTGCCCGCGGGTGAGTGCGACGCGCGTGGCCTGGCAGTGCCCTGCTCGGGCTAGCAGCATTCACCTTCTTCCCGGGGGCCGGTGCTCCAGTCTCACGACTGGGGCGCCGGCCCCTCGGCTTTTCCAGGCTGCTGCATGCACGGCGCTTGCGGAGGGCCAGTGACATGCGCGCGCTGCCCATGCTGTTGCTGCTCCTGGTGGCAGGCTGCAGGACCGGCCTCAACTACCCGGAGCCGAACGAGCCGCGATACGAGGGCGTGGCGGCCATGGATGCCGTCCCGCCATTTCCGGATACGATTCGCATCGTCTCGTTCAACATCGAGTTCGCGAAGGAGGTGCGGCGCAGCATCGACATCCTGCGCGGCCGCCCGGAGCTGCGCGGCGCGGACGTCGTCCTCCTCCAGGAAATGACGGCTCCCGCGGCGCGAATGCTGGCCGAGTCGCTCGGCGTGCATCACGTGTATTACCCGGCCATCTACAACAGGCTCGCGCGCCAGGATTTCGGGAACGCGGTGCTTTCCCGCTGGCCGATCGTCGAGGACGCGAAGCTCATCCTGCCGGCGCGGTCACGCTACGCGGGCACCCAGCGCATCGCGGTGGCAGCCACCATCCGAGCCGGCCTGCGCACGCTGCGCGTGTATTCCACCCATCTCGGCACGCCAGCGGACCTCGCCTGGCAGGGGCGCGTGGAGCAGCTCAGCGCCATCCTCGAGGACGCGCGCGACTTCCCGCTTGTGGTCATCGGCGGCGACATGAACAGCGGCGAGATCGGGCGTGTGGCGCGCGCGGCCGGCTATGACTGGCCCACCGACACGATCCCGGCCGGCACGACATTCGGCCGGCTCGACCACGTCTTCCTCAAGGGCCTCACGCCGTTCGCGGCGGGTACCACTCCGATTCCCCCCGGCGTCAGTGACCACCGACCGGTGTGGGTGCACGCGGTGGCGCGCTGACTGCTTCGGTGCCGCCTCGCGCGAGGCTCGGTCCTTCGTCCCGATGAGGATCACGCCGCCGCTGTTGGCCGGATGGCACGCGGCGCTGCATCTTTCCGGCATGACCCGCCTGTCGCTCCCATCGCCCGCGCCCCTGCTGCTGTCCGGCCTTCTCATCGGCTGCGCTGCTTCGATCCAGCCACCGCAGCCCGCATCGCCCGCGCCTGCCGCGACGTACTGGATCTACGTCGGCGCCGAGAGCGCCGATCTCATTCACCGCGTGCGCTTCGGCCCGCAGGGCGCGGCGGTGGAAAAGACGATCGCCGTGGGTGAGAGCGCGGTGGAGATGGAGGGGCCGCACGGACTCCAGATCTCGCCAGACGGGCAGTTCCTGCACATGACCACGGGCCATGGCAGCCCCGACGGCAAGTACTGGCGCATCCACCTCGGTGCCGACACCCTCGCGGGCCCGGGCATCCACCTCGGCTACTTCCCGGCGAGCCTCGACGTGACGCCGGACGGCCTGTACGCGTTCGTCGTGAACTTCAACCTCCACGGCGAGATGGTGCCGAGCAGCGTGAGCGTCGTGTACACGCCGGACCATCACGAGGTGGCGCGCACGGTGACGTGCACGATGCCGCACGGCAGCCGCGTGACACCCGACGGCGCGGCGCAGTATTCCACGTGCATGATGGATGACCAGCTGGTGGAGATCGACACGCGCAGCTTCGAGGTGAGCCGCCGCTTCAGCCTGGCGAAGGGGAAGGAGGGGCCGCTCGCGAAGGACTGGAAGAGCGAGCACGCCACGCACCTCGCGGCGGGACACCGGATGCCCATGGCGCCGGCGAGCTGCTCGCCGACGTGGGCGCAGCCCGGCGCGGATGGCACGAAGATCTACGTCGCCTGCAACCGGTCCGACGAGATCCTCGAGATCGATCGCGCGGCGTGGCAGGTGACGCGCCGCTTCGCCACCGGGCGGGGGCCCTACAATCTCGCGGTCACGCCGGACGGCCGGCTGCTCGTCGCGACGCTGAAGCAGGGGGGCGCGGCGCAGGTCTTCGACCTCGCGAGCGGCCGCAGCGTGATGAACATGAAGAGCTCGACGACGGTGACGCACGGCATCGTGGTCAGCCCTGATTCGCGCTATGCCTTCGTCAGCAGCGAGGGCGTGGGTTCACAGCCCGGCAAGGTGGACGTCTACGATCTCGGGGCGCTCCAGCGCGTGGCCAGCGTGGACGTCGGCCAGCAGGCGGGCGGCATCGCGTTCTGGAAGATGCAGTAGCGCTCAGGCCGCGGGCAGCGTGAGCGTGAACAGGGCGCCCTGTCCCTCGGCGCTCTGCACCTCGAGATCGCCCGACATCTTCCGCGCGAGATCCCGGCTGATGGACAGGCCGAGTCCCGTGCCTTCATGCCCCGTGGTGAGGTCGCGGCCGAGCTGCACGAAAGGCTCGAAGATGGACTCGAGCTTCGTCGCCGGGATGCCCGGCCCGCTGTCCTGCACGGTGACGTGGACGGTCTGGTCGCGGCGCGCGCATTCCACGCGGATCCGGCCACCGGCCGGCGTGAACTTCACGGCGTTGCTGAGCAGATTGAGCAGGATCTGCTGCGTTTTTTCCTCGTCGGCACTCACACGGCACGAGCCGTCCGGCAGCTCCACGGCGTACGACAGGCCCTTGCTGGCGATCTGGGGGTCCATGAAGGCGTCCAGCGCCTGGACCAGGTGATCCACGGTGAACGGCCGGATGCGGAAGGCCACGTGCCCGGACTCGACCTTGGCGTAGTTGAGCACGTCGTTGATGAGGGAGAGCAGGTACCGCTGGTTCCGCTCGATGCGCTGCAGGTCCGCGCGCTGCTGCTGCGTGACGGGGCCATGCACCCCCATGGCCATGATCTCGGTGTACCCGGCGATGGCGTTGAGGGGGGTGCGCAGCTCGTGGCTCATCGTGGCGAGGAAGCGCGTCTTGGCGAGGCTCGCCTCCTCGGCGGCCGCGCGGGCCTCGCGGAGCACCGCCTCGTTCTCGATACGGTCCTGGAGGTGCTTGCGCACCTCGAACTGCCGCTGGCGCGCGCGGAGCGCGGAGCGGAGGGTGGTGAGAAGCGTGGCGCGCCGCACCGGCCGCTCCAGCAGGGTGAGGTTCGCGACCTCGGACAGCATGATCATGAGCTCCGTCGGCGGCCCATCGAGCTCCCGCGCCGCCGTCAGCACGACCACCGGCACGTCCGACCACGCGGGCTGCTCCCGCAGGGCGGTGGTGAGGCGGCGCAGCTCGCTCGGCGCCAGCGCCTCCTGCGCGATGAGGAGCGCTCCGATGTCGGCGGCGAGGGAGTCGCACATGGTGGCGATCGAGTCGCACGGCACCGTCGGGATGCCCGCGGTTTCCACGACCGTGGCCGCCATGGCCGCGTCCCGCCCAAGCGGCGCGAGGATCGCCACGGGGGCCGGCATGCCCTGGGGGCTCACTTTCGCCGACGCTTCGGGGCGACTGGCTCGTCGGTTGGCATCAGCGGCCGCAGCTCGCCGACGTACTCGGGCACGCCGGTGAGCACGCCCTGGAACTCGCTGAGCGGCAACCCGACGTGCATTCCTCCCGGACCCACGCGACACTCGCGGATGGTGCGCTCGTGGTTGGTGCTGCGCTTCTTCACCACCGAGATGGCCTGCCGCACCGCCCCCTGCACCTCGAAGTACCGCAGCAGGATCACGGTATCCGCCAGGTAGCTCACGTCCGCCGCCTCCTCCACCGGATTCCCGAAGATTCCGCGCTGCACCAGCGTCATGATGCTCGTGACGCCGTGATTCGACAGGTACGTGAGGAGCTCGTGGACCTGGACCGGCAGCAGCCGCTCCTGCGGCATGGACTGCATGTAGCCGTTGATCGAGTCGATGATGAGCATGGAGAGATCCTCCTGCTCGACCGCCTGACGCACGTCGTTGGCGAACTCCCCCGGCGACATCTGCGTCGGCTCCACCTGCCTCAGCGTGAGGCGGCCCGGCACGTCGGGCCCATCGAGCTGCATCCCGAGTCCGTCGCACCGCCGGCGGAACGTGGCGAGCCGCTCGTCGAAGAGATAGAAGCGCACGCGCTCGCCGCTCTGCAGCGCCTGCGACGCGTACTGCGTGCAGAGCACCGACTTGCCGGTCCCGGCCGCGCCGGTGATGAGGGTGCTCGACCCGCGCTGGATCCCGCCACCGAGCAGCGCGTCGAGCTGCGCCGACCCGCTGGACAGCTGTTGGTCCGGGGTGTGGGAGGACTCCGCTCCGTGGGAGATGCGCGGATACACGATGACGCCGCCGCGCTGGATGCGGAAATCATGGAAGCCGCCGCGGAACGCCTTGCCGCGCAGCTTGCGCACCTGCAGCCGGCGCCGTTCCGCGCCGTACTCCAGCGCCACGTGCTCGAGCATGATCACCCCGTGCGCCAGGCTGTGCAGCTGGAGGTCCTGCCCGGGTGCCGTCTTGTCGTCGAGCAGAAGCACCGTGCAGCCCCGGCCGTCGAAGTACTGCTTGAGCGAGAGCATCTGGCGGCGGAAGCGCAGCGGGTCGCGCGCAAGCAGCCGCATCTCCGAGAGCGAATCGAACACGACGCGCTGCGGGCGATACTCCTCCATCGCGGCGTACACCCGATCCATGGTGTCCTGGAGCTCCACCTCGGAGGGATGGAACAGCGTGTAATCGGCCTCCGCGCGGCCGACGCCGTGGTCCGCCAGCTCGAAGACGTCTATGCCGGCGAGGGACCAGCCGTGCGAGTCGCCGACGATCCCGAGCTCCGCGCCGCTCTCGGACAGCGCCACGTACAGCACACGCTCCCCGATCGCGGCCCCCTCGAGCAGGAACTGGAGCGCCGCGGTGGTCTTCCCCGTGCCCGGATCGCCATCAATGAGATAGACGTGGTGCGGCGGCAGTCCGCCGTTGAGGATCTCATCGAGCCCGGTGATCCCGGTGCGGGCCGGCGGTCGTTGGTCCGGCGGCGGGCCGGCGGAAAGGGTCTCTGGGGGTGTCACTCCGCGGGCTCCGATCGGTGGTCGCAGGGGGCTGGCGAAGTCCGGACCGGGTGCAAGGTTCAGGCCGCTGAATTTCCCTCGTTGAAGCGCGCCAACCGAGCCCGGAGATGCCGCTGAACGTCGGGCCATTCGGAGGCCAGGACGGAGTACATGACGCTGTCGCGCGCAGTCCCGTCGCGGCGCGCCTGATGATGCCGCAGCACCCCGTCCTTCTTCGCCCCCAGCGCCTCGATGGCCCGCTGCGAGCGAAAATTGAAGTTGTCGGTGCGGAGCCCCACCACCGCGCAGCCGAGCGCCTCGAAGGCGTGCGTGAACAGCAGGAGCTTGCAGGCGGTGTTGACGCGCGTGCGCTGCCAGCGGCTCGCAATCCAGGTGTACCCGATCTCGACGCGGTCGATCGGCGCGACGACGTCGTGATAGCGCGTGCTCCCCACCACCTGCCCGGTGGAGAGCTCGCGCACCGCCCAGGGAAGCATGGTGCCCGCCTCGCGCGCCGCGAGCGCGTCCGCGATGTACTTCGCCATGTGCCGCGGCTCGGGCACCACCGTGTACCAGAGCTCCCACAGGCGGCCGTCGTTCACCGCGGCCACCAGCTCGGGCTCGTGGCGCGGCTCCAGGGGCTCGAGGCGGACGCCATGTCCTTCGAGCATCGCGGGGGCGAGGGAGATCATCGATCGTCGGGAGGGGAGGAACGGTGAAATCTACGGAGCATGGCTCACGCTGCGCCTGCCGCCTGTCCGCCTCATCCCCCCTGCCGGCCCACTGGTCCTATGCTCATTGCGGATATAGCCACTGTGGCTATACTCGCCCCATGGACGACGAGACCGACATCCAGCGCCTCCTGCCGCTCCCGGAGGCCACGCTGCACATCCTGGTCGCCCTCTCCGACCAGGATCGCCACGGCTACGCGATCATCCAGGACATCGAGGCGCGCACGGAGGGCGCCCTCCGCCTCAGCGCCGGCACCCTGTACCGGTCCGTTGCGCGCATGGTGGAGCAGGGGCTCATCGCCGAGGTCGCGGCGCGCCGCACGCGCGCGGACGACGAACGACGGCGCTACTATCGCATCACGGCTTTCGGCACCGCGGTGGCCCGCGCGGAGCTGCGACGACTCACGGAGCTCGTGCGCCTCGGCCGCGCCCGCGGGCTGACGCCGCGTCCCGCGTGAGCCGCCTGCGGCGGTTCGATCGGGCGCTGCTGTGCCTGTATCCCGCGTCATTCCGCGAGGAGTACGCCGCGGAGCTCGTGCGCACCGCGGAGGAGGCGCGGCGCGGGCGCGGGCTCGTGGGCGGGGCGGTCGCCGCCGTCGTCGACGTCGTGCCCAACGCGCTCGCGCTGCACCGGGACATCCTCGTGCAGGACCTGCGGTACACGGCCCGCTCCCTGGCGAACGCGAAGGGGTACGCGTTCGCCACGATCCTCATCACCGCGCTCGGCGTCGGCGCGAACACCGCGACCTTCTCCGTGGCGGACTTCGTGCTGGTGCGCCCCCTGCCATTTCCCGACGCGGACCAGCTGGTGCGCATCTGCGAGGGGCCGCGCACCGGACCAGTGGGGTGGGGGTGCCAGAACCAGCTGTCGCCAGCGAACTGGCGCGACCTGCGCGGGCGCAACCGTTCGTTCACCACCGTGGGCGTCTTCACCGGCGGGGCGGTGAACCTCACCGGCGCCGGCGAGCCAGTCCGCGTATCGGCGGTGCAGGTGTCCCCCGATCTGCTGCACGTGCTCGGCGTGCCGCCCATGGTGGGCCGGGTATTCGACCCGGTCGCGACCACCGATGCCGATCCGGGCACGGTCGTCGTGGGGTACGGCCTGTGGCAATCGCAGTTCGGGAGCGACCCGGCGATCATCGGCAAGACGGTGTCGCTGGATGGCACCCCGCGCGTCGTCATCGGCGTGATGCCGTCCCACTTCCGCTTTCCCACGGAGGACGTGCAGCTCTGGACCCCGCTGACGATCGCGGCGACGCAGTTCGAGCGGCGCGACAACAACTACCTGGATGGCGTCGCGCGACTTCGCCCGGGGGTGACGTTCGAGCAGGCGCGCGCGGATCTCAACGGCATCGCCGACGGGATCACGCGCGAGAGCCCGGGGCTGGAGGAGGCGATGGGGTTCAGCTTCTTCCGGCAGCGCGACCAGCTGTCCCCGCGCTACCGGATGATCCTGCTGGCGCTGTGCGGCGCCAGCCTGGCCATGCTCCTGCTCACCTGCGCCAACCTCGCGAACCTCATGCTGGTGCGCGCCGTGGCCCGCGAGCGCGAGCTGGCCGTTCGCGCCGCGCTCGGCGCCGGACGCGAGCGACTCGTGCGTCAGCTGCTGACCGAAAGCGTGCTCCTCGCCGTGAGCGGAGGCATTGCCGGCGCGCTGGTGGCCGCGGCGACCGTGCCGCTGCTCTCGTCGCTGGTGCCGGCCACGCTGCCCATCGCCTCGCGGCCTTCGGTGGACCATCGCGTCTTCGCGTTCGCGCTCGGCTTCGCCGTGCTTACGGGGCTGGGCTTCGGCCTCATCCCCGCGCTGCGCGCCGGCGGCGGCACCGGCTTCGCCGCGCTTCGGCAGGGAGCGCGCAGCGGCGGGGGGCGCGCCGCGTCGCGGCTGCGTTCCGCACTGGTCGCGGTGGAGGTGGGCGTGTCGGTGGTGCTCCTGATCTCCTCCGGCCTGCTCATCCGCGCCATCTGGCACGTACAGGCGGTGGATCCCGGCTTCCGCACCGAATCGGTGCTGACGCTGC
>Ga0307505_10000803_pt1 | contig 30726 bp, 16 predicted proteins | sample 23_S_MG_FD_202183 | JGI IMG/M metagenome (GOLD analysis project Ga0307505, IMG submission 202183) | Soil microbial communities from Populus trichocarpa stands in riparian zone in the Pacific Northwest, United States - 23_S | ecosystem: Environmental > Terrestrial > Soil > Riparian zone > Trees... | reverse complement strand
GTCCGGGTGCGACCCAGACAAACTTAAAACACCGTGGTACGACAAAACAAGATACAAGGCGAGGCTCTGCCTCGCCGGTCGCTCAGCAATAAGAGTCCATTAGTCAAGTTGAAGTTTAACGGCGAGGCGTAGCCTCGCCTCATATCCGGCGGCAAAGCCGTCTTAGAAGACTTTTAAGGCAAACTTAGAAGACTTTTGAGGCATAGCCAAGTCGCTGATACTCCAACGCACCTACTTCTGTTTGCGCCATTCCGCTCTTAATTGCGGCTATCTCACCCGATAGTCGTATTAAACCGTATAATGCTCCCTCCATGATCGTTGACGAAACCGTCTGAAAGGATTATTAGGATGAACGAACTACTTACACCAATGGAGGCTGCACGGGTGGCTGGGGTCAGTTATCCGACGATTAAACAGTGGATCTACAAAGGCAAGATCCAGACGACGAAAACTGCTGGCGGACATCACCGTATCGCCCGCGGTGAAATCGAGCGCATTACGGGTCGGAGTGGCGCCAAGCCAAAGCGGGGAAAGCCGGTGGGCCTGGACGCGATCAGCGGTCGAAACAAATTGTTGGGTTCGATTACTGAACTCCGTTTTGAAGGTTTGTTGGTCCAGGTGACGATTAATGTCGGAGGACAGGAGATTACATCCATCATCACCAGCGACGCTGCTCGATCATTGGGTTTGAAAGTAGGGACGTCGGTCTACGCCTTGATTAAGGCCACAGAAGTCATGGTGATCCGAGGTTAAAAAATGCGGCTGATTTCATATCTCACTTTCTGGTCTCTAATTGTCTTCGCGCTGGCGGGCACGGCATATCCTCAAGCAGCTAAGTCCGAGCTGATCGGAGAGGTAAGAGATCAAAACGGCGCGCTGGTTCCAAACGCAAAAGTCAGCCTGACTGAGGTCGCCACGGGCCAGATATCTACTCAAGTTTCTTCCGATGGTACGTTCATCGTCACGAACCTCAAGCCGGGGATCTATAACGTTGCCGTAGAGGCCGACGGGTTCAAACAGTCTCTGCGTGAAGGTGTGCGACTCGCAACTGGAGAGCGCGTACGTCTCGACGTCGTGCTCGATCCTGGCGCCGTGACCGAGTTGGTGACAGTTGTTCAGGATGCTTCGCTGCTGAGAACCGAGAGCGGTGGTCTCGGGCAGGTTATCAGCAACAGAAAGATTGTCGATATTCCACTCAACGGCAGGAATTTTCTTTCGTTGGTGACGTTATCACCGGGAGTGGCTCAACCGCCGCCAACGACCGCCGGTCCTTCATTTCCCCGCATCAACGGCGGGCGTCCGAGAACAAACGAGTATCTTTTCGACGGCATTTCCGTGTTGCAACCCGAGCCTGGCCAGGTAGCATTCTTCCCGATCGTCGAAGCGATTCAGGAGTTCAAGGTAGAAGTTAATAGTCCTCCTGCTGAATTCGGCCGTTTTAACGGCGGCGTTGTTAATCTGACAACGAAGTCGGGCACAAACAATTTTCATGGATCAGCTTTCGAGTTTTTGCGTAACGAAGCGTTGAATGCACGCAACCTCTTTGCACCTGCCACTGCTGCGAATCCAAAGAAGCCGGTCTTTCGCAGAAACCAGTTTGGGTTCGTTGTTGGCGGTCCAATAATAACGGACAAGACATTTTTCTTCGGCGACTATCAAGGAACGCGGCAGCAGATCGCGAGGGTGCGCACATCCACGGTTCCCACACTGGCCCAACGCCAGGGGAACTTTTCATCCAGCCTCGGCGCTCTACTCTTTTTACAACCGAACGGTTCGATAAGTACGACGGTGACAGCCAACCCGGTGAACGTCATCGACACCAATGGCAACACGATACAGGCGCGAGTGGGCCAGATCTTTCGCCCCTCGGATCGTCGTGCGTATGCAGGCAATGTGATTCCCGTGAATACTTTCGACCCGATTGCCGCGGAGTTGTTAAAGCGCTACCCGATCCCGACGAACAGCGGCGCCGCTAACAATTTCACTCGAATCGGAACCGAGGACACCGATCAGGATCAGTTTGATATTCGCCTGGATCATCGTTTCTCCGAAAAGGATCAGATCTACGGACGCTTTTCATTTGCCAAGGACATCACCGCGCCAGTGACGCCGTTGCCGGATGGTAGTGGAAATATCACCGCCGGGGTTACCGGATTAACAGACACTCGCGCGCATTCTTTTGCCGGAAACTACATTCACCTCTTCAATGCACGCGCGGTGAACGAACTGAGGATTGGCTACACAAGACGATCGATAGATCGAGCAGCGACTCCTCTTGACTCGCCGCCGTCCGAGAGTCTGCGATTGCCCGGTATTCCGACTAACGGCGCGTTTGAGAACACGCTGCCGACGTTCACAATTGCCGGACTGCAACAGCTTGGTCCATCCGCCAACACAGCCTCGAATTTTCGTACCGACGTAACGCAGATCTTCGATGCCGTCTCGCTCCAGCGTGGCCGCCACTCGATCAAGTTTGGCCTCGACTGGCGCTGGGAGCGGCTCGACGTGATTCAACCACCATCACCTACTGGTAATTTCAGTTTCAACTCGCTGTTCACCAATTCCCAGGCGATCCCAACGATCGGCACAGCCTTGTCGAGCTTCTCGGGTAATGCGCTGGCAAGTTTTCTGTTAGGTCAGGTGCAAACTTTTTCGATTGATATTCAGGAGAATGTTTTGCGTCCCAGGGCGGCGACAAAAGAGTTCTTTGTGCAGGACGATTTCAAAGCTACTTCTCGCCTGACCATTAACGCAGGATTGCGTTATACGCTCAACTTTCCGTCAACCGACGCCGACAACCAGGGAGCGGTTTTTAACCTGCAAACCCAGGAACTGGAGTTCCTCGGCGAAAATGGTTTCAGTGAATCAGCCAGAAGATTACACAAATTTGATTTTGGACCACGGCTCGGTATTGCCTATCGTTTCAACGACAAAACCGTGGTGCGTGCAGGCTACAGTGTAAGCTGGATCGAGCAAGCGGGTATCACCACTCCCTTCACAGTCCCGCAATTTCCATTTATTCAGGCCGTCTCGCAACGCACGCTCGACAACATCAATCCCGCATTCGTATTGGCGAACGGCCCAACTGTGGCGCCGCTTCCCATAAGTCCCGATGCCGGGTTGGGACAAGGAGTCTTCACTGTCGATCGAGAACTTGGCAGCGGTTATGCGCAGCAGTGGAACTTTGCGGTGCAACGCGAATTGACGAAGAACATGGTCGTGGAAGTCGCTTATGCCGGCTCCAAAATCACGCACGTCGGCATTCCAGATACGAACATCAACCAACTGACTGCGGCTCAACTCGCTCTCGGACCGTCATTGCTTACCCGTGTCGCCAATCCTTTCTTTGGCCAGATACCAAGATCGTCGAGCCTCGGCGATCCGACGATCCCCGTGGCGCAGCTCCTGAAACCCTTTCCGCGTTTTACCAACGTAACGTTCTATCGAAACAACGTCGGTAACACTAATTACAACGCACTACAGGCTAAGCTGGAGCAGCGGTTCACTAATGGACTTTCCTTCTTAATTTCCTATACGAGATCGAAATTGATCGATGAGGCTTCATCGGTGTTTGATGCATCAATCCTCACTGGTCCAATCGCGAACTTCCCGGTCGCCGACAGCTTCAATCGAAAGCTCGAGCGCGATCTTTCAAACGGTGATATCCCGAACGTTTTTGTGGCGAGCTTCACCTATGATCTGCCGATCGGTAAAGGCAAAAGATTTGCTTCGGAAGGGATTACCGGAAAGATCCTGGAAGGCATTGAGTTCGCAGGTGTGATTCAGCTTCAGTCAGGGATACCAATTGCTATTACTCAAGTGACGAACTTCAATGCGTTTGCCGGTTTTGGTACACAGCGACCGAACCTGGTTGCGGATCCGAACCTGCCATCATCAGAACGAAGCACGGCGCGGTTTTTCAACACGTCGGCATTCGCCATAGCACCGCAGTTTACGCTCGGCAACAGTTCGCGCAACCCGGTACGCGGTCCACAGTATCGAAACGCCGACATCGCACTAATCAAGCGCACCTACTTCGGCGAGAATCGCAACATCGAGTTTCGCGCTGAAGCATTCAACGTGACTAATACCCCACCGCTCGGTGCTCCCGCTGCGGTGGCGGGAGCGGCTGGCTTCGGTTCCATCACCTCCGCGGGCGACCCGCGAGTTCTACAATTTGGGTTGAAAGTAAATTTCTAAGTTCGTGCCACGAGGCCAGCCCCACCGGTGCGTCGAACGGTACGTTCGGCCGCACCGGGGAAACACTTCGAACTGACGTGGCGGATTGACTCATTAGGCCTTCCCGTGTGGCGTGTTCTCGTGCTGCTCCCTCGCCGTAAATTGACGATCGAGCCAGTACACGAAATTACTAGTCTGAAGATGGTGGAAGGTGTCCTCCTCAGGTGCACCTTCCGGATCGTCCAACATTATCAGTAACTCCAGGTCATGTTCGCTCATGGTAAATCTCCTACAACTCGAGGCTATTTCGAGCCCGCTGCGCTAGACGCGGACTGCGGGCTTGGCGGGATCTGGCTGACGGATCCGGTAAGCCAGTCTTCAAAACGTGTCTCGCCGAGCAGCGCGCCAGCGTCGGGTACAAGTGAACGCTCGGTCAGCTCAGTGCCGAAGTAGCGTGCGTGCGGGTCAGCAACAACCTCGCGCGGATCGTTGCGCGCGTTAAGACCCCGGCTGATGAATTCGTTGAAACGAAACTCCTCGGGTCCGCCTACCTCAACCATTCCATTCAACGGCGATCCAATCGCCACTTTGGTCACCACCGTCGCGACATCATCGGCCGCCATTGGCTGGAACCCGACAGCCGGCAAGTGAACCGTGTTGCCTTCGGTCGCGGAGTCGGCTATGCGCTTCAGAAACTCGAAGAACTGCGTCGCGCGCATGATCGAGTAAGGGATCGACGATTCCTGTATCAGCTTCTCCTGCGCTACCTTCGCCCGGAGGTAGCCGCTGTCGGGCAAACGGTCACAGCCGACGACAGACAACGCCACGTGATGGCCCACACCCGCCGCCGCTTCGTACTTGAGCAGGTTGCGAGTTGACGTCTCGAAAAACTCCATCACCGCCGCATCCTCGAACGACGGCGAATTCGATACGTCAACTACTACCGACGCACCTTCAAGAACTTCGCCGAGTCCTTCGCCGGTCAACGTGTTGACTCCCGAGTCTGGCGACGCAGACACCGCTTCGTATCCGCGCGCACTCAGCTTCGCTACGACCTTCGATCCAATGAGGCCAGTGCCGCCAATAACCACAACCTTCATGTTCGTTTTTTCCTTCGTCATTCTTACCCTCCTCAAAGTGTGAAACTCTCGTTGATTAATTACTCCACTGGCACCAGCACCGGAGCATCCTTGTCCTTGATGAAGAACACCACGAACTTTGCCGGCTTGGTAGTGCTGGCGTTCCGGCCGACGACGTGAATATCTTCCGGGCCTTCATAAAAGGTCTCGCCCGGCGTCAACGTCACTTCCTTCCCGCCTTTCACCTGCATCACGATTGAGCCTTCCAACACATAAACGAACGCGCGTGCGTTGTGCCGGTGGATTGGATCCGTGGCGCCTGGGTGATATTCCACGGTGATCATTAAGACTTCTTTGCCGGGAAGTTCCGGCAGATCTTTTGACATGAGCGGTTTGACGGTGGCTTGTTGGGCCACGGCTGTGCCCGTCATGAGAAAAAGCAGAACCAGGATTAATTTCGTGTGCTTCATGATGTGTCTTCCTTTTACGCCGCCGCGGTCGAGTTTTGCTCCTGCCGGATAAACTGAAGCAAGTCGGCATTGATTAGATCCTTGTGGGTCGAGCACATGCCGTGCGGCAAGCCCGGGAAAACTTTCAGCGTCGCGCCCTTCACGATCTTCGACGACACCAGCGCAGTGATACCAATCGGCACGATCTGATCGTCGTCGCCGTGCATGATGAGCGTTGGCACGTCGAACTTCTTGAGATCCTCCGTGAAATCAGTTTGCGCAAACGCCTTGATGCAATCGTGGGTGGCCTGGAGACTGGCTAACATCGATTGCAAAAGGAAACTATCGAGCAGGCCTTGAGAAACTTTTGCGCCCGGTCGGTTGAAGCCGAAGAAGGGAATTCGGAAGTCAGTCATAAACTGGTGGCGATCGGCTTGAATGCTGGCGCGGAACTGATCGATCACCTCGATCGGTAACCCGTTAGGATTCGTCTCAGTCTTTTGTAACAACGGTGGAACCGCGCTGATCAGCACCGCCTTCGCTACACGCTTCGTACCGTGACGGCCGATGTAGCGAGTTACTTCACCGCCGCCTGTCGAATGTCCGACATGAATCGCGTCTTTTAGATCGAGCGCCTCAACCAGCGTCGCCAGATCGTCTGCGTAGGTGTCCATGTCGTTTCCATTCCACGTTTGGCTCGAGCGGCCGTGACCACGGCGATCGTGTGCGATGCACCGGTAACCATTCGAGGCCAGAAAAAACATTTGGTCTTCAAACGCGTCTGCGCTCAAAGGCCATCCATGACTGAAAACGACTGGCTGTCCGGCGCCCCAGTCTTTGTAGTAAATCTGCGTTCCATCTTTCGTTGTGATAAAGCTCATTTGAACCTTTCTCCTGGTGTTGTGACCTTGTGGCTTTTACGTTTGCAGAATTCGTGGGAGCGAGAGGATTTTGCGCGTAAAGATTTATTCTCGAAACCCTAGATGGTGCGACTGGAAGATCACTCAATAGTGTAAGAGCGGGATCACCCTTTGCGCGGAGGGACAACAGTCACGCGAAGTCCATACAGTCTTGCATCCACCGAGTATGCGCCCGGACCAAGAAAGAAGAGCGCGGCCGGCGACAATATCCAGAGAATGTGAACAATATTAATCGGTTGGTCAGTCAACAACAGATTTGTCACCGCTGCGGCGCAGGCAATGATCGTGAGAATGGGTGTCCACAAACCGAGAAGTAGACCGAGCGAGACTAGAACTATTGCTGAAGTCACGAACCAATGCAGGGCACTGGAAGAGAAGTCGAACCGGTGCGTAAGGTGCATTGCAAACATCCCGGCTGCCGCTATTCGTAAGAGTAGTAGCCCTACACCCGGACCGCCCTGAGGAAACATAGGGTAGAGTCGTTGCACAGACGTACGTTATCGGCTTTGTTGAGAACTCAACACCCTCTTTTGAGGGATACAGTCTTTCGGACATGGAGGGGAGATGGTTTCCCGCAAAGGCGCAAAGACCTAAAGCGCTGCCGCGTTCTCCAAAGGATTCTTTGCGCCTTAGCGCCTTTGCGGGAACGGATCTCCTCCACTGTCAGAACTGAAGCTTCAGCGCAAACTGGATCGAACGCGGTCCGCCAATCTGATAAAGAGGATTGAAGCCGCCGTTGGCGCCACCCGAACCGAGACTGTTTGCCAACGTTTGAGTCGAGCGGCCAAACAAGGGGTTGGTCAAAACATTTGTGGGACTACCGAAGTTCGGGTGATTGAAGATGTTGAAAAACTCCGCACGGAAACGAAGTCCTAGTCTTTCGCTCAGGTGAAATTGCCGTTGTAATCCGACGTCCGCCTGCCACGCTGCAAAACCTCGCAACACATTGCGGCCGAAATTGCCTTGAGTTCCTGCAGGTGCTGTGCTGAAAGCCGCGCGATTGAAGATCTTGCCGCCTGGAAACTGCGAGCCTTGGATCTCGAGTGGAACACCGGGAATAAGGTTCGGCCGCGGTGCGAGCTGAGTGCCTGCCGTGGTGAAACTGCTGCCGACAATATTCACGGGTGGTGCTGATCTGGCGTAAAAGAAACTGTCGATCGACCAGCCGTTCAATAGCGCTTTGACTGTTTGTGATCCCGGTGAAGGAAGGTCGTACGTGACGCCTGCGGTGAATGCATGCCGGATGTCGAAGTTTGAATTTCCGCGATCGAGATTGATATCGGCGATCTGGCCGGGCGTGTTGATGTTGGTGGCGATGGCATCGGTCGACGCGATATCGATCGAATGCGACCATGAGTATGAGCCCAACGCTTGCAAACCGCGCGACAAACGGCGCTGAAACTTGACCTGTAGAGCATGGTAGTCAGAAGTCGCCGAGTTGTCGGTCAAAGCAATGAAATCAAATCTCGGATTTACGGCAAATAGATTTGTTACTCGAAGCAACTGCCTTCCAATCGCGCCGACGTAAGTTGCCGAGATGCTCTGGTTGTTTCCGATCGACTGCTCGAGCGCGACATTAAATTGATAAGTCCGCGGCAGCTTCAGTTGAGGATCGGCAACGAGCATCGTTGCGACGGGTGGATTCGTTGTGAGTGCTGGCGGAGCAGCGTCTTGAGGATTTAAAGGAAACGGCGCGAGCGAAAAGTTTTTGTCAGCAAGGTAAGGAAAGAAGCTGGATACGCCTCCGAGTGATCCTTGTCCGAGATCGTAAAAGACTCCGAAGCCTGCACGCAGGGCGGCCCCCCAATTTCGTAATCCACCGAATTCATAAGCAAGTCCAATACGCGGGGCAATGTTTCCGTAGGTCGTTTCATAAAGCGGCGTGCCGCGAGGAGCGAGTGTCATCGTCGCTGGATTGTTCAGCCCTGTCACCGTGAACGGATCGTTGTCGCGGTTCTTGCCCTTGAGCGCTGGATTGACGTCCCACCGCAAGCCGTAAGTTATCGTTAATCGAGGCGTGAGCTTCCAGGTGTCCTGGCCAAACAACGAGAAGTTTTGCGACAGCAGCGCGTTAGTTTGAAATGAGCTCGATTGGACCAGCAACGCCACGCCCGACAGTGCTCCGCCGGGCGACGTATTGACTCCCGAGAACGCGGCAAATTGACGGTATGCGGCCGGCCTGCTGAAAGGCGCGAGCCAACGATAGTCCACCCCAAACTTCATTTGATGACTGCCCTTTGTCACCGACAGGTTGTCGATGAAATTGACCTGGCGTTGTTCAGTTGTTCCTTGCTTGCCCTGAACGTATTGTCCGACACCCAAAACGATGAATAAGAAATTGCCATCTGCGGAAGTAATACCCGAAGGGAACAATGCTGAATCAGGCGGAGGTATGGCGCCGCCGAAATCGTCCATAACGAAATCGATGCCAACTCGGTGATTGCTGTAGTTCACTCGTACTTCGTTGCTGATTTCCGGGCTGATGATTTGCGTGAGGCCGATTGTTCCCGTGTGTACCGAAGAAGAAAGCGAATTTGTTGCGCTCAGTACGCGACCGGATGAGAATAACGGGCCGCGCTGGTCCATCTTTGAAGGCGAGTAGTTGTACCTGCCAAACAAATTGAGCTTCGAGCGCAGCGAATGATCGATGCGGATGCTGTAAGCATCGAGCGACGAAGGATTTGAAAAGCTGGCGTTGAACTGCGCCGAGCCTGGCGCGAGCGCCCGTCCATTAGCAATCGGAAAAGCATTCAAAAACACACGCATCGCGGCTGGAGCTTGTTGCCGCGATTGGCTGTCGGGCACGACGGTTTGCATGCTCGACGGCTGGCGCAATCGCTGCCCTTCATAGGAGAAGAAAAAGAACGTCTTTTCTTTGATGAATGGTCCACCAAGCACCCCGCCAAAATCATTCAGCCGCTCAGCCGGCTTCGGAAGACCGTTGAAGTTTACAAACCAGTCTCGCGCGTCCAATACGTCGTTCCGGAAATACTCGAACAGCGTGCCGTGAAAAGCATTGGTTCCGGATCGCGTGGCAATCGAGATCTGCCCGCCCGGAGTACGGCCAAACTCAGGCGCAAACGAAGACGTCTGGATGCGAAACTCCTGCATGGCGTCTACCGACACCAAACTGTTTGTTCCGCCCGAGGCGCTGAGCGCAGGTAGAGAGCCGGAAGCGCTCTGCATCATGGCGATGAAGCCGGTGACGCCGAAATTCGCGCTGACGCCGTCGACTGTGAAATAGTTTGCGTCAGCGCGTTGTCCATTCACACTGAACTGTCCCTGGTCGTTGAACGTCGACGGAGTGAGGACCACACCGGGTGTTAGTTGGATCAGTGTCTGGAAACTGCGGCCATTGAGCGGAATGTTCTCGACAAACGTACGGTTAATCACCGTGCTAACCGTGGCCGACTCGGTATTCACCAGCGGCGCACCACTTTCAACCATGACGGTTTCCGAAACATCGCCGAGCGTCAGTTGCAGGTCGATGCGCAGTGCGTCCTGTACGTGAAGGACCACGTCGGGCTTGATTAACTTCTTGAATCCTGACTTTTGTATTTCGAGACGATAGGAAGCGGGCGGTAGATTCGTCAGGTGATACTCTCCTGAGCCGTTCGTCAGGTCTTCATAACGAATATTCGTGCCGGTGCTGATCGCCGCCACTTGGGCGTCGACGATCAGAGCACTAGCCGGGTCCGTGATACGTCCCGCCAGCGAGGCATTTGTTGATTGGGCCTGGCCCAATATGAAAGAAGTGAGGAGGATGAGTACTAATGCAGCAGCTCGGCGCACAAGTTCAAACCTCACATTCGAAACTGGATGCGCGAGACTAATGCCCAATCTGAGTTGGTGTCAATGGACTTTGCGCAAAAAGATGAATATTTCTCGCGCGAGAACTTGTCCGTCATGGCTGCACTTTTGTGCAGAGCAGTGTCAATGCCGCAAAGGGGTTAAGGCTTGGTAACCCGATCGAGTGATGTGCGTCCTTCCAATGGCAAGGACATACTGAGATAAGATATGCAGACCATGGAGAAACCGCGCGGACGACGGTGTGTCATCCCGCTTGGCCTCGTATGCGCCTTCCTGTTGCTGGCGTGTTGCCCTCTCGCGTTTGCGTTGAATCCGGAGCTTGACGTCAGCCAGTACGCGCACATGTCGTGGAAGATCCGCGACGGTTTTCCCAAGACCGACATCTCATCAATTGCGCAAACTCCCGACGGCTATCTCTGGTTAGGTACCGAATTCGGTTTGTTTCGTTTCGACGGCGTCAAACCTGCTCAATGGCGTCCGCCGGCGAATCAGGAGCTACCCTCCAATTTCATCTTCAACTTGTTGACCGCGCGTGACGGGACTCTGTGGATCGGCACCGCGAAAGGTCTCGCGAGCTGGAAAGACGGCAAGGTCACGCAGTACCCCGAGCTTGCGGACCGCTACATTTTCAAAGTCCTGGAGGATCGTGAAGGTACGGTATGGGCCAGCGCAGGCGCGGTTCCGTTTGGAAAACTCTGTGCGATTCGGAATGAAGGCGTTCAGTGTTTTGGAGACGACGGTAGTCTTGGCCGCGCAGTGTTCAACTTATACGAAGACAGCAAGGGTAATCTCTGGGCGGGAGTGAAGGAAGGGTTGTGGCGCTGGAAACCTGGACCACCACAGTTCTTTCGTCTTCCGGGCGAGCCTGACGGCATCCAGTGTTTCGGTGAAGACACTGACGGCACACTGCTCGTTGGCTGGAACAGTGGAATTCACCGGTTCATCGATGGCAAGACCGAGCCGTTTGCGCTTCCGGGAAGAGCAGGGCAAATCCGGCCACGAAGGATGCTGCGCGATCGCGATGGTAGTTTATGGATTGGAACTTTCAACGAGGGTCTCGTGCATGTTCACCAGGGCAGGACAGATGTATTCGGTTTGGCAGACGGCCTCTCAGGTGAAGCGGGGAACGTACTTTTTGAGGATCGCGAAGGCAATATTTGGGTGTCTTCCGGAGGCGGCCTCGATCGATTTCGCGACTTCGCCATCGCGACGTTTTCTGTAAACCGCGGTTTGTCGAGTCCCAGAGTTCGATCTTTGTTTGCGGACAGAGATGGAAGCATTTGGGTGGCTACTCGCAACGGCTTGAACCGTTGGCATAACGGCCAGGTTACGATTCTTGGCGCCACCTCCTCACAAAACGGCAAAGGCGACGGCGGTTTGGTTCCGAATTCTCTTTTTCAGGACAATACAGGGCGAGTCTGGGTTTCAACTCCGTACGGGTTTGGATACCTCGACAACGATCGATTTGTTTCCGTCAGCACTGTGCCCGGAGCTGTCACGGCCATGGCCCAGGACACCGCCGGGAGTGTGTGGATCGCCAACGAGCACGTCGCGCTTTTTCAACTCCGCGGCGTGAGTGTGGTCCAACAAATCCCGTGGTCCAGCTTCGGCCGTTCCGACCACGTAAGTTCGATGATCGCGGATCCAGTGCAGGGCGGGTTGTGGCTTGGTTTCTTTCTTGGCGGCGTCGCGTATTACAGCGAAGGTCAGATCCGAGCGTCGTACAACGTAGCTGACGGGTTGACCGCGGGCCGTGTGAATGATCTCCGGCTCGATCCTGATGGGACACTCTGGATCGCGACCGAAGGTGGAGTCAGCCGGTTAAAGAATGGACGATTCGCGACGTTGAACAGCAGGAATGGACTGCCCTGCGACGGTGTTCATTGGTTACAGGAAGACGAGGCGCGTTCATTTTGGCTTTACACGCCGTGCGGTTTGTTGCGTGTGGCCCGGAGCGAGCTGGATGCCTGGGCCGTCGCGATGGACCGCGACATAAACGCAAAGCCAACCGTTCACGCAACCGTTTTCGATATTTCGGATGGCGTTCAGAGCCTGGCGTCGGCAAATCACTTCAGCCCGCAAGTCGCAAAATCAACAGATGGCAAACTGTGGTTCTTTACCGGAGACGACGGAGTCAACGTGGTCGATCCCAATCATCTTCCTTTTAATATGCTCCCGCCGCCGGTGCATATCCAACAGCTCATTGTGGATCGCACAACGTATGACGCAATCGCCGCCGGAGGCGGGGTTGTGCGCCTGCCGCCGTTGATACGCGATCTGCAAATTGATTACACGGCGCTGAGTCTCGTGGCTCCCGAGAAGATCCGGTTTCGCTACATGCTGGAAGGCCGCGATCGCGAATGGCAGGAAGTCACCGACCGCCGCCAGGTCTTCTATAACGATCTTCCGCCCGGCAATTATCGTTTTCGCGTCATCGCTTCCAATAACCATGGTGTGTGGAATGAAACCGGCACGTACGTCGATTTCCACATCGCGCCCGCCTATTATCAAACCGCATGGTTTCGCATTTTGGTAGTCGTTCTGTTTCTGTTAATGCTCGGCGCTCTTTATCAACTGCGGCTGCGGCAAGTCGCGCGGGTCGTGCGCGGGCGCATGCAAGAACGGCTTGACGAAAGAGAACGCATCGCCAGAAATTTGCACGACACGCTTTTGCAGAGCGTGCAGGGTTTGATACTGAAGTTTCACGCCGTTTCGAAACAGATACCTGCCGATCTGCCCGCTCACGCCGCGCTGGAGAAAACGCTCGATCACGCTGATGAGGTGCTGGCGGAAGGAAGAGACAGTATTCGAAATCTGCGTGTCAATTCCGCGACGCTGAGTGATCTACCAGCGGCATTTCGTTCGGTTGCCGAAGAGACTTCGCAGGGCCGCGATGCCACTTTCAAGACAGTGGTGGAAGGTCATGTTCGTGAATTGCACCCGCTGGTCATGGAGGAGTGTTACTGCATCGGACGCGAGGCCATCATCAATGCGTTGAGCCATTCCGAAGGTCAAAACGTCGAAGCCGAGATCGCCTACGATACGCGCCAGTTTCGTCTGCGCGTTCGTGATGACGGGCGCGGTATAGAACCAAAGATCCTTGAAGCAGGTGGACGCACTGGTCATTGGGGGCTGCAGGGGATGCGCGAGCGAGCGGAAAAGATTGGTGGTCAGTTGAGATTTTGGAGCCGGCCGGAAACGGGCACTGAAGTGGAGCTGACCGTGCCGGGAGCAACCGCGTATCGACCTAGATCTCGATGATGCCGCGTTTCACGGCGATCGTTACGGCGTGCGTACGATCGTTTGCGCCCAGCTTGGACAGAATGCTCTTCATGTGCGCTTTGATGGTTTCTTCGGAGACGTGAAGGAGTTGGGCTACCATCTTGTTGGCGTTACCCGCCGCCACTTCACGCAACACCTGGATTTCACGTTCAGTCAATTGATCGTCACTGTGATGCTGGGCCATCTCGACCGCGATCTCGGCGGGAATTCGTTTCTTGCCGGCATGGACCATGCGGATCGTGTCGATCAATTCCTTTCGCACCATGTTCTTCAGCAGGTAGCCTGCCGCTCCCGCTTTGAAGGCGCGCGCAGCCTGGGCGTCGCCGGTGTAAGTAGTCAGCACGATGATGCGGGCATCGGGAAATTCTTCGCGTATTTTCAGGATCGCGTCGATGCCGTTGACTTCCGGCATCTGCACGTCCATCAGGGTCACGTCGGGACGGTGAGCGCGGAATTGTTCTACCGCCTCGAGACCGTTGCTGGCTTCCGCGACGAGGAGCATGTCGGGCTCGCCAGCGAGCACGGCGGCGATACCTTCGCGCAGCATCGGGTGATCGTCCACCGAGAGAATTCGAATTGGACCAGTCGCAGTCATGGGGAATCGTGCGACGAGTCTACTACGATTTGGCCACGGATGACACGGACTTACACGGACAATCGACATTCAGTCGGTGTTATCCGTGTAATCCGTGGTTTTCTTTTGGTTTAGTCCTGTTCAAATTCAAAATCCACGCCAAACTGCTTTGGAAAGTCATCGCCACCGATGCCGTTTCCCATGACAACTTCGTTAGCTTCGCCGATCAACGTAAGTTCGGGAGCTTCGTAATTATTTTGCATTGGCTTGCCTCCTTTCTTCCAACATTTTCTTAACAATGTTTCGTTCGTTTATGCGGCCTGGAGAAGTTGCGCCGAACGCTGACCTTCGGCGCGGTTGCGCAGCCAGAGTTCGAGCAAGATGATCTGCCGCAATTGAGATTCGTTGCAGTCAAGCCCGAGGCAAAGACGCTCGAGACGTGAGCGAAGGCTGTTGCGATCCACAAACCCACGTTCAACTGAATGAAATTTCTTTGACTTCAGTAAAGCTCGGGCTAACGGACGCGAAGCCTTCTGCCACGGGACGTTGAATGACCCCTTCGACCGGCGTTCGCGCAACTTGACGGGCCATAGATCGGACAAGGCCGAGCGCATCAGTTTCCGCGGTTCGCCGGGCCGGCAGAGAACATCGGCCGGTATCGTCATCAGAAACTCGACGAGTGGCCGGTGGCCAAACGGGTGCGTGTAATCAAGGTGCTGTAGTAGTTCCGGTGCTTGCAGCGTGCGTAGTTCGAGCGCCAGTGAAAGAGAATAGAAATGTTTCCGGCGTTCGGGTGCTGCTTGCCGCCAGTCGTTCGAGAAAAAGTTTGCCGGTTCGGAAACGCCTGTGCGATCGCTGAATTGAGAGACGAGAGATGTTTCGTCGCTCCTTGGCGCGTATGAACCGTCTGCGGTTGCGTAAATTGCGGCCGGTGTCAGTGATGGCGGTAGAGCCGCTTGAGCTGCGTGCCACAGGATCCGGTAAACAGGGAGCCGCAGAATCTTGCTCCACGCCAAAGCTTCTGTAACGGCGCAGCCAATCTGAAAGCGACGCAAAGGAGCAGCGACTTGCAGGCGATCGTCAAACCAGTTGCCCAGCAACAGATCGCCGTTTTGTCCCGTCAGAATTGTTTGGGCGCCGGCTTGTCTGGCGGTCGCCGCGACGGACCTGAGCACGGCTTGAAATGCTTCGGGCATCGCACCGCTTACTTGTGTTTCAGCGATGACGGGAGCGTCGTGCGTCGAGATTCGCGCTCCTTCAATGCCACAGTGCGCTTCGACTTCGCGGATGAACGGTTCGTCGAGCGAGTTCTGCCAGGTGAAGCTCACGCTTTCAAGGCGCGGTGCGTTGACGGCGCCACTTCGGATCAGTTGGTTGGCCATGCAGACGACAGACGACGAATCAAGACCGCCGCTGAGCTCAGCCAGAGCAGGTGATTCGGTTTGCAGACGACCTGCCACTGCCTCGCGAAACAGCGCGCGCAGCTCTTCTTCGTATTGCCGCGGGTTCTGATACTGGATCGACTCGCCGACCGGCATTGACCAGAAGCGGCTAATCTTTGTTTCGTTCTTCGAGACAGATACTGCGTGTCCCGGAGGAACTGAGTAGACGCCTTTGTACGGCGTGCGATTCGGACAACCACCAAACGTTAGAAAACCGGCGACGTACTGCTCGTCGAGCTCAGTAATTCCAGTTCCTTCAACCAGAGACTGCAAACGGTTGGACCACTGAACGCGCCCGTTTGTCACGTGATAGTAAAGAGGACGAACACCGGCGAAGTCGCTGGCAAGAACGGTGGTCCTGGTCTGGTGATCGCGAATGACCAAGCTCCAGTCGCCGATCAGGTGAACCAAACCTTGAGTTCCCCAACGTTCGTAGGCGGCCCGTGCGATCGCTGCATCACTCGACTCGCCATTCAGTGAGTCACTCAAACGCGACAGCAAGTCAGCTCGATTATCCAAGCGGCCGTCCCAGTGCAGAATGTTCATCTCAATTCTCCTTACGCAACGTGCAGCGGCATGAGCCGTTTTTGATAAGCAGCCGAACCGTATGCGACCCGCCCGTTAACTTCCACCCACGCATGAGAAAAGAATGGCGATGGACGATAACCTATAACCAGACGCGCGTGAATGCCGTGTCTTCTCAGCAATCGAACTGTGCAGACTGCTCGTTGCAGGCACAGGACCGGCTTCCAGTAGAAGCACGTAGCAAGCAGCACCGCGTCGCAGATCAGCTTTTCTATTTCGGCGCTGGCCGTCTGAGTCGAAATGGATTGCCGTCTCAACTGCGACAGAATCCGCCCTGATCCCAGTAACGAAAGCACCACTTCATAGCGCACGATCTCGTAAAGCGCCTTGAACACAAGCTGAATGCTCTTCATGACGCAACCTCGATTCTGATGAGTGCCTGCTGCTCGAGTGCTGTTAGAAAACTAAGCGTGTGTTCGCGTGCGGTGGTTCGGGCAATCTGATACGCATTGCTGATTTCACTCGCGATCGTTTCCAACGACAGTTGCTGCTCGATCCCGCGCCAGATGCGCGCGCCGGTCTCGTTAGCGGTGAACAAGCGCCCGTTACCAGCGTGCAGGATCACGACTCCGTCGTCGTGAAAAGAACCAACTGCGTCGGGATTCACCGTAAAACTCATTTCGCTGATTTGATTCGCCATTTGCTTCGTAAACCTCGTTTCTTCAATTAACGAGTAACAAGATAGGCCCGCCTCGAAATTTCAAACACACTCGTATCGGTAGAATTAAGGCCGCGCTTTTCCGTGGCCGCGGGATACTACTAAAGGGTTATACGGATGTGCCGGTGCGAAAGGCGACGCGGCCGGGAACCAGCAGAGTAATGAGGGTGCCGGAGGTGGGGGAACTGACCAAAGTGAACTTACTGCTGATGCGCCCAGCGCGTTCTCTCATGCCGCGCAAACCGAAATGACCGTCTTTGCCTTGCTCGACGATTTCGGCGTCGATGCCGCCACCGTTGTCGCTGACGCGCAACGTCAGATCGTGCGCGTATTCGAGCATTATCTCCACGCGGTTACCGCCTGAATGCGCACACGCATTTCGGATCGCTTCGTAGCCAATCCGGTAAATCTCGTCACGAACAACCGGATGCATCTCTCTGGATTTACCGTTTACGGAAAACGATATCGCCGCGTTCGTCGCGCCGCGGCATTCGTCGATGACCCGGCGAAACGCTTCGGCCAGATCGTTCCTTTCAGTGGTTGAAGCGCGCAATGATTGGAGCGCGGCGCGTCCCTCTTCTGTGGCTTGGGTCAACCACGTCGATAACTGCTCCATCGCTCGCACCATCCGCGTATGGTCCGCGGTGTTTTTCAACGCGTGATCCGCAACCATCTTGCTTCCCTGAACCGTTTGCAGCAGCGTGTCGTGTAACTCGCGCGCGACGCGAGTGCGTTCGGCGAGACGTTCGTCAAAGCGCGCGCTCATTTGCCGGGAGATTTGGGCCACACGCAAACGATAAATCAGGACCGCCAGCATAATTCCCAGCGTGATCATCGCAGCAACAAACCAGCGTGTTTGATAGAAGTAAGGCTGCTGCGTGACCATGAAAACCACGCCCTGCCGGTCCCAAATGCCGTTCCGATTGGAGGAGCGGATGCGCAACGCGTGCTTCCCGATCGGGATATTGCTGTAGATCGCGACTGGATTCGGTGGAGCGTCGAGCCATTCCGAGTCGACTCCGTCAAGCCGGTACTGCATGCGAATTTTTTCGGGTGCAGCGATCTCGACGGCAGCGAAGTGAATCTCGAAGTGACTGGTTCCTGGCGGCAGTACGATCTCACGGCCAGCTCGTTCTGTCTTTCTACCGATGCTCACGTCGGTCAAATAGATCGAAGGCTTCGACTTCGTGAGCGTCAAGCGGTGAAGATCGAGCATGGCCAGTCCTTTCGGAGTAGCAGCCCAGAGTTTGCCGTCACGAGCCAAACCCATGCTCTGACCGGGGTGAGTCGCCTCGGCGGTAGTTAAACCATCTGCGGTTGAGAACGATTCAAAATCCAGAGGTTCATCGTGCGGACGCGATCGTACAAAGCTGCCCGGTGGTACTCTAACGATCGCGTTCCCGCGGAACCATAATTCACCCTGCTCACTTTCGATCATACCAACAGGCGTGAGTAGTTCTGTGATCCTCTGAACACCAGCTTTATCGATGCGCAGCGTAACTGTCGCATCATCGAAAAAGACGAAAAGGCCGCCGTCTCGATCGGATCCAAAAGGAATGGCTGCCAGTGATTTGGGTACTGACGTGAGCTTCTCGAAACGATCACCCACCAATCGATCGACACCTTCGCCGCCCCCGACCCAAATGACCCCGTCCCGATCTTCCAACACTCTCATGATCAAATTAGCTGAGAGTCCGTCAGCCTTGGTATAAGTGCGAAATTGTCCATTCCGCAGCCGGGTTAGACCATTCTGCGTGGCAAACCAAATGGAACCATCGCGCGCCGCGACGATGCTGGTGACGCGATCGTCTGCCATTCCCTCGTTCTTCGAAAACTGAGTGAAAATGCCGTTGTGAAAATGATAAGCGCCGCCGCCCCAGGTTCCGATCCACAGATCGTGATTCGCATCTTCAGCAATTGCCCACACGCAGGTATTCCCCAGGCCATTTTTATCGTTGAAGGTTTGAAAACGAGTTCCATCAAAACGCGAAAGGCCGCCGCAATTAGCGCCCGACCAAATGGATCCGTCGTGGGCAGCAATCACGGTCATTTGCACATTGTTAGGTAGTCCATCATCAGTCGTGAACATCCGGATCGCACGCTCTTTGAAGCGAAACAGTCCGTCTCCATTTGTACCAACCCACACATTGCCATCGCGATCGTTGTAGAACGCTTTGGCTTGCATGTCCGCGGCGACTAATTCAAGCCCTGCGGATGTTGCGCGAAACAGACCTTCTTCCTTGGCGATCCAGATGTTTCCTTGTGGATCTTCAAACGCGCGTAATGCGCTGCGCCCGCCCAGAGCTTCCAGGTGTTCGATTCGACCGCCCGACTCGCGGGCCACTCCGCTACCCGTGCAGTACCAGATATTGCCGCGGCGATCTTTCAGAACTTGAAAGATGTCGTTGTCCTTTACTCCCAATTCAACGGCGAGGTTAGGATGAGGCACGATCTCAGTGCCATTTAACTCCATGAATCCCTGGGCGGTGATTACTAATAAATTTCCATCCGGGGCTTCATCGATGTAGCGGGTGAGCACGCGTGGCCCAACGGGTACGAATTGATCTCCTTCGTACCGGAACAGCCCAGCGGAAGTTCCTATCCACATCACCCCATTTCTAGTGAACCGAATTACAGGAACGTCATTCGCTTTTCCTGGACCGGGATGGTAGGAAACTGCTTCAGCGAGTGTGGACTGATTGAAGCTGGACGAAGGTACGCGAATCAGATGTTGAAGTCCCCCTACCCAGAGATCTCCGTTGGGAGCTACTGCGAGTGACCACACCACTGGTGTTTCAAACATGTGGAAACTCTTTCCGTCAAAACGGGCGAGCTGGACGCCATTGATCACCAGCCAAAGAAAGCCGTCATGCGTTTGGACCATCTGACCTACCACTGAGCCAGGAAGACCTTCTTCGATGGTGAAATGTGCGCGCAGGAGGCTGCTAGCCGGTGGGACTGGGTCACTCGCGCGGGCGGGGACACCCGAAATGAAAACCCAGAGGGTCGCGAGCATCAGACTCTTCAGGAGCCGTGCCATAAGTTTTCCGTAGAATTGCAGAATCGATCAGTACGGCAGCAGCCCGCGGCGAGTGGCAATCGTGACTGCATGCGTCCGATCGTTTGCGCCCAGCTTGTCGGTTATGTTCTTGATATGAAAATCGACGGTGTTCTCGGAAATTGAAAGTCGCTCGGCAATCTGCTTGTTCTTGAAGCCGTCGCGAATCAGTTGCAGCACCTCTAATTCGCGAGTCGTAAGTTCTTCTTCATCCAAATGCTCGGCGAGAAGAGCCGCGACCTCTGCCGGAACCTGCCGTTTGCCCGCATGAACCGATCGGATCGCTGCCAGCAAATCATCCTGCGGCATGCTTTTGAGAACGTAACCTGACGCTCCCGAACGCAGTGCACGATGAATCTCACCATCGCTGTCCGAAGACGACAGCATGATGATGCGCGCGTCGGGAAACTCTCCACGAATCGCGATCAAAATATCGGTGCCATTAGCGCCGGGAAGGCGAAGGTCCATCAGCGTGACGTCTGGCCGGTGACGGCGAAACTCGGCAATTGCCTCGACTCCGTTTGCCGCCTGCGCGACGAGGACCATGTCAGATTCTGTTTCGATGATCGTGGCCAGACCCTGCCGAAAAACCGGATGATCTTCGACACTCAGAATGCGGATCTGTTTGCTGGGCGCCACAGTATGTCTCAAATTTTTTGGCGCAGTGTAACTGATGTATTTGCAGTTAGCCAGCTTTAGGAAGGTTGAAATTCGGAGCGCGGGCGGCTCGCCCGCAGCGTGGGGGTCGCGCACTGCAGGGCTCCTACTGCGGGCGAGCCGCCCGCGCTCCGATTCTCTCCGGAAAAAATCTTTGACCGCTGGTAATACGGGCAAAGGTTCACATCTCTTACCTACTTAGACGATGCGGCAATAAGAAGTCGATCATCACTCTTGCAATGGCGTTGAGGCGAATGACCTCAGTTCCAGAACGTCATCCTTTCGGACCGGAGTGTTTCAACTTAGATGGCCCAAAAGAATCCGCAGGGTGGACTCTCGATCCGCCCGAAGAAGTGGTTAGGTCTCAAAAGCTCACTGCGAACCTGGACGATCCTGGCCCTGGCCCTGTTCATGGTTTTCGCGATCGGAGTGAGCGCTTTACAGAATCCCGGCCAAGGGGAGCAAACCGGTGCCCGTAACGCGAAAGTAAAACCGAAGCGGGCACCGGCTGGCCGGGACCGAAACACGCGCGCCGGTAAAAGCAAATCCGCGGCACTGTCGATGAGCAGCCTTTTGTCGCCCGTTCTCGCCACGGCTGATTTCGATTTACTGGGATTAGCGGTCACGGCTGATCCCTCCTCACTGACGGTTCCGAAAAATACCGCGACTTCCATTCACACCAGCGTGCGCGTGGCGGAAGGAACAGATCCTTTCAGCATCATTACTGCCTTAAATCCAAATTACCGCGTTCGTGGAGAACTGACCGGGCCATCGTTAACGGCGCCGCTCACGCTCGAGGCGCCGATTGGTCAGCCGTTGAACATTCCGCCGCTCAGCAATGCCGGAGATCATTTGATCCGCAATCTGCGTGTTGTTGACTTGAGCACGCCCGAGCAGGCGGTAGTGACCTCAGTAACACCTGACTCGTGCGGCATCGTCGTGATCGAGCGCCTGCTCGTTTCTCAGGTTCAAGTACAGCAACTGACTTACGACCAGATCATTCAAGCCGGAATCAACATCACCGGTGACTCATACAGGGCTTTCAACTTCACTCTCGGAATCGCGACGACTTCCACCGCCCAAACCATCAGCATCCCGGTCGCGTTTCCTCCGGTTGGTGTGACAGATCCGCGCCCGCTGATCGGCACGCCTTCGGTGAGCGCGCCCGGCATCGATGTGCCGAGTGTGTATCCGATCATGCTCCAGGCAGAGGGACCAGACGGCGAGCCGCAAGGTCTACCGCAACTACCCGGCGAAGAACCGGTGAAGATTCCCGGCGTCATTGTGTTCCCGGGGCGGGTTGGTTTTCTGCATCAGTTCTTTGAAGCGATCGTGATCGTGTCGAATGGCGCGCCCAACGGAGCGCCCCTCGTGCTTCACAGCTTGCGCGCCAAGGCGATCCTTCCGGATGGGGGAACACCGGCAAATACCGCGGACGATCCACTGCGCATTGCGGAGACTCAGGTTGGCGGCAGAGTTTCAGAGCTCGATCTGCACGGTCTCGGCGCCGACAACCGATATGGAACCGGCGACGACACCACGAGTTTTGGTCCCGGTCAGGCAGGGCAGGGTTCTTTCCTCTTCGAAGGTCTTAAAGAAGGACTACACACGGTCAATTTCGATCTCGAGGCAATGCTCGAAGGTTTGCCGAGTGGTCCAATCAAAGTTCGTGGTGAGGTTACCGGAGCGGTCCTCGTTCGCGACGCGAGTTTCGCCGCCACGTTCACACATCCAAACGTGGTCCGTGCAGGCAACGAGTATGACCTGGGGATGACGGTTCACAACTCCGGTCAGACTGATATTCAGGGCGCGTTTGCCCAGCTTCCTCCAACTTCCATTAGCGGCGCATCGTTTGTCGGTCAGGACACGGGCCAACGACAGTTTGCAAACACGATCAAGCGCGGCGAGTCCGCGACGGTGAAGTGGCGTTTGCGTGCCAACGTGACCGGCGAGGTCACTGCCACTTACGTGAAAGTTGGAGAAGGAATCAGTGCGGGGCTGGCGCTGGTCACCGGCGTTGGCGATCGAAACATTCCGCTCTCTCCCGATTCGTTGATCCTTCCTGAGCCGGTCAAACATTTACCGCCAAACACAGTCGAAGCCGCGCGGGCCGTACTGGGCCAGGCCTGGAGTATTGCGAATGCTCCTTCAGGTTCGTTGCCACCGGGCATTGCAAGTGTGAGCAAACAGACGGTTGTCGATCGAGCCGTGGAATTGGGAATTGCCGGGATGCGGGTGGACTTCGGCGAGCCCGTTACGGTCTCACTCGACACTGTCTTGCGTGATTGGCTCGGTGAGTTGCAAGCCTTTCCCGATACAGGATTCGCCGATACTCAACGCAACACGCGTTCAGGTTACGAATGGTTCGACAGCGTTGGCGCGGAGCTCTATCAGCATCTGAACGGGTCGTCTCCCGTCACCCCGCTCGCTTTACACCAGGAATTTGCCAACACCGAGTTGCCGCGTTCGCGCTTTATCTCGGCGCTCGTCACACACGCAAACGGGCCGGCGATCGTAGGCACGCGCTTCGTCGATGCGCAGGGTAAGAAAGCCGGTTTTGGCGTGACGCCAGACGAACGCGCCGGCGATCTGATGCAGGGTAGTTCGTTGCGTTTGTCTCACACGGACGTCATCAGCGGAGCGATCACTAACGCGGGCCAGATGCTCGTGATCTCGAATCCTGTTGCTGACAACTGGACGCTGGAGTTGAACGGCTGGCAAGCAGGAGCAGCGGATCTTTCGCTCGTCGCGCCCACAAACAATCAGGCTTACAACTTGTATAGCTGGACCGGGATCCAGATCACACAGAGCGGGAAATATCGTGTCCGCTTCAAGCCGTTGTCGTTGAGCAGTGTGCCGGTACTCGAAGAGTTTCGAGACGGCTCTTGGCAAGCGGCGACTGCAACGGCTGCGGTTACACCACTGACACAGCCTGCGCCGCGCGTGGTTGGTGTCATCCAGGTGACGCCGGATGTAGTAGCCGGTGGAGATAAATACGGCCGTTTGGTCGGGATCTTGTTCTCCAAGCCGATGCTGCAGGATCAGGCCCAAGCGATCTCTCGCTACCGCATCGGCGGCGGCGTATTGAAGGGTTCAAATCCCGCGCAGCAAGTCGGCGATCAGATCGGTGTTACCGGTGCGCGGATCGACTACGGTAATCGCTTCGTATTTCTGAGTCTGAACGCGACCATTGGTCCATACATCGAGCGCGATCTCACCATCTCCAGCATGCTCGATACCCGGCGGCTACCGCTTTCACCTTCGCCGGTGACTACCGTCATTCAGCCAAGAGTCTCGCCGGAAGGCGTGCCGCCCGGCGCCTATCTGACGGGCCGCGTGATCAATGCAGACGGTACGCCGGTTCCGAATGCGCCGGTGATCTACTGGGTGCAGGAATGTCCCGATCCTTCCAAGCTCTTACCGGAAGAGCCCAAACCGATCGTTCTCAAATTCACGGATGCACAGGGACGATATGCCATCGATTATGTGCGCGACAGCGACTGCTCACCGCTCTCCGTCTCGGTAAACAATCCGACCACACATTCCGAGAAGCGATTAACTTCACCCGTTGCTTACGACGGCCAGCACATGGTGCTGGACATGGTCTTCCTCGCACGCGGAAACGTCGAAGGCAACATCACCAGCAACGGCCAGCCGATGCCGCGGGCCTTCGTGCAGATTGTGCCGCAACTGGACGTGATCGGAACGCAGGTGGTCCAGGCGGATCAAAACGGTCACTACGTTGCAACCGACATTCCGGTGGGCAACATTTCTGTACTGGCGGTTGGTGAAGGCGCTTTTCGTAACGCTTCAGGCTTCAACGCCGGCACGATCAGTGGACCAGGGCAAACAGCGGTCATCAACGTTTCGTTGCAAAACATCGCGGGTGCTGTGCGCGGCCGAGTGTTTCGCGCCGATCAAAACGCCGCTCCGGGATCGTTGGTTGTCGCTTATGCGGTAATTCCGGGTTTTCCTTCTTTTCGTAACGATAGGGCTACGGCAGTCGGTTACGCCTTCGCTGACCGCGACGGCAGTTTCACGATCGCGAATCTCCCGATCGGCGACATCAAGCTCGAGGTCACTGATTACGTGACCGGTCTTTTCGCTCAACAGAACGTTCAGTTGAGCAACGCCATTCCGGAAGTCAGCGGACTCGTGATCGTCCTACCGGGATCCGGCGCCGTGAGTGGCCGCGTCACGGATGACGTGGGCGCGCCGTTGTCGAATGTTTTTGTTAGCAGTGCGGGTCGCGCGGTCCAAACCGATAGCTCAGGCAATTACACGCTTCAGAGTCTTCCCGCCGGCCCGCATAGCATCTCCGCTTTTGATTCGGTGTCGCAACGCGTCGGCTCAGCCCAGGCGCAAGTAACTATCGGACAGACGACCACGGGCATCGACATCGTGATCCTGCGCCCGAGTACGGTGCAGGGAACTGTTTATGTCGTCAAAGAGGGAACTTCGACGCCGGTGCCGGCCGCGGGAGCAAGCGTATCGGTTGATGGATTCACCATCGTTAGTGCAAACGCTCAAGGTCAATACACGATCCCGAATGTTCCGCCCGGCGATTACCTCCTGCGTCTTGTAGACGCTACCAAGGGTTACACGGTCAACACCCCCGTCAAGTTGTTACCGGGTGAGACGCTGACGCGTGATGCGACTTTTCGTTCCGGCACAATTCACGGCAAGGTTTTTCAACCCGATGGCGTAACCCCAACCATCGCTCAGTTGACTGTTTATATTCCGCATCCGGATCTTACGCGTGGCTCAGGTTGGGGAATACTTTCAACCGAACCGCCATTCTCAACTCAGTCTGCTGTTGACGGCAGTTACTCGTTGACCGGTCTAAACCCCGGAACATATCGCATCACGACTTCCAACGTCTTCTTCCCAACGCGCGTGAGTGTGGGTGGAACTCTGCCTCCCAGCGGCAATGAAGAAGCCAACCTGACGCTGGTCAGCACACTTGCCGGAAAGATCCAGGGCAACGTATTTCGCCCCGACGGCACAACCTCGGTTGGACCAGGTATCAAAGTCACACTCAGCGGCGGCTCGCTGGCGGATGCCTCCGTCCACACTGATGAAAATGGTCATTACGAATTCGGCGAAGTGTTCTCCGCCGGTAGTTACCGGCTTACTGCCACCGATCCCGCAAGCGGCCAAACGAATCAGATCAACGTTGCGGTCGAGCGCAACAAGGATGCGATGTTCAATCTGCAATTGCTCGGATTGGGCAATCTGCGGGTGCAGGTAGTCGACGGCGCCGGCCAGCCAGCAGCGGGCGGCAGTTTGACTATCGACGGCACGGAATATCCAAATGCGCATCGCTTCGCCAATGTACCTGTTGGCAGCAACGGCCAGATCACTTTCGATAACTTGCCGGAAGGTTCATACGCCGTCGCGGCCACACGTTTTGGCCTCGGTGGCCGCGTCTCAGCGCGCGTCACGGTTAATTCCACCGTTGACGTTACCGTTCAACTTCAAGCGACAGGTAACGTCGAAGGACACGTCTATCTTCCGGATGGGACCACGGCGATCAGTTTGGCGGATGTGCAACTGCGGGTTGGAGGACGTTCAGTTGGTTACACCGTGACTTCCGAAGGACCGGATGTTGGCAAGTTCACTTTTGTGAACGTGCCGACAGGCGACTTCACGCTCGATGCTTTCGACAACCATACCGGCCGGGTGGGCCGGGCCGCCGGCACCGTCACCACGCAAGGCGAGACCCTCGTCGTAAACGTGCTGCTGCTGCCGATCGGAGCTGTTAGTGGACAGGTCACGGCCAACGGCGTCGGGGTGGACCATGCCTCGGTTCGTATTACCGCGGACGGCTCAGGTGTGCGTGGCGCAAATCTCTTCGCGACTACCGATCCGAATGGCAATTACCGTTTCACCGGCATTCCGGCCGGCCGCTTTGTGATCAGTGTGGCCGATGCGCCCGGCGGTCAAACGGGTTCGGCTTCCGGCACGATCTCGGGAACCGTCGAGCCATTGCCGGACACGATCGTCAACATCGCGCTCGAGCCGAGTCAGACGGTTCGCGGCACGGTTTACAGGAATGGTGGAACTGAGCCGGTGCCGGGCGCGCAAGTGACGATCACGGTCGCGGGCCGTGTGTTCCACACCGCGACGAACGATCAAGGTCTGTATGCGCTCGCGTTTGTTCCGCTGGGCACGGTGAACGTTCGCGCCGAAGCGCCGGTGGGCTACGACCGGGGGGAAGCTGCACCTGTCACGGGGACGCAGCCGGGTGGAACCGTTACTGTCAACCTGACGATGAACGGAGTTGGCATCGTTTCGGGAACTGCGCTCGACAGTAACGGTTCGCCACTCACGTCAGGAACAGTCGTCTTCACGAACTCGGTGTGGAGCCCGGCCGTTGTCATTAACGCTTCCGTACAACCGAACGGTACGTTCGAGATAACCGGCGTTCCGGCGGGCAACTTCTCGTTACGGCTCACAGTACCGGGTCGCGTTGCTGTCGGCTCCGCTTCAGGGGCTGCGCTCGCGGGTCAGACAACGAACGTCACACTGCAACTTGAAGATGCGGGAACCGTAACCGGCAGAGTTCATGCGGCTGACGGTTCTACACCCGTACAAGGCGCTTCTGTTTCCGTCACTCTGAACCGGCCGAGTGGAACAGTGTCGTTCTTTACTCACACCGGCGCGCAGGGAATCTGGACCTTGAACAACGTGCCGCTCGGCACGCTGGACATCAAGGTTACTGATGAAGTTTCAGGTGGAGTTGCGCGCGCAAGGAACGTTGTTCTCGCGACCAATGGACAGGTCGTCGATGTCGGCACGATGCTGCTCGACAGCACGCCGATCAGTGTTGTTTCAGTCGAGCCGGCGAATGGAACGCTGTCTGTGCCGACCAATGGAACGGTTGTCACCATCACGTTCTCCGAACCGGCTGAGGCCAGCACGGTCCACGGCGGAACTGTTCAACTACAACTGAATAACTCGGCCATTGGCACGACCCTCTCGCTGTCGAGCGACGGCCGCGTCGCAACACTGACGCCGAACAATCGCCTCAACGAAAGCGCGGTCTACAAAGTATTCGTCAATCAGGTTGAAGATCGTGCGGGGCTGCGAATCGCGAACGCGTTCACTTCTACGTTTACGACTGCTGACGAAACCGCTCCGGTTGTTACGGCAATTAGTCCGGTAAACAGTGCAACGGAAGTAATACCCGGCGCGAACGTGGTCGTCACTTTCAGCGAGCCGATTGATAGCACTGACAATCTTGCGAACATAATCAAGGTCTCAGTTTCTCAATCGACCGATCCACTCGCCGGCACTTACGCGCTCAGTACAGATAGCCGCGTGGCGACTTTCACGCCCGCCGTTGCTCTCGCCGACAGCACAGCCTACACCGTTAACGTCAACGGACAACGCGATGCGGCGGGTAACACGCAGACGCAAGCATTTGTCAGTAGTTTCGTCACGCAGGATCGGACCGCGCCCGTGATCGATCCATTGCCGATCGACGGCACGACTGTGCGCGATTTCACGCCGACGATTACAGCCACGTATCACGACAATCTTTCGGGCATCAAGACGAGTTCGGTCGTACTCACGGTCGACAACGTAAACGTCACTCAAAGCGCGAGCGTGACCGGCAGTCAGATCACGTTCACACCGACCGCATCACTCGCGGCCGGACCGCACACGATCGCCGTGCAAGTGGCAGACAACGCGGGCAACGTGAGTGCGTTCGGCACCGCCAGCTTCACGATCGACGATTCCGGACCTGACATCACCAGCTTCACGATCGGCGGCGCACCGGCGGTTGACGGGATGTTTGTCACCTCGTCACTCCAGCCTGTCTTCGCAATCACGTACACAGACGACACCGGTATCAACGTATCCGCTACACAGTTGCTGCTTGCTCCGCAGGGATCGCCCTTGGTTGCCGTCCCGGCCACCATTACCCAAACCGGTCTCACCTACACGCCACCGGCATTTCTTGCGGAAGGCCAGTACGTGGTCCAGGCCACCATCACTAACAATCTCGGCACGAGCTCTACGACCGGCGTTATCAACTTCACACTCGACGTCGACGCTCCGGAAATTACGAGCGTCACACCGGCAACCGGCAACCAGCACGGCGGCACGACGGTAACGATCACGGGTGCGCGACTCTTGAACACCAACGGAACTGCACCCATCGTCACGATCGGCGGCAACTCGACGCAGGTGACGAGCGCCGTTGCCGGTTCGCCCAACGTGTTGACTCTGATTACGCCGGCAGGCGCACCGGGACCAGCCACGATCCGCATCAGCACCGATCGCGGAACGGGCGTTGTCGTTGGCGGCTTCACTTATCAGGCCGATCCGCGCACACCGTTCGTTACAGAACCCGACTCAGTCCTGCTCTGGCACATGGACGAACAAGGGAATGGCGCTGTTCGCATTGTTGATTCAGGAATAAATAGATCGATTTTCGGCACTGCGAGTGGCACTTCGCTGTTGCAACCCGGCCGCTTTGCCTTCGGCAGATCCGACGCCAACATCGTTTCCGATTCCAGCGCTTTGATTCATTTCGGTGCGGCAAGCTTCACGGTCGAATGTTGGGTGAAGACCGGTGTCGTGCCCCGTACTTACACGATCGTTGGTCATGAAGATGCTAATGGCGGCCAAACCTTCCCGCCTTCCTACACGGTGCGGTTGTCGCCGAACGGGAACCTGCGCGCGCTAGCTACTGACACCGGCTCCAGGCAGTGGCTCGTCGACGTGCCCGCAACTGTTTATAAAGTTGACGACAATCAATGGCACTACATTGCGATGGTCGTGAACAGAGCGGCCAACAGGTTGTCGCTTTATGTTGACGGCCTCGAACGCGGGTCCTCGGCGCCCCCGGCAAACTTCGGTCCTGTTATCAGCAGTTCACAGCAGCTTCGCGTTGGACAAAGAGGCTTCGACTCGGCGACGCCTAATGGGCCTATCGCGTTCCCGGGCACGGTCGACGAAGTCAGACTGTCCTCAACGGCGCACACATCAGATCAGATTCAGAAGACTTACCTGGGTACCGAGGGCCCACTCGGCATCACGATCACAAATAGCAGTCCTTTGAATGTAGCCCGTGGCACAACCACCGATGTACAGCTCAACGGTTACAACCTCGCCGGCACAATCGCGTCGATAACGGGCGCGGCCAGCGCAAACATCACGGCGCAAGTTGTCTCCAGCTCGGCAACGCAGGCGAGAGTGCAAATCGCAGTCGCTCCCGATGCACCGGTTGGTGATGGCCAGCTCGTGATGTCTTCGAGCGCCGGCTCAGCCTCGCTGCCGATCCGCATCGTTGAGCTCTCGAACATTGCGCTCGCAGTTGAGTCAGACACTCGATTGCTCTGGCACATGAACGAAACCGCCAACGGCGTTACCACGATTTTTGATTCAGGACGGCTGAGAATTAACGGCAGTTCCACCAACCTTTCAGCGTCCGCGCCGGGACGGTTCGATGGCGGGCGCATTCGCGCGCACGTTGCCACTCCAACCGGCCACACCGACCTCTACTTCGGTTCTTCGAGCTTCACGGTTGAAGGCTGGGTGAAAACGGATCCAGTGGGCCGCACTTACAACCTCTTTGGTAAACAAGACGCCAACGGTGGCCAAACCGGCAATCCGGAGTGGGCCGTGAAGTTGTTACCCAACGGAACCTTGCGCGCACTCGCATTCGACACCGGCGCGCGGCAGTGGCTGGTTGACATACCGGCGACAGTTTATCGAGTCGACGACAATCAATGGCACTTCGTGACGATGGTTGTTGACAGGACCAACAACCGGTTGTCGCTTTACGTCGATGGCGTCGAGCGCGCCTTCTCGGCACCACCGGCAAACTTCGGCGCCCTGCTCAACCCTGGAAATTCGTTCCGGGCCGGCCACTGGTCCTTCTTCGAAACGCAAACCACTGGCGGCGCGCAGGAATTCCCGGGTGTACTCGACGAGATTAGGGTTTCAGCTACGGCCCACACCGCTGCACGTGTTCTCGACGATATGACCGGCAGTTCGCCTCTGCGTATCACCTCCTACG
>Ga0307505_10000802_pt1 | contig 30753 bp, 24 predicted proteins | sample 23_S_MG_FD_202183 | JGI IMG/M metagenome (GOLD analysis project Ga0307505, IMG submission 202183) | Soil microbial communities from Populus trichocarpa stands in riparian zone in the Pacific Northwest, United States - 23_S | ecosystem: Environmental > Terrestrial > Soil > Riparian zone > Trees... | reverse complement strand
CGGCCGATGGCCACCTTCTCCCCCCAAGAAGCCGGGGGGAGAAGGCTCTCGATTTCACACCCTCGCGATGAACTACTCCAGCTCGCGATGCGCACACACCGAGAGCCTTCTCCCCTCCGCAGAGGGGAGAAGGTGCCGAAGGCGGATGAGGGGTCGCTCTCGTGGCAGGTACGCAGCCTTCTGTTTCTTTCTCTCAGGCGCGCCGCTGCGCGGCGTGGGCCGGCTCAGGATGACAGCCTGTTTGTGAATCGCCCGTCGGCGTGAGAAATGCGGGCTAACGCTGATTTGGCCTGTCTTCCTGAGCGGGCGGTGGGATGGGGGGCGAAGGATGACAGGAAGTGTGTGCGTCTCGCGATGATTCGCTGTGATACGTTGTCCCCGCTTTCGTCCCCGCTGCCGCCCGGCAGCTTCCCTTGGTCCAAACACAAAAAGAAGAGGTTCGTCCATGACAGCAGCCGTATCAACGGTGCGCCGCACCGTGCTCACAATTGCCGGAATCGTCCTCGTTCCCATCCTGGCCAGTGCCCAGACCGGCGACACCATCAGGATCGGCCGTGAGATCAAGACCACCATCGGTACGGTAACGTCGCTCGAGAGCGGTGACGTGGCCTGCTACATCTCGTTGGAAGATGACCGCGGGTTCCCGTTCGATGAGCTGGCCGAGTTCGAGATCTGCGACCTGGACATCGTCGGCAAACGCGTACAGCTCACCTACGGCACCGGCCGCGTGATGGCCGATGAGTGCGAAGGTGATCCCGAGTGCACCGAGACTCGCAACGTCGCGCTGGTGCGCTCCGTGCGCATCATCGGTCCGAAAGCAGCGCCGAAGGCGGCGCCTCGGCCTACGCCCGCACCGGCTGCCGCCCCCACGAAGCCACCTTCACGCGCTGCTTCGTGGCAGTCCTCGTTCTGCACTGCCTCCGAGAACGTCGTGTTCTCCTGTAAGACCGGCTCCAAACTCGTTTCCGTCTGCGTGTCCAAAGACGCCTCCCGCAGCCGCGGCGCACTGCACTACCGCTACGGCAAGCCCGCCTCGCGCGAGCCGCTGGAGATCATCCTCCCCGGAACACCCTCCACTCCCCGCATTGCCGCAACCGGCCAGAACGTGACCTTCTCCGGTGGCGGTGGAAGCTGGCTGCGCTTCAAGAGCGGCATCTACTCCTATGTGATCTACAGCGGCATCGGACGCTGGGGCCGGAACGGCGAGACGATCGAGAAGCAGGGCGTGGCGATCGAGCGCTCCGGCAAACTGGCCTCGACCCTGCCCTGCACCGCCGACTACATCAGCAACCTGGGACCGGAGTGGTTCCAGCAATTCGGCGTGGAGAGCAAAGGCGAAGCCTTCTACTTCCCCAACTGAGGCACCCAGCCGAAGCTCGTTGTCATAGGAGACTCGCATCAACAAAGAGCTGACCTGCTACAACTGAGTCTCTTGTCGGTTGCAGGTTGCTGATCACCGGCAATTGACACCCCACTCGCGTCACTTCTCGCGGCAGAGTCTCAGATTCGTGCGCGCGGCGCGCACGATGGGCATCCACATTTCGGCGTCAGACGGCGGGTAGTTCTCACGGAGCTCCTCGTCCGTCATTCTCGCGTCGGCCTCCAGCGGCTCCAACACCGCGCGGCACTCGCCGAGCGCGCCGAGCTTGTGCAGCGTGATGGCCAGATCGTTGCGAATCCAGGCTTCGGTGAAGCGGTCCAGGTAGCGCGAACACTCCGTCAACAACGGATGGAGCGCAGCGCGCGCCTCGCCGAAGCGCTTCGCGTCATAGAGCTTCTTGAACTTACCGCGCGTTGCGGCCACGGTCTTGCGAGTGCACGACGCTGGCTGTCGCAGGTAAAGGGCCTCGAATCCCGCGCGCGCACCACAGAAGAAGCGGCACGCCTCCGACGTACTGCTCTGCACGTCCACACCCTCGGGAGTCATCTCCATCGTGATGAGGCAAGGCTCCTCGCCCTCCATCGTCTCGAGCGTGACTCTTCCCTCGCGCACCTCCCCGTCCAACCCGCACATGTGCCCGTTCGCGCCCACGGTCTCGATCAGGAACAGAAGCGCGCCGTTCTTCCCCGGCGTGAGCGTCAGCGTGCCCCATCCACCCTCGGGCACATACTCCCCGGCCACCAATGACGCGGCCGTCGCCGCCCCGGACGGAACCAACAACGCCAGAGTGACGGCGACCGCGAAGCGAATGGATGTGCGCATCGACCGCGATGATAGCTGAGGAAGCCGAGGAGCGCCGGCGTCCCGCCGCAGGGCTCGTCATTCGATGCCGAAAAGCCGGCACTGCGAGACGCGCGTCCTTCGTGCAAGGCGCGCTCCCCCGCCCGGAGCGAGGACGCCCCCCGGCCAGCCGGCGAGACGCCGGCGCTCCGCTTTCGCCAACGCACCGCCAACTCTTGACCACAACAAAAAACGACGGCGCCCCACAAGGGAGCGCCGCCGTTCTGTACTGGTGTGCGAAGAAGTCAGGTGGTGAGGCGCGAGCCGACCGCGATCACTGCGATCGCGAGGGCCATGAGCAACAGCGCCCACGTTCCGAGTGTCGGGATGGGAGTCGCTGCGGCGATCGCGGTGAAGCTGGTCGGATCGTTCGCGGCTCCCGTCGAAGGATCGTCGGTCACCACAGTGGTCTCGTTCGAGCCGTTGGAGTCGGCGTCGTAAAACACGTTGCCCTGATTGCTGACCGTCGTGCCGCCGGCGGCCGGGAGAATCGTCGCATTGATGGTGATGGTCACGCTGCCGCCAGCGGTAACCACGCCGTTCCAGGTCACGGTGTTCGCGCCCTGATTTGCGACCGCCGTACCGGCGTTGGCGCTGGCAGTGGTCAGATCGAGGGTGGCCGGGAGCACGTCCGTGAACTCGTCCCCGGCGTTATCCACCGTGTCGGAGCCGCCGACGTTCGAGATCACGATCGTGTAGGTGACGGTGCCACCGACGACAAACGTGCCGCTGACCGTCTTCGTGGCAGTCAGCGAAGGACCGAGGACCACGAACGCAGTGCCGTCGCCCGAGCCGCCCACGCCCGGATCATCGGTCGAGGCGGAGGACTCGTTCGTGCCATTCGTATCGGCGTCGTAGTCGACGGTGCCCTGGTTGGTGACCGTCTGCCCGCCCGTTCCGGCGTCGATGGTCGCGGTGATGGTGATCGTCACCGAGCCGGCGGCCGGGATGGCGCCGTTCCAAGTGACCGTGTTCGTGCCGATGGTCGCCACAGCGGTGCCGCTGGTGGCGTTGGCGCTGACGAGCGTCACCTGGCTGGGCAGGACGTCGGTGAACTCGTCACCGGCGTTGTCCGGCGAGGCATCGGGGCCGCTGTTGGAGATGACGATCGTGTAGGTGATCGTGCCGCCGATGCTGAACGTGCCGCTGACGGTCTTGGTCGCCGTCACGAGTGCGCCGCCGACGGTGAAGTTCGTCGGATCCGTCGCTCCGCCCACGCCCGGGTCGTCGGTCACACCGGCAGTCTCATTGGTGCCGTTTGCATCCGCGTCGGACTGGATCGCGCCCTGATTGGAGACGACCGTGTTCGGTGCTGCATTGACCGTCGCGGTGATGGTGATCGTCACCGAGCTGACCGGCGCGATGACGCCGTTCCAGGTCACGGTGTTCGTGCCGATGGTGGCCACGGCCGTGCCGGACGATGCAACCGCACTGACCAGCGTCAGCGAGGCGGGCAGCACATCGTTGAATTCGTTGCCCGGATTGTCAGCCTGCGCGAGACCGCCGCTGTTGGTCAGCGTCACGGTGTAGGTCACGGTGCCGCCCGTGCGGAACGTACCGCTGACGGTCTTGGTGCCGTCGACGTCCACCGTCAGAGGCGGCGCGTCGCAGATGGCCGGCGTGATGATCAGCGAGAACGCGCGGATGTTTCCGGTGTCTCCCGAGAAGAAGTCCTGCACCTCGAGCTGCCAGTTCCCGTTAGGCGCCTCGCCGTCGAACGCCGACAGCGCGGCATTCGGCACGAAGGTACCGGTGAACGGCGCACCCCCGCTGGGCTGGGTCTGGATCGGATTCGTGCCTTCATCGTCGAGCACGGTCTGGCAGAGGTTGTTTCCGGAGCCGTCGGCCTCGTCCATCGCCAGAATCGCCGTCGTGGCCGGCGAACGAAGAGTCACGTGCAAATCGCTGACGAAGGTGTGGTCGAGACCCACGGTCGCGGATCCGGCGACATTGGAGCAGGCCGTTCCGTCGAACCGCAGGTCGATGTCGTAGATGCCGCCGGGAACGCCGGCAACGGCAAGTGTGGCCACTGCGACCGCGCCTGGTGCGGTGCCCGACAGATCGGCCGCGTCCGCGATTGGCACGAGCGGGCCGGCATAGCTGATCGTGACAGGCGAGCCAGGCTCACCGTTGATGTACGAGAAGTCGAAGTCCTGGGGACTCGCCAGCCCGCCCGTGTAGCTCACGGTGTGCGTGAAGTCCAGCGCCACTCCGCACACTGCGGTCGAGTCCACACGGAAGACGTACGGAGTGGTGTTGCTGGCAGTCGCAGCCGCGGCCAGATCCGGATACGCTGAGTTGCCTGTGAGGATCGTCACTCCCGGGGTGCTCGACGTGAGCACACCTGAGATGGCGGTCGCGGCGACGCTGCCGGCGTTGGTCACGGGGATGCTGAGGCTCCAGATCTCGTTGGTCTCGATGAAAGCGTCGCCGTCCCCGAGAACCTCAGTGGGCACGGGCGTGCCCTGCGAGAGGAAAGCCTGCGCCGTCGCACCCGCGGCCGCGAGTGCTGCGTCCGCCATGATGATGCCCGCGCCAGTGTCGCGGTCGACGCCCGGAATCTCGATGTCGATCGCGCTGGTGATGAGCGCCGTGCGCGTCTGCGCGGGAGTGAGAGCGACTGCCCCGTTCAGAACCGCGGCGATCGCGGCCGCGTGCGGAGCCGCGGCGGAAGTGCCGTAGAACGGATTGAATCCAGGTGCCGCGGTGGCAACACCATCAGCGGCCGTGATGTCCGGCTTCTGACGGACGACACCGCCGGTGCTCGTGCGGTTGCCCGGAGTGATCTCGACTCCGACCGGGCTCAGAATGATTCGCCGCGGGCCGTCCGAGGTGAAGCTCTCGCTCTCGTTCGCGCCGGTGAAGGGACCCGGGAACGGACCGTCTGCAGTGATGCCGTCGAAGGAGGCCGCGGCCGGGGTGGCCGCGACGCTGAAGGCGTCCGCGGCGGCACTGTGACCGCGAGTCGCGCCACCGGTGGCGACGTTGTCGTCGATCTCGCCCCGGAAGACGATGAGGTTGAACATGGGGGTGGAGGACGTCGTGCCCGCTGCAAACTGCGCGACCACGATCCGCTCACCCGCGAACGTGCCGCCACCGATGAACTCGATGGGGAAGTCGTCACCGCCGACGCCGTCCTGTGTGTCAGTGCTTGCATCGAAGATGTTGGTGAGCGTGCCGTCCATGACGTAAAGGTCGAAATCCGTGGAAGCCGAGCCCGTGGCCAGATCGTAGTGCTCGGCCCAGATCAAGAGCGGCGGATTGCCGCCTCCGAACTCGACCAGCACGGACTGTCCGCCGTCGCCGAAGTCGTGCACCGGACCGGCACCAGGCAGCGAGGCGGGAGTTCCGTTGGCGAGGAAGTCCCCTTCCCACGTTCCGGAGGTCAGGTCATTCGCATTGCCTTCATTGCCAGCCGAGGAAAAGAAAAGGACGCCGGCCGTCGTCACGGTGTTGACCGCCTGAGCGATGGTGCCGTCCTGAAAGGGCGATTCCGCCAGGTAAATGATGTCGTCCACGATGACGTCGCAGCCGTCCGTGGCGAGGTCGAGGATGTTCTGGGCAAAGGTGGCTTCGTCAGGAAGTGCCGTCGCGAACCCAAGATCAGCGTCCGGCGCGAGATCGTGAATGATCTCGAGCATTGCGCTGCCTTCGTCACCCGACCCCGCCTGGCCGGGCAGGACGTCCACAACGGGCGGCAGATCGCCGGAGGCTTGCAGGCTCGCGAGCGAGTCGACACCGTCGGACAGTACGCAGACCTTCATGCCGGCACCGGTCGCGCCATAGATGCCGCGCGCCGTGTCCATGGCATGAGTCACGTCTCCCTCGGAGGTGTTGATCTTCCGACCCGCGTGGGGGATGGCCTGGCGTACGCGCTTGACTTCCGTCATCGCCGCCAGCGTTTCCACGCTCTCCAACGGGATTCGAGCACTGATGCGGCGGTACTTCGCGCTATGCGCGAGCACCACTCCGCCCAACTCGTCGATCCTCTTGGTCACGGCCTTCGTCGAAGTGATGCCGTCCGACAGGATCACGTCGATGGGAAACCGGCTGTCCGGACCCTCTTTCGCAAACCGGAAGTTCGGCAGCGGAGCCAGTCGCGGGTCGCGACGCTCGTTGAGCACCCCGAAGTACAGGCGGGAGTCGAGCTTGCTCTGCGCTGGATTCTTCGAGATCTTGAGCTCCTCGAGCACCTTGATTTGTGCAGCGGCACTCGGAGCGATCTTTTGAGGTCGCGGCGACGGCGTATCGGCACCAAGGCCAGTGGAGACGATCGCCGCAACGAGAACGCTGAAAGCGACTCGAAGGGAGAACCCAAAGCGAGAAGAGAGGCTCATCAGAAACCCTTTCCTGTCCTTCGGAGGACAGCAGCAGACATGAAAGAAGTGGACGGAGCACGCCGGAGCGCGAGGCAATTTGAGCGAGGACAGGCTGCACAGTAGTTTGCGTCGCCCGCGAAGTCAACGCTGCGAGCCATATTGAAGGAGTGCCCGCACGAAAGCGCATCGCCATTCCCCCTCTTTCGAGGCACTCCGCACGCCCGCGTTTGGCGGGCGGCGAAAGCGGAGCGCCGGCGTCCCGCCGGCTGGCCGGGGGGCGTCCTCGCCCCGGGAGGGGGAGCGCGCCTCGCGCGAAGGACGCTCGTCTCGCGGTGCTGGGTTTCGGCTCGAATGCCCCCGCCCGCGGCGGGACGCCGCAAGGCCAGCCGGCGGGGACGCCGGCGCTCCTCGGCTCGACATGCACTCAAAATGTCCAAACTCCAGCGGCCCGCGTAGCGGCCTTGGGGGTGTGCGTAGACGCAACCGCAGGCGGCCGCGCGGAGTCCACACGGTCGAAACACCTTCGCCTCGGTGCGACCGCCAACCAGCGCTGCCGGCCGTGCCGGCTAGCGTGAGCGGCGACGGAGCTCGTCGGCCAGGGACGCGTGCTGCGTGAGGCGGGCGCCGATGCTGCCGCAGACGGCATCGCACAGCTCGAAGACGGTGGGGTCGGCGATGGCGTAGTAGACGCTGTTGCCTTCCTGCCGGCGGCTCACGAGCCCCGCGTCCTGCAGGATGCGCAGGTGCTTGGAGACGTTCGGCTGCGTGGAGCCGACGCCGGCCACCAGCTCGGTGACGTTCCGTTCGCCACCTTGCAACGCCTGCAGGAGGCGGATGCGGATCGGCTCGCCCAGCGTGCGAAAGCGCGCCGCCACCAGATCCACCGCCTCGAGGGACATGGGCTCATGTCCTTTTCTCTTCGCCGCCACGGCCACCATCTTAACGTCTGGAACACCAGCGGATGTGATCATCATCACTTGACTATATGACTATGTGGTCATATAGTGCAACGGTGAAACGAGGAGCATCCAACATGAATGTCGAACGTTCTCTCCGCCTCATCGCCGGGATCGTGGTCCTGGTCTCCTTGGCCCTGGGCTTCTGGGTCAGTCCCTGGTTCTACCTGCTGACCGCCTTCGTCGGCCTCAACCTCCTGCAGTCGGGCTTCACCAACTGGTGCCCGATGATGGTCATCCTCCGTAAGGCCGGCTCACGATGAGGTCGAGCTCTCCGGCTGAAGCCACCTTGGGGGACGGCTATCCGTTGTCGGTGGTCGGTTTGGGGCACGGCGTCGCTTCGAGCCTGGGAGCCCGCGCCGCAGAAATCGCTGCCTCGGAGCGCGCGCACGAACCAGCCAGCGCCGCTGGCCATGGCGGCAGGCACCCGGCCACTCGGGCTCGCGTGATGCTCGTCGCAGCTCTCGTCACCGGACTGCTCTCGGCGGCATGCCGCGCTCCCGAGATGGCGCCCGAACGTACGACCGTCGACGCACCGGTGAGTGTCGTCGAGCGCACGGCGCTGCCCACGCTCCACACCGTGGCCGGCACGGTGCGCTCCCGCAACACGAGCACGCTCTCCGCAAACGTCATCGGAACCATCGTGAGCGTCACGGTGAACGAAGGCGATGCCGTCAAGGCCGGCGACGTGCTGGTGGCCATCGACGCGCGCGAGCCGGTCGCACAGTTGGATCGCGCACGCGCAGGCCGTGAGGAGGTGGAACGCGCCATCGAGGGCGCCACGGCGAACGTCCAACTCACAGAAGCGACCTTCCGCCGCTACGAGGCCTTGCACGAGCGAGGCGTCGCCAGCCGGCAGGATCTCGACGAAGCACGCGCCCGTCACGTCGCCGCGCAAGCGGAACTGAACCGCCTGGCCGCGAGACGCGGCGAGGCCCGCGCCGCCGCGACGCAGGCCGGCGCGGTCCTCGACTTCAGCAGCATCCGCGCGCCGATCGCCGGCATCGTCACCGCACGCTTCGTCGATCCAGGAGCGCAGGCCGCACCAGGAGTACCGCTCCTCACCATTGAAGAAGCTCGCGCCACGCGCGTCGATGCCTACCTGCCCGAGGGCGTGCTCGCGCGCATCGGCGACCGCGTCTTCGTCGATGCCGGAGGACAGCGCGTCCCCGCACGCGTCACGCACGTGCAACCTGCTCTTGATTCCGGCAGCCGCTCCTCCCTCGTGAAGCTCGAGCTCGATCAGCCGCTACGCTCCGGCGCGTTCGTGAAGGTGCTCATCTCCACCGGCTCGCGCGACACCATCACCGTCCCGAACACCGCACTCGTTCGCCGTGGAGCGCTCACCAGCGTCTTCGTCGTCGACGCGCAGCACGTCGCGCGCATGCGCCTCATCACCGTGGGCAGCACCGACGCAGCGCGGACCGAGGTGCTCTCCGGCCTCGACGCCGGCGAAACCATCGTGATCGCGCCCGCGAACGTCCGCGACGGCGTGATCGTCAGGAGCGGCGCATGAGCGGCGACTCCCGCGGCATCGCCGGCCGGCTGGCCGAATCGTTCATCGAGTCCAAGCTCACCCCGCTGGTGATCGTCGTCTCCATCCTCATCGGCCTCGGCGCGGTGCTGCTCCTGCCGCGCGAAGAAGAGCCGCAGATCGTCGTGCCCATGATCGACGTCTTCGTCGAGATGGCCGGCGCCTCCCCGGCCGAGATCGAGCAGCGCGTCACCAAGCCGATGGAGAAGCTGCTCTGGGAGATCCCCGGCGTCGAGTACGTCTACTCGACCTCTTCCGCCGGTTCCGCGATGGCCATCGTGCGCTTCAAGGTCGGCGAGAACGAGGAAGACGCCCTCGTGCGTCTCAACGAGAAGCTGCACGCGAACGCCGATCGCATTCCGCCCGGCACCGTCGGTCCGCTCATCAAGCCCCGCTCGATCGACGACGTGCCGGTGCTCGCTTTCACGTTATCCAGCGACCGCTACGACCACTTCGCCCTGCGCCGCATCGCCGCGGAGTTGCAGACGGAGATCAAACAGGTCGCCAACGTCTCCGAGGTGACCCTTCTCGGCGGCGCGCGCCGCCAGCTTCGCGTGCAGATCGATCCGGCCAGACTCGCCGCGCACGGCATCGCGCCGTCCGCGCTCGCGTCCGCGCTGCAACAAGCCAATGTCGAGAGCCGCAGCGGCGCCATCGCCGCGCAGAATCGCGAAGCCCTCGTCAAGACCGGAGGCTTCCTCCGCGACGCCGCCGACGCGGAGCGCATCGTCGTGGCCGTCACCAACGGCCGCCCCGTCGCCCTCGGCGACGTCGCCACCATCACCGACGGCCCCGAAGAGCCGGCCGACTACGTCTACTCCGGCACCCGCGAGACCGTCCGTCCCGCCGTGACCATCGCCGTCGCCAAGCGCAAAGGCGCCAACGCCACCGACCTCACCCGCCTCGTCGAGCACAAAGTCGAGACCCTGCGCGGCGTCCTCCTCCCCACGGACGTCCACGTCGACATCACCCGCAACTACGGCGAGACCGCCGCGGAGAAATCCAACGAGCTGCTCTTCCACATGCTCCTGGCCGTCCTCTCCGTCGTCGTCCTCATCGGCTTCGCCCTCGGCTGGAGAGAGTCCGGCATCGTGGCCATCGCCATCCCTGTGACCCTCGCCCTCACCCTGGCCGTCTTCCAGCTCTTCGGCTACACGCTCAACCGCGTCACCCTCTTCGCGCTCATCTTCTCGATCGGCATCCTCGTCGATGACGCCATCGTCGTCGTCGAGAACATCGTGCGGCACTACCGCCTGCCCGAGAACCGCGATCGCTCGCTGCGGCAGATCGCCATCGACGCCGTCGCCGAAGTGGGCAACCCCACCATCCTGGCCACCTTCACCGTCATCGCGGCCATCCTGCCCATGGGCTTCGTGCGCGGCCTCATGGGTCCCTACATGCGGCCCATCCCCGTCGGCGCCGCCGCGGCCATGCTCTTCTCCCTCGTCATCGCCTTCATGGTCACCCCGTGGGCCGCGCGCCGCCTGCTCTCGCGCGACAAAGGCAGCGCGCACGCGAACGTCGAAGGTCGCAGCACGCAACTGTACCGCCGCCTCATGGGCAGCATCATCCACGACTCGCGGCGCCGGGTGATCTTCCTGACCACCGTCGCCGTCCTGCTCGTCGCGGCCCTGTCGCTCTTCGCGTTCGGCGTCGTGAAAGTGAAGATGCTGCCGTTCGACAACAAGAGCGAGTTGCAGATCATCATCGACATGCCCGAGGGGACCACTCTCGAGCGCACGGCCGCGGTGGCGAGAGAGCTCGGTGCCGTCGTCGGTGAAGAGCCCGAAGTCGCGAACTGGCAGATGTACGCCGGCACCGCGTCGCCGTACAACTTCAACGGCCTCGTGCGGCACTACTTCCTGCGACGCGGATCCAACGTCGCCGACCTGCAGGTCAACCTCCTGCCGAAAGGCGAACGCAAAGCGCAGAGCCACGACATCGCCAAACGCCTTCGCGCGAAGACACTGGCCGTCGCCAAACGCACCGGCGCCAGCGTCAAGATCGCCGAAGTCCCGCCCGGACCGCCCGTCCTCCAGACCATCGTCGCCGAAATCTACGGACCCGACTATCAGCGCCAGATGGCCATCGCCAAAGACGTGCAGAACATCTTTCGCGAGACCGCCGGCCTCGTCGACGTCGACACCTACGTCGAAGACGACCAGGTCCAGTACCGCTTCGAAATCGACCGCGAGAAAGCCGCGCTCAGCGGAGTCACGCAGACCGAGATCGACGCCACACTGCGGCTCGCACTCTCAGGCATGAACGCCGGCCTCCTGCACGACGAGCGCGAAGCCGAAGACGTCATCGTGCGCGTCGAAGTCCCGCGAGCGCTCCGGGCGTCCGTCGAAGCCCTGCGCGCGTTGCACGTCAGCGGCGCAGGAGGAAAACTCGTCCCCCTCGGCACCCTGGTCACCATCGAAGAGACCACCGCGCCAAAGAGCATCTACCACAAGAACCTCATGCCGGTCGTCTACGTCACCGCGGACGTCGCGGGCAGCGAAGAGAGCCCCGTCTACGCCATCCTGAAACTCAACCGCGCCCTCGACAAAATGAAACTGCCCGAGGGGTATGCCATGCAGCGCTTCGTCGCGGGCCAGCCCTCCTCGACCGAGAAATTCGCCATGAAGTGGGACGGCGAATGGCACATCACCTACGAAGTCTTCCGCGACCTCGGCCTCGCCTTCGCGGCCGTGCTCATCCTCATCTACATCCTCGTCGTGGGCTGGTTCCAATCCTTCAAGACCCCGCTCACCATCATGGCCGCCATCCCGTTCTCCCTCGTGGGCATCATCCCCGCGCACGCCATGATGGGCGCCTTCTTCACGGCCACCTCCATGATCGGCTTCATCGCCGGCGCCGGCATCGTCGTCCGCAACTCCATCATCCTCGTGGACTTCATCGAGCTCCGCCTGAAACAAGGCATGCCCCTCGACCAGGCCGTCATCGACGCCGGAGCCGTCCGCTTCCGCCCCATGGTCCTCACCGCCGCCGCCGTCATCGTCGGCGCCGGCGTCATCCTCTTCGACCCCATCTTTCAGGGCCTCGCGCTCTCCCTGATGGCCGGCGAAGTCGCATCGCTGTTGTTGTCGCGCGTGACGGTGCCGGTGCTGTACTACGTGTCGGCGAAGAGGAAGGCGGAGGTGGGGGTGTAGGCGTGGCGCGAGGGAGGTGGCGGGGCGAGAACCCTCGGCGTCGGTAAAGCCACGTGCTCGCCGGCCGTCGTCTTGGCGGCTTTCGTGTTCTTTGCAAGTACGCCGGCCACTTGCTTCTTCTCCTGGGACAGTTCGGATTCCACAAGGCTCAATCCGCTACGAACTCGTTGAGGGCCCAGACGCATGATGTCGTGTATACGTCCACGGCGCGCGGATGGGTTCGTGCCAGTGAGACGGACGGCAGCGGGGAGGATCGGCGCGGCGCCGCACACTCCTTTGACATGAAGGATGCGCCTCCAACCCTTCGCCGATGAGCACTGGAATCAGATCGCCGCCGCGAGGGCAACTTCGGGCTCGCGCGCTGCTTTCCACCTCACCAGGGACTCTCCTGGCGGCTTATACTAGTCAGGATGACTAGAACGCCGCGTAGACGCGTTGGACGGTGGGCGCTGCAGGATGCGAAGGCACGCTTCAGCGAGGTGGTTCGGAAGGCGAAGACGGAAGGACCTCAGCAGATCACCGTGCATGGCCGTGAGGAGGTCGTCGTCGTTTCCGTCGAGGAGTACCGGCGCGTCAAGGGCCAGCCGACGGGCGAAGCTTTGGTGAAACTGCTACACGACTCGCCGCTCCGCGATCTCAAGATCGAAAGGGAGGGTACGCGAAGTCCCGTTCGCGGTGTCAAGCTGTGAAGGGTTGGCTCCTCGACACGAACGTGCTGTCGGAGCTTCGGCGGCCAAAGCCAAACGCACGAGTGGTCTCGTTCGTCTCCGGCCAGCCCCTCGATCTGCTTTACGTGAGCGTCGTGACCATCGCCGAGATTCGCTTCGGAATCGAATTGGTGAAGGACGTGAGCCGCCGGATGGAGCTCAACGAAGGGTTGGATCACAGGCTGCGGCCGATGTTCGAAGACCGCGTCCTCGAGATCAGCGAAGACGTGATGCTGAAGTGGCGGCTGCTGGTGGAAGAGGGCCGGAAGAGTGGTCACACGTTCTCGCAACCCGACTTGATCATTGGCGCGACCGCGCTGCATCACGGGTTGACGATCGTGTCTCGCGACGTGAGCGAGTATGAGATGGCGAACGTGCCGGTGTTGAATCCGTGGACGACGTGAGTGCGATTTTGAGCACGTCTCGCGCGCGACCACGGACATGGACTTCGACGGCAGTTTTCGCAGGCCCACCAGAGGCAGCGGTCCGTCGGGCGCGTTCGGTCCACTTCCGACTTCGGAATGGTCTGCGTGGACGGCTTGAGCGTGACCTCGGTCTACCCGGCAGCCTGTTGCCACCAGGCTGCGTTCGGGTCTCGCCGAGGTGGAGTAAATCGTGCCCGCGTGCCGATTCGGTGCAAGGCCTCTCTCAGGCGTGGCGGGGGCACGGAACGTAGAGTCGCCCATTGCTTCAGGATGGAAGATGTGGAGTGGAGCTGTTGTGGATCGGGGACGAGCTCCGTGAAGATGCGTCGTGCCTTCTGGTCATCGGACGCGAAGGCCATTCCCCGATTTGCAGCAATGGCGATGGACATCGCCTCACCGTCGTCCAGCTCGGCGGCGAGTGTGACGAACTGCTCTTCTTCGTACTCCGTCTCCAAATCGCAGACCCGTATCCGTGCGATGGCGAGAACATCATCCACCTGGAGCGGAACCATCTTGCTCTGCTCGGTATCGTCGCGGAGGAACAACGCCTCCTTCTGAACGGCTGAACAAATGAACGTAGCTCCTCGAATCGTGGAAACGATGTCGGCAATCTCGCCGGAAGCCGCCAGGTTGATCAAGACACACGTGTCCAGGATGGCCACCGCTTCGTTTCGCATTCATTGGGCCTCGGTCAGCGTGCGAAACAGGGGCAGGGATAGCGTTTCAAAGACGCCTTCTCGTTCGGCGCCGATCTGAGCTGCGAACGAATCGGCGCGCTCACGCGCGGAGACGCGATCCACCTGAAGGTACGATGCAAACTGGCCTTCGCTGATTCGACCGTCGCTGTAGGCCTGGAAGGCGAGCATCTCGTAGCGAAGAGGGAGCCGCGGCTCGTGGGACGCCGGCTCCTCCCTCCCCGGAAGACGCTGACCCTCCTGCGGGCGGAATGCCTCCGACACCAAGCGGTCCCAGAGGCCTCTGGGAACACGTTTCAGATCCTCGAGGCGACGCACGAGAGCTTGAACGGAGACCGCGTAAAGACTGGCCAGCGTACAAACGTCGGCGAGAGTGACCCGGCCTTGTCGCGCTCGATGCAGCTCGGAAAAGCGTCGATTGAGACCCGCTGACGGCACGAGAAAGTTCTTAGCGAAACTCTCCGCCAGCACTTCGCGCGGAGGCCGCCTCTTCTCATCCAGCCACGTGACCTCCGCTGAAAAGCGAGTGGTGAGAAAGTGAGCGTACTCGTGCGCCAACGTCCATCGTTGACGACCGTAGGGATGGTGCGCATTGATCGCGATGCAGCCGCCGAGCGTGTCGTTGTACGCAAACAGTCCTGCCACTTTCGCGGGCATCTCGATGAAGAAGACGCGAAGACCGATGTCGCTCTCCAGACGATCGCGCAAACTGCCGACCGGGCCATCACCGAGGCCAAGACGATTGCGTTCCGCGGTGGCCAGTTCTTCCCCCGCAAGGTCTGGCGGCGTGCCGGAGAGCTCATGCGCTGGAGGGTAGTTTCGCGCCAAGGGAGCGTCCAGCATCGTTTCGAGCTCGACATAGCTTTCGGCAAGTCGTTGAAGCTCCGTCGCACTTTGAAATGGTTCGCCGGCCTCCTCGGGAAGCGCCGCGCGAAACTGAGGAACAAGACCCTCGGTGACGACGCGGTGGCCGGCAAAGTCGCTGACCTTCCGACCGTAGAGATCGGCGAGCTGACGAATCTCGTGCGGAGTCACGCGCCGCTCGCCTTTCTCGATCGCGACGAGGGTCGTACGCGCCAGACCGAGCCGCTCAGCGACAGCCTCCTGCGTGATGCTGCGCGCACGACGCGCCTGCTGAAGGCGAGCGCCCAATACTCGCGGATCGCCCCCGAACGGGTTGTTCTCTGCCAAGAGGTTTCCTTTCGGGATCGATGATCGCCGCTCGATCTGACAATGTCAAGCTTATCAAGCGCATCAGCACGCAAATGTCAGAGCGCCGACACACCCCAGCGGCTAAAGTTTGATGTCGAAGTGCGGGTATTCGAGCCGAAGTCCAACATCTCAACACGAGCGTCCTTCGCTCAAGGCACGCTCCGCCCGGGGCGAGGACGCCCCCCAGCCTGCCGGCGGGACGCCGGCGCTCCCGATTTCGGCCGCTACCAGGGCGCAGGTCGTCGCCTCTGCGCTAGAAAGGCATCGGCCTCGGAGCTGCCGTACGTGCCTCAGGCTATGCCAACCAGCGCCGCCGGCCGTGCCGGCCCAGCGCTGCCGGTCGTGCCGGCTAGCCCGCATTTCTCACAGCCCTTCGTCGCGAGACAGCCGAGAGTGGCCTGGATGCGAGTCGAACGGCGATTTCGCGACGAAGGCATAGTTGACACTATGTTGAGGAGCGAAATCGTCGTTCGGCGAAGCAGGCAGGCCGCTATCGGCTGTCGTAGCAGAAGGGCTGTGAGAAATGCGGGCTAGAAGACGATCTTGAAACCGAAGTCCGCGGCTGGCGCCGCGACCGCGGGTCCGGTCGGCGGGATCGTCACTTTGTAGCCCACCTTCCCCTGCAGAAACAGGGGCGTCTTGCCGATTTGATAGGACGCCTCGACGCCGGAGGTGGCGCTGATCTCCGGGCGCTCCTTCGGTTGGTAGGGATCGTACGCCGCCTCGGTCGACACTCCCACGCCGAGGTCTTTCAGATTCTTGATGCGCGATCTGATGTTCTCCAGCTCGAGCCAAAGCGCCTTCATGGAGACCTTGATGGCCACGTCGGGCTGCAAGCCGGCGGGCGCGTTCTGCGGTCCGATGGCAACCTCGAGCTTCAAATCCTTGCCCAGGACGATGGGCTGGCCGAAGATCAGACCGAGCTTCGTCTCGCGGACCGGGATCGCTACCTCCACGTTCGTGGTGACCTTTCGATCGGCAACGCTCCCCTGGACGCTCGCCTCGACGCCGGATTCCGATTCGGTCCCGGGCTTGCCCTTTCCGGACTTCGACATCGACGTCGACGACAGTTTTCGCAGGCCCACCAGAGGCAGCGGTCCGTCAGGCACCGGCCTGTCCACCTCGGACTTCGGAATGGTCTGCGTGGACGGCTTGAGCGTGACCTCGGGCTTCTTCTCCGCCTCGGCCGTTTCCGGCTGTCGTTGAATCGCATCCGCCGCGGGCGTGAAGCCGTGAACTTCGCCACCGGTCAGCGCGGCGTCCGCGGCGCGATCGGCTTCGCGGTCGTAGTGAGCGTTCGACAGCCCGGATGACGTGTCGTGATCCTGCTGCGCCACATGCGCCAGCTCGTGCGCCAGCAGCCGGCGCCCGGCGGAGGTCTCGGGCGCGTAACGTCCCCATCCGAACACCAGATCCTGCCCGGCAGTGAAGGCCCGCGCACTCATCGCGTGGGCCGACTGCGCGGCGTCCGCATCACTGTGGACACGCACCTGCGAGAAGTCTTGGCCGAAGCGCGACTCGAAAAACCCGCGCGTCGCAGTGTCGAGCGGCTTCCCCGGGGCGCGCAGGACATCGCGCACCACAGGCGGCGCATCAGAACGGTCAAGGCGGCCGCGCTCCTTCGACCGCGAGGAAGCCATGATTCGCATTGCTCAGTGAGCCGTCATTGTAGTGCGGTTGAGTGCACTGGCGATGGTGAACCGGCTCAGGGCGACCCGGTCTTTCATCGTTATATCCTGCTATACTGCTCGCATTCCAAATGGAAAGGAGCTTTCGCATGAAACGTGCTGCCATTCTTCTAACCCTCATCGCAGTCATGGCCATCGCGCCCTCCGCTTTCGCCGGTTGCGCAAAATGCAACACAACGGTCGGTTGCTTCGGGGCCACGCAGGGGTGGGTCGACTGCTATTTCGATGGGGAGTGTCACAGGATCGGCGGGTTCTGTCAGGACTTCACCGATGAGGAGACTCAGCTCGCGGCCACCTATACGGTCGCGGCCGTTCACGTCGTCGAGACCGAGGCGGAATCCGTGAAGGCTCCGGTGCTCGACACGAAGACGCTCGCCGCGCCGCAGGAAGCCGAGAAAGTCGTCGCCTTGCGCTGATCTTTCTCCGTCGTGGGGACGGGCGCCGCTCGTCCTCACCTCTCCTCCGCATGCACATCGCCGCGCTCCTTCTCTCCGCGGTCCTTCTCTCTGCGGTCCTCGGCTCCGGCGGTCTGCTTTCCTTCGCCCCTTCGTCGGCCGATGACGCCACTGTCCACCTGACGCTCACCGCCGCCCGCCACTGGCCCGCTGCCGCGAGCCTCCGCATCACCGATCTCGGAGACGCCGCCGTACACGCGAGGCAACTGACCGCCGAGGAGACGGCCTCGTTGCGCGGCCTGATCCTGGCGCCGGGCCGGTACCGCCTCACCATCTCTGCGCCACGCCTGGCGCCGGTCTTTCGCGACGTGACGCTCGGGCCGGGACAGTCCGTCGACCTCGGCGCGCTCGCGCTCGGATCGCTGCCGCGCATCCGCGGCGTGGTTCGCGATGCCGATGGCGGGCCGCTGGCCGCCGCGGACGTGCGCGCCGGACCGCTCGAAGTGAGGACAAACGCGGACGGTAGCTACGTACTCGAGCCGCTCCCGGGCCAGTGGCCGGAGTTCGTGACCGTCGCCGCGCGCGCCCGCGGCATGCGCGTGCTCGACGTTCCGAAAAGCACCGCCGACGTCGATCTCCCTCCAGTAGTGCTCGGCCGTCCCGCGAAACTACGGGTCACACTCACGAATCGGCCGGCCGGCGATCTCCATGCCGTCCTGCAGATCAGGACGGCCTCGGACCAGCTCGCAGTCGTTCGTCGCGCGCGGCTGGACGCCCCGCAGAAATCACTGGAGCTCGACGGCCTGGGCTCGGGAGTGTACGTCCTCCTCCTCCGCGGCGCCGGGCCGCTGGAGCAGTTGGCAACGAAGATCAATCTCGGCAGCGGCGACGACCGGGTCCAGGAGATCGCCGTGAAGCCGCTCCCGTTCACCGCTCACGTGACGATGGGCGGCGAGCCGTTGCCCCACGCCGCGGTCTCGATGCGCAACCTCGCGTTCCAGTGGCATGGCGAGCTCGAGACCGACGAAGCCGGGCGCATGACTGGCGTGCTGTGGCAGCCGGGCGACTACGCCGCCGAATACCACGGGAGCGGCACCGCCGGCTCGTTCCTCCAGCAGGTCACCCTCGGCAGCACGGCCCCGGTCTCCATGAAGCTCGACGTCGCCCGCCGCGAGGTGCGCGGACGTCTCCTCGACAACGACGGCTTCCCCGTCGCTGGCGCACGCGTCTCCCTTCGCACCGACACCGACGAAACCTCATCGACCGTGCGAGCGGAGACCGCGCTCGACGGCAGCTTCGCCTTCGAAGCCGTGGCCGCGGGCGAGCAGCACCTCTCGTTTCTGGCCGAGGGATACCTGATTCCCGACGAGCAGCGCTTTGTCCTTCATCCCGCCGACACCCTCCGCGAGGTGCCGATCCGTCTCTCGAGCGGCATCCTGCGCAGCCTGCGCATCGTCGACGCCATGGGCCATCCGCCGGTCGCCGCCGACGTCATCGCCGTCAGCAACGGAGTGCTCCGCGCCACCAGCCATGCCGACCAGGAGGGACGCGTGAGCATCCCCGTCGTCGACGCCGCCACCGTCGTCTTCATCCTCGGCCGCGACGGTGCGTTCGCCGCGTTTCGCCCGACTAGCGACGACGTCACCAACGTCACCCTCCCCGCTCCCGGATCCTCTCTCCGCATCACCACGCGCACCACCCTCGGCCAGCCGCTTCCCAACGTTGCCCTGCTGATCGCTTACGGCGGCGAGACCCTTCCCCTCGAGGCAGCATCCCGCTTCGAGCGCGCCCACGGTTCACTTCGCACCGACACCAACGGCGACCTCACTCTCCGCAACCTCCCCGCCGGCTCGTACCAGTTCTGGCCCTACAAGAGCGACTCCGAAGCCGAATCCATCCTGGCCTCGGAGATCCCCGCACCGATCACCATCAACGTAAAGCCAGGCGAAAACGCGGTGGTGGTGGAGTTTCGAGCGAAGTGAGTGCGCGCCAACGGGGTCATGCTGCCCTCTCTGCGCAGCAGGCAAGTACCGTGACTATTCTCCTGACGCCTTCCTGCGCGGGCTCAGCATCTCCTTCCGCGCCTGCTTGGCACGTTCGGCGCCGATGGCGGTCTTCACGTCTTTCTCTTCTTCCGGAGGAGGCAGCACGGCCGGCAGGCCGAGGGAGTCGATCCACAACTCCCGGGTCCATCCCATCGTGTGGTAGAGGTGCTCGTCTTCCTGCTCCTCCACCTCATCGCAGGCGTCTTTGAGCGCCTTCTTCTCCTCACCAGTGAGCTTCTCGGAGACTTCGCGCATCAGCTCCCAGTTCATGTGGTCCTTGGTCTCGGCGTCGACCACGCATTCAGCGGCCACGAGCTGCGCGGCGCCGGGCTCTCCCGACGAGAGAGCCATCTGCATCGCCTGGACGAGCGACTCACCCTTATGCCGGACGATCTTGCGGCCAGGCGTCTGCCTGGCGAGGTCGAGGCCGAACTGCTGACAAACCCCCTCCATGACGCGAACGTGGTTCTGTGTCTGCTCGAGGTACTTCGCCCACTCTTCCTTCAGCTCGTCGTTCTCAGCGCATTGAATGGCAATCGTATACACCTGCACACCACCCAACTCCGTTTCGAGAGCCTGGTAGAGAAGCTCTTCGATCTGCTTGCGTTCCATGAATTTCTCCTGATTACGATGATTGGCGGAATTGCAGCTCAGCTCACTAGCACTAGCGAACGCGGCTCGCGAGTTCGTGCACTGCGAGAGCAACTTCGCGAGACATGCGATCCGCGCCGGAATGCGCTGGCCTCAGTGCACCTCGCCCGATCCGGCATCATTGCGCCACCATTGCTCGTTCTCGGGCCGTGGTGACGGCTGCTCCGCTGATTGCGGCTCCCGTGCCGCCAACTCATCTTCCGCGTTGCGAACATCCTCTGTTTCTGCCATCCGAATCTCCTTTACCCGTAGTCGGCCCGCGCTCGTGCACAACCAATACCAATGACGCAGCGTCGACGTTCGCCTCAGCCGAATGCCCCATGGAGCGCCTGCTCCTGTCAAGAGAGCGGCGGCCAGGACTGCCATGTTCCCGGTAACGGATCGCACGATCTGTCAGGGGCATTGGAATGGGCTCTGCAGGAGGCTGAGCGGATACGGGGTTGATCATCATGTGGAAGAACAACAGCCTGTCGATCGTCTGTTCTGTGCTGTTTGCATTCTCACTCGTGGGCCATAGTTGGGCGGGGTGGAAGGCGCATAACGATGACGAGCGGAAACATGGTCAACCGACGTTACGATATTCGGAGTTTCTGAAGTCGCCCGAGTTCGGCGAAACGGTCTTCGAAAACTGGGAGAGTGAGTTCCTGCAGATGGGGTTCTACGTGATCCTGACCGTATTTCTCTTCCAACGAGGCTCCTCGGAATCAAAGAAGCATGACGGAACCGACGAGGTAGACGAAGATCCCACCAATCACCGCGATGACTCTGGGGCACCTATGCCCGTCCGGGAAGGCGGCTGGAAGCTGACCCTCTACAAGAATTCGCTGAGCCTCGCCTTTCTCGCCTTGTTTCTATGCTCGTTCTTTGGTCACGGCCTGGCAGGAGCTCGTAAGTACAACGCGGAGCAGGTGGAGCATGGTTCGACCGACACTTTGAGCACGTTGGGTTACATGACCACGGCACAGTTCTGGTATGAGTCCTTCCAGAACTGGCAGAGCGAGTTTCTTGCCGTCCTGGCGATCGTCGTGCTCTCGATCCGGCTGCGTCAGTGGGGCTCGCCGGAATCAAAACCGGTGCACGCACCGCATACAGAGACGGGTACCGGCTAGCTCTCGGCTAGCTCACGGCTAGCTCACGGCGAGCTCGCCTCGACGTGCAGTTTGTGCCCGTGCTCATCCTGTTGCCGATCGATCGACCAGGCGCGATATATACTTCCGGCAAGTTCGCCAACTGGCTCCTGGTGCGCGGGGTGCTCTCATTGAACGACTCTCCAACCTTGCACCGCTCGACCCTGGCCACGTGGATTCCTGCGGGTCTCGCAGCGTATGCCTTTGCCGGGGGCTTGGTGACATTGGCGGGTTGGACCTTCGACCTCCGGCGCCTCACCGACTGGGAGGGCAATGGAATCTCCCAGATGCCGAACAACGCCCTGGGCATTGTGGCCGGCGGGGCGGCCCTGATTCTGTGGTCGCGCGGCCGGCATCTTTTGAGCGCGGTCCTTGCCGCATTCGCGGGCCTGATCGGGGCGGCCACGTTGTTCGAATACATCAGCGGCATCGACCTCGGTATCGACCAATTGCTCGTCCATCGTGACTGGGGCCAGCGAGGGACCGTCGTGCCGGGGCGGATGGGGCCACCCGGCTCCACGTCACTCACGATCATCGGTGCGTCGATCATCCTCACCAATTTCCGGCGTACGCGCCGCTTTGCGCCGGCCGGAGGGCTGCTCACCATCGGCATCGCACTTCTGTCGCTGACCGGCTATCTCTTCGGTGCCGGCCGCCTTTACACGATCCCGAAACTCACGACCATCGCGTTCCAGACCTCGACCATGCTGCTCGCCCTCGGCGTCGCGCTGGTCGCCTCTGTTCCTGATCGGCAGCCCATGAAGCTGCTGGGGAGCTCTGCCGCGGCATTGCTCGTCCGCCGCGCACTGCCTGGGATCGTTCTCCTGCCCCTGATCCTGGGTTGGCTGAGCGTCCGCGGGGAGGAGGCGGGACTCTTCGATAACGCATTCGGCACCGCTGTACTGGTCCTCCTCCTGATCGCGCTGCTCACTGCCCTCCTCTGGTGGTCCGCGGCTGCCGTTCGAGTCCACGAAACCGCGATCCGTGCGACCCGCGATCAACTCGCCGGCGTACTCGGCAGCATCACTGATGCCTTCATGACGGTGGGGTCGGACTGGCGCTTGATGTTCGTGAATGAGGAGGCTCAAAGACGCTTTGGGATGACGCATGCCGCGCTCTCTGGCCGGGACATCTGGGACCTCTTGCCGGACGCGGTGAACAATGAGGCCTACCGCCAACTTCACCGCGCAATGAGCGAGCGTGTCAGCGTCGAGTACGAGGTGTTCTATCCGCCATGGCATCTCTGGTTTGCCGAAAAGGCCTATCCCACCGCGGAGGGCGGCCTGGCGATCTACTCGTGTGACATCACTGCACGCAAACACTTCGAGGACCGTCTGCGCGAGTCTGAGGAGCGCATGCAATTGGCCATGACCATCGCCGATGCCGCGACATGGGATCTCGACCTGCGCACCAACACGAACCACTGGTCCGACAGTCACTTCACTCTGCTCGGCTACGAGCCCACACCCGACCGTGTCGCTGGACGCGAGATGTGGCAGAACGCGATCCTCCCGGAAGACTTGCCCGTTGTTTCGGCGGAATGGGAGCGCGCGGAACGCGAGCGTGACTTGTTTCGCTCGGAGCACCGGCTGCGGCGCGCCGACAACGCTCAGACCCTCTGGGCCAGCGCGGCTGGCCGGTTCTTCTACGACAGTGCAGGACGGGCAGTTCGCTTCGTCGGAGTGTTCTACGACGTCACCAGGCGTAAGGAGGCAGAGGAAGGGCTGCGAAGTGCCGATCGCATCAAGGACGAGTTTCTGGCCACGCTCTCGCATGAATTGAGGACACCGCTGACCGCCATCGTCGGCTGGTCGCAGATGCTGCTCAATGGCGATGTCGAGAAATGCGAGCAAGGGACGGCGTTCGAAGCGATCCGGTCGAGCGCGAAAGCTCAGACCCAGCTCATCGACGATGTCCTGGACATTTCCCGGATCACCAGCGGGAAGATGCGTCTCGAGCGCGAGCCGGCGGATCTCGCCGCGATCGTCGACGCGGCTGCGGCCACGGTTCGCCCGGCGGCCGAGGCCAAGCGCATCTCTCTTGAGCTCACACTCGACCGGACACTGTCACTCCAGTTCATCGATCCCGCTCGCATCCAGCAGGTCATCTGGAATCTCCTGTCGAACGCCATCAAGTTCTCCCCGCCCGCCTCGGCCGTCGAGGTCACGCTGCGTGCCGAGGATTCCTTTGCGGTCGTGGACGTGGAAGATCACGGTCAGGGCATCGCGCCGGAGTTTCTTCCTCATGTCTTCGATCGCTTCCGTCAGGCCGACAGCTCCGCCACGCGGGCGCATAGCGGTCTCGGCCTGGGGCTCGCGCTCGCCAAAGACCTCGTCGAGCTCCACGGCGGAACGATCGAAGCCGAAAGCGAGGAGGGCCGCGGTTCCCGGTTCACCGTACGGCTTCCAATCATTCCTGCCGATGACGGACATGAGACCCGCGCCACCGCGGCGAGGTCAGGCGGCGACCTCTCGCTCACCGGCCTCCGCGTTCTTTACGTGGATGATCGGGAAGATGCCCGCGTGCTCATCGCGCGCATGCTCGTGCGACACGGAGCGGAAGTTCTGCAAGCGGATTCCGTCGAGGATGCGCTTTTGGTGTTGAGGGCCGGCCGGCCGCACGTAGTCGTCACCGACATCGCCATGCCTGTTCGCGACGGCTACGATCTTCTGGTCACGATCCGCGCGGATCGTGACTGGAGCCACGTCCCCGTCGTTGCGTTGACCGCCGAGGGCCGGCTCGACGACGACGTGCGTGCCGCTGCGGCCGGCTTTTGCGGTTTCCTCCGGAAGCCGATCGAGCCCGACGAACTCGCCGTCGTCGTCGCGCAGGCAGTGGCCGGGGGCCGGCTTCGCGAGCCGTGAGCCCGGCCCAGCCTGTGCGGCAATCAGGTACGGCGCGGCCATACCAGCACACTGCTTTCATTGATGTCCCTCCTTGCGCCTCACAGGCGCTTCGCCCAGCCTGCTGAGCAAAAGTGTCCCGGCAACCGTCTATCCGTTGCGCTCGCGCCCGTGCCCGCTCCAGGAGCTGGCGCTTTGCTTGGTGTGACCACAGGCGAGGCTTGGCTCAGCAGCCTTCTCAGGGTGAGCCGGATCCGGATGGCAAACCATTCGCAGATCATTTCGGCGGGTACCGGCTCGTTCATGGCTTCCTGCCACATCTTCGGGCGCAGAACACACATTGAAATGATCGTCACCGCGCGGCTCCGGCGGCAAGATCGCAATTCATATGGACTGTACAAGCGGATCTCCAGGAAGCAGTTGCGAATGCTCGGTCCTTTCTGCGATGCTGCGGCGAGGGAGATAGCGATGCCGTCCGATGGACCGAAGGTGCCAACGACTGCATGGCGTTGGCACGCCGCCGAACCCGTCTGGTGCGCCAAGGCGGCCGGCCCGCGCCTGCGCGCCTTTGCGGTGGTCGTGGTGTCTTCATTTCTTTTCCTCGCCACCCCACTCTCCGCTTCCAATGACATCGAAGATGTCAGCCACGGCTCCACGGCCGGGCTGGCCGTGCCGGCTCAGGAGCAGGTTGCGTACGCAATCGATCTCAGGCGGCTCTCGATCGAAGAGCTCGCGCAGATCAGAGTCACGTCCGTCTCCAAGGTGGCGGAGCCGCTGAACCAGGCTCCGGCCGCCGTCTTCGTCATCACCAACGATGCCATCCGCCGCTCCGGCGCCAACAGCATCCCCGAGCTCCTGCGACTGGCGCCGAATCTCCATGTGGCCCGGCTCGACGCGAACACCTATGCGGTCAGCGCACGTGGCTTCAATCAGTCGAGCGGCACCGCGAACAAGCTCCTCGTGATGATCGACGGGCGCGCGATCTATTCGCCCCTTTTCTCGGGAACATTCTGGGACGCGCAGCGCACGTTCCTCGACGATATCGACCGCGTCGAGGTGATCAGCGGCCCGGGCGGCACGCTCTGGGGAGCGAACGCAGTCAACGGCGTCATCAACATCATCACCAAGGATTCCGCCGAGACGCGCGACTGGATGGTCGATGCGCGTCTCGGTTCGCTCGATCGCAGGCTCGGCGTGCGTTACGGTGGTGGGCTTGGCCCCGGCACCCGATTCCGTGTCTACGGCCTCGGCCTCCAGCAGGGCTCGCTGGAGCGCGCGGACGGTGCGAGCGTCGATGACTCATGGAACCATGTTCAAGGTGGTTTCCGCGCCGACCGGACTCAGGGCGCGGACACCTTCACCCTGCAGGGCGACTTCTACCGCGGCACCGGAATCGGGCGCCCGGCGTATCTTCCCAGCGGAAGCATCCGCGGTGGCAACCTCTCCGGTACCTGGGCCCGCAGATTCGCCGATGGGTCGGGTCTGCGCGTGCAGACGTACTTCGACAACTCGCGGCGTGTGCTGGTCAGCGGCATCACCGCAACCGTCGATCAGTACGCACTGGAAACGCAGTACGACTTCACCCTCGGTTCCAGACACGGGCTGGTCGTCGGGGCGGGTTATCGCATGACCGATGATCAGTTTGAGGGCGGACCCGGGACGTCCTTCCTCACACCCGCCGGCCGCACCCTCCGCTTTGCCAACGTGTTCGCTCAGGATGCCATTACGCTCAGCGACCGGCTCAAGCTCGCTGTCGGTGTGAAGCTCGAGGACAACACCTTTACGGGCCTCGAGCTCATGCCGGATGCGCGGCTCTCCTGGTCGGTCTCGGACCGGACGATGTTGTGGACCTCGGTGGCCCGCGCGGTGCGGACGCCCTCGCGCTTCGATACCGACTTGTTCAATCCGGGCATCCTCGCTGGCGGACCCGATTTTCAATCGGAAGAACTGCTCGCCTACGAAGCCGGCTATCGCGGACTGCTCTCACCTGCGTTCTCCCTTTCGGTGTCCGCGTTTTACAACTCCTACGATCATCTGCGCACCGTGGAAGGGTCGACGCCGGCGGTCTTCCCTCTCGTCGTGCTCAACAACATGCAGGGTCATACCCAGGGTGTCGAAGCATGGGCAAACCTCGCGGTACGCGAGTGGTGGCACCTGAGCGGCGGCTTCAGCGCGCTGCGGAAGAATCTGCGGCTCGCACCCGGAAACCGTGACTTGTTCGGCGTTGCCTTCGCCGGGAACGATCCGCGTTACCAGGCCCAGCTTCGTTCCAGCATGGACCTTCCCGGCGGTTTCGCATTGGATCTGTGGTTGCGCAATGTCGGTGGCCTGAAGAGTCCGGAGGTCCCCTCCTATCTCGAAGCCGACGTACGAATCGCGTGGCAGGCGGCGGAGAAGTTCGACCTGTCTCTCGAGGGACACAATCTGCTGCACGAGCGGCATCTCGAATTCGTGAATCCTTCGATCGCGCCGAGCGAGATTCCTCGCTCGCTGACGCTGACCGCACGCTGGACTCCCTAGATGCCATTCCCTCGCGCTCACACGACCCGCCTGGTCCGGCCGATCGTGCTCGCCGTTCTGTTCGCGGCGTTTCCGGCTCACACGGCTGATCGCTCGCTCGAATACGCCGTGAAAGCGACGTTCCTCTACAAGTTCGCCACTTTCGTCGAATGGCCCCGCGGCACGTTCGAGCGCGAGACATCTCCGTTCGAGCTCTGCGTGGTCGGAGCCGATCCGTTCGGCGGCCGCATTCAGCAGGCAGTCTCGGGGCAAAGCGTCGGCAGGCATCCGATCGTCCTGCGGCAGCTTGTGAAGGCCGAGCCTCAATCGAATTGCCACGTGCTGTTCGTGTCGCGATCCGCCAGCCAACCGGCCGCCGAGGCGCTGAGGGCCGTGAGCGGTACGCCGACTCTCACCGTGACCGACTCGGCTCTCGGTGGCACCGCAGGCATCATTCACTTCGTCATCGTCGACGGTCGAGTGAGCTTCGACATCGACAACGTGGCCGCGGCGAGAAATCAGCTCGTCATCAGCTCGAAGCTGCTCGAGCTGGCGCGGAGGGTCAACGCCGCGCAGCCCGGAACGGCGCCATGACCGAGACTCACGTTCGCGACCAGCGCCGGTTCACGCCGGCGCACGCACTGACGGCCGCAATCGCTCTCCTGGCGGCGGGCATCGTGATCTCGGTCTATCAGGATCGGGTGTTCCGCGCCCAGCAGATCCGCGAGGTGACCGTCCAGGGCGAGGTTCTTGCCGCCAGCGTCACTGCCGCTCTCGTGTTCGGAGACGCGAAGACCGTGCAAGAGCACGTCAGCGCATTGCAGATCAACCCCGAGATCGAAGCGGCCGGCGTGTACGACGATCGGCAGGGTCTGGTCGCGAGCTTCGTCCGGAAAGGCCAGGAGCCGCTGCCATCTTCGGCTCCTGATCCAAACACCGTGGTCCGAGGCCGCAGAGCGCTGGTGGTTCTCCCCGTTGCACAGGACATCGTCCGGCTCGGCAGCGTTTGCATCCGCACGATCGATGAGCCGATCGGCCGGAGGCTGGCTCGCCACGCCGCCGTCATGCTGCTCACGGTGATGGCCACGGTTCTGATGGCCTTCATGGGCGCCTCGCAGCGCACGTTGAGAGAGGCGAACCGTCAGCTCGAGATCCGCGCCGTCGCGCTCTCGGAGACGAACCAACTGCTGCAGAATGAAATGGAGGAACGGAGCAAGGCCGAGGACGCGTTGCGCCAGAGTCAGAAGATGGAGGCCGTGGGGCAGCTCTCCGGCGGAATCGCTCACGACTTCAACAACCTGCTCACGATCATCCAGGGAAATCTTCACCTTCTGAAGACGCAGGCCGCCGGCGACCCGTTAGCGATTCAGACCTATGTGGAAGGCGCAGGCGAGGCCGTCGAGCGCGCCGGACATCTGGTCCGGCGGCTGCTGGCCTTCTCGCGGCGCCAGCCTCTCTCTCCCCGTTCCGTGAATTTGAGCGAGCTCGCCACGGGCATGAAGGATTTGATCTTTCACTCGGTCGGAGGGCGTATTCGGATCGAGTGGGAGTTGAACGGGAAATGGATGACCCTCTGCGACGTCAACCAGATGGAGAACGTGATTCTCAATCTTGCGATCAATGCCCGCGACGCGATGCCGGAGGGCGGCACACTCACGATTGCAACGAACGACTGCTCCGTGGCGGAGGGAACCTTGCGCGGCGAAGTGGCGCCGGGCGACTACGTCGAAGTGAGGGTTCGGGACACGGGGACCGGGATGAGCGAGGAAGTACGCAGCCGTGCCATCGATCCGTTCTTCACCACCAAGCCCCACGGTCAGGGAACCGGCCTTGGGCTGAGCATGGCCTTCGGATTCGTCCGTCAATCGAATGGTCATCTCGACATCGACACAGCCCCCGGTCGGGGGACGATGATCGTCATCCTTCTTCCGCGGCACTGCGCGGACCAATCACCGAGGCCTGAATGAGGAGCAACTGAAATGACTGATTCCCCGTTTACCGTCCTCCTCGCTGAAGACGAACCAATGCTGCGCCGGGTCGTGCATGAAACACTGCGGCGCGCCGGCTTCATTGTCGTCGATGCCGCCGACGGCACTGCCGGGCTCGAAATTCTGCAGTCGGACGCCTCGATCGACATGCTGCTCACCGATGTCAAGATGCCGGGCCTCAATGGCTACCAGCTCGCTGAGGCGGGACTCTCGCTCAGGCCCACGATGAAGGTGATGGTGATGACCGGCTATGCGGACGAGGCCATTCCGGACCTCATCCGGGAGGCCTCCATTCCCATCATGAGAAAACCGTTCAACTTCGAGACTCTCGCAACCTCCATTCGCGACGTCATTCGTTCGCGCTGAGAACCGGTTTGTCGTACTGCGACCTCTTGCTCGGAGGAATGGATGGCGCCAGCCGTGCCGGCTCACCTGCAGCGCAATCCCGTCGCACGCGTCCGCTGATTCGGCGCGCATAACAGAGTGGCAATCCGCAGGGCGAGGCGGAGATCGCCCAGCCCTACTTCTGCGGCGCGCTCCCGTCCCCGACGGGCCAGAGTTGCCCGCGCACGTCTCCGTAATAGGTCTGTCCGGTCGTGTGGAGGTTGAAGTAGAGCTGGTGCTGATTGGCCAGGCTGGCCATCCCGGCGATGGTCAGGACTTTGGCGGGCTTCATCGATTCCAGCGAGGGGCCTCCGATGATGCAGCCCCGGGTGAAGCCGTCGATCGGGCCGTGACCCTCGCCCTGAGCGACGGTCTGGGCGAGATGCTCGTTCGTCAGTTCCACCGAGAACAGGCCGTCCGAGAGGTCTTTCTGGATGTCCGTGGCCAGCGCGAAGTCGACCAGGATCGGGCCGAGGATTCCGGGCTCTCCGCAGTGGATGTGGAACATGTTGACCGTCGCGACATCCACACCTTCGACGCGGACGTCGACCCAGGCCCGGCTGAGGTCCTTGCTGAAGCGGATCTGCCCGTGTCCGCGATGCCCTGCGGCCTCACGCTGAGCGCGGGTCTGCGAAGCCGTCGTGGAGCGGAACCGCTCCGGAACGGACGACGGCGTGTTCTCCTCGTCATTCGATTCCTGGTGCGGGCTGAGGTAGGACTCGAACACGAGCCCGACCTCCTTCCCTTGTGATGGGTCGAGCGCGGGCGCGGGATGAACGGAAGACGCCGAGGTCGTGGTGGTGGACGAGGACGCCGCCGACTCTGTTGTGGCCGTTGTCGAGGTCGCGGCTGTCGTTTGCGCCTCGCCGGTCGCGGAGCGCTGAGCGTCACATCCGAGAAGCAACACAGCCACCAAAAGGAACGGCACTCGAGAGGTCATCATCGCAATCCTCCATCACTCGGGGACGCATTGTCGCCGATCCCGGCTCCTGCCGCAGCAACCGGTCTCGCGATACGACCTTCGCGCTTCGATCCCAGGGCGATGCCAACATGCAACCGGCCGTGACGGCCTACCGCCGCCGAAGCACGTACTTGTCGAGGACGTACTTCCACGGCACCACCACGATCGCCAGCGGGACCCACACGAACACTCTGGCCATCCCCTCGGCGGGGGAGCCAGCCAGTTGGCCGGCCGCCCACAAGGGGTAGGCGACGAAGAGCAGCCAGACGGACTTGTAGAGGATCACAAAGAACATGAGCGGAAGCATCTTCAGGGGCTGAAACACCCCGAGGATCGCCAGAAGAGAGTAGGCCGCGAACATGCTCCACGCCGCCGCCTTCATCGGATCCCACGCCCCTTCGTGCCCGAGGAGGTAGGACCAGGAGTCGTAGCCAACGAACAGGAACATCAACAGGAACACCGTGCGCAATAGATAAACATTGACCGGACGCACGCCTTCGTAGCGCTGGGCGTCGGATCGGAAGACGTAGGGAATCGCCATTTCGTTTGCCATCGTTCGAATCTCCTCTTGTTACACCTTGATGATCGGTTCGGCGACGGAGCTCGCCCACACGATTGCGACGGTTGGCGGTTTGCGGGGGATGAGAGGCGGATGGGGAGCCGTTGGTCCCGCGCGTGGACGCGAGAGTTGGGAGATTTTCGTGCGAGCACGTGAGGCAATCGAACTCGAGGAAGGAAGCCGAGGAGCGCCGGCGTCCCCGCCGGCTGGCCCGGGGGCGTCTCGCCCCCGGGCGAGGCGCTCGAGCCGAAACCCAGCATCGCTAGCCCGCATTTCTCACAGCCCTTCTGCTACGACAGCCGATAGCGGCCTGCCTGCTTCGCCGAACGACGATTTCGCTCCTCAACATAGTGTTCAACTATGCCTTCGTCGCGAAATCGCCGTTCGAC
>Ga0307505_10000801_pt1 | contig 30787 bp, 36 predicted proteins | sample 23_S_MG_FD_202183 | JGI IMG/M metagenome (GOLD analysis project Ga0307505, IMG submission 202183) | Soil microbial communities from Populus trichocarpa stands in riparian zone in the Pacific Northwest, United States - 23_S | ecosystem: Environmental > Terrestrial > Soil > Riparian zone > Trees... | reverse complement strand
GCAAGGCCGTCATCGACGCCGCCATGCCGGGCAAATGCGCCGCCCCGCCGGCCCCGGCGATTATCAGCTTGAGCCCGCGCGCCTTGGCCCCTTGCGCATAATGGTAGAGCCGCTGCGGCGTGCGGTGGGCCGACACCACCTTGGTCTCATGCGCCACGCCAAGCGCGTCGAGCGTCTCGGCGGCGTGGCGCATCGTCTCCCAGTCGGACCGGCTGCCCATGATGATCCCGACCGTTGCGCCGTTCATCGAAACGTCCTTGCTCGTCTTACCCCGCTGCGGTGTAGGAAGATGATCGGCCGTACGCAATTGGGACAGCTGCGCGGTTCCGATTTCATTTTGGCTTGATCGAGGTTATGAAACCGGGAACCGCGGGTGGGCCGAAATGGAACGAATCGTATACAGCGTCGATACCGACGCGCTGATGGAAGAGATCGCCCGCCTGCGCGGCGATGTCGCGCGCCTTGAGGCGCGGTGCGAGGAGCTCGACCGCGAGGCCCATTTCGATGCGCTGGTGCCGGTTGCCAATCGCCGCGGGCTGGTCCGCCAGCTCGACATGCTGATCGCCCGCCACGAACGCCACAATCTCCCCGCCGCCTTGCTGTTCGTCGATGTCGACGGGTTGAAGACCCTCAACGATTCGTTCGGCCACTCGGCGGGCGATGCGGCGCTGATCTATCTTGCCGAGCTGATGGTCGGGCATGTCCGCCAGACCGACCTGGTGGCGCGCCTCGGCGGTGACGAATTCGCCATCCTGCTCGACCAGTCCGACGAGGCAAGCGCGATGGATACCGCCAACCGGCTGGTCAATGCGGTCGCCGACAGCGACTTCATCCATCACGGCCAGCCGCTCCCGCTGAGCGTGGCGATCGGGATCACCGCGATTGAGAAAGGCGACACGGCCGAGGCCGTACTCGACCGGGCCGACCAGGAAATGTACCGGGATAAAGCCGCGGCCTAGGACGTCCGGGGGACGTCCGTCGGGCAAGGCGGCGGCATAGAAAGCCCGGGGGGCTTTCGTGATGCGGTCGCTGCAGCCTAACCCAGGCCCGTTCGTGTCGAGCGCAGTCGAGACACGCGGCGCAACGTCCCTCGACTACGCTCGGGACAAACGGAACAAGATCTCTAGCGCTCGCCCAGATAGTAGCGCTCTTTAACCACCAGATCGTCGCCCAGTTCGTAGACGATCGGCTTGCCGGTCGGGATTTCCAGCCCGACGATCTCGTCGTCCCCGATGCCCGACAGATGTTTTTCCAGGGCGCGCAGGCTGTTGCCGTGCGCCGCGACGATCATCCGCTGGCCGCCCTTCAGCTTCGGCACGATCTCCGCCTGATAATAAGGCAGGACCCGCGCGATCGTGTCTTTCAGGCTTTCCGACGACGGGATGGTGATCCCCGCGTAACGGCGGTCGGCGCCGACCTGGTACGGGCTGTCCGCCTCCAGCGGCGGCGGCGGAATGTCGAACGAGCGGCGCCAGATCTTGACCTGGGCCTCGCCCACTTTGGCGATCGTCTCGGCCTTGTTGAGCCCGGTCAGCCCGCCATAATGGCGTTCGTTCAGGCGCCAGTCCTTGGTCACCGGCAGCCACAACCGGTCCATCTCCATCAGCACCAGGTGAAGCGTGCGGATGGCGCGGGTCTGGAGCGATGTGAAGCAATGGTCGAAATCGAAGCCGTGTTCGGCCAGCAGCCGTCCGGCGCTCCGGGCCTCCTCGACGCCCTTTTCGGTCAATCCGACATCCCACCAGCCGGTAAAGCGATTCTCGAGGTTCCACTGCGACTGGCCGTGGCGCAGCAGGACGAGGGCCGGCATCAGGCGACGCTTTCAGCCGTCTTGGCGCGCACCGGGCTGGTCGCGCCAAGCTCCGGCAGGATCGCATGCAGCGCGTCGAGGCACGAGGCGGCGAGATATTTGCAGCGCTCGGGGCTCCAGCCGTAAATTTCGTCGGGCAGGTCGAAATTGTCCTTGAACGGCATTTCCAGGGTCATCGATACGCAGCCGAAGCGCTCGGCCAGCTGGGTGGTCGACATCGACATATTGGCCTGGCCCGGCGGCGGGATCTCATAGCCCTGGCGGGTCTGGAAATCGGGCGAAACCCGCTCGAGCGTGGCCGAGAACAGCTTGAACAATTCGCTCTGGCGCGGAGTCAGCGAGGGAATGCCCTCGAACCCGGCGAGGAAATTGGCCGGGATCGCCTCGTCGCCGTGGATGTCCATCGCGAAATCGGGCGGGGTTTCGTCCATCGCATTGCGGACGCACAGCACTTCGGGGCTCTTCTCGGGCGACGGCGCATGCCATTCGCGGTTGAGGTTGGTCCCCGCGGCGTTGGTCCGCAAATGCCCGCGGCGCGACCCGTCGGGGTTCATGTTGGGGACGATGTGGAAGGTGCAGTCGCGGCGCAGCACTCGGCTCACCGGGTCGTCGCTATCGGCCAGTTTCTCGAGCGCGCCTTCCATCCACCATTCGGCCATGCTCTCGCCGGGATGCTGGCGGGCGTAGAGCCAGACGGTGAGCGGCCCCTCGCCGATCGTCAGGCAGTCGATGTCCTGACCGTCGAGCGTCTTGCCGAGGCTTCGGTAGCCGACGCCCGGCAAAGCGGCGATGGTCGACACCAGATCATGGTGCCGCTCCATCGAATAAGGCGCGAAATAGGCCAGCCACACGCAGTCGGTCTCGGGCGTGAAGCGGATCGTCAGCACGCCGTCCGCATAGCTGGTGCCGGGAATGCGCACCCAATCGTCGCGGTCGAGCGACATGCAGGCTTTGTAGTCGGGCCAGCCGTCGGGATAGGCCGACTTGCCGCAGTTGGTGATGTTGAGCGTCACCTCGCGCCCGCCGGCACCGGCCACGCGGAAGTGAAACCATTGGTAGAAATCGCTCAAATGATCGGTGACGATTTCCAGGCTTGCCGTATCGCCGCTCTGGGAAACGACGCGAATGTTGCCGGCGTCGAACGCACTGGAAATCGTGATGGACATGGGGACCTTCGGAATGGTTGGGGTTCGGACGGCTTGATACTGTCATGCGCACGGACTGCAAAGCCCCGCGCGCCCTGCAGTCCCCGCAATACTTCACTTCGCTCCCGAAACCTGATTTACTTGGATTACGGTGACAGGATTACGGTGACAGTGCACTAAACTCGTGGATTACGGTGACAGTGCACTAAACTCGGAATTGCCTAAATGAACTGAAACGGCGCGACGGACGAGGCCTCAGGCCGGGCCACGAAGCGGGGGCCGTAATTAAGTGCACTGTCACCGTAATCCCCGAACTGAGGGAATGCGCCGCGGCATCGAACTTCAGCAAAAAATATTGCTGGAAATGGCGATCTTTCCTCTGTCACTCGGCCGAGTTAGCGCGGTTCGGACGGCAGCGCGCGCGGGCTGGTCGCGCGGAACTTTCCGGACTCTAGCTGACAGCTTAACCTATCATGTAGGTAAGCACGGGAAAGCTTTTGGGGGTGATGTGGGTCTGTATGTTGAGCGATCGGTGGCGTTTCGTAACAGGACCCTCTCTGGCAAGGCTGGAGACATAACGAGCTCTGGCGTTAGATCAGATGGAACTACGAAATATAAATCCGCTAGTGGTGAATGGATTCTCTTAGATAAGAATGGCAAGATCGTTACCTATGGCAAGGATGAAATAAAGACCGGAAGTCGGCTACCGAGACCGGAGTGATCCCGATGGATATCAAGCAAATCGAATCGTTTTTCCAGAATCTGGAGAAGACTTGGAAAGAGAATTTTTATGCTGAAGCAAGTGGTGTTGATAACCAAGCGCTAGTGACGATCTTCGTTCTTTGGGAAGCTGATCTTCCAGGGTATATGCATACCATTTCAAAATATGGCTCCCTTAACCAAGATGAGTTGGACGCGCTTCTTATACTTCGCCCTTCATATAAGACTGAAATTGAGGGCTACCTTTCATCGATTGCTTTCAAATTTTCACAATTCGAATTGTTTATTTACCTGTCAGATAGGTTGATAGAAGTAATACACGAATATGCATCCAAAATAGGATTACGGTGATGTTGTGGACGGCGCTCTGAATTACGTGACAGGATTACGGTGACAGTGGATTACGGTGACGGATTACGGACGGATTACGGTGCCGGATTACGGTGGATTACGGTGACAGGATTACGGTGACAGAGGATTACGGTGATTACGGTGACAGTGCACTTAATTCCGCCGCCCACCGCGCTAACGCCGCCTGTGGCGCTCCCCGCTTGCTCTCACCAAGACCGAAATCGGCACCGCCACCGGCACCAGTGCCGCCGACCTCGCCACCATGACCGTCGCCCAAGGGACCGACATGGCCTATGATGCCGACGGCCGGAAGCTCAAGGACACCTTGACCGGCGGAGGCTCAAGCCATGCGGTCACCCAGTATAGCTATGACGCCGAGGGCCGGTTGACCTGCGCCGCGCAGCGGATGGACCCGGCCGACTGGGGCGCGCTCCCAGCCTCGGCTTGCACCCTCACCACCCCGGCCGGCAGCTTCGGCCCCGACCGGAGCACAAAGAATATCCGCGACGCCAATGGCCGGGTTACCACCGTCCAGGTGGCGGTCGGGGTCGTCGGCCAGGAAGCCAACGAGCGGACGCTCGCTTACTCGGCCAATGGCGTGCTGACCCATCTGATCGACGCCAACAACAACCGCACCACCTATGAGGTCGACGGCCACGACCGGCTGGTGAAGACCAGGTTCCCGCTGCCGGCGATCGGCTCCAACTCGTCGAGCACGACCGATTATGAGCAATTGACCCTCGACCCCAATAGCAACGTCACCACGCGGCGGCTGCGGGACGGGCAGAATATCGGTTACACCTACGACGCCTTGAACCGCCTGACCGCCAAAGACCTCCCCGCCGCCGAGCCCGACGCGACCTACGCTTATGATCTCGCCAACCGCATGACCTCGGCGACGCAGAACAGCATCACCAACAATCTGACCTGGGATGCGCTGGACCGGAAACTCACCGAATCCGCGCCGCAAGGGACGGTGACCAGCGAATATGATCTCGCCAGCCGCCGCACCAAAGTGACCCTGCCTGGCGCGACCAGCCTGTTCGCCAATTACGAATACGATGTGCTCGGCAACACCACCTTCATCCGCGAGAATGGTGCGGCCAGCGGCGTCGGCGTGCTTGCCACTTACCAGTACGACAGCCTGTCACGCCGCAGTTCGGTGACGTTCGGCAATGGCGCAGTGCAGAACTACACCTTCGACCCGGTGACTCGGCTGGCGACCCAGATCACCAACCTCGCCGCGACCGCCAACGACCTGACCCAGACGTTCGCCTATAATCCCGCCAGCCAGATCAGCTCGGTGACGCGAAGCAACGACCTTTATGCCTGGACCGGCCACTTCAACCAGAACGACGGCTCGACCGCCAACGGCCTTAACCAGATTGCCAATGCCGGGGCCAAGACCGTCACCCACGACACCAAGGGCAACATCACCGCCGTGGGGACAGATGCATACACTTACTCGAGCGAGAACCAGCTCAAGACCGGCCCGGGCAGCGCCGCTCTAAGCTACGATCCGATGGGCCGGCTGTATCAGGTCACGCAGGGCGCTGGCACGACGCGGCTAGGCTACGACGGCCTCGACCGCATCGCCGAATATGACGCCGCAAATGCGGCGCAAAGGCGCTACATCCATGGCCCCGGCATCGACAATCCGATTACCTGGTACGAAGGCAGCGGCACCACCACCCGCCGGTTCCTGTCGTCCGACGAGCGCGGCAGCGTCATCGCCGTCACCGACAGCGCGGGAACCGTGCTCGGCCTCAACAAATATGACGAATATGGCGTCCCCCAGAGCACCAATCTCGGCAAGTTCGGATACACCGGGCAAACGTGGCTGCCGGAGGTGTCGCTGTGGCACTACAAAGCCCGCGCGTATCGCCCCGACATTGGCCGGTTCATGCAGACCGACCGGATCGGGTATCGCGCTGGGATGAATATGTGTGTGTATGTCGGAAATGATCCGGTCAATTGGTCCGATCCGTTAGGCCTGCAGGCCGAGGACGATGAGGAAATTGTTGTTACAGGCACCCGGAGCGGCGGTGGCGGCGTAGCAGGTCAGCCCAGCTACAGCCACATGCGCCACCGCGACCCCCATGAAGGACCACCTGAATGTGCACAGGCGGGCGATGTATTTCCAACCGAGGAAGACGCTCTTGAAAATGGAGCTCGCCGTGCTCAGGCAATGCAGCAGAAGGAAGGAGACACTTACGAGAGAGGCGGCACAGCAAGGCCGGTGCCGGGCGGCTTTACCTTCACCGATCCCATTCACAATTTTGCCACAGACTTCGTCAATGTTTCGGTGAGACCGGGTGATGTAGGCTGGTATCATACCCATTCACTTTTTGAATCGGGATTAACCTTATCGTTTGCAGAGTACGGGTCGCGCCCAAAGGACATTGATCAATTGCGGGGAGCTGCGAAGGCTGCCGGAGTACCGGTCTCTAACTTTATTTCTGTTCTCGGAACCACCACGATTTCGGGCACGTCTGGGGATGTGTTCTCCTGGCGGGGAGTTCCGCCACCTCGAAGTCGAGGTACTAAACTAACAGCTAGGGAGTGCATTATCGGTGATTGATCATGTGTGGATTTCGGCAACATTTGTAGTTGCCCAGGCACTGGCTCAACCAACCCCTCCCGCTTTGGGGACAATAGAGACCTATACACAACAGGTCGTATTTGATTTTCGTAGTTATAGAGGGAATGACCGTATAACGCTATTATTATTAGGGCCCTCTCTTCAAGTAAATTTTGTCAGCCCGACATTAGGGTTGAGAAAATCCGTTGTCGATATCGCCAATATTCACAAAGTCGATCTTGATTCGACAAAATACTGGTTGAGTCAATTAAAAACCGACGTGGAAGTTGTCGTAAATATTCGATATGGTTCGCGAAATTCATGTTTTGCGAATGACGACGGGCGAGGGTCTCTTTTTGTTGTTATGAATAAGAAAGAAACAATAGTAGAGACACGAGAAATTGCCAAAAATTGTGAATTAAACGTGAAGAAAATAAATGTTCCGGCTAATCAGTGATGAGATTACGAATTACGGGGATTACGGGAATTACGGTGACAGAATTACGGTGACAGAATTACGGTGGAATTAGGGTGACAGTGCACTAATTTCGCGTCTTCCCTTATCCTGGCAGCTTCGGCACAAGGGTGCCGCCGGATCGCCAGCTGGGGGATTCCCTCATGGCGCGTCTTGCGCGAGCGATATTCCCCGGCCTTCCCCATCACGTCACGCAGCGCGGCAACGGCCGCCAGCAGACATTCTTCGCCGATGAGGATTACGCACTCTATCGCGAGCTGCTCCGGGGCCATTGTGCCGATGCCAAGGTCGCCATCTGGTCCTATGTGCTGATGCCGAACCATGTCCACCTGATCCTCGCGCCCAGCGACCAAGACGGTTTGCGCCGTGCGCTGGCGCCGGTGCATCGCCATTACGCCGGCCATGTTCACGCCCGCGAGCGCCGAACCGGCCACTTCTGGCAGGGCCGCTTCGGCTGCGTCGCCACGGACGAGGACCATCTCGCCGCCACCGTTCGCTATGTGGCAATGAACCCGGTTCGCGCCGGGCTTTGCGAGCGCGCCGCCGACTGGCCCTGGTCGAGCGCCGCCACGCTGCTCGGAAACGAGGATGACGGTGTGACCGAGGCCGCGCCGGTGAGGGCCCGCATTGCGGATCTTGCCGCGCTGCTCGAATCGGCGGAGGATGAGGAGCGGACCATGCGCCTGCGCCGCGGCGAGAGCATCGGCCGGCCGATCGGTAGCGTGGAATGGCTGGAAGCGCTCGAGGGCGAGCGGGGGCGGTCGTTCAAACCCGGCAAGCGCGGCCGGAAGGCAGGAGAAAAAAGTGCACTGTCACCGTAATCCTTACAATTTTAATCTTGGAGGAGCTTCCAGAAGTTTTTCAGGGCAACTAAGAACTGCGTTTGGAAGCGCATTCTCGGGAACTGCATTTGAAACGAGATATCCATGCGAATGATTTTGGCATTTGGCGTGACCGCTGCTCTAATGAGTTGCTCTCGCCCTGAATCACCGGAGTATTTCTCAGACATCACAGGTCTTAAAGTATGCAATGATATGCGCATTATAAATGTAAATGCTCATGCAGAAAATCGGTCACCTGGGTTTGATAGTGTGTATATTGTCAAGGTTTATGGAACTAAAAACTGTCTAGAAATGACATATAATAGCGCTAGTTTAATTTTAGAAAAAAAATGTAATTTCAATCATGTGTGCAGTGGTGTAACAAAACAAGGAATATTCTTGAGTTTAGAGCCGCAAGCAAACGGATCATTGCTAGTTACTCATTCTACATAAGGGTTACGGAATTACGGTGACGGGGAATTAAGAATTACGGTGACAGTTTACTCAATGCACTTTGTAGCGGAGCGTCCGGCAGATGGCGCGACTCGCCAACGTCCTGACCGGCCCCTAACCGCGCGCGCCCCTTGCGCCGCCGCTTGGCTGGCCTAGTCTGCCTCCAGGGGATCAGGGGGACATCAGATGAGCTTATTATCCGTCTTGGCTGCCGCGGCGACGGCCGCGCCGGCCTTCGATGCGGAGACCGCGACGCGCGCCTATCTCGCCACGCTGGATGGCGCGGCGCGGGCCAAGTCCGATGCTTATTTCGAGGGCGGCTACTGGCTGCCTTTGTGGGGGGCTTTGGTCGCGGTGCTGGCCTACTGGCTGATGCTGGCCCTCGGCTGGTCGGCGTCGTGGAGCGGCTGGGCGAGCAAGGTCACGCGGCGCAAATGGCTCCAGCCGGCGCTTTATTCGCTGCCCTTCGCGCTGGTCGGCACGGTGCTGACCCTGCCGTGGGCGATCTACACCGGTTTCACTCGCGAGCATCAATATGGCCTGGCCAACCAGGATTTCGGCGCCTGGGCGACCGAGCAGGGGATCATGTTCGGCGTCGGGCTGGTGATGGGGGCGATCATGTTCATGGTCATCTACGCGGTCATCCGCAACAGCCCCAAACGCTGGTGGCTATGGGCAAGCGCGGCGCTGGCGGCGCTGATGGCGATCATGATCATGCTCGCGCCATTGTTCATCGAGCCATTGCTCAACAAATATACGCCGATGCCGCCCGGGCCGGTGCGCAGCGAGATATTACGCATCGCGCATGAGCAGAACATTCCGACCGACAACGTCTATGTGGTTGATGCGTCGAAGCAGACCAAGCGCATTTCGGCCAACGTCGCCGGGCTCGGGCCGACCATCCGGATCGCGCTCAACGACAATCTCCTGAACCGCTCGAACATCCACGGGATCAAGGCGGTGATGGGCCACGAAATGGGCCATTACAACCTCTACCATATCCAGAAACTGCTGCTTTATCTGACGCTTATGACGCTAGTCGCGTTCGGCACCCTCTACTATCTGGCGCCCCGGATCCTCGCTCGATACGGCGCCAGATGGGGCGTCCGCGAGGTCGCCGACCCGGCCTCGGCGCCCTTGCTCCATATGCTGCTCGCAGTGCTGCTCATCCCCGGCGGGATCATCTTCAATTCGATCATCCGCATCCACGAAAGCGAAGCCGACGCGTTCGGCCTCGACGCCGCGCGCGAGCCCGACGGCTTCGCCATGACCGCAATGCAGCTGAGCGAATATCGCAAGATCGAGCCGACCGGGCTGGAGGAAATATTGTTCTTCGACCACCCCTCGGGCCGAACCCGGGTCAGGATGGCGATGGAGTGGAAGGCCAAGCATCTTGCCGAGCTTCCCGCCGACCAGCAACGCGCGATGGTGATGACGGCGGACAAGCCGGCGAAATAGGCCTCAAGCGGCGTCGGGGGCGGCGATCTTGCTCCCCCGGCTGCCGCTGAGCGCGACCAGCATCCCGCCCAGCGCGAGCAGCCCGCCGGCTGCCGCGAGCAGGCTCCACTGGTAATTTTCGAAGATGGTCGACAGTCCCATGGCGATCACCGGCACCAGCACGCTCGAATAAGCCGCGCGCCCCGGCCCGATCTTGCGCACCACCGGGAAATAGAGGCTGAAGCACAAGACCGACGCGGCCAGCGCGAGATAGGTTAGCCCGAGCCAATAAGCCGGGCTCATGTCGATCGTCGGCGGCCCGGCGATGGCCAAGGCAAGCAATGCATCGGCCACCGCGCCGATCGCCATGGCCCACGCAAGCAACGCCAGCAGCGGATGGCGCTGCGCCGATTTGCGCGCCTGGTAGACATTGGCGAAGGACGCGCCGAGCAGCCCGAGCAGGGTGAATCCGAGCCCGGCGAGCACTTGGCTGTTGGTTGCCGTGCTGACTCGCAATTCGTGGACGAACAGCAGCCCGACCCCCGCCGCGGCGATTGCACCGCCGAGCGCAAATCGCCCGCTCGGCCGCTGCCCGAGCATCGCCCAGGCCAGCAGGCTGTTGGGCACCAGCAGGATGGCGAACACCGTCGCCACGATCCCCGACGTGATGTAGCGCTCGGCCACGTAGACGCTGTTGAAATTGATGCAGAACTGGCTGATCCCGAGGATTGCCGCCGCGACCAGCAGGCGCGGGTTGGGCCTGAGCGACTGCCCCTTCATATGCGCCACCGCCGCCATCGCCACCGCCGCAATGACGAAGCGGTAGGTCACCGACCATTGCGGCGCGACGGTGTCGATCTGGCCGCGGATCACCAGCCAGGTGGATCCCCACACCAGAGTGAAAATGATGAACGGGACGATGATCGACGAATCGATCTTCGACTCATGGGGCCGGTTCAAAGCGCCTCGATCGCCGCCGCCAGCTTGGCGACCGCGCCCAGATCCTGGTCCCAGCTTGTCACCAGCCGCACCTCGCCAGGTGCCCAATCGTAAAAATCGAACCCCTGCGAGCGAATCTTCGCGGCTTCTTCGGGCGTCATCCGGACGAACAGTTCATTGGCCTCGACCGGATAGACCAGCCGCCCCGCCGCGGCCTTGGCCAGCGCCTGCGCCGCCGCATTGGCCGCGCGGGCATTGGCCAGCCACACATCGCCGTCGAGCATCGCCAGCAACTGGGCGGCAAGATAGCGGCCCTTGGACAGCAAATGCCCCGAGCGCTTGCGCAGCACCCGGGCCGCCTCGGCGTGGCGCCGGTCGAAGAAGATCAGCGCCTCGGCGCTCATCCCGCCATTCTTGACGAAGCCGAAGCTCATCACGTCGACCCCGGCGCGCCACGTCAGCTGGGCCGGGCTGACCCCGGTCGACACTACTGCATTGGCGAAGCGCGCGCCGTCGAGCTGGAAGCCAAGCCCGCGCGCCTTGGCCGCCTCGCCCAGCGCGGCGGTCTCGGCTGGCGAGTAGGTCAGTCCATATTCGGTAGCGTTGGTGATCGACAAAGCGGCCGGCTGGACCTGGTGGACATCGGGGCGCACGCGGGCGCACGCGGCCTCGACCGCCGCCGGCGTGATCTTGGCCCCAGGCCCGTCGAGCAGCGTCAGCTTGGCCCCGCCGTTGTACATCGCCGGGGCGCCGGCCTCGTCATTCTCGATATGCGCCTCGCGGTGGCACAGGATCGCACCCGTCGGCGGGCACAGCATGGCCAGGCCAATGCTGTTGGCCGCGGTGCCGGTGGTCACCCACAGCGCCTCGACCTCGGTCTCGAACACGTCGGAGAAAGCGCCATTGAGCCGCGCACTCCACTGGTCGCCGTCGTAGGCGGTGTCGAGCCGGTTGGCCGCGGCCAAAGCGTCGATGACCTGCGGGCACGCCGCGGCGGCATTGTCGGAGAAGAAGCGCATGCGCGAGGCATGGCGAGATGGTGCAGGCTCGTCAATCGGCGAGGGAAACAGGTCTCGCACTGTTCGGGACCCCATCCGGGGGAGCCTCGAAAAGTGAATGTCCCCCGGACATTCAGTTTTCGAAGCTGGTGCTGTCGGTGAGGATTGAACTCACGACCTCAGCCTTACCAAGGATGCGCTCTACGTTTTTTGTGGTTCGCCATGGCCTGTCTTGGATTGGCTGATTTACTGGCCTTATGCGACCTTTGGTTGCGATAGTTCGTTGTGGCTTGCTGTGCCGTGCTTATCCGGTTATGTCGGAACATCATGGCAACCGCCCGCATCACGAAGCGCTCAGTCGAGGCCATACCGTTTCCGACGGGTGGCAAACGCTCCTATCTCTGGGACGACCAGCTCAAGGGTTTTGGGTTGATGGTCACTCCCACCGGCTCCCGCTCCTATCTCATCCAATACCGGATTGGGGGCCGCGAAGCGCCAACGCGGCGCTATACGATCGGCAAACATGGCTCGCCCTGGACAGCGGATAAGGCGCGGGAGCGCGCCGCCGATCTGCTCGAACTGGTGCGCAAGAAGGTCGATCCTATCGAGGCTGACCGCAACCGGCTTGCCGCCGCCGCAGAATCAAGAAAGGATGCCGAGACATTGGCGTTCGGGGCCTATGCCGACCTCTTCATTAAGCGACATGTGGAGGCGCGGGTTCTCCGCAGCGCCGACGATATACGCGCGGTGTTCCGCCGCGATCTAAAGCCGCACTTCGGCGCCAAGGCCATTACTGCAATCCGTCGTTCCGACGTGCAGTCATGCCTTGATGGAATTGTAGAGCGGAGTGGGTCGGCGGCGAACAAAGCTCACAAGTGGCTTCGCAAGATGTTTCAATTCGCGATCAACCGCGGCGATCTTGTCAGTTCTCCCATGGATGGCATGCCCCAGCCACACGTCGAGGGTCGCCGCCAGCGCGTTCTTCGCGGGCAGGAGGTCGCCTTGGTTTGGCGGGCGGCTGGTGATCTCGGGGAGCCGTGGGCTTCCTTCGTTCGCGTCCTGCTGCTGACCGGACAACGGCTCCGCGAAGTCGCCGGGATGAAGTGGACGGAGGTCGATCTCGCGGCGGGAACCTGGAACATCCCCGGCGCCCGAACGAAAAACAAGCGCGACCACCTCGTGCCGCTGTCGCCTGCGGTGGTCGACATATTGAGCGCAGCGCAGCCCGACGCCAAATTGCGGAAGGGCGCGGTGTTCTCGACCAACGGCAAGACGTCGATCGGGGGCTTTTCGAAGCTCAAGAAGGCGCTGGATTTGAAGGTACAGGGACGGGCTGCGAAGGCTGCGAAGGCTGCGAAGGGGGCGGGTGAACTGCCTCTGCCGATGGAGCCGTGGGTCATGCACGATCTGCGCCGCTCGCTGGCAACGGGCTGCCAGGCTCTCGGCTTCCCTATCGAGCATACAGAAGCCGTTCTGAACCATGTGAGCGGCAAGCGCGGTGGGCTCGTCGCGGTCTATCAGTTGCACGAATATCGCGAGGAAAAGACTGCCGCGCTGAACGCGTGGGCGCGGCACGTCAAAGAGATGCTTTCGCCGCCTGCCGGCGACAATGTGATCTCGCTCGCTGAGAAGCGGGCCTGATGGTGGCGCGGCTAGGTTCGCTACCGAAATGCCGGGTTTCCGCCCTGGCCCGCCGCGTCGCCTTTTCAATTGCGGATCGCCAGCGGAGGCGAAATGACAACCAATTGGATTAGGGCCAGCGAAGCAGTCAAACGGCTGTCCAGCTATCAGGGCGGTGACGGCGCCGCTGCTCAGCTGATCGAAGAACGCCTTACACTTGGGCTGCTCACTGGCAGAGCCCTTAGGCGGATCGAAACCAGGCCACGCTTCCAGCGCCCTGATGAAGCGGTCGTGATTGAAGTCGAAGAGGTCCCATCGTGGATGTGGGCGGCGGCCGCTCGAGATGAGTACGCCCAACGCACCTTCGACTGGCGCGGGGAGCGATACACCGCTTGGAAAGTGGATCATCCAAAGGATCGATCGCTGAAGCTCAGCAAAGTTGAGTTTGTCGGCCTTGAATTTCGGGAAGATCAGATCGCGCAGATGCTACCGGCCAACGTCGCGGCCCCCACCGCGTCGCCGGCGTCAAAAGGCGGCAATAGGGGCGGCGCACCTCGGAACGAAGCTGGATGGGATCGTTTTTGGATGGCGCTACTGGAGCTCTGTCATGAGGGGCGGCTGACTGCCGCTCATTTTACATCGCAGGCGGACTTGCGCCGTGAACTTCTAGTAATGACGAATGATGCGCTTTCGGAGGCGTCTATCAAGCCGAAGGTGAGCCAGGTTTGGAAGAAACTCCAAATCGGGCCGGGCAATTGAGGCGCGTTTCTATCCCGTTCTTGGCCGGTTACTAACCGACCCCTGCTCTGCGCGGCCCGTAAATTCTCCATAGCCCGTCACGGTTGGCGGTGCGGATGGAGGGCTATCAATGTCAGTCACGGAGCTTGCTCGCCATGATGGCGATCTCCCGAGCGGCCTGAGTGGAGCGCTGAGCACTCCCCAAGCGGCGACCTATACCGGCCTCGCAGCGGCGACGCTGGAAGGGCTGCGCTGCCGAGGCGGCGGGCCTCAATTTATTCGATACGGGCGCAAGGCCGTTCGCTACCGGGTGGCCGATCTCGACGCCTGGATTGCTGAGCGCACGGTCGCCAGCACGAGCGAGGTGGCATGAAATGCCCCGCTTCGGCGCGGCGTTGCCCGCCACTCCTGAGTTGTTGAGCTTCGCTGCTTCCTTGAGCTCCATGCCAACCAGCCCACCGCACCGGGTTTTGGCGCTGGTGGCGCTGGGCTTTCCCAAGCTTTTGAAGCCGGGCGAACCCTGGTTCTTGAATTCAGTGGCCAGGCTTTCGCGGCTGTCGAGCCAACAACAGGCGCGGCTTCATGAGATTGCCTCCAACGTCGAACTGGGGCGCAAATGATCGAACCCGTCGCCACCTTCCTGTCGGCAATGGAAGCGTCAGGCATCAAGCCGGTCGAGCCGATCGCCGCGAGTCTTGGTCCGAGTCTCATTCGCTTCGCTTGTGAAGGCGACGGCAAGGGCAAGCGCAACGGCTGGGCGGTCCTCTACACTGACGGTCACCCTGCCGGGGCGTTCGGCAATTACCGGATGCAGATCAAGGAGCGCTGGCGGATGGGTAGCTCGAGCGGGCTTTCCGTTGCCGATCTGGCGAAGTGGCGGGATGAAGTCGATCGTCGGCAAGCGCAACGCAGGGCAGAGCGCGTCAGAGTTCAACGCCGCGTGGCTGGCGAGTGTCAACAGCGGTGGGCTCAAGCTGCCCAGGCAATCGAAGGGCACCCGTACCTCGTCGCCAAGCGGATACCGCCAGAGTGTGTGAGGCAGGAAGGGCGGGCGTTGCTCGTACCGATGCGCGACGAGAACGGCGCACTGTGGAACCTTCAAAGGATATTCCCGGACGGGCTCAAGCAGTTCATGCCCGGGGGCCGGGTTGATGGTCTATATTGGTCATGCGGCCGGGTCACGAACAAGCTGGCGATGGGCGAAGGTTTCGCTTCCATGGCCGCGGTGCGCCGGGCAACGGGCTTGCCGGTCGCCGCCGCGTTCACCGCGGCGAACCTCAAAGCCGTCGCGGAGCTACTTCGGGCGAAGTTCCCCGAGGTCGAGATCGTCTTAGCGGCGGATGATGACAGGGCTTTGCTCGATCATCCGCAAGTCAGAAAAAACGTGGGTGTCGCGGCGGCAATCGCAGCCGCTCGCGCGGTCGGCGGTGTCGTCGCGCTGCCGCCCAGGGGTGGGGAGTTGGTCAATGGGTGAGGCAGTGCGCAGCGTCGATTTTGCCGACGTCGGCGACGACCGGGCAATCCGTGAAGCAATGGGGGCGACGGCGCCGATCATCGGTTGGCTCCCGCATGACGCCTCGGTGGTTGATGCCGGTCGCAGGGCTCCGCCGATGCTGCCTCAAGCGCTGTTCGGTTCGGCCTGGGATGAGTTTGCCAGGCTGGCCCAGGATAAGGGCGCTCCCATCGATTATGTCGCCCTTGGCTTCGTTACCGTCGCCGCGTCGATCATCGGCGGGAAACGAAGGGTGAGGCCCTACCCTGCCGGGACATGGGACGAGCCGCCGATCCTGTGGCTGGGGCTGGTCGGCGATCCTTCGTTCAACAAGAGCCCGGCACTCGATCCGCTACTTCGCATTCTTCGGAAAATCGAAACCGAGCGGGCGGAAGAGCATCGGGAAAGGTTGGCCGATTGGACCGCTGATGCCGAGCGCGCCAAGGTCGAAAAGCAGAGTTGGCAAGCCAAGGTCAAGGAAGCGGCCAACGAGGGGCTAAGCACTCCACCGCTGCCGGCCGATGCGCGCGATCCCGACCAACCGCGCCGCCGCCGCCTGTTCGTCCAGGATGCCACGCCCGAAAGCATGGGGGAAGTACTGGCGGGCAACCCGCAAGGAACCCTGCTCATCCGCGACGAGCTCGATGGCTGGCTAAGCAGCTTCGACCGGTACAACCCGGGCGGGCGTTCGTTCTGGCTCGAAGCTTACGGCGGGCGAACCTACACTATCGACCGCAAGGCCAACCCGGACCCTCTCACGATCAGCTTCAACGGCGTTAGCATCATCGGCAACATACAGCCGCAAAAGCTGGCGGAGTCGCTGCTGTCCGGCGCCAAGGCCGATGATGGCATGTCGGCGCGATTCCTGTGGATTTGGCCTGACCGTCCGCCCTTCGCCCGGCCTCAATGCAGCGCGAACGTGTTGGGGCTGGAAGCTGCCCTGCGTCGCCTTGATGATCTGGCGTGGGGCATTGGCGAAGCAGGCGACCGGGTTCCCGTCACTCTGCCGCTCGAGCCTTCCGCCGCTGATGCCTTCGAGGCATTCCAGCTGGCCAACCGCGACCACGAGGACGATTCGGCCGGGATGCTCAAGAGCTTCGTCGGCAAGATGTCGGGGCTCGCCCTGCGGATGGCGCTGGTGGCCGAGTTTTCGGAATGGGCCTTCCGCGGTGGGGCAGAACCTCGCTCGATTCGCAAAGAAACCGTCGAGGCTGTGGCGGATTTTCTTGAAAGCTACGCATTGCCAATGGCGGCGCGGGTTTATGGCGATGCAGCTCTGCCGGTGGTCGAACGCAACGCAGCGACGATCGCCCGCTATCTGTTGAAGCATAAGCCCAAGACGCTCAACGCTCGCGAATTGCGCCGTTCCGCGGGGCTCCCCGGACTTCGGGACGCGGACGCGGTGCGTGAAGCGATTGATGCGCTGGTGGAGGCGTCATGGCTCCGACCGGCCCCTGCCCGTAAGGGAGGCTCTCCGGGACGCCACACGGCCGATTATCAGGTCAACCCGTCAATCTATGGGGGCGCCAATGTCTAGCTGGCGGGATTATGCCCGAAAGATTGAGGCGCCCGGCCCCGGTGCCAATAGCGCCGCTAGTGCCAATAGCCCCCCTGCGGAGCCCCAAAAGGCACCTATTGGCACTAATGGCACAAACGGCGCGGCGCTGCCCGCCTCCATCCGTTCGGGGTTGGCTGCTCTCGCCAAGGCTCCTGCCCCGCGGCTCAAGCAACCTGAGGCGTGGCCGGCAATCTGCGCCGATGCCCAACGCCTGGCGGACGACGGCTGGGTGGCAATCGCCCTCGCGATGGGTTGGGATGCTTTCGACCTTTTCGGTGCGGTGTCCGACCCCCATGGCGATCCAGACGCCAACGGGCTGGCCGTGTGGCTCGATGGGCGCAAGGTGCTCGCGATTTGCGGAGCATTTGTCGTCGCCATGGGCAGCGACGGTCGCGCCTATTTCAACCGCCGCGAACGCAAAGGCGCGCGTCTGCTCTGGACGCTCGGCGGCTGTCGAATTGGGGATGATCGGGGATGACTAAGACAACCCCCCCTCCGCGTAAAAGCGCGGCCAAAGCGCGTGGGAGGCCGTTCGCACCCGGCAATTCAGGAAAGCCTGTAGGCACGCGGCACCGCATCACGCGGGCGGTCGAGGAGTTGCTTGAAGGCGAGCACGAAGCCCTCGCCCGCAAGGCAATCGAGAAGGCGCTGGAAGGCGACAATATTGCGCTTCGGCTGTGCCTCGATCGCATAGCTCCAGTTCGTAAGGGCGCGGCGCTCTCGATCGAAATGCCGCCCGTCCGGTCAGCCGAAGAAGCGGTTGAGGCGTCTGTCGCGCTTCTCGCAGCAGTGTCGGCCGGCGAGATCACGCCGGACGAAGCCGCCGCCGTTGTGGCCCTGTTGGTTGGTCACAAGTCCATCATCGAAGCCGGGGATCTCGAGAAGCGGATCGCGGCACTTGAGGAAAGGAACGCCAAATGACGCTCGAAAAACGCCGCTCCCTATTCGGCCGCCTAACCGCACTCGAAGGGAGGCATCGCCACAGTATCCACGAGGACTGGGTCGAGGCGATGGCGAAGGCCGAACGTGGCGAAAAAGTGGAATGGCCGGAACCGGGTCAGGCCGATCACGCGGCGCTCGCGGCGCTCGGGAACCGCACAGAGAGGAATTCGCAATGAGCAAACTATTTGGCCGGGTTGAAAAACTCGAAGAGCGGACCATCGCGCCGGAAGAGCACAGGGCCGATGCCGAATGGGTAGCTAAATCGCTGGCCGGACTGGCTGCGCGGTTGCCGGAAAGTGACGTCGACATAGCGGACGAGCATCGCGCTTCCTGGTCACCAGCCAGGCAGGTGGCATGGCGGATGCGCTTTCTCGATGAAACGGTCGCCCAGGCGACGGCGCCTTTCGTGCCAGGAGGGTACCAATGAAAGATTTCGACAAGCGCTTGTCGGCCTTGGAAGGTCGCCACAGCCCGCGATTCCTTGTCCATCTCGTCGGCCCCGATGATCCCGAGCCCCAGAAAGCGACGGCAAATGACATTGTAATACGGCTCGTGGGTCGCAAGCCAGCGGCGGTAGTGGGTCAGTTTGAAAACAGCCACGTTCCAATCAACCCGAGTCCAAGGAACGTGGCGTAAGATGGCAGCGCCTCCGCTCGGAAATATTTCGGGTGAAATTTGCCGAACACGAACATCAAGCGAAAGGTCGCCGGAAGCCACGCTAGCCGCACGGCCCATCGGCCTTTTGGTGTGTCCACGTAACCCGGACGCCGAAAGGCCGGAAGCTTGAGGTCGCGCCGAACGTAGAGAACGCCTGTGATAAGGTATGCGACGATCCAAACCAGCGCCAGTTGCATCAGCCATTAGCCTTTCGGTAGGGTCCGCGCTTGGCGGGCTTTGCTTCGGCATCCTCTACCAGCTTAGTGATATCTGCAATCTCCCACAGCCGATCAGTCACGCCAGCGGCGATCCCACTAGACAGCTGACCAAAAACGTGCTAGCGGTGCCGAGTTCGCTGTTTGGTGAACCCACGCTCGGCTCAAGCCTAGAGCGCTCATGCCCTGATTTTTGGACGAGCGCAGCAATGAGTGAGCCGGCAATCGAGACAACTTCCGCACTCCCGCCGATCGACTGGCGGGAGAAGTTCGTCGCCGTGTGTCTCGCTCAGGACATTGCCGCCCGTTTCGACTTCGACATCGAGGCGGTCTGGGAGACGATGAGCTTCATTCCAAACAATTCGCTCGTGCTCTTGTCGTCGCCGCAAGGTTGGACGGCAATCGCCGATCATGTTGCGGCCGAGCTCACCCAGCAGCCCCGCAAAATCGCCCTGAACCCACCGATTCATTGAGGAGACCGATGATGGACAACTTTCTTGGACGACTGCTCGCCGACCCCTCACAGATGGGCGCTCGCGGCTTCGGCACGGCCCAGCCTGCCAACGCGGCCCCGACCGACGGGATGGCGCTTCCCGACATGATGGGCGGGATCAACGATTCGCTGGCCCACAACCAAGCGCAGGTTCAAGCGCAGGCACAGCAGCGGCAGCAAAGCGGGAGGAAGCCCGAAAACTTCCTCGGTCGGTTGATGGGCGCCATTGCCGACGGCCTGCTCACCCAGGCGGGGCATCAGCCGGTGTACGCGCCGAGAATGCGCGAGAAGCGGATCGGCCAGGTCATGCGGAATTATGCGACCGACCCCGAGGGTGCGATCCGCGAAATGATGGAGATCGACCCCGGCAAGGGGCTCGAGCTTCTGAAAATGCAGGCGCGCCCCGAGATCGAGCGGGTCGGCAACACGCTGGGCATGGTCGATCCTGCCAAGCGTTCCTACGAGCCGTTCTATACCGCGCCAGAGCCGTTCGAGAATTATGCGCGGTCGCTTGGGCTGCAGCCGGGCACTCCGGAATATGGCGAGGCGATCAGGGAGTATCGCGCCGGCACCTGGAACGATCAGGGAGTGCAGGGCCGGATGATGGTCCAGCAGCCCCGTCTCGATGTGACGCGCGAAAATAACGAGCGATCGACCAGCACCAGCCGAGCGAACAATATTCGGAGCACGAACGCGAGCCGCGCAAACAATGAGCGCAGCACTACCACGAGCCGCGACAACAACATCCGATCGACCGGCCAGAGCAACGCAAACAGCGTTCGGACCAGCGAGACGGCGCGGCGTGGCCAGGATCTTCGAAGCACGATCAAGGGGCGCAAGGTGGGCGGTCAACTGGTCAGCGGCAACGAACCAATGGCGAAGGATGCGCAGGGTCGCCCGATGGTCGTTCGTGGCGGCAAATGGGTCGTGGTCGAGTAAATGGCGGATGTTCCGCCCCTCCCGCCTGGCGCTTCGATGGTGCCGCCCCGCCGCGATCCGGCTGCGATACTGCGCGCCGAGGGATTCGAGTTCATAAACGGCTATCGGACTGACGACGATGTCGATCGCATCCGCGGCCAAGGCTACAAACCCGCGGCGAATGGCGCTCACAATCGAGCCGACGGACTGGATGTGACGCACCCGCGTCTGAGCCCGGTCCAGCAGGAGCGTCGACTAAACGAGCTGTTCCGTGATTGGGGCGGTGCTCGGGTCATTAACGAGGGTCACCATCGGCATCTGCAATTGCCGGGATGGGGGGCGGCTCCCGGGACACCCGGAACGCCCAACAGTGGCATTCCCGACCTTCCCAAAGGTGCGACCCTCGTCCAGCGCGGCTCATTGAAGCGGGGAGAATTCACGCAGGCCGACGTCGATGCGATCAGCGAGGACGATCTGAAACAGCTTCGGATCAAGGTCATCAAGCAAAACGGCTATTCGCCCGAAGAAGAGGCGCGGCACATCGCGGCGGTGCTGGCCAATCCGAACCCCGGCGAGCGGCTGGCGCAGCGCGAAACCATCTTCGATTCGGACAAAGACCCGACCCGCCTGCAGCGCGCCGACCAGCAACCGGACCAGTCGACCCTCAACTGGACCGAGGAACAGAAGCGGGCGATCCAGGAATATGTGCCCCAGGCCAAGTCGCCCGAGGATCTGGAGGCGTTTGTTGAAAAGCTTTCGGAGGGCAAGCTGCGGATGAACAATGCGGCTGCGATTCTAGACGACTACCGTAAGACCCGGCATGTCCCAACCGTCGCCGACGTGAAGCTGCCCAAGCCGGAAAGCACGACCACAACCGAGGCCGCGGTGCGTGGCTTTGCCGATCCGTTCAATTTCCTCGATGAGCTGGGCGGCGTTGCCGATACGCTGGGGGTTGGCGGCGACGAAAAGCGCGAAACCGTGTTCGACAGCGACCGGTCGTTCGGTGACATTCTCGACCAGAACATCGACCTCAATCGGGGTATTCTTCAGGTCGATCAGGAACAGCACCCGTACGCCAGATTGGGCGGGCAGCTTGCGTCCGGGGTGCTTATCCCGGTCGGCGCTGGAGCGAAAACCGTTGGCCAATTGGCCAAGATCGGCGCGGTCGAAGGTGCGGTTGCCGGCGCGGGTGCTGGAGAGGGCGGCATAGTCGATCGCTTGCCCAGTGCTGCGGCCGGGGCCGCCATCGGCACGGCTGGTGGCGCGGCACTCGGCAAAGGGTTTGAGCTGGGCGGCAAAGGCCTGCGCTGGCTTCGTGGCAAATTGAAAGGCCAGCCGATCGTCGAAGATGGCGCTGAGCGCGTTCTGCGCGAAGGGCCATCATTCGCCGATGAAGGGCCGCCAGCCGGCCAGGCAATGGCAATGCGAATGGACGATGAGCCTGAGGTCACCGGCGCGGTTCGGTCGGTCGATCGCATCGATGTTTCCGAACTCCCGCCCCTTCCGCCGGGGGCATCCTTGATCGATGACCCGACCATCGGCCGGGCGCGACGAGTGGAGGAGGCTGCATCGCCCGAAGATTTGGCTGCGACGGCGGGACGCGCTGACCCCGCTGACGTCGTACCTATACCGTCCAACCAGGTGGAGTCGCTGGACGAAGCCTTGGCGGCAAATCCGGGAAGCATCCGGGACATCGAAGCGCCCGACGAGTTCGGGGCGCTGCGGACCAGGGCCTTTCCATCAAGCGGCGCTCGCCCGACCTACCACAAGGGGCCGATCGATCTGGTCGGTTATCTCCGGCGCGAGGGCGGGCTTCTGGATCAGGGCGGCGAGTTGGGTCACCTTGGAATCGACAACAAAGCCCGACCGCTCGACTTCGCGCGCAATGAGCAGTTTCTCGGGCGGCTGGTCGACAACGAGAACGGCCTGCCGCTCGATGAGGCCGCGCTGCGAGCGTGGGAAGCGGGTTACTTTCCCGATCACGCCACGCGCCCGACGGTCAACGATCTGCTGGAAGCGCTGCAAGGAACCCACGCGGGCGCGCATCGGCGGTTCCACCCCGACGACTTGGAAGAGGTCGACCGCTTTTTCGCAACGCGCGCCGATCGCGAGCAGATCGAAGCCGCTGCCGAGAATGGAGCACCCTTGGCTGAGCGGGTCGGCTCGCCCGCCACGCTGGACGATCTCGAGGCCAACCGGCCGCCGGCAATCGCCTATGCTGATCTCGAATCCCTTGGCGGCAAGGCGGCGAACATCGACGTATCGAAGCTCGAAACCCGGAACGATATTCGTCGCGCTCTCCAACATACCGAGAAGATGTTCGGCGGGTTCGATGCCGGGCGCCGCGGGCGGGTGAGCCAGGCCGAAACGGAAGCGCTCGCGGACGAGCTCGGGATGCGCGCCGACGACTTGCTCAAGCGCCGCAAGGGGCAGGCTCTCAATGCGGAGCAGGCGCTGGCCGCTCGTCGCATCCTGGCGAAGTCTGGTGAGGAGTTGGTGGCACTCGCCCAGCGCGCTCGGGGTGGGTCTGAAGACGACTTGATGACCTTCCGCCGCGGCATGCTTCGCCACGCTGCGATTCAGGAACAGGTTACGGGCATGACGGCCGAGGCGGGCCGCGCGCTCGTTCAATTCAAGATGATGGCTCAGGCGAAGGGCCATCGTGAAAAGATCATGGCAGCAATCGTCGAGGGCGCGGGCGGGCGCGACAATCTCGAGGACGCGGCGCAGGCGATCATCGACCTTCAACAGGTGCCCGGCGCGCTCAACAAGTTCGCGGCCGATGCGGTGAAGCCGACCTGGAAGGACAAGGCGGTCGAGCTCTGGTATAATTCCCTGCTGTCCGGGCCTCGGACCCACGCGGTCAACATCCTCTCGAACGCCATCACGTCGGCGTTGCAGATCCCAGAACACGCGACTGCGGCGGCGGTCGGGCTCGTCAGGCGCAGCGGCCCACATGCGACCGATCGCGTTCTGATGAGCGAGCTTGGCCCGCGTGTCGTCGGGCTGACCCAAGGCGCTGCGGAAGGGCTCAGGGCATTCAAATATACGTTCAGGACGGGCAAGGTGCCGGATCATGTGACGAAGGTCGAAGCGACCCAGCAGGAAGCGATCGGCGGCCTGAAAGGCAAGCTGCTTCGCACACCGACTCGGCTGCTGTCGGCGGAGGATGAGTTTTTCAAAGCTGTGGCCCGGCGCTCGGAACTGGCCGCGCTCGCGGTACGCAAGGCCCGCGGTGAGGGCTTGAAGGGCGAGGCCCTGACGAAGCGGATCGAGGAGCTTTCTGCCAACCCGACCGGCGAGATGATCGAGCGGTCGCTGGACTATGCCCGCTATCTGACGTTTCAACGGCCCTTGGGGGCGTTCGGACAGGATGTGCAGCGCTGGACGGCGCGCAGCCCGATCCTCAAGCTGTTCCTGCCGTTCGTCCGGACGCCGACCAACCTGCTCAAATTCGCCGTTGAACGGTCCCCCGGCGCGCCGCTGCTCCGAGAGGTTCGCGACGACTTCAAGGCCGGTGGCGCAAAGCGCGACCTGGCTATCGCCCGGATGTCACTGGGCACTGGATTGGGGCTGTTGGTCACCCAATGGACGGCTGGCGGGTCGATCACTGGCGGAGGCCCCGCTGATCGCAGTCGAGAACGACTGATGCGAGCCGATGGCTGGCAACCCTACAGCATCAAGGTCGGCGACAAATACGTCAGCTATCAGCGCCTCGATCCGCTTGCCTCAACCTTGGGCGTCGCGGCCGACCTGGTGGATTTGCAGTCGGCGATGACGGAGAAACAACAGGAGCATGTCGCCAAGCTGGTCGTGGCTTCGCTGATCCAGAACCTCGCCAACAAGACCTGGCTCTCGGGCGCATCCGACCTGGCCGAGGCGATCGGGGATCCGCAACGCTATGGCGATAGCTACACGCGGCGGCTGGCTGGTTCGCTGACGACTCCCGCGGCCTCGTCGCAGCTCGCTCAGACGATCGATCCGACCTTGCGCGAAGCACGGACCGTTCTCGACGCCATCAGGGCCCGGGTGCCGGGTGCATCGAAATCGCTATTGCCTCAACGCGACGTGTGGGGCGAGCCGATCGTGCGCGAGGGCGGCTTGGGCCCCGACCTTGTCTCACCACTCCCCGTTTCCACCGATCGCGACGACGCGGTCACTCGTGAAGCCATTGCGGCCGGCGCGGTGATCGGAAAGCCGCAGCGCAAGGATATGTCGGACGCGGAATTCAATGAATTTGTACGCATAGCCGGTCAGACGATGAAGCAGGCGATGCAGGCGCATATTGCCGATCCGGCGTGGAAAAGCATGGCTGTCGAAGATCGCCGCAGCGTTTTCGATCAGGAGAAGAAGGCAGCGCGCAAGGCGGCGCGCGAGGCGCTGTCGGGCGCCCGCGAGGAGTCCACCGTTCCTCCGTTGCCGGATGGTGCCACGCGGTTGCCCTAGAGCGGCTTCCGGGCTTCCGAGCGTCCGACCGTATGCGCGACCGCGACAACGTGATAGCTTCTGCTCATCGGGGGAGGTCACCATGCGCCACACCATTCTTGTCGCGGCTGCGCTCATCGTCGCTGCATCGCCCGCCGGCGCCGGCATAAAGTTCGCGGCCTATGAAGGTCCGAACGCTGTTCAAGTTGGCCATGGCGGCACCAAGGTAGCGGCGCGCGGCATAGACTTCTGGACCATGGGAAGCCCGGCCCGGAAGTTTCAGGTTTTGGGTGTCATCACCGACGAACGCAATGACAAGCCGATCACGAAGATTCTTGGCGGCGATGCGGTCGGGAGCCGGGGGATAGCCAGCAAAGTCCTGCAAGCCGGTGGCAACGCTGTGATTGTCATCGACCAGAACGATCGCTCAGGGGGGATTGCTGGGTTCGTGAGCTGGGGGCAATTCACCAACTTCGGCGCGCGCCAAGTCAGGGTCACGAAGACGCAGATGCTCGTGATCCGCTACCTTGAGAATGACGCTTCGATGGTGGCCGCGACGCCCGGCTTGAACCTGCAATTGGGCGGGACGGCGGCCGGAATGTTGAGCTCGACCGGACCGGCGTTGTCGGCTGGCTCGAGCTCGGCGCTTCCACCGGGGGTCAAGAGTCTCGGAGCGGACGTCTGGCTTTATCCGGCGCCAACGACGTCGGGACACTGCATACAAGCTCCAGCCGATTACCGCGGGACCGGAAGCTCGTCGCGGCCAGCAATCACCGGCGGCCTGCCCCGTTGCTCGGCGCGAAACCGCTGACCTGATCGGGCTGATCCAGAAGGCGGGGGTCTATGCCCTCGGCCAACGGGGAACGCCGCGCTTGCGCCTCAATATCTGACGCTTGGTTGGGGTGGCTGGCTCTATGAAAAGCCGCCACCCTCCGCGCCCAAGGCGATAGCAGCTGCTATCGCCTGATCCTGGCCGCGTGTTCGTGGCGGGCCTCCGGGTCGCTGAACGGCCCATCGTCCACAAATTCCTGGTCCTGCGGTTGATCCTCGATGCCATGGTCTGGATCGCTGATCGCGCAGCCGGGGCCATCGCCCTCGGGCGACGTGGCGAAGTCGGGTTCGCCTTCGTCCCCGGTTTGCTCCGCGTCGGAGTCGCCGTCGATCTCGTCCAGACGCTCGATCGCTCGGGCGACAAGGCGGGACAGAAGCGGGCGTGGCAGGCTCGGGATGACGGACAGGGCAAGGTCGAAGGGAAGGGCTTTCGCCCCTGCCCCGGTTGCTGACGGATGGGAGGCCATTGTCATGCCTCCCGCGCTTGCAGAACTTCAATCGCGGCCAGCACCCGCGCCCGATGGTCCTTACCGCTGCTGCCGAGGCGGACCAGCGCCAGCGCCTGACGCGCGCCGTCGTTGCGCTCGGCATGGGTGCCAATCGCCAATTCGAGGCGCAACAGGTCCGGCTTGTGCATCGACGCCAGCAAGCCGAGCAGCACAACGCTCATCCAGTTGTCGGCGCTCGCCTTCGCGGCGACGATCTGGCGGGCGTCCGCCATTGCGGTCCGCTGCGCGACCATCTCGAAGCTTGAAGGCTCGATCCGGCCTTCCCAGTTGCCGGTGAACGGGAGGACGGTGGCGCTCATCGTGCAAACTCCGCGATGAGGCCCGCGCCGATCAACGCGGCGTAGAAGGCGAGGCCAGCCCAATCAATTGGCGCAAGACGGTCGCTGCTGGTAGTGTTCTGGATAGCCATGCCGAAGTTCCTTTCGGTCTGGTGAGGCTCGGGGTGGAAGTTCGCGCTTCCCCTCGGGCCGTCCTGCCTCCTGACAGGATGCATATAATATGCGCGCTGTTCCCTCTTGCGTCAAGCCGCTAAGTGCATTAAATCTGCATCTATGAAAATCATTCAGTGCCGAATGGCGCGGGCGGCGCTGGGTTGGTCGATTGCCGATCTAGCGAAAGCCGCTGGCGTCGGGGAACGAACCGCCGCCAAGTTTGAGGCGGGCGGGAATGTCCTGCCGGAAACGGTCGAAGCCCTACGGGCTGCGCTGGTTGCTGCCGGGATCGCCTTCGCCAATGGTGGCAAGCGAGCCGGGGTTAGCTATCCGCTGAGCGACTAAACGGCTATGTCGGGGGACTATGGTCCAGCTCGCTTATCTCGCTGCCGCCTTCGCCGCATTGTTCCTGTTCGCCGCTGCTGGTGCATGGTGGCGGGTTGCTCACCCTCGAAGCGCCACCGCCGACGTTGGCGCTCCTGGGCTTCGCATGGCGGCGTCGGCCACGGTCATTGCCTTCGGGCTGCTGGCCGTCGCGCTCTTGGCTGTCGTCTTGGAGCGGGTCGGGGTCTGATCGGCAGGCAACATGCCGTGCTTGCTCGGCGTCCCTGATCTGGCGGGCTTCGTGGATGTCTTTGCCGGTCAGTCCGATGTCAGCAAAACCAGCTTTTTCTGTTTTGGAAATAGCTTGGTTATCTGACTGGGTGCGCACCTCGCCGCGCGCCTGTGCCGCGTCATACTCATCAGCGATGCGGCGGCTGTCGCCTTATTGTTCCCGTTCGGAACATTTACCGGCTTACCGACTGTGGCGGCTTCACCCCGATCTTGCGCCGCGTCATATTCATCGGCCAATCGACGCTTCGCCAGCGCTTCGATTTCCAGTGCATCCGCTTGGGCGCGGTGGGCCTTGGCGATTAGCTCATCATGCGCGCCCTTGGCCTTGCCGAGCCGCGCAGCCTTCTTCGCCGCGTCATAGGCCACCCCGGCCATGTCGCGGGCTTCCAGCACCTCGGCAGCGGACGTGGCGCTCGCTAGTTGCGATGCGGCCCGCTGCACGAGGCTGGGGAGCGTTTGCTGCTCGATTGTGGCGAGGGTGCTCATTAGTCCAGCTCGGGAAAGTGGCCAAGAACCTTGGCGATCTTGAGCGGTTCGCCAGCGCGATGCTTGACCCACCCACGGAAGATGGCTTCGAGCTTCGCGCCCTTCTGACCCCGGCCCAACGAAAGCAGCGCATCCCGAACCGCATAGGCCGGGCTGTCACGCAGCAATTCTTCACCGATGCAGACGCGATCCATGTAGTCCCGAGCATCGCCGGGATGCACATCGGTCAGGAGATAGAAAGCCGTCCCGACGATAGCCGTGCTAGCGAACGGCTTGGTGAAGCGACAAACCGATTGGGCATAGGTGGCAGAGCGACCGATGGCCGCGTCAGTCATCACCCGGCTTCGCACCTGCGCATTGGTAACGTCGCTTACGCGATACAGGCGCGACAGTCGTTCGCGCTCAATGGCAATGACGAGGCGAGCAATCCCCGCTGCGGTCGCTGCGTTTTCAACTCCACCCATTCCAAGATAGTCGGCGGCGGTGCGCGCGGCATCGGGTCCGGCCCGAACAGGCAACCAACCTAGCGGCAAGGGCCAAGAGTGCGTAGCCTTCCTCTTTCAAATGGAGGGAGCTTCTATGCGAGTCATATTTGCTGGAGCTTTAATGCTGGCGCTCGGCGCCTGCGACCAGAGTGTCTACGACGATTGGTCTAGGCAAAAAACGGCAGAGCGCGCGGACATCGCGGATGCAAACGCGCGAACAAGTTTGATGCGGATCGATGAACTAAAAAGCGAACTCAGCGATCTCCAGGGCGAAGTGGAGAAGCTTCAGGCCCGCCTCAAGGTCGCCGAGATCAACACCAGCACGTTATTTGAAAAGGCTGGTCCAAGCATCGACGGCTGGCAAACTGAAGCGATCGAGACCCTCTTTGAAAACGATCGCAAAATCGCGGCCAGGGCCGGGGTTCCGTTCCAAGCTCAGCCTCCAAATTGATTGGCCGCGCCGCGATGAGCTTACTCGTTTTCCAGATGGTCGATTGACCCAAGCCACTGGCTGAGCACTTCGGCAACATCGTCGACCGGGCCGAGGTTCTGGCACCAGACGTCGCGGCCTTCTGCTGAGCAGATCCACACGCAACCGTCCTCGTCTGGGCCTTCGATGTTGAACAGGGCGCCTTGCTCGGGTTCGTCGTCACTCATCGGCGTGACATAACCTAACGGCGCTATTGGCGCTATTGGCAGACCAATGACACTTTGGCCCGAGCGTCAGATGATCGACGAATAGGGTGTCAATAGGGCGACCGTCTTCGGCAGCCGTTGCTGAGCTAGCGTGTCTAGATATTCCACCACCGTCCTAGGTGGGTTCTTGAGCCGTTCTCGGCATCGCTGTGCGGCGATAATGACGGCGGCGTTATTGAAGTCATACTGGAACTGGATGAAATCGTCTGGGTGCAGCACCTCTAGGTTGAATTCGTTCATCACTGCCTGTGGAAAATCGCGCAGATTGAATGTGACAATCGCGTCGGCGCCAGCGTGTATTGCAGCGGCAAGGACATGCCGATCGTCGGGGTCTGGCAAAACGAGGCTATCGATGAGGCAATGGTGTCCCTCTACAAGGGAGTCGGGCACTGCGGCATTCATGAGGTCGCATGTTCTGCGAAGCTGGTCGGCCGTCAAATCCGATCTGTTGGCAAGAAGCGCCTCCGTCCACTCTTGGTGGATATCTTCGCTCCATTTGGCCCGGAATAACGAGGCCGAGGCAAGCTCCATCAAAAAGTCCCGGAGAGGGGCCGGGTAGAGCACACACGCGTCGTAAATTACGCTGTAGCGAGAGTGCTTAATATCCCAGCCCCAACTCTTGTGCTTGCTTCGCGAGCGCCTCCATATCAGAGGCCCGTTGCTGCTCTCGCTTCTGCCGATAATCCTCTAGATCGATAAACTTAATGCGCCTGTGAGTCCCAACCTTGTGGCAAGGGAGCTCGCCACGGTCTATGATTTTGTTGAGGAATGGACGCGAAACATTGAGGAGGTTAGCCGCCTCCTGAGTGGTGAGTTCTGCATGGAGCGGGATAAGCGTCACCGCATTACCCTGGCCCATTTCCGTCAGAATCTTAATTAGCAGCGGCGTGACGAGCTTAGGCAGGACGAGATCAGTCCCATCTTCCAATCGCACGGTAATTGAGGCCTTAGAGGTGCGCGCTAGCTCTCGGCTAGCAGTCGCGGCCAATTCGGAATCGCTTTCGTCCGGCACCACGGGGGCACCAGCGGGCTCCAGTAAATCTGTCATAGGTGGCCGTCCTCGGGGTAGGGTAGCAATGATATGCTCCTCGATAATCATAAACGCAATATCTGGAATAAACGAAATATCTTTACGTTCCATTGCGTGGCCCAAAAGACTCATATGAGTCAGTGGATTGAAGCCCGCACAAAAAAGGGGCGGCCCTCCAAGACTGGCGGGCCGCGGCGCGACGACTAAAGTGCGCCAGGTAGGGCAAGGAATGCATGGCTGACGAAAAAGAAAGCCGATTTGGCGCTTGCCCGGTGATTATCCGAAGCGAAACGCGATACATCTGCCACCCCCCCCTTTCAAGCTAAGTGCTTGAAAAGAGGCTGGTGCTGTCGGTGAGGATTGAACTCACGACCTCAGCCTTACCAAGGATGCGCTCTACCACTGAGCTACGACAGCATGCCAGGCACCGGCACGGAAGGGCGGCGTCAGACGCGGGGGGCTATGGCCAGCGGGGCGCGCGACGTCAACCCGCTTGGCCTCGGGCCGCGTGGCGGATAGGGCTTGTCCCATGTCCAAAGCCGACCACCAGCGCGACGAGCGGCTCGCCGCCGCGCTCCGCGACAATCTCAAACGGCGCAAGTCGCAGGCGCGCGAGGCCGAACCTCGCGCCACCAAGGATACGGACGAAACGCGTCCGCCGGCGGGCCGTTAGCCCTTCATCAGGAAGGCATTGAGCTTGTTGCCGTCGGGATCGCGGAAATAGCCGGCGTAGAAAGTGTCGCCCCGCGGTCCAGGCGGGCCTTCGTCGCTGCCGCCATTGGCCAGCGCGATGTCGTACAGGCGCTGGACCTGAGCTTCGTCCTTGGCTTCGAGCGCGACCATCACGCCATTGCCGACGCTCGCCGCATTGCCGTCAAACGGCTTGGTCAGCCCGATCCCGGCGGCGCCGCCCGGC
>Ga0307505_10000800_pt1 | contig 30789 bp, 28 predicted proteins | sample 23_S_MG_FD_202183 | JGI IMG/M metagenome (GOLD analysis project Ga0307505, IMG submission 202183) | Soil microbial communities from Populus trichocarpa stands in riparian zone in the Pacific Northwest, United States - 23_S | ecosystem: Environmental > Terrestrial > Soil > Riparian zone > Trees... | reverse complement strand
ACAACACACGCAGCGACAGCAGCTCAACACGGGTGACTTTGATTGTACCTCCCCCTAGAAAACTTGACCAAATCGAAATCCAACCAGAAGAGTCAAGTTTTCTCCGCCCCGCCAGACCGGGGTCCCCGCCACGCGTTTTCCAGCGTGGTGGGGTGGTAGAGGCGGGGCCAAAAGCGCTGCTCTAGCGAGGCGGAGCCTCGCTAGCGTGGTCCCCCAAACACCCGCCCCGTGCCAGGTACCTTGGCCCGTCATGCGACCGCAAACGCGAATATTGTCCTCGTTGCCGACCCATGGCGCACGCCCACCTGCAGATCGAGTTTGCCGGCAAGGTCATTCACGTGGACCCGTCAGGCCAGGCGGACTTCAGCTGGCCAACGGCGAAACCAAGGACGGTGGCCGCCAGGGAGGCGGCGGGCGCGGCGGAGAATGGGCCGGGGTTGCCGGTTTCAGGACTGCGCCGATCCGACAACCCGAATCGGCGTCATTCAATCTGCCGGATTCGGCGGCCGCGGATTCGTGGAAGTAGTCGATTTGAACTACATTTCGATGCTTCGCGAGTGGGCACGCGGTGTGCTTCATATGAAGATAACCGCCGACACTGTGCTCTGACAGGTTAAGTGGACGCGGATGTTCCAATCGGAGGGGCGGGCTCGGTGTGTTGCTGAGTCCGCCCTGACGTTTGTACGCCGGCCTTTCAGGTAGAGTGTCCTCCCTATGCCTAGCGAGGCTCCGCCTCAGACCCACCAGGCTCCGCCTCGCTAGTCCAGTGTCTTTTGCCCCGCCTCCGGCGGGGGAGAAAACTTGACACAATTGGTCTGGATTTCAAATGGTCAAGTTTTCTAGGAAGGACGCAACCCGCGCCCCGATTGCCATCATCGACATCGGTTCGAACTCCGGCCGCGTCGTCGTGCTCGAACGCGACGGCGCCGGGCACCTGCGGCTCCTGGCCGGTTCGCGCGCGCCGTTGCGGCTGGTGCACGACGTGGACGAGCGGCGGAGCCTCAGCGAGGAGTCCATGGCGCGGACGATGGAGGCGGTGCGGGACTTCCACGCCATCGCGGTCGGGGCCGGCGCCAAGCGCATCGTGGCCGTCGCGACGGCGGCGATGCGGGATGCCAAGAACGGCCAGGTGTTCCGGGATCGCATCCGCCGCGAGCTCGGCATTCAGGTGGACATCATCGACGGGCGGGCTGAAGCGCGGTACGGGTTTGCCGGCGCGGTGCGAGGGCTCGCGGTGTCCAGTGGGATGTGGTTCGACCTGGGCGGCGGCAGCATCCAGGTGGCGCCCTTCCGGTCCAGGAGACTGGGTCCTTCGACGAGCCTGGCCCTGGGCGCGCTCCGCCTGAGTGAGACGTTTCTCCTCTCCGATCCCCCGAAGCCGCGGGAGATCCGGCGGCTCCGGGATCACGTCCGGTCGCAACTGAAGAAGAGCCGGCTGAAGCGTCTTCGGGACGACGAAGAGTTGGTGGGGACCGGCGGCACGCTCCGCAACCTGGCCAAGATCGATCGCAGCCAGCACCCCTACCCGGTCGGCAGCCTGCATGGTTACGTCCTCTCGCTCGATCGCCTGCGCGAGGTGGTTCGCCGGCTCGCGACGACGCGTCAGAAGCATCGCGATGCGATCGCGGGGCTCAGCGCCGAGCGCGCCGATTCGGTCGTGGGTGGCGCGATCGCAATCGAGGTGCTGATGGAGTTCGTTCGAGCCCAGCACATCGTCGTGTCCGGGCAGGGTGTGCGCGAGGGCATCGCGCAAAGCGTCATGAAGATGCGGATCGCCTCGGCGCGGGACGTCAAGGAGGTGTCGCTGGCGTCGCTGGCCTCGCGGTTCGACAGTTGGCGCCCCGAGGCGGCCGCGCGCCGGCGAGCCACGGCGGCGGTCCTGCTGCGAGCGCTCGAACCACAGGCGGATCCGGCCCTGGCCGGGGCGCTCGATCGTGGCGCGCGCCTGCTGGACATCGGAACCAGCCTCGACTTTTTCGAACGCCACGAGCACGTGGCCGAAATGCTGCTAGCCACCGAGCTGGACGGGTTCACGCACGAGGAGATCGCGCTGGTGTCCGGGCTCGTGCGTCTGGCCGGCGACCGGCATGCCGACCTCGAGCCCCTGAGCCCGCTGATCACGGACGCCGACCGCGTGCAGCTCGACCGGGGCGCCGTGATCCTCGCGTTGGCCGACGCCATCGAGCGCCGCTGCCCGCGTGGCCACGCGATCCCCGTCTCCTGCTCGGTGGGGCGCGTGGTCACGGTGTCGGTGCCGCTTCTCTCGGCGTGGCACAGCCGCGAGCTGGGACCGCGGTTCGAGCGCGCGTTCGGCAAGGCCCTCGTCGTGAAGACCGGGTAGCCAGGGTTCCCGATCGGGCCTACTCGGGAAACAGACGCGGCGCACGATCCTGGTAGCCCTCGCCATCCAGTGTCCGCAAGAACGCGACGAGGGCATCCATTTCCCGCGAGGAAAGGTTCAGCCGACCCAAGCGGCCGGACCTCGACGGGTTGGCGATTCCGCCCCGATTGTAGAACTCCACGACATCGCGGAGCGTGGCCAGCGAACCATCGTGCATGTAGGGTGCGTGCTTCGACACCTCCCGCAGGCCGGGCGTCTTGAACGCGCCGCGGTCTCGTGGCGAGCCGGTCACGGCCCATCGTCCGTCGTCGTTGAACGTCCGTGTTCCGCTGTCCCAGCCGACTCCCAGGTTGTGATATCGCCCATCGGAAAAGTTGAACCCGGCGTGGCACATCGCGCAGCGCCCCTTGAAGAAGAAAACGTCATGGCCCAGCTTCGCTTGCGCCGACACGGCGCGCATGTCGCGGGTGTAGCGCCATCGGTCGTAGGGGGCGTTGCCGCTCCGTCGCATGCGCACGTAATCGGCCAGCGCGGCGGCAACCCGATCCAGCGTGACGCCCGTGGAGCCGAACGCGTCGCGGAAGTACGGCCCGTAGGCTGGAATCGCCGAGAGGCGCGTGATCATCGCCCGGTGCTCGAGGCCCATTTCCGTCGCGCCGGCAATCGGAATCAAGACCTGTGTCTCGAGGCCGGTCGCCCGACCATCCCAGAAGAATGCATGGGCGCGCTCGGTCTCGGGCGTGTCGGGAAGGGTCGTCCTGGCGGCGAGATTGACGAGGCTCGGCGCCTTGCGCCGCCCGCGCTGGCCACCAACGCCAGTGGAGACCGGCGTCGGCTCGGAGAAGGCATGCTCCGGTCGGTGACACGTTGCGCAGGACACCGTCCCGTCGACCGAGAGGCGCTGGTCATAAAAGAGCCAGCGCCCGAGACGGACACGCCGTGGCAGTGGTTTCGCCGGGGCCTCCTCGAAGAACTCTTCCATGCCGAAGGGCGGCGCCGGGATCGAGTGAACCGGATTGTCGGCATCCAGCTGGGCAGGAGTAGGATGCGACCGACAGGCGCAGACTGCGCTCAACGCAAGGATTGCGGCGACGACGCTTCGGCGTCCGGGCACGCGACCGGTCGGCATGGCGTCCTGAACTATCTCACCTATGGGCCCCGACTAGCGTCGGCCTCGGAAGAACGTCCGCACGTCGTCCACCAGGAGCATCGGTTCCTCCATCGCGGCGAAGTGCCCGCCCCTCGGCATATCGGTCAGCTGCACCAGGTTGTACTGCGCCTCGATCCACTTTCTCGGAACGACGGCGAAGAGCTCGCGCGGAAAACGCGCGCACGCAAACGGCACCTCCACGCGACCCGACAGGCCCGGGTCGACGCGGTTCTCGAAATAGATACGCGCCGACGACGGGGCCGTTTCGGTCACCCAGTACAGCGTGACGTTGGCCAGCAGCTCGTCCTTCGTGAACCGCGATTCCACGTCGCCGTTCGAGTCGGACCAGGTGCGGAACTTCTCCACGATCCACGCGGCAAGCCCGGCGGGAGAGTCGTTGAGGCCGAAGCCGACCGTCATGGGCTTGGTGGACTGTATTTGGAAGTACCCCAGCTCGTTGGCCGAGCGCGCCTGGGCGGCCTGGACGCGCTTCAGCTCGTCGGCCGGCACGCCGTCGTTGGGGTTCGGTCCGGGAGGGGCCGCCGCCACGCACATGTTGCTGTGCAAGCCCACCAGATGCGTGGGGTCCACCAGGCCGAGTTGGCGCACGATGGCGCCACCCCAATCGCCGCCTTGGGCTCCATAGCGCGTGTAGCCGAGGCGGGCCATCAGCGTCGCAATCGTCTGCGCCATCTGACGCGTGCCCATCCCGCGGCCTCGAGGCTTGCCGGAGAAACCGTAGCCCGGCAGCGACACGGCCACCACGTGAAAGGCGTTGTCCGGTGTGCTGCCGAACTTGGTGGGCTCGGTCAACGGGCCAATGACTTTCGTGAACTCCAGGAACGAGCCGGGCCAGCCGTGGATCAGCACGAGCGGGGTCGCGGCCGCATGGGAGGACCGCTGGTGCACGAAGTGGAGCTCGGTCCCGTCGATGGTGGTCTTGAACTGCGGAAGCTGATTGAGCCGCCGCTCCTGCGCGCGCCAATCGAACCGCGTCTGCCAATAGGCGACCAGCTCCTTGAGGTAGGCGAGGTTCGTCCCGTAGTCCCAGCCGGCGCCGTCGATCTCGGTGGGGAAACGGGTTCGCGCCAGGCGCTCTTTCAAGTCGCGCAGGACCGCGTCAGATACCTGAATGCGGAAGGGCACCACGGCATCGCCGGCGGCTTGCGCGCGTGCGGCGGAAGGTGCCCCCAGCGGGGCGACACAGGCCACCAAGAGGGCCAGCGCGAGTCGACGATGCGTCATGACGACGGAGTGTATCGCGGCCGCCTGGGGCTGACGTAGACTGGCGCTGCCATGAGAATCACGCTAGAAAACTTGACCATTCGAAAGCCAGACCAATCGAGTCAAGTTTTCTCCCCCGCCGAAGGCGGGGCAAAAAGACACTGCCCTAGCGAGGCGGAGCCTGCACGCTTGGCGGTCCGAGGCGCAGCCTCGCTAGTCTTTGGAGCCGCCTGGGTGCTGGCGGTCGGCGTGTCGTTGCCCGCACAGGCCCCTACTTCGTGGACCGTGCCGCGGCTGGCGGATGGGCGGCCGGATCTCCAGGGCGTCTGGGAGAACAACAGCGCGACGCCGCTCGAGCGCCCGCGCGAGTTGGCGGGCAAGCCCCTGCTGAGCGACGCCGAGCTGGAGCGGTTGAAACAGCGCGCGGCGGCCACGTTCGGCGCCGAGTCCGACGCCGTGTTCGGCGACGCGTTGTACCTGGCGCTCCTCGACGAGAACCGTCCCAGGCAGTTGGGCGCCACCGGCACCTATAGCTCCAATTGGCTTCCCGACCGGCTGTTCGAGCACCGCACGTCCCTCATCGAGTCGCCGGCCGACGGACGCCTGCCGCCCTTCACACCGGAGGCCATCAAGCTCAGGGCCAGCCGAGCCGCTGCGGGCCCGCCGCGCCGGCCCCAGAGCGCGAAGGATTTCAGCCTTCAGGATCGCTGCATCAGCTACGGCGTGCCGGATCTGTTCGCCGCCTACATGAGCCTCTACCGCATCGTGCAGGCGCCGGACTCGATCGCGATCGAGATGGAGAAGATCCACGATGTGCGCGTGATCCCGCTCGACGGGCGGCCGCAGCTGTCGTCAGCGCACCGGCACTACATGGGTGATGCCAGGGGCCGCTGGGATGGCGACACGCTGGTCGTCGAGACCGCCAACTTCCATCCGGCCGGCAACTACATGGGCGGGTTGTTCCGCCAGTCGGACCAGAACCTGCGGCTGACCGAGCGGTTCACGCGGACGGGCCCCGACACGATGCGCTACGAGTTCACCGTGAACGACCCCACGGTGTGGACGTCGCCGTGGACGGGGGTGCTCTACTGGCGGCAGGCCAAGGGCGAGATCTACGAGTACGCCTGCCACGAGGGGAACTACAGCCTGCCCGGGATGCTCTCCGGCGCCCGAGCCGACGAAGCCGCCTCGCGCTGAACGCGCGCGACCCTAGTGCGCCAGCGTCACTTCTTCGGCCCTGACGGGACCTTGTCTCCGGCCGAGCTGTGCGCCGATCAGCATGCCCATCGCCGCGATGGTGATCGTGGACACGATCGCCGGCAGTGCTGCCGCCCAGAACAGTTGCTGCGACGACCACTGCTGCGCCAGGAGGATCCCACCGATGTAGGGGCCCAGGATGCCGCCGGCGCGGCCGACGCCAAGGCCTGCGCCCACCCCCGTCGAGCGCATGTAGGTGGGGTAGAACGATCCGGACAGGGCATTGAGCCCCGGCTGTCCGCCCACCACGCACCAGCCGGCGATGAACACCACCACCACCAGCGCGGCCAGCGACATGCCGGGCTGTCCGATGAACGCGATGCTGACGGCCGCCAGCGCGAACGTGAACGTGAGGACGGGGATGAAGCCGCGCCGCGCGATCAGCCAGGCGAGGCCGAAGGTCCCGACCGTGCCGCCTACCTGCAGCACGGTGCCCACCAGCACGGCCGTCTGGGTGGTGTAGCCCATGCCTGTCACGACGGTCGGCAGCCAGTTGGCCAGGGAATACAGCATCGTGATGTTCATGAAGTTGACGACCCAGATGAGCAGGGTGGTGGGGCCGCGTCCTTCCGTGAACAGGTGCACGAAGGGCACGCCCGCCTTGCTGTCCTCGTTGGCCACGAACGTCGTGTTCGCATCGACTCTCAGGCCTGGGTTCAGCTGCTTCAGCCACCGGGCGAGCGCCGCGTTGTTGGCTTGTCGCACGGCCAGGAACTGCAGCGATTCCGGCAGGCCCCACGCCATCGCCACCGCGATGACGAGCGGCACCGCGCCGCCGAAGATGAAAACGGAGCGCCATCCGAAGGCGGGGATCAGCCACGCCGCGACGAATCCGCCGATGGCCGCGCCCACGGTGAAGCCGACCGTGATGCACATCATCAGCGTGACGCGCGACTGCTTGGGGCTGAACTCGCCCACGAGCGCCGTGGCCTGCGGGATGATGCACCCGAGCCCGATGCCGGAGATGAAGCGCAGCCAGAGGAGCTGCGTGACGTCCTGCGAATAGGCGGTCGCGATGGTCAGGATCGAGAAGAAGAACGTGGAGACGACCATCACCGGACGCCGGCCGACCTTGTCGGCCACCATGCTGAAAACGAGCGACCCGATCAGCACGCCGAAGTTCGCGGCGGCGAACACGGGGCCGAGCACCGGGTTGCCGATGCCCCAATCCCGCACCAGCGCCGGCGCGGCGTAGCCCATGGCCTGGACGTCGAACCCGTCCATGATGAGGCACAGCATGCACAGCGTGAAGACCCGGATCTGCAGCGGCCCGATGGGGCTCGTCTCCAGCAGTTCGGTCACGTTCAGCGTGTTTCCCGCGCGTCCTGCCGTGCTCATTCGGCTGTTCTCCCCCAAGAAGTCGGCACCGTGGCGGGGAGTATACTTCCGGTGCGATTCCGTAAGAGGACCGTATGACCCGGATTCCCCGATGCGTCCGGCCGGCGCTCCTGGCGCTGCCGGCAATCCTGCTGTCGATTCCCGCGTTCGCGCAGGTCGATCTCTCCGGCGAATGGGCGCCCGTTCGCGCCGAAGACAACACCGGTAATCCGGAACTGGGCGACTGGGTGGGGCTGCCCTTGAACGACGCCGCTCGCGCGCGGTCTTCGGCGTGGGACGCCTCGATCTACACGCTGCCCGAGTGGCAGTGCCGCCCCCACGGCAGCGCGTATATCTCCCGCGGGCCGTCGCCGCTCAAGATCTGGAAAGACGTGGACCCGGTGTCGCGCGACGTCACGTCGTGGCGGATGGAGTGGCTGCGGTCGGTGGAGCGGCCCATCTACATGGACGGCCGCCCGCACCCCTCGCCCAACACACCCCATACGTGGGCGGGCTTTTCGACGGGCGAGTGGATCGGAGACACGCTGCGCGTGCGCGTCACACACCTGAAGGAGGAGTACCTCCGGCGCAACGGCGTCTTCCACAGCGATCAGATCGAGGTCACGCAGTACCTGATCCGCCGGGGCAACTACCTGACGTTCCTGGTGGTCGCCTACGACCCGGTATACCTGACCGAGCCCATCATCCGCAGCACGGAGTACCAACTGGCCGTCAACCAGCAGTTGCCGCCGTACCCGTGCACGGTGGTCACCGAGATCGATCGGCCGAAGGGCGTCATCCCGCACTACCTGCCGGGTACCAACGCCGACGTCGGGTGGTTTTCCAACCGTTACAAGATCCCGCTGGACGTGGTGATGTCGGGCGCCGCGAACATGTATCCCGAGATTCGCTCCAGGATTCCCCGATCGATGGGAGGCTTCGGGCCCGAGCCGGCGCCCGCGCCCGCCGCGCCCTCCCAGGCGGCGCCTGCGGCTCGGGGCGGGCCGTAAGTGCGCGCGCCACTCTTGGTGTCGGCGGTGCTGGTGGCCGCCGGTGCAGGCTTCCAGCCAATCGTTGCGCAGCAGGCGCCCGTTCGCCCGAGTCCCTACACGGGCGCGCCGCAGCTGCAGGGCCCGCCGGCCGGAGAGGTCGAGGTGCTGCCGGTGCGCGGCAACATCTACGTGCTCTTCGGTGCGGGCAGCAACATCACCATGTCGGTCGGCACCGACGGCGTGCTGCTGGTGGATGCCGGACGCGCCGGGATGAGCGACACGATCCTGGCGGCCGTTCGGCGGACGCACCAGGAGTGGCTGGACGTCAACCGGCCCAGGCCACTGGGCTTCGGCGCCGAGACGCGCTCGTCGGTGGCGGACCGCGGCGTGCTGGCGCCTGCCAAACCGGTGCGTTACATCGTCAACACGCACGCGCACGCCGACTCGACGGGCGGCAACGAGCGGCTGCGCAACTCGGGGCGCACGTTCGCCGGCGGCAACGTCGCCGGCGACATTCGGGACTCGGGCGAGGGGGCGGCGATTCTGGCACACGAGAACGTGCTGAAGCGGCTCAGCATGGTGCCGGCCGGCCAGCCGGGGCCGCACCCCGATGCCCTGCCCACCGACACCTACTACGTGGAGTACTACAAGCTCTCGCAGTTCTTCAACGGCGAGGGCGTGCAGCTCTTCCACGTGCCGGCGGCGCACAGCGACGGCGACTCGCTGGTGTACTTCAGGAACAACGACGTCATCGCCCTCGGGGACTTGATGTCCACGCGGACGTTCCCCGTGATCGATCTCGACGCCGGCGGGGCCGTCAACGGGATCGTGGACGGGTTGAACCGCGTGCTCGACATGGCCATCCCGGAGTTCCGCCTCGAGGGTGGCACGATGATGGTGCCGGGCGAAGGACGCGTGGTGGATTCGGGCGACGTGGCGTACTACCGCGACATGGTGACCATCGTTCGGGATCGCGTGCTGGACCAGGTGAAGAAGGGCCGGACGCTGGCGGAGGTGCTCGCCTCGCGGCCCACGCGCGACTACCCGCACTTCGAGGTGTCGTCCGGCCCGTGGACGACGGACATGTTCGTGGACGCGGTTTACAAGAGTCTGGGCGGCGGCAAGGCTCCGGCCGTGCCCGCGGTGCCGCCAGCGCGTCCTGCGGGGCGGCGGTAGCCGATGGGATCCGAGACGCGCATGGGCTCGATCAAACTCGCTGCGGCCCTCGCGGTCCTGTATGCCGCCGTCTCGGTGGGTGCCCAAGCGCCAGCACAGCAGCCGGCCGCGCCTCCAACGCCGCGGGCACAGTCCCCAGTGGACCTGACGGGCCAGTGGGTGTCGCTCGTCACCGACGATTGGCGCTGGCGCATGGTGACGCCGCCGAAGGGCGACGTGCTGTACCTGCCGGTGAATGAAGCCGGGCGGCGCATGGCGGAGCAGTGGGACCCGGCGCGGGACGCGGCGACCGGCGAAGCCTGCCGCGCGTACGGTGCCGGCGGCATCATGCACGTGCCGGGGCGTCTGCGCATCTCGTGGCAGGACGACACCACGCTGAAGCTCGAAACCGATACCGGACAGCAGACGCGGCTCTTCCAGTTCGGCGACCCGCAGCCGCCGGCCGAGGCCACCTTTCAGGGCTTCTCGCGCGCGGTCTGGGAACTCCCGGGTGGAGGCGGCGGCCGTGGGCGTGGGCGCGGCGCGGTCGGCGCCAGGCCCGGCGCGTCGATGCGCGTCGCCACGTCGCGGATGAAGCTGGGGTATCTCCGCCGCAACGGCGTGCCCTACGGCGCCAACGCGACGATGACCGAGTGGTTCACCACGCTGTCCGAGCCGGATGGAAACACCTATCTGCTGGTGACCAAGATCCTCGAGGATCCGCAGTATTTGAACGCGCCGTACGTGCGCTCGGTCCAATTCAAGAAAGAAAACAGCACGGCCGGCTGGAACCCCACGCCCTGCCAATAGGCTGGCGTGGGGCGGCGTCGGCGGATCGACTCCGCCCGCGCCCTGGCCGTGCGATCAAGGGGGATGACAGATGCGTTTGTGCCGGTTTGGCGACGGTCGGCTGGGGCTGGTGGAAGGCTCGTCGGTGCGCGACGTGACCGCGGCGTTGGACGTGCTGCCGTCGGCGCGCTATCCGTTCCCGCGGCACGACGCGTTCATCGCGCACCTGGATGCCGTGCTGGCGCGCGTACGCGAGTTGGCGCCGTCCGCGCCGGTCCTACCCTTGGCGGGGCTGACGCTCCTGAGCCCGGTGGCCAACCCGGGAAAGATCGTCGCGGCGCCCGTGAACTACCAGAAGCACCTGGACGAGGTCAAAAGCGATCCGTCGCTCCACGCCAACACCCCCGGGCATACGCTGACCATTCACAACGCGGGGGTGTTCCTGAAGGCCACGAGCGCGCTGGCGGGGGCCGGCGAGGGCGTGGTGGTGCGAAGCGCCGACCGGCGCACCGATCACGAGATCGAGCTGGCGTTTGTCATCGGCCGCACGGCGTCGCGTGTTCGTAAGGAAGATGCGCTTCAATACGTCGCGGGGTACGCCATTGGCCTGGACATCACGATCCGGGGGTCCGAGGACCGCAGCTTTCGGAAGTCGCCGGACACCTACGCGGTGCTGGGGCCGTGGCTCGTCACGGCCGACGAGATTCCCGACCCAGGGGCCCTGGACCTGGAGATCGCCGTCAACGGGGAACAGCGGCAGAAGTCGAACACCAAGTACCTCATCCTCGGCGTCCCCGAACTCATCGAGATGGCGTCGGCGATGTATACACTTCATCCGGGTGATATCGTCTTTACCGGCACGCCCGAGGGTGTGAGTCCCATCGAGCCGGGCGACGAGATCGTGGCCACGATCCAGTCGATTGGCACGATGGCCGTTTCCGTCCGAGCCGCCGAAGGAGCGTCGTCGCGTGCCGCGGCCGGCACGACGGCCACGACTCCGGGCTGAGGTGAACCGTGGACGCAACCGAGACTCCGTATTTCATCAAGCCCGAGGTCACGCCCGAACGCAGGGCCTTCTACGAGCGGATCGGCACCAAGAGCGCGGCGCCGCTCTGGGAGGTGCTGACCACGATCATCCCGGCCAAGCCCACGCCGTCGGCCGTGCCGGTCCTGTGGCGGTACGACTGCATGCGCCCCCTGCTGCTCGAAGCGGGGCGGCTGCTCACGCCCAAGGAGGCCGAACGTCGGGTCCTGATCCTGGAGAACCCGGGCACGCCGGGTCAGTCGCGCGTGACCGGCAGCCTCTACGCCGGTCTGCAGCTGATCCTGCCCGGCGAGGTGGCGCACTGCCACCGGCACACCCAGTCCGCGATTCGGTTCGTGCTGGAGACGACCGGTGCGTACACCGCCGTGAACGGCGAACGCACCACCATGCACCCCGGAGATTTCATTCTGACGCCGTCGTGGACCTATCACGACCACGGCAACACGACCGACACACCCACCGTCTGGCTCGACGGCCTGGACATTCCGATGGTGAGCCTCTTCGACACGGGCTTCTTCGAGGCCTACCCCGGTGACGTACAGCCCAACGCGATTCCCGACGGCGATTCGTCGGCGCGCTACGCCGCCAACATGCTGCCCGTGGACTTCGTGCCCACGCGGCCGTCGTCGCCGATTTTCAACTACCCGTACGCGCGCAGCAGGGAGGCGCTGGCCGCGCTCGAGCGCAACGGGCCCGCGCACGCGAGCCACGGCTTCAAGATGCGCTTCGTGAACCCCGTGTCGGGCTCGCACCCGCTGCCGACCATCGGGGCTTTCATGCAGCTCCTGCCGAAGGGGTTCCAGGGGCAGGCCTATCGACAGACCGATGGCGCCATCTACTCGGTGGTGGAGGGACGGGGCCGCAGCGTGATTGCCGGCACGACCTTCGAATGGGGCCCGCGCGACATCTTCGTGGTGCCGTCGTGGGCGCCGGTGTCGCACCAGGCTGACGACGAGGCCGTGCTCTTCAGCATGTCCGACCGTCCGGCGCAGCAGGCGTTGGGCTTCTGGCGCGAGCAGGTGCCTGCATGAGCCGACCGTTCCGCATCGGCCAGATCGTGCCGAGCTCCAACACCACGATGGAGACGGAGATCCCGGCCATCCTGCGCGCCCGGGAAATCGTTGAGCCCGAGCGCTTCACGTTCCACTCGAGCCGCATGCGGATGAAGAAGGTGACGAAGGAGGAGTTGGTCGCCATGGACGCCGATTCGGACCGCTGCGCGGCCGAGCTGGCCGACGCGCGCATGGACGTCCTGGGCTATGCGTGCCTGGTGGCCATCATGGCGATGGGGAAGGGGTATCACCGCGACTCGCAGCAGCGGCTGCACGAGGTGACGGTGCGCGAAGGCGGCGCGGCGCCCGTGGTGACCAGCGCCGGCGCGCTCGTGGAAGGCCTGAGAGTGCTGGGCGCGAAGAAGATCGCGATGGTGGCGCCCTATATGACGTCCCTGTGCACGATGGTGGCCGACTACATCGAGCACGAGGGCTTCGAGGTGGTGGACCGTGTGGATCTGGAGATCCCGGACAACCTCGAGGTGGGCCGGCGCGATCCGATGGCGCTCGTGGACATCTACAAGCGCCTGAACCTGAAGGGCGTGGACGTGCTGGTGCTGTCCTCCTGCGTCCAGATGCCGTCGCTGCCGGCGGTGGCGCTGGTGGAGCAGGAATGCGGGCTGCCGGTGGTCTCGGCCTCGGTGTGCACCGCCTACCAGATGCTGCGCGAGCTGGGCCTGAAGCGCGTGGCGCCGGACGCGGGCGCGCTCCTGAGCGGCGCGTACTGACACGGGACTAGTGAAGCTCTGCCTCAAACCGTCCAGAGCTTCACTAGTCCCCCCAGTCGACGAGTGGGACGTCGGTCCACGGCACGATTTGCGTCCCGCCCGCACGACCCGGCTGCTCCCCACCGTACGCGACGATCCTCCGGACGACGCGGCCGGGTTCGATCTGCGCCACCAGGGCCCCGAGCGTATCGAGACCGTCGAAGAAGTCGGCGGCCACCGTTGCGCCGCTCTTCGCTTCGACCAGGATGAGCGTTCGGCCGGTCTCCACCACGACGTCCACTTCGGCGCCGCGTGTCTCCCGATAGTGTGACAGCGAGATGGTCTGGCCACGGTTGGCGCGCGCCTTGTAGATCTCCGACGCGACCCAGGTCTCGAACACCGCGCCGCGCAACGGGTGCGTGGCGAGCTGTTCGGGCGATCGGATGCCGAGCAGAAAGCACATCAGCCCACTGTCCAGGAAGTGCAGCTTCGACGCCTTGATCGTCTGCTTGCGCACGTTGCGACGCCATGCCGGCAGGCGATGGCACAGGAAGCTGGTCTCGAGGACCGACAGCCAGGCACGGGCCGTTGGCTGAGAAATGCCCGCGTCGGCGCCCAGCGTGTTCAGATTGAGCTCCTGACCCGACCGTCCGGCACACAGGCGCAGAAAGGCCGCGAAGCTCTCGAGATTGGTCACGTTGGCGATCTGCCGCACGTCCCGCTGGACGTAGGTCGTCGTGTAGTCGGAATGCCAGCGTGACGGATCGACGTGTTGATCGAAGATGCGCGGGTACGCGCCCTTCCAGAGCGTCGTCATCAGGTCCGCCGGGCCATCGGGAAAGCGGCGCAGCTCGTCCAGCGCCGGTGGCAGCAACTGGAACACCGCCGTCCGGCCCGCCAGCGACTGCGCGATCGCCGCACTCAGTCCGAAGTGCTGAGAGCCGGTCAGGATGAATCGGCCGGGCCGGTTGTCCTCGTCGACGTCGGCCTGCACGTAGGACAGCAGCTCGGGAACGTTCTGGATCTCGTCGAGCACGACCCCGTCCCGATACGCCGCCAGGAACCCTCGCGGGTCGCGCCGGACGGCATCGCGCGTGTCGAGCGGTTCCAGGTTGACGTACGCGTAGCCGGTGAACAGCGCCCGGCACAGCGTGGTTTTTCCCGACTGGCGTGGCCCGGTGACGGTGAGAACGGGATACTGTCGGGCCAGGTCGCGGAGCGTGCCTGCGGCGTTTCTCTCAATCACATCAATAAGATACGCCCATGGATCATGGATTAAAAATGAAGTTTTGAATCCATGCACTCAGTCGGCGGGCCCTGCCCTGGGCAATTTCCCTTCGATTGCTCTTGACAGCGCGCCGGACAGGCAACCATCGTAGACATGTCTAAAATAGACATGTCTAAGACCAAATCAGACGTCCCGCACGGCACCCTCGAGCTCTTCATCCTCCGCACGCTCGACACGATGGGGCCGCTCCACGGCTACGCCATCGCGCGCCGGATCGAGCAGGCGGCGGGTGGCACCACCCGGCTCAGCCAGGGGGCCGTGTACCCCGCGCTCATCCGCCTCGAGCAGCAGGGCCGAATCCAGACGACCTGGGGCGTCAGCGAAACCAATCGCCAGGTGAAGTTCTACGAGATCACCGGCGCGGGTGCGACACAGTTGCGCCGGCAGATCGAGAGCTGGGAGCAGTCCACGGCGCTCATCGCCCGTTTTCTCGGAGCGAAGCCGTGAGGGCCGCGCTGCAGCGCCTCCTCGCGCTCGTCCGCCGCACACGACTCGATTACGAGCTGGACGCCGAGGTGCGTGCGCACCTGGAGCTGGCCGAGCGCGACGCGCGCTTGCGCGGCCTGTCCGCGGAGGACGCCAGGCGAGAGGCGCGACTGGCCTTCGGGGGTCTCGACGGCATCCGCGAAGCGCATCGCGACGCCCGCGCGTTGCCGGCACTCGAAAGCGTCGTCGCCGACGTGCGGTACGCGCTCCGCGGCTTGTGGCACGCGCGGGCCTTCACGCTGGTCGCCGTCGCCATCCTCGCCATCGGCATCGGCGCCAACACGGCCGTCTTCAGCATCGTCAACGCGGTCGTGCTGCGGTCCCTCCCCTTCCCCGACGCCGCCCGTCTGGTCTGGATCACGCCCAACACCGACGATGAGGGCATGACCGCGCGGACGTACCCGGTCCGCGTCGTCGAGGAAATGCAGCGTCACAGCACCTCGTTCGAAGACATGGCGGCGTACTTCGCCTTTTTCGACTACGCGAGCTACACGCTCACGGGACACGGCGACCCGGAGCGTCTCGCGGGCGTGCCGGTGGGGCCTCGCTTCTTCGAGCTGCTCGGCGTGCAGCCCCTGCACGGCCGCACCTTCACCGCGGAGGAACTGGCGCTGAACGGCCCGCCCGCCGCCATCCTCACACACGGACTCTGGCAGCGCCGGTTCGCGTCCGACCCGGCCATCATCGGCCAGGCCGTGACGATCAGCGAGGCGCCCTTCACCGTGGTCGGCGTCCTGCCCCAGACGTTCGACTTTGCCTCGGTGTTTCTGCCGGGTACGCGTGTGGACCTGTTCGTCCCCGTGCCGTTCGAGGGGATTCGCGATTTCGGCAATACGTTGTCGGTCGTGGGACGCCTGAGGCCTGGGGTTGCGTTGGAGACCGCACGGGCGGAGTTCACCGAGCTGATGCCGCGTCTCAACGCCGAGAACCAGGGCTGGGGCACGCGCAGCGCCAGGCTGGTCGGTCTGGATGCACACGTGAACGGCCGCGTCCAGCGATCGCTGCTCGTGCTCTGGGGCGCGGTCGGGCTCGTACTGCTCATCGTGTGCGCCAATCTGTCTGGGCTGCTGCTGGCCCGCACGGCCAGCCGCGGCAGGGAGATCGCAGTGCGGCTGGCGATCGGCGCTGGACGGGCTCGCGTCATCCGTCAACTGCTCACGGAGAGCGCCGTGCTGTCGCTGCTGGGCGCCGGGCTCGGCGTGCCGCTGGCGTACTGGCTCGTGGCCTTCGTGAAGTCCAGCACGACGTGGAGCGTGCCACTCCTGCATCGCGTGGAGGTCGACGCCGTCGCCCTGGGCTTCACGGCCGCCGTCGCGATCGTCGTCAGCGGCGTGTTCGGGATCCTGCCCGCGACACGCGTCGCGAGCGGAGACCCGCAGCGCACGCTGCGCGACCAGGCTCGCGGCTCCACGCAGGGGCGCGGTCACGCGTGGCTGCGCTCGGGCCTGGTGGTGGTCGAAGTCGCGCTGGCCTGCGTGCTGCTCGTGGGTGCGGGACTGCTGGTGCGCAGCTTTCTCCAGGTGCAGGCCGTCGATCTCGGGTTCACCCCTTCGCATGCGATGGCGATCCGGGTGAACACGAGCCCCCGGCTCGACGCCGATGCCCGCCGCGTCCTGCTCGGCGAGATTGCCCGACGGGTGGCCGCGCTGCCGGGCGTGGAGGCGATGAGCCTGACGGATGCGCTGCCGCTCGACAGGAATCGCACGTGGGGCATCGACGTACCAGGCATGAACTTCCCACCCGGCACCGCGCCGGTGCCGTTCGTCTACGTCACGGGGCCCGGCTATTTCGAGACGATGGGTATTGCCGTGCGCCAGGGCCGGGACTTCTCCGATCGCGATGCGCCGGACACCGGGCCCGTGCTCATCGTGAGCGAAAGCCTGGCCGGGCGCCTGTGGCCCGGTCTGGACCCCATCGGGCGAACGGCCCGCGCGGGGCGTGCCGAACGCACCGTGATTGGCGTGGTCGCCGACGTGCGGCAGGCCAGCCTCGAAGAGGGCGGCGCGCACCAGATGTACTTCTCGTACGCGCAGGTGGCGGACTTCTTCGGCATGGACGTGGTCCTGCGGTCGTCGCTGCCGCCAGCGACCATGGCGCCGGCCGTCAGAGGCGCGCTTCGAATGCTGGATCCCACGCTCTCGGCCACCGACGTGCGTGCGCTCGACACGTTCGTGGATCGGGCCACCTCACCGCGGCGGTTCCTGGTGACGCTGCTCGCCGGGTTCTCCGTGCTGGCGCTCGTGCTGGCGTGCCTGGGGATCTACAGCACCGTGTCGTACGGCGTCACCGACCGCGTGCGGGAATTCGGCGTGCGCATGGCGCTCGGCGCGACGGCGAACGACATCCGTTCCGGCGTCCTCCGCGGCACGCTGCTGGTCGTGCTGATCGGCGTCGCCGTCGGCGCAGCCGCGTCGTTCGTCGTCACGCGGCTGATGGCGGCCTTGCTGTTCCAGACGTCCACCACCGACGTCGCCACGTTTGCGTCGGCGGCCGCCGTCCTGCTTGGCGTCGCACTAATGGCGGGATACGTGCCGGCCGTTCGCGCCTCACGCGTCTCGCCGATGGAGGCGCTGCGAAACGAGTGATATTCTCTGCGGCGACCAATCGGAGCCGGAGGGCTGAGATGAAGACGAAGGTCAACGACGCCAGCGTGGAGGCGTTCATCGACGGCGTCGCCAACAAGACGCGTCGGGAGGACGCGAAGACGGTCCTGGCGCTGATGACACGCGTCACGCGCAAGGCCCCGAAGATGTGGGGGCCCAGCATCGTCGGCTTCGATCAGTATCACTACCGGTACGACAGCGGCCGGGAAGGCGACATGTGCATGATCGGCTTCTCGCCGCGCGCGCAGGCGCTGACGCTCTATCTCATGCGTGGGTTCCCGGAGCACGACGACCTGGTGAAGCGGCTGGGCAAGTGCTCCACCAGTCTGGCGTGTCTCTACATCCACAAGCTGGCCGACGTGGACGTGGCGGTCCTGCGGGAACTCGTCGCCGCGTCCTACCGACACGCGAAGGCCACTTACGGCGGGCCAGGCACCCACAGGATGGTCGATTCGCGCCGCAAGCCCGCGTCCACCCGCAGGTAGCCAGCGGGAGGAGGGGTTGTCTCTATATCGATATCGCGGTATCGTCATATCGTCATGAGCGACTACATGGCGACGAACCTGCGTTTCACTAGGGGCATGTACGAGGAGCTCTCTTATCAGGCGCGCCGGAAGGGGATCAGTGTGGCGTCGGTCGTTCGAGAGGCCGTGGCGCAATACCTCGGACATGGGCCCTCCGGTTCGGTCGTGCCCTTTGGCTCGGATCCCGTCGATCGATTGATCGGCACGGTGGAGGAAGGGCCGGACGACGAGTCCGTGAACCACGATCACTACCTCTACGGGTGGCCCAAGGCGACTCGCCGAAAGGAACGCGCGCGTGAAAGTCCTGATCGACACGGGAGCCCTGCTGGCGCTGTTTCTCAAGAACGATCGGCACCACCAGCGCGCCGCGGCCTTCGCGCGAGCACGCCCGGACCTGCGGTACGTGCTGACGAACCTGATTCTCGCCGAGACCGTGACCCGGCTGCGGGCCCGCGCGGGCGCGGCGCAGGCGGTCGCCGTCGGCCGTAGCCTCCTCGAAGCGCAGCGCTACGAGGTCCTGTTCGCGGATGCACCCCTTGTGGCCAGCGCCCTCGCCCGCATGGAGCAGTTCAGCGACAAGCGCCTGAGCCTGACGGATTGCGTGAGCTTCGAGTTCATGGACCGCCTGCAGATTACGAGGGCGTTCGCGTTCGACGACGATTTTCGGCTTTGCGGCTATCTTGCGCTGCCAGAAGCGGGCTGACCGGGCGTCCGTCTGGCCGAGGGCCGTCCGCCCGAGCCGTCAGACGATGGAGGGCCCTGACCTCGCCAAGGGTCATATGGAAGAGCCGCTCCGGAGACTGCCCGCGAGATTTCCGCGAAACGTTGGGAGATCGCAGCCTCGACAGTTGGCAACCACTTTGCGACGTGGACGAGTGGAGGCTTACATCATGTCCACTCGTCACCTTCGCACTGCGGCCGCCCTGCTCCTGGGGCTTGCCGTGTCGGCTGCTCCCGCCTTGGCCCAACGCGACCGCCAGGAACGATCGGAAGGGCGTCGGGACGGGGGACGGCGCGTCGAGGGTCGCGCCCAAAGGGCCGCGGGTGGCGGTCAGGCCCGAGAGGCGCGGGCAGGTGGTCAGCGCGAGGCGCGGCCACGACGAGAGGCTCAGGCTCAGCCGGCCGACCGGCCGCGTGCGGCGCGTCAGCGCGCCGGCAATTCGCCGCAAGGCGGAGGTGCCCGGTCCAGCGTGCAGCGTTGGCCGGACAATCGGCGGGGTGACGATCGGCGCGCCGACCGGCGAGACGACCGGTTCCGGGGTGGGCGTGATCGAGACAACGGGCGCGTGGTCGTCGTGAGGCCGCGCGTCGTGGCGCCCAGCTACCGCGCCTACGGCGGCCGCTCGTATCAGCGCCGAGCCTACGTGGTGCCCTATGGCTACCGTCCGTACGGCTATCGGCCGGGCTGGAACGTCAACCTCTACTTCGGGCGCCCCTTCGGCGGCACGCACGTCTACGCGGGCCGGCCCTACGGCTACTACTCGATCGCGCCCGGCTTCGCCTTTGGCGCCCTCCGCATCGTCGACGCGCCGCGCAACGCCCGGGTCTTCGTGGACGGGTATTACGCGGGCGAGGTGGACGACTACGACGGCATCTTCCAGCGGCTGAATCTGGAGGCCGGCCCGCACCAAATCGAGATCGAGGTGGCGCCTGGTCTCGAGCCCCTGGTGTTCGACGTGCGGGTCATGCCCGGCGAGACCGTCACGATCCACGGGGACGGCCGGTACTGATCGGCCGGGGGCGCTTGAAGGGCACCGCCCTCGGCTGGGCGGAGCTGCTTACGGCTCCGCGATGGCGTAGAGGCTCTTGTAGCCGCGCAGGTACATCACGTTGTCGACGAGAGCGGGCGAGGCGTCGAAGCTGTCGTCCAGGGTATTCCTGGCCAGCACTTCGAAGGCCGGCCCGCTCTTGATCACCAGCGTCGCACCCTCCCGGCCCGGGAAGTAGACGCGACCCCGCGCCCCCACCGGGGACCCGAACACGTTGGGCACACCCTCCAGGCGTTGCTGCGAGTAGTGCGGCTTGCCCGACTTGGCGTCCACCGCCGTCACGATGCCGTTGTTCGACTTCAGGAAGTACAGGATCCCGTCGTAGAGGAGCGGCGACGGGACGTAGGGCGTGTCCCGGTCCATCGTCCACAGGATGGCGCTGGTGCCGTCGATGTTGCCCTTGGCATCGGCCACGCGGATGGCCTTCAGATCGTTGCCACGGAAGCCGCTCATCAGGAACAGGATGCCGTCCTCGTAGACCGGAGAGGGAATCGGGTTCATCGTCAGGCCGGCGGATTCCCACACCACGCTTCCGTTCTCCAGATCGTAGGCGCGCACACGCTCCATGGCAGGCACGATCACTTGCGCGCGGCCGTTCACGTCCAGCACGAGCGGCGTAGCCCAGGTGTCGATTTCCTTGCGCGACACCCGCCACAGTTCCTTGCCGTCGCGGGCGTCCAGGGCGGCGACAAAAGACTGGCCGTTCAGGTGATCCCAGACGACCACCAGCGTGTTGCCGTGCAGTACGGGCGTGGACCCTTCGCCGAACTCGTTGCGCATGCGCTTGTCGCCGAGGTCCTTCTCCCACAAGGGCTTCCCGTTCATGTCGAACGCATAGAGCCCGAACGACTCGAAGTAGGCGTACAGCCGCTGCCCGTCGGTGATGGGCGAACTGGATGCCCACGTGCCGTTCTCGAAGTGTGATCCCTCGTGCGGTTCCTGTTCGCGCACGGTGCGTTCCCACGCCGTCTGTCCCGTCTTGCGGTCGAGCGCCATCACGACGAAGCGGTGCATCCCGCGTGCGGGATTGCCGCCCCGCGGCGCGTGCTGCGCGTCGCCGGTCACGCCGGCCGGCACGGCGCTGGTCACGAACAGGCGGTCGCCCCAGACGACCGGCGTGGAGTTGCCGCGTCCCGGGAGCGGAACCTTCCAGACGATGTTCTTCGTCTCGCTCCACGTGATCGGTGGGTTGGCGGTTGTGGACACGCCTTTGAAGTGCGGCCCTCGCCACTGCGGCCAGTAGCGCTCGGCGTCCGGGCCCTGCTGACCGCTGACGCCGGCCAGTGAACCCAGGGCAAGGAGCGCGCAGAGCGCCGTGATTTTGATCGTGAAGGTCATCGTCCCGGGACTCCTGTGAGGCGTGTTATCGGCGGGCCGCCAGACGTGCGACGTGCACACGGGCCACCATGTGCATGTACCCGCCAGACGAGCGAAAGCGATCGTTGGCGGCCGCCTCGAGGGCCGCGCGCGCACGGTTGGCGTCGCCCGTGGCTTCGTAGTACAGGCCCAGATACAGGTTGGCATAGAACTGGCCGCTGAGGCTGGCGCCTCCGGCAGTCATGACCTGCTCGGGCGTCATCGCGCCTTTGAACAGCTCGTACACCTGCTTCATCGGCACCCGTGCGTCGGGACCCACCGGCAGCAGCGCCGCCTTCGCACGAGCCGGGGATTCCGCGCGTGCCACGCACAGGTAGTGCCACGCGGCGTTCTCCACGTCGTCCGGGTTCACGGTTCGATGCGCCTCGAACTGCTTGCGGCAGTCGTCGTAGCGGCCCGCGTAGTACAGCGCGATGCCGCGCTGCCAGAGCTGCGGCATGGCCCGCGGCGCCACCGCAATCAGCTGGTTGAACTTCGCGACCGACTGGTCGATCTGTCCGCGTTCGAAATCGGCGACGGCACCGTCGAGGAGCGCACTCGGGTCCGCGCTGCCTGGCTGCGGCGCCTGCGCGCCCACGGTCACCGCAAAGGCCCAGAAGAGCCCGTACGCGAGCGTCGCGCGGCGGACCGACGGCCTACTTGCGCAGGTCCAGGGCAACAAGCGTGTTCTCGTTTCTGACATAGAGGATGCCGGCCGAAAGCGCGGGGAACGCTCGCACCACCGCCGGGAGCACCTGGGCGCGCGCCAGCGGCTTGAACGCCGCGGGCGTGGCGTCGGCCAACACCAGCTCGCCGCCCTCGCGCATGAGCAGCAGGCGATTGCCGGCCAGCAGGATGCTGCCCGCGCGAAACTGTTCCTGGCTCCACCGCACCTTGCCCGTGCGCAGCTCCACGGCGCGCAGCGCGGGTCCAAGTTCCTGCCGGCCGTGGTACCCGTACAGGATGCCGTCCAGTTGCACGGGCGTTGAATAGTGGGTGGTCAGGCTGTCCAGCCCGGTCCAGACGTCCACCAGGTTCGAACCGTCCACGCGAAGCAGCCCCGCGCCCGGCCCGTATTCCGCGGAGACGAAGATCTGATCGCCGACGACCACTGGGGATGCGGCGTTGACCGAGTTGGCGTTGCGGGCGCGCCACGGCCGGCGAAATGCGATGGCACCGGTGGCAGGGTCCACGCCCATCAATGTTGAACGCGTGAGGAACACCGCCAGCCTTCGACCGCCGATCGTGGCGCCGACGGGCGACGAGTAGCTGGCTTCGTCGTCGGTGGCCATCCACAGCACCTTGCCCGTGGTGGCGTCGAAAGCCACGATGCCCGCGCCCTTGCCGCCGACGTTCGCGATGACGCGACCGTCCTCGACCAGCGGCGACCCGGCCGCGCCGAAGAAGCCCTTCGCCACTTTGTAGCGAACCACCGTGTCCTCGCTCCAGCGTTTCTTGCCGTCGGCCAGGCCCACCGCGTGCAGTTGGCCCTGCACGCCGAAGGTGTACACGACGCCGCCAGTCACCACCGGCACGGCGCGCGGCCCTTCGTCGAAGCCGAAGTCGTCCCGGTAGTTGGTTGGGTACGCGTACCGCCACACGGTGGCGCCGGACTTGATGTCCATGGCCTCCACGACTTCCTCGGATTTGACGCGGTGAAAGAGGATCAGCTTGCCGTCGGCCACCACAGGGCCGCTGAAACCTTCGCCGACCGGCTTCTTCCACACGACTCGAGGGCCGGCGGCGGGCCAGGCGTCCGCAATCGGGATGCCGCGATACACACCGTCGCGTCCTGCGCCCAGATACTGCGGCCAGTCATCAGCAGCGGCAAGGCTCGAGAGGCCTGCGGCCGTGAGGGCCAGTGCCAGCACGGCCGTGGACGGAAGGAACCGGTTCATCGGGGTTGCGGGCAGTATAGCCATTGCGCATGTACCATGCACCCATGCGACGCGCGCTCGTGGCCGTCCTGGCCGCGATCCTCCTCGGCGGCGCGGATCTGTCGAGCCAGGAGTGGCCGCAGTTCCGCGGGCCCACCGGGCAAGGGCACGCCGAGGCCAAGGGCCTGCCGCTCCAGTGGAGCGAAACGGAGAACGTGCGGTGGAAGGTGCCGGTGGCAGGCGTCGGGTGGTCCTCCCCGGTGGTGTCGAACGGTCGGGTGTGGCTGACGACATCCGTCGAGGTGCCGAAGGGACCTCGCGAGCGGGGCGGCCTGTCCCTGCGTGCGCTGGCTTTTGATATCGCCACCGGCAAGACGGTCGTGGACGTGGAGGTGTTTCGCCTCACGCGCCTCCGGGACCTCAACCCCAAGAACAGCTTTGCGTCGGCGACGCCCATCGTGGACGGGGACCGCGTCTACGTCCACTTCGGTGCGGACGGCACCGCGGCCGTGTCTACTGCCGGCGACGTGCTGTGGACCGCGCGGTTCCCCTATGAGTCGCAGCACGGTGGCGGGGGCTCGCCCGTGCTGTACAAGGATCTGCTGATCTTCAATTGCGACGGCAACGACGTGGATGCGTTTGTCGTGGCGTTGGACACGCGCACTGGCAAGCAGCGTTGGCGGCGAGATCGACGTAAGCCGTCGGACCAGGCCTACACGACGCCGCTCCTCATCACGGTGGACGGCCGCGATCAGTTGATTTCGGTCGGTGCCTATCGGGCCGGCGCCTACGACCCTACGACCGGCCGGGAGATCTGGCGCGTCAGCTACGCGGACGGCTTCTCCAACGTGCCGCGCCCGGTGTTCGGCAACGGCCTCGTGTTCATCGCGACGGGATTCCAGCAGCCGACGCTGATCGCCGTGCGGCCGGGAGGAGAAGGAGACGTGACACGGACACACGTGGCGTGGACGCTGACCCGCGGCGCGCCCTTCACGCCGTCGCCGATCCTGGTCGGCGACCTGCTGTACGTCGTCAGCGACACCGGTATCTTGACGCTGGTTGATTCCGCCACGGGGCGCGTGCACTACCAGCAGCGGCTGGGCGGCAACTACTCCGCGTCACCAGTGTTGGCGGACGGCCGCATCTACTTCCTGAACGAGGAGGGCATGACCACGGTGATTGCGCCGGGTATCGCGTTCAACCGCCTGGTCGTGAATCGGCTGGACGGCCCCACGCTGGCGTCGATGGCGATGTCCGATGGGGCCATCTACATCCGGAGCCACACTCATCTCTATCGAATCGGGGCGTAGCGGCCCAACGGAGGCGACGCATGGACAGCGAACTCCTGATGAACCCGCTCCGGAGCGACGCCGGTCGGAGACGGATGTGCCGGCACTGAATGCCGCCTGGCACCTGCTCAACAAGATGCCCGAGAACGCGTCCGACGCCCAGCGCATGAAGTGGCACCTGAGCCATGCGCGCGCGTGTGGCTGCCGGGAGATTCCCAAGACCGTGATGGTCCTGCTTCGCGCGAAGGGCATCCAGCCGCCGCCACGCCACGGGTCGAGTGTGCGTCTTGCGAGTGACGACCGTGACGATCCGACGAATCGTTGAACGCGATCGGGAACATTGGGTCCGCCTGCGCGAAGCGTTGTGGCCCGGTTCTCTCTCCGATCACGACGAGGAGACACGGCACTACTTCGGGAGGCGACTCGATACCCCGGTCGTCTTTGTCGCCGAGGCTCAGGGGCGCGTCGTGGGATTTCTGGAACTGGACTACCGCAAGTACGCCCCTGGCTGCAGTTCGTCTCCCGTCGCCTTCATCGAAGGCTGGTATGTCGAACCCGACATGCAGGGGAAGGGTATCGGTCGAGCGCTCATCCGGGCGGCGGAGGCCCATGCGCGCGCAGGCGGCCATTACGAGATGGCCAGCGACGCGGAGGCGGACAACGTCGATGGCATCGCCGCTCACCGTGCGGTGGGGTACGAGGAGGTCGAACGAGCGGTGTATTTCAGGAGGTCGTTGCGCGACGACCAGGGAACCTGACCACCGAGGGACGCTGGACTCGCATTGCGTCTTGTGTCTGAAACCGACGCCAAGGGGCCCTATTGCGCGGGGACACTGCGCGCACTCTGGGCTCGGAGTGTTCGTGGCTGTGAAGGATCAGTCGCCGCTGGCCGCAAGCTCGTACCGTCGGAGTGTCAGGCGGAAGCACTCGAGCGTGTGCTTCGTCGGATCGACGATCCAGTAGTGCGGCACGCCGAACTCGGCATAGCGGTGGCTCTTGATGGATCGGTCACGTCTGGCGGTGGTCGGCGACAGAATCTCGACGAGCGTCAGCGGGCGGCGTGACCTGAAAGAACCGTTGGAAGTCCGCTTCGGCCGGGATTCGCGGTGCAGCAGCGCGTAGGTGCGGCTGAAGGCGAGGTTACTGGCCCGGCTTCAAAGTGAACCGGGGTCGCACCAGCATCCGTGCGGGTGGCGAGCGCCAGCCCGGCAATCCGCGGCTGAGCTGCAATTAGTCTTCGAATCCGGCGAGAACGCCGGCGTGTCACCAGGACGACGAATTTGTAAGTCATTATTTTTCAAAAGGATACGAGAGTAATTCAATGCATGAGCCGGGCATCAACATTGCTCAGCTATATGTCGGTCGGAACTCAGGCATACACCGGCAGTGTGCCGGGTCGACGAAAAGGGGGAAGCATGAAGAGGGTGATCCTGGCGACGGTCGTGGCGTCGCTTTTGGGGGTATCGAGCGCGGACGCCGGTCTAGTGTTGCTGCCCCCGGGAGCCGGCAGCCTGGAGGCGTTCCAGACGCCCGGATTGGGTCTGCCAGCGCCGAAACCGAACGACGTGATCCCGAGCCTGTGGGGTTACCTGAACGGCAATCTCTACGTGACGGGTGCGGCGGGCATTTACGAGGTCACTTTCACGTTCGTCGGATCGGAGTCCGGGTACTCCAACGCCCTCGTGACGAGCGCTGGCACGATCCAGGAGCCCCTGGGGAACGCGACTGCTCCGCTCAGTCTGAACACGGTGAGCTTCGACGTGTTGCACGGCGGACCGGATCCGACGCTGATTCCGTTCCTGTTCCGGACCTTCGTGAACCAGAAGGCACTGAACACCAACACGCCGAGCTTCGCCGACGTGGTGAACGGCGCCAATGCGGGCACGACGGGTCCCATTCCGTCGCGATCGTTCTTCGTGTCGTTCTGTGGCGTTGGCGACCCCACGGCGTATCCGGCGGCGGGCGCCGGCTGCAACGTGTCCGGCAACGGCACGTCGGGAATCAGCGCATGGCTGGCGTTCGACGATTCCGGCGACAGCAACAACGACAACCACGACGACTGGGTCGGCTACATGAGCGTGAGGGCGAAACAGGTACCCGAGCCCGCCTCCGCCCTGCTGCTTGGCCTGGGCCTGCTCGGCAGCTACGCCGCTCGCCGCCGGCGCGGTTGAGCGTATCGGAGCGCTTGCACTGAACGAAGCGGCGCTCCACGCAAGTCCGACGTCAGTCGGCAGACAGCCAAGCGGCGAGGGCAGCGCGAATGCGCTGCCCCCGTCCGCTCGTCACACGGCCCTCCGCCACGCCCCGGCGACACCGGGGAGCAGTCCGCAGTCGGGAAGCGCGTCCTACAGTCGGTGCGCCGCGACGACCTTGTCGTCGAGTTCGACGCCGAAGCCCGGCCGATCGGTCACGCGGTACGTCCCGTTCTCGACGCGCTCGTGCGGGGTCAGCAGGTCTCCGCGCCAGTCGGTCTCGCCCCACTGATACTCCAGCAGATCGAAGTTCCTGAGCACGGCGCACACCTGCGCGCTGGCGGCGGTGGAGATGGGGCCGCTCGGGTTGTGGGGGGCCGCAGCGTTTTACGTCCGGCATGATGACGTTCACGGTCTCGTCTCGCACCAGCGGGGCGAAGCCGCCCACGCCGTACAGCACCTCGCCGCCGGCCATGGGCTGGGAGATGCGCCGGTGGATCTCGCGCGTGTCCGCCGTCTGCTCCGGTGCCACGGGCTCTTCGTACCACCGCAGCTTCAGCGGCTCGAGCCGCCGCGCCACCCGCTCCGCCAGCGCCACGTCGAAGAAGCTGTGGCAGTCCACCATCAGGTCCAGGCCTGGCCCAACGGCGGCGCGCATCGATTCCATGCATGCGATGCCCAGCTCCACCGCGGCGTCGATGGCGGCGGGCGCGGAGCCCTTCGGCGGGAACCCGTCGAACGGCGCGGCTTTCAGCGCACGGAATCCTTGCGCGGCCGCTGCGGCGGCTACCAGCCCGCCCTTCGCGGCCGCGGGCTCGCCCCGCACGCGGTAGGCGCCAATCTCGAGCGGGGACTTGCCCTCGGCGAACGCGAAGAACTACGAACTACCAACTACGAACCCCTCACTCCGGCAGCTGTTCCCCTTTGGGCTCCGGCAGCCAGAAGCTTGCGATCACGGCGATCACGTACGCCGTGGTCCCCACGATCCCAGCTGCGTAAGCCAAGCGGATCGGGACCGTTCCGCCGGGCATCGACGTGACGAGGGACGTCGTGACCAGCGCCGCGCACGTGCCGATCATGCGGCCGCCCACGTTGGCGGCGAAGCTCTCCCCCGTGCCTCGCAGATGCGTGGGGTAGACGCGCGGCAGGTAGTTGCCCCAGAAGCTCATCTGCGAGATGGTGGCGAACCCGACGAGGAAGATGCCCCACTGCGCCAGCGACAGCCCTGCCGACGGCACCAGGAAGTACACCGCGGGCAGGAGGAACAGGCCCGGAATCTGGAAGACATACAGGAGCTTCCGGCGCCCGATGATCACCGCGGCCAGACCCGCCAGGACGATGCGGCCGGCCAGGCCACCGAACTCCTGGAACGATTGCACGCCGCTGATGGTCTGCTCCTGCGCCGTGCGCGCCATCGTCGACACGCCTTCGAGGCCCGGCACGATCCGCGGCATCTGCTGGATCGCGCCAAAGGCCGCGGCGTAGACGCACGCCATCATCACGGTGGTCACGATGGTGGTCGTCCGGTACTGCGGGGCGAACAGCTCCGCGAAGCTGGGCCGCTTCAAGGTGCCCGCGCGCTTCTTGGCCATCCAGGCGGGGGACTCCGGCAGGAACGGCCGGATGAGGATGAGCGGAATGGCGGGGATGAGCCCGGAGATCAGCGTGTAGCGCCACGCGATCTGCTCGCCGCGAATCAGCGGGAAGGATGCCTCGTTGGTGACGATGAAGTAATAGGCGCCCGTCACCATCAGCCCGCCGATGGACCCGAAGGCCTGCGTGTAGCCGATGACCTTCTCGCGCTGCTTCGGGTCGTCGAACAGCTCCGCCAGCCACGCCACGGCCGCCACGAACTCCACGCACACGCCCACGAACGTGCAGCACCGCCAGAAGAGCAGCTGGTAGACGGTGGTCGAATAGCCGGCGAAGAAGGCCGCGAAGGCGTAGAGCAGGATGCTCCACACCAGCACGCGCCGACGCCCTAGCAGGTCCGTGAGGTATCCGCCCAGCAAGCCGAAGATGCCGCCGGCCACGGCGGGCACGTACTGCATCGTACCCACCCATTCGTTCACGGCGAGGCTGTTGGGCATCACGCCGAGCAGGTCCGCCAGCGCGGGCCGCACGATGAGCGGCAGCATCAGCAGCTCGTAGGAATCGAACGCGAAGCCCAGCGCGGCGATGACGCAGATCAACCACTGAACAGGGGTCATGCGGGGCGGGGAATATGGGGCTGATGCCGGCGCCATCGATCTCCTTGTCGGTCGTCCTGCGTGTGGGAGGGCCACGCTGCGCGCCAGCCCGATCGCGCGTAATCATACCCCGCTATACTTACAGGCCATGACCGCGTCGACTACTGCATCCGCCCCGGCGGCGGACGTCGCGGCCGCTCGCACCCGGCTCGACGCCTGGGTTCGCGAGGTGGTCGCCTGGCACTTCGACCCCGCCACCGGGAGTCCCTTCTGGTTGGACTACGCCGCGAAGCTCGGGTGGGATCCGCGCACGACGATTCACGGGTTCGCCGATCTGGCGAAGCTGGGATCGTTTCAGGACGAATGGCTGCGCGGCGGCCCGGTGGAGCGCTGGGTGCCGAAGGGCCTGGCGGGCAAACCCGTCTTCGTCTTCGAGACCGGCGGCACCACGGGCATCCCCAAGACGCGCGTGGCGTGCGAGGACTTTCGGACCGATTACGAGATCTTCAGCGACACGTTGCCCGACGAGCACTTTCCGCGCGGCTCGAACTGGCTGATGCTGGGCCCCTCGGGCCCGCGCCGGCTGCGGTTGTCCGTGGAGCACCTGGCGCAGTTTCGTGGCGGCATCGCCTTCTGCGTGGACCTGGACCCGCGGTGGGTGATCAAGCTGATCAAGAAAGGCTGGAGCGAGCACCTGCAGGCCTATAAGGACCACGTGATCGATCAGGCCGTCACGATCCTTCAGGCCAACCACGACGTCCGCTGCATGTTCACCACGCCGAAGCTGTTGGAATCCCTGGCGCTGAAGCTCGAATCGATGGGGACGTCCATCCGCAAGATGGGGATCACGGGCATCTTCTCCGGCGGCACCGAGTTCACGCCGCAGTGGAACCGCTTCGCGCACGAAGAACTGCTGGACGGCGCCTATATGACGCCCACCTATGGCAACACGCTGATGGGCCTGGCGGCCAGCGCGCCCAGCGGACCCCACAACAACTACAAGATCGCCTACTACGCGCCGCAGCCGCGCGCCGTGGTGGAAGTGGTGGACCTCGACGACGAGAACAAGGTGGTGGGGTACGGCGAAACGGGCCGCGTGAAGCTGACCACCTTGACGAAGGAGTTCTTCGTCCCCGGCTTCCTGGAGCGCGACGAAGGCGAGCGGGAGATGCCGTACGCCACGTACCCGTGGGACGGTGTGAGCGGCGTCCGCCCCTATCGCGGGTTCGCCGCGACGACCACCATCGGAGTGTACTGACGCATGCAGTTGCCCGTTCTGCGGTGGGGCCAGCCCTACACCAGCATGGAAGTGGACCAGGTGGTTCACTTCTCGACCGGCGAGCCGATCGCCACCGTCAGCCGCGCCAACGGCGGGCTGGTGCAGCGCGACATGCGCAAGGCTGGCCAGGCGCGCGAGGCGCTGCGCGCCATGTCCATCGACGATCTGATCGAGCGCGTGGGCAAGGCGGGGGAGCTGTACACGTCGGGGACGCTCCCGATGGGCGACGGCACGCAGTCGCCCGACGACTTCGTGCGCGCGCAATCGGCCAGCACGGGCCTGCCCGAGCACATGTGCCGGGCCAACATGCAGAAGAACGCGTTCGTGCTGCGTGAGATGCGCAACATCCTCACGTCGCTGACGCGCGGCCTGTCCTTCGACGTGCTCTCGACCGGCAAAGGTGTCGAGCGCAACGTCCCGATCAGCTATCAGGCGCAGAGCCCCGTGCTGGGGCTGGTGCTGCCGTCCAACTCGCCGGGTGTCCACACGCTGTGGCTGCCCATCATCCCGATGCAACTCGGGCTCGTGCTGAAGCCGGGCCCGCAGGAGCCGTGGACGCCGTTCCGCGTGGCCGAGGCGTTCTTCGCGGCGGGCATTCCGCGGCAGGCGATCTCGATCTACCCGGGAGAGGCAGACGTCGGCGCGGCCGTGCTCGACGCGTGCCCGCGCAGTCTGATCTTCGGCGGCCAGGCGACGATCGACCGCTATCGCGGCAACCCGCGCGTACAGGCGCACGGGCCGGGCTTCTCGAAGATCCTCCTCGGCGACGACGTCGTGGACCAATGGCAGCAGTACCTGGATGTGATGGTGGAGAGCGTGGCGATCAACAGCGGCCGCGGCTGCATCAACGCCTCCGGGATCTGGGCCAGCCGCCACACCAAGGAGATCGCCGACGCCGTGGCGGAGCG